>Ga0224555_1000192_pt1 | contig 89727 bp, 63 predicted proteins | sample 714S23034metaG_FD_180687 | JGI IMG/M metagenome (GOLD analysis project Ga0224555, IMG submission 180687) | Peat soil microbial communities from Stordalen Mire, Sweden - 717 S2 30-34 | ecosystem: Environmental > Terrestrial > Soil > Wetlands > Peat | place: Sweden: Norrbotten County, Stordalen... | reverse complement strand
AAATCATGACCGTATTTTGCTCCAAAATATACGGCCATCGCAGCCACCAAAACCGCAAACGCTCAAGTTTGAGCAATAAATCCCCTGCTGTGGCGTAACCCCCGTTTTCCTTCCTCCCTGGGCGGAGGGTGTCGAAGTCACCGACGATCCGTTGTTCAGCAATTACAATCTCGCTTTGCGGAATAACAAGTGCCTGCCCAGGTTGCCGGAACTGCTGCCATACGAGGAGCAACTGCAATGAGAAAATCTCATTTTTGCCTCATTTCCGCGGTTCTCGGGGTGGCCCTCTTGTTGTGGAGCTGCCTGTATTATTCGGAAGTTCGGAAGCCCGATGGAAGCCGGTTTCGAACGCCCCCATGCCGGCCGAGGGCAACACCCAGATTTGCAAATTTACCGCATGGCCGGGGGCTTACAGGCTTGAGCTGGGCAGCCGGTTTGAAATGGCCGGCCTGGACCAGATTTCGACCGCCGGAACGCACCTGCAAATAGAACTTGAAGGCAACGAGACCCATCAAGCCGTATCCGTCACCAATATGGAAGCTGCCGACAGCAGCGTAACCGGTGAGCGTTGCCTTTACGCTGGGCCTCCGTTCCAGATCGGCCATTTCGGGCACTATGCGCTGAGCGTAAAAACCCTGAGCTCCAACTTGAATTCCAGCTATTCCTGCAGCCTTCAGCGCGCGGAAAATCAAAAGCAAGTTGCATTTGACAGCATTACTCTCAAATTCATCGGCGTCGCCCTCGTATTCCCGATAATCATTCTGTCCCTGAAACCCAAATGCACGGCTGCGAAGCCGAGCATCCATGACCGCAATCACCGTCAAACAAAAAACGTATGAACCCGTTTATCAAAGCGAGCCAGATGAGAACGAAGCTGCCTGGCTACCAGGTGGCCCGCTCCTATGCGTTGAACCACCAAACGCTGCAGCATCTGGCCGCCCGGCATTACGAAAAATTCCTCAAAGCTTTCAAGTACGTCCAGGCTAACGTCATCACGACGATCCAGGTCAGCAAGGGCATCGCCTGCCGCAAGTATGACGGCATCGCCGGCTTCTTCTACTGGGAAGCAGGCCAGCAACCATTCTTATTCCACAACACGTTCGGGGTGGAAGCCGGCCTGCCGGCGGCGGAAGAACTGGCCGCCGCGCTCGAGAAAGCCGGCCACAAAAGCGCCTTGCTGGTTGGCGAGCTCTCCACGGTGGCGGATCGCTCGCACTCCTACGATGTCATTCGCGCCATCAATTCCCCCCAGAAGCTGGAAGACCTGCGGAATCTGCGCTTCGTCATCTTTGACGTTATCCTCCTGGATAAAGCGGACATCCAGGCCAAGGACTACGCGGAGCGAGTGAAAGTGCTCAAGACGCTTCCCTCCACGCCGCTGGCCTTCGTGCCCGACTTCAAGGAAGTCAGCTCCCTCAAGGAACTGAACGAGTTTTACGCCGGGGAACTGGCCAAAGGCCAGGAGGGCATCGTTTACCACGAGCTGACGACCCAGACAGCCTACAAAGTCAAGTCTCTGATGAACCTCGATCTCGCCATTGTGGGATACGTCGAGGGGACGGATGAGCTCAAAGGCCAGGCTGTTTCCATCATGGGCGCCCTTGTCAGCGACGGCTCTTACCAGCTTGTCGCCCGTGTCGGAGTGGCCGATCCCTCGGTTCGGGAGCCCCTCTTTCAGGAATTTTCCAAAAATCGCGTCGAGTCGGACTACGTGGAAACCGATTCCGACAGCCGGCCGATCGTTTGGGTGAAATCCACAAAGACCGTGGAGATCAATTGCGAAGACGCGACATGGCAGGACACAAAGGGCGCGCCATGGACCAACGCTGTGCTGAAGCTCGACGGCGGCAAGCTGATTTATCAGGGCCAGGGAGAGATACTCAAGCCTTTCCATCCCACGATGGAGCGATTGCGCGACGACAAGGCCCCCGCGGCCTGCACGTTTGCCCAGCTTCCCGGCAGCGTTTCGCTGAAGCTGAAAAAGGGATACGAAGAAGGGAGCTCGAAGCAAATCACGCGTGCCGTCTACACCAAGACGCTCAAAGGCAAGACGGCCGTCAAAAAGCTCGTCGCCTGGGAAAACCAAGGCAACGGCGGACCGAGGTACGTCATCCACACGGTTGACTATTCGCAGGGGCGCGCGGACGGCCTGCAGGAGGACACCAAAGCCACCAACGACCGGGCAGAAGTCGATGAGTTCATCAAGACCTGGACGGCCGAGGAAATCGGCAAAGGCTGGGTCGCGGCTTAAACCACCATCAAAACTAAATTTATGCCAGCAGCCAAATTCAAACTGAACGGAACCGAAACCTCATCGGAGCTTTCGAAAATTACCCGGGAGGCCCTCTATGGCGACACCAAAACCCGCGTGCTGGGGCCTGGGGATGAGCAGCTCACCAAAGCCGGCGTCTCCGAGAACGGCCGGGACTACCTTTCGCGCGGCGACATCAAATACGCGCTGGCGCTCGGCGATGAGTTCACGCTCAAAGCCACCCAGGTGGTCAGCACGCTCGACGGCGCGCCGGCTCAGCAAGTGCCCAGCTCATTCAATGTGCCGGCGGAATTCAAACCCGCCACGGCCGATGAGATCGCCTTGCTCGAAGTCGCGAGCCTCTACAAGCTGGAGAACGTACAACTGCCGGCGGGGACCAAGCTTTTAGGAGCTTTCAACTACCGGGCCGGTTACGAGCGCAAGGACGCGGCCATCATCAGCAAGGCCGACGGCGCGTTCCTGCTGGTCGGAACGCTCAAAAAGGCGCCCTTCGTGGGCATGGAAGTCGACTCGCAGCTCATCGCGGAGGAGCCCGCCGAAGCGGAGACCGGAGACGGAGATTTCGGATCACTTTTCTAAACATCGAACCCATCGAATTGACCTATGTATATCAAGCTGACCAACGCCGAAAAACGGACCGCCGAGCTTTACTTGACGTCGCTGAACGAGGCCAAGCCCATCAAAACTGTTGTTGCCACGCCGGAAGGGCCGGCTGAGCCGCAGCGCAAGGCCATCCTGGGCCGGAAGCCGGGCTGGTCCAAGGGCATGACCCCGGAAGCCATCGCGGAGGCGCTCGTCAAGGGCGATCCGGAAATCGACACCAAAACGATTGGCCGCCCGGTGCAAGTGCGCTCCACGGTGTTCCTGGACAGCAAAGGCCGGCCGGTCACCCAGTTCCGGGTTCTGGAAGACAAGTTTCTGCCGACGGGAGAGCTGAAGGAGACCAAGCCCTACAAGGCATCAGACCCCAACATCGAACTGCCCATCCTGATGGCCGCCAAAGGGCACCAATCACCTGACGACATGGTGTCGAAGTTCGTTATCCACAAGGTTTACAGCCTGGCTCATGTGGATTCGCTCGGTTTCGATTTTATGCTGAAATTGTGCGCGGCCGCCGAAGCGTTGGGCTATGTCAGATTGGGGGCGGGGTTGAAGGGGAACGAGCCGTTAGTACTTCGCCGTGAAGGCCTGCCTTGCTTTGCTTTTCTGCGAGGGAAGGTCAAGGATAACACCTACTGCGCTACCCTCCATTTGACCAACATGGAACTCAAGCTTCCGGCGGCGCCGAAGGCTTGACCTTGTTCTGGCGCAAGCTCACGGAACGCTCCGCGCTGGTGCCGATGCGCACGCGGTAGCGGCCCGCGGAAATCTCCTCAAAAATGAAGTGCTTCTTCAGCTGCTGCCGCTTGATCGCGATCAGCACGGAGAACGGCGTCTTCTTGCCCACGTAATCGACCGCGAGATCCGACCCCGGCTGCAGCGCTTCCAGTTGGATGCGGAGAGGGCTCTTAGCCCGGCTGGCGCGCGGTTTGGCGGGAAAAACAACCCCTCCCACTGCCTCTTTCGAAAGGACATCAGGAGCCTGGGCCTTTGGATCTAACGGTGCGTTCATACTTTTCAAATTCAACGTCTACTCCCCTTTGAGAGTCCTACTTCCAGTTCATTATACGGTTCCTCCACCTGTCACCTCTTGGAAAATCTTTGCTGCCCGATGAAGGCTGGCGCCTAGAAAGAATTCAAATGGAGCTATCATAGATACGCCGAAACGAACCGATGACCATATGAAAGTTTGGAGAAACGCCAACCAAGAGGACGCGCCATGAACCCGGCTAAAGTACCTCCATTCGTAAGCGTGCAACTCGACGGCGCCCTTTTGACCGTCGAGGTTGACATCAATCTCCAGAAGCTGCAGGCCATGGCGCCGAGGGTGCTGCGGAACTCCTCCGGCAAGGCCACCCAAGGGGCAGTCACGGTGAAGTACTCCAGCATGCAGGTGACGCAGACCGTCCGGCAGTTTATCGAGAGTTTCGGGATTACCTACGACGAGTTCCTTGGCGAGCTTGACCGGCAGAAAGAGGAAGGGGAACCGGGGGGCGGGCCACTCTCCAGGAGTGGGCGGTTCAGGCGAATGGCCGACGAGCCCAAATACAGAATGTACCTCGCGCCGGATTACCTGCAAGAGATCGTCTGCAACATCAAAGGACGGAGAAAAGAAAGCCCCGTTGGGACCACATGAAGACTGATGGCACGCAGGCGGGACAATTGTCCGAATGGCTGAACATCAGCCGATCCGAGGCGGATGTAGTACAAGGGTGTCGGTCTTTGTCTCCTTATGATATACCGAGGGCAGTCCGCTCCTTCAGGCAGAACGGCCGCGCGGTTCTCGAGTTCCAGTATCTCAGTGGCGACGAGCCCAAACAGGAAGCCACCACCGGAGGCATCTCCACCCTGCGCGGGGCCAATTCCAAACGGATATATCAGATCCGGGTTGAAGGCCCGGTCTTGCTGGAGCCCTTCATGGAAGTCATCCGTTCCGTGGCCGATACCGCCCACCCAGCTTCCGAGATGCGCAGGGCTTCCCTGCTTAACGTCATCACTTTGCACCGCGCCGAGCTCGAAAAGTCGCTGGAAATTGAATTGCCGCCAACTTACCGGAAACCGGACCTCAAGCGGGAGGAAAAGGACGTGTCCCGCCTCTTAAACCTGCTCCTGCATCTTCCCATGGTTGCGTTCAAACCGCTGATCGCGCTGTTCCATTATGCCCGCAGCCAGAAAATATCGAGCGGTCAAGCGCTGGACGAGGCCATCATGGCCTTGCCCACCCTGTTTCCAGATGCCATTGAAAAATTAAGCGAGTGGGAGGCCATCTGCAGGCTGGCTGGAATCCCCACAGTGCCGGTTTCCCGCGGACCCAGCATCTCCGTCCAGGAGTTGGAGGCATTTGCCGAAACGCACCAGCCCACGCCGGCCACGGACAAGCTTGCCAATTGGATTGAGGAACAACGCCAGCAGGGCAACATCTGGAGATGGGAATGCTGCGCCCCGGAGATGCTCAAATTGATGGCCGGACTGCGCCGGACCGAAGAGCGGCACCAGGGCTTGCCCAGAATCCCCTTTCATACAGACGAGAGATTGTTTCACATCCTTTGGAGCGAAAAAGCCACGGAGATTGGGCTGGTGGCCAGGCCCTGGACCAGAGCCGCCATGGATGACGGTTTTCCTGTTGAGTTTCGCGTGTTCTTCCAGGGGGGAGGGATTGCGGCCTGCAACTACTACCCGCAACGGGCGCTCTCGGAGAGGTACGCACCTGAAATGGAACGAGCGGTGGAGCTGACGCGGCAGTTGGCAGCGTTCCAAGTGCCAGCCGAATCGGGCCTGCCTCCCGCGCCCGCGGAATTCTCCTGCGACTGGATGGTCCGCCAGGATGGCGAGGTTGTTTTTCTTGAAGCCGGGCCTCCCCATACCCGCAGAGGAGGAGCGCATCCCTGCTGTTTTGCACTGCTGGGAGATCCGCATGGCGGAGGGCCGAATCCAGGAAGAAGGCTGTTTCGGTCCGAGCCCGGGGCGCAGTTCTATGTTGATCCTGAAAAACAGAGCATCATCGACTGTTACAAGCGAGGGGAAATCGACTTCAACGCCGCCGTCAGGAAGATGAAATTGAGGCCCGTTCATGTGGCGGCACTTTTTGCCGTGCAGGGGATCATACCAAGGGAGATGCAGGAGAAGGTCATCGGCCAATCCGTTGGGAAAACGTAGCCGAAACAAGAGTCGCACGGGCCCAATGAAGCCAGCACACCAGGACAAGCAGTAGAAGCATATAATTAACCAGGTGCAATCAGAACAAGAAATCGAAATACCAAGGTACAAGGGGTTCAACAACATCGAAGAGGAAGCCCGCGGCCAGCTCGAACGAATCATAGATGGATGCAAAACCAGCTATGTCTTCTTCGCTCCCGATGTCCAGCAGGACATCGTCCGGCAGCTCCGGCCGCTGGCGCTGAAGACGATTTTGCACGCTTTGGAGGGCCGAACGGCATTGGAGGAGAAGTACTTTGGTTACGAGTGGTCGAACGCGTTGCAGGGCATCGGCGCTGACCCGCTGCGGGCATCCTGCGCGCGCCACCTTCTCAATAATCTGCCGGACCTGGACGCCGCGCTCAAGGAGCCAGCCGTGCAGCAGAGAATCGCGCTGGAGTGGCTATTTGAGCAAACGGCGGGTCGCATCCAGCGATTTACCCCCTATCTGGCGCGTGAAGAGCAGGAACTGGTCAACTGGCATGAACAATGTCCCGGGGCTTACGGCGATGCCAGCACGCACGCGGAAAAACTCTCCAGAGCCGTGCAGGAAAGATCCAGGACAAAGGGAGGAGCACCCGCCTTGGGGGAAACTGCCCGCCACCTGATCTACACGGCCAGCATGATCGCCGCCCGGAAGCTTTTCCTTTTCGTCACCGGGGTCAACGAATTCTTTGAGGAGCGGCTGGATTCCATTCCTTTAAAGGTTGCCTCCGAGCTGCAGGGGCTCTATGGCGCCAAGATTTACATCCGTTTTGGGATCAAACCCAGGCCCACGAACTATCAGCCCATGGAAGAAGGAAAAGAGGAGGTATACAAATCAGTCCTCGCCGGCACCAACATGCTCAAGAATTTGCAGGAATCCCTCTGCCCATGGACGGCCGAGCCGGCTCTTAACCAAAAGTTCAACGCCAACCTCATGGCAGAAGTGTACCGAAGCGTTGTCCGTCCGCTCGAACTGGATACTCAGCCCGGGCAGCCCGACGAACACGTCTTGCGCGCGCTGGGCGGCGACAGAGGCCGCTACGATGTGCTGGGCTTTCTCTCTAAAACCACGTCCTCGCATTTTGTTCCCTTGCAGAAGTTCATCGACAGCAACAGCGACCTGCAGGCTTTTTTGGACAAACCCAGCGTGCAGGAAGCCTTCCGTCTGGCCCGCATCGACCGAACCCTCATTCAAACGTGCCTGAGCGTAGCCGTAGCGCGCGAGCTTGTGAGTTCCGCAAAGGCCTGGCGCCCGGCGGCCGTTTCCGCCCAGGACAGCAAGCTGACTGCCCAGGCCAAAAGCACCCTGCCGCATATCCTGCACGATTTGACCCTTTACCACAACGCGCTGCTGCAGTCGTCCTACATGGCGGTGAAGCACGGCGGCTTTTACAAGGAGCACCTCCTAAAGATTTACCTGCAAGAGGTTTCAGCAAAGGAAAGGTCTAAAATCGAAAGCTACTACAACCTGCTGGCCGTGGTGCTGGCCACGCGGGACGAAGGGTACAACGGAGGGGTCCCTGCAGAATGGAGGATGCTGTCCACATACGTGGATCCAGGAACGGGCCGGGAAACAGCCGATTATCAATTCGCCCTGGCCGGCGGGCAGGCCATCGTCTGCCTCGCCCAAGGCGCCTCGCCTGAGGTTGCAAGAGCCGCTGGCGAAAGCCTGCTTTCCCTGGGGAAGCCTCCCACCATCTGCGAGACGGGCATCCAAGGAGTGCGCATATCCGAGTTGTCCTACAAGGAGCTTCGCAGCTCCTGCCTGCATCCCAGAAGCATCGCCCGGATGCAGTTTTACACTTCCTTCTCCGCCGCGGAGACCCTCACCATTCTGAGGGGGATCACACAAGAACCGACGGACGAAAACATCATTGAAGCCCTGAAGCCCTGCTTCATCCTTAAATACACGGATCACGCCAGCAGCACCGGAGGTTTCTACTGCCGCGTCAAGCCCGCCGAGATGGTGCGGGTCAAGTACCGAACGCCCACCGGCGAAATCCAGAACCCGTGCTGGGACGCCAGCCAGATTATCGGAGGGCTGGGAGCTTCTGAGATGGAACGCAGGTGCCGGGACACCGGCATCAACCTCATCATCATCGAAGGAGAAAAAAAGGCGGCCATGCTGGCCCAGGTTATGCAAGACCTGAATCTGCCCTACCACGTCATCTCCATCCCAGGGGTTTGGATGGGGGTCGTCGGGCCGCGCAAAAGTCGCCGGCTGGTGGACGAAATAGCGCGCTTCAATCTCCGCGACGACCGCGGGCGCTCGCGCAACTGCCTCATCTTCTTCGACAACGATAAAGCCTTCAACCCGGCGGTCATGGACGCACTGATCCAAACGGCCGCCACCATGCAAAAGGGAGGAGGCAATGTTTTCGTCCCAAACCTGCCGTTTGGCAAGAAAATCAAGGGCGCCGATGATTTCGCCATGGCCCGGTGCGCCATCGAGGCCGGCTTCAATTTTCAGCCGCTGATCGACATCATTGAAAACGCCGTGTTCATTCCGCCGCCGCCTCCACAGGTCAAGTACCCGGATGAGGAAGGGAAGCGCAAGATCGCCAAGTTTCTCGAGGAGGGAGAGCACATCCATGAACTGCAGAAAGCGGTGAAAAAATCCAAAGCGCCGCTGGAGCAGCCGGAGCTGCGCGAACTTTTCCTCATCTTGGCGCCGCACATCATGCAGGTGCCGAACGAAAGGGCAGCCGCCCAGCTTTTCGACAGCCAGACCGGGCCCGGCCGGGCAGTGCTGATGGCGCTGGCGCTGAAGGAAAATCCCGCCCTGAAGCAGCTGCAGGCCGCCTGTTCCGGCATACCATCATTTTCGCAAGGTACTACCTTGAAGGAGAAGCTTGCTACTACTACCAAGAACGTTAGAGAACTGGAATTATTTTCACGTTCTTAGTAGCAAAGACACGCCCGCAAGTTTATCCATAGAAAGGCCGTCTAACTTAGGTTAGCTTGGTTTGTATAAAGTCTTGAAATTGGAGGAAAAGAACCTAAAATGAGCTATGGAAAGAGCCCACCAAAAGGGAATGGCGGTCCATGCCCATGTTCCGTTATGCCGCCTCCAGGTGGAAGAGAAGAGTAATTACATGACCACATCTCAAAAACCCTTGTCGGTTGCTGCATCCCTGTACATGCTGCTGGCCCTGTTGGGCATGCTTGCGGTGACAGCGGAAGCTCAGCCCACCAACAACTACTTCACCAACGCCACGCCGATCGTGCCAACATGGAACGGTTCGTTTCAAGACACCTCCGGCGCGTTCGTCGTCACCCGGCCCGCCTGGTACTACTACGGCACAGCTTCCCTCAACGGGACCACGCTCGAAGCCAACGAGCCCGCCGGCATTGGCAACGTCGGGGTTTGCGTGGTTTGGTTCAACTACACAGCGCCGGCGGCGGGGGAACTGCGCCTGGTCACACCCACCAATTTCAGCACCGCCATGGCTGTTTATACCGGCCCCAGCCTGGGCAGCCTGATCAATGTCGGAATCAGCACCAGCGGATATCTATCCATAGCCACCGGTACCAACGTCACTTACTCCATCGCCTTCACCTGCCCAGGGAGCAACGTTTACAACTATCCATTTACCTTTTACTTTTTCCCTCCTCCGGCCAACGATAATTTCACCAACGCCGCCGTCATTCCGAATACCTACACGTACACCAACTTCACCTTCTCCCAGGCCTCCGCCGCAATTCCGATTGTGCTTTTCACCAATACCGGATTCACGCTTGATGCCACCGCGGAACCCGGGGAACAGGGCGGAAACGGAACTTCGGGCACGCCCACGCACACGGTTTGGTACTCGTTCGTAGCGCCAACCAACGGCTATTTCGCGGTTACCTATAGCAGCTCACAAAACCAGTACATGGATCTAGGGCAGGGCAGCGTCACCAATTTCACCAACGTCACATCCACCGCCATCAGCACGGGTGGAACGCTCACGAGGATGCTGTCGGCGGGGCAGACCTATTATGTCCGAGTTTGGGGGTCGTCCACCTACAACGACCAGGCCATGTTTTACCTGAACGGCGAATTCTACCCGCAGCCTCCGAACGATTATTGGTCCAACCAGACTGCGCTCCCTCTCTCCAATACAACCGTGCCCTATGTGCTTTCCTATGGCAGCAACAGCGCCACCTGGAACCAAACGTTTACGAGCAACTCCTGGGTGGCCAATGCTCTTGGCGCGACTCGTGAAAGCGGTGAGCAGGGGAATGGCGAGTCCATTTGGTATGGCTTTGCGCCGCCTTCCAGCGGCGTGCTCTCCCTGAACGCCACCAATAGTTTTGGCGGCATGATGCTCTGGCTCATGACCGCCCAGTCCGCCAGTTCCTATACGGAAATAGCGGGCAACAACGTTGGCCCAGGAACCCCAGCCAGCCAGAGTTTTACGCAAAACGTCCTCCCCACCACCAACTACTCCATCCAATATGGAAACTGGAATGGCCAGGAGGAAGACGCCAGCCAGTTCACAGGAGTATTTTATCCGGCGCCAGCCAACGACATGTTCGCCAACCGCCAGCCGTTCACCACCACGTTCCGCACAAATTACATCCAGTGGCAGGGCCAGAATCTTCAGCTTTCCGTCGACGAAATAGCGGTCGTGGCGGGCAGCACCTTGGGAAGCTCGACGGAGACGGGGGAACCCTATGGGACTTTATGGTCACCATACAGGTCCATCTGGTTTACCTGGACGCCTTACCGCGCGCAACCTTTCGATCTCAACACCTATGGAAGCGTGCAGGCCAACGGAACCTCCCCGCTCACCACGTTGCTGGGCATTTATACAGGAAGCGCCGTTTCCAGTCTTACGAGCCAGTTTGGCGGGCCGGTAACGGGCAACAACGGAACTTGGGGAGGATTCAGCCAGCAGACTCCAACGGTGGGCACGCAATACAGCATCCAAGTGATGGATCATAACGGCGGCGGCATCATCATGCTCAATTTCCGCCAGTGGGTGCCAATGGCCAATGACAATTTCAGCAACGCCGCGGCCCTAGGCAGCCCTTCTTTGCGGCAGGTGCTTCCCAACGGCGCCATCTACGAGTCGAACCTGTTTTATGGGGCCTTTTCCAACGCCACCACGGAAACAGGCGAACCAAACAACAACGCGCCTACCGTATGGTACAGCTGGACCCCCGATCTTACGGCTCCCGTGACCTTCACCATGAACTCCTCGTTCGGCGGTAACTTTTACGTCTACACGGGCAGCGTGGTCAGCAGCCTCACCACCGTCGCATCGCCTTCCACGCCGCCCAACGGAACAGTTTTCACGTCATTCAACGCGGTTTCCAACACCACCTATTACATCCAAGTGCGGGGCAGCGGCGGAGCTTTCTCCCTGGCTTCGTCCCAGTTGCAGCCATCCAGCAGTTACGTTCAGGGAACCAGTCCCGCGAATCCGTGCCCCATTTACCCAGCCACCTTCAATTCGTATTTGGAATACACGGCTTCCGCCGTGGGCAACGCCACCAACGCCAATGTGCCTCCCGGCTACACAAACGCCCTGACGGACCTGCTCAATTCCGGCGCCCAGCTCAACGCCTATTACAACACAAACTTCATGGGGAGCAATTCAATCTGGTGGAGCTACACCTCGCACTCCAACGATTTGCTTGTGGTCTATAACACGCCCATGGTGGCTTCCGTTTCGTTGAGAGTAGGGCTTGGTTACGACCCCGACGTCAACTACGTCAATCCGGCCAATCCAATCGTCGAAAACATGGCCGTGGTGGTCACGCCAGCCGGCACGTATTACACCAACGCCAGCTCGGCCACATATTTTTCCAGCCATCCCACTTCAACCGGAGCATTTCGAGCTGAGTTGAACTACATGTATGTAAACAATCCAGGCTCTTCAACCTACAACTTTCTATTAGGGGTTAACGGTGGGGGGAGCAGCTACAGCCCGCTGGCCATCCGAAACTCCGACCAAATGCTGGGAATCCTCGACAACGGCACGTTCACGCCATTTGGCGTCAACCTTGCTGCCGGAACCGATTATTACCTTGCGCTCGAATGCAATGGAACCACCGGCAACTCCGAGTACACGCTGTGGGTCAACAACATCCAGATTGCCTCCCTGCAGGCCGGGTATGACGGCAACACCTATTACCTGACTGGGATTGGAACCTGCGGCGGCAGGATGCATGACCTTCGCATCTATAACACGGCCCCCATCAGCCACGAAGCTCTTGAAATCTGGCGGAAGGGGACCATGCTCGCGGTGGCCAATGACATCGTCATGGTTCCTTGCACGGCCGGGACAACCTACCTGATTCGCACAACGCCATTGGACGGGCAGGGCGTCTATTTCCCGTTCAACGGCAGCACGCAAAACAGTCTCGGTGTGACCGTCAACAGCTACAACAGCCCTGTCTTCACAAACGATCCTCCGCCGGACCCGGGCGCCACCCAGTCTCTCCAGCTCTTTGGCAATAATCCTTACGTCTATCAGGTTCCGGATGGGGGCTTCGAGGTTCCGGCTGAGGGCAATTACACATACAATCCAACCGGTGGGGCATGGACGTTCGTCGGGGACAGCGGAATCATTCCGCAGAACAACGGTCCTTGGGGCGGAGACAATTCAGGTTACGGAAACCAGTTTGGGTTCATCCAGATGACCGGTTATTGCTATGAGACTCTCTCCAACGTCATCGCTGGCACGTACAACATTAGTTTTGTGTCCGCTTGCCGGCCAGGCTACCCCATGCAGGATTTTAATGTTCTCATTGATGGAAAGGTCGTGGGCTATTTCCAGGTCAGCAGTTCCACTTTCAGCACGCTGACCACCAGCAATTTTGCGGTGACAGCCGGCAATCACACGCTTGAATTCCAGGGCGTCGACTCGGGCGGGGGCGACCGGACTGCGTTCCTCGACAACGTTTATCTCAACGGGCTCAGCGGAGCGAATGGAATCAACTACGAAAACTACTTGGACATTCTCGATGCATATCAACCCACCTCAGCTTACAGCATTTCGGTCTGGGTCAAGGTGCCAGCTGTCCAGGCGATGGGCATCATTGGCCGGACTACCTCCCAAGGCATTGGTGCCGTGGAATCGGACGATTTGCACATCGCTTCGTCCGGAGTCTTTGAGCATTACACGCAGTCGGCATCAGGGACCGGCTACACCGTTACGGGCACGACCGCCATCCAGCCGAACACCTGGTATCACGTGGCCATTGTCGCCACCGCGGGAGGGCAGGAGCTTTTGTACGTCAATGGCGTCAGCCAAGGCACGCCTCAGTCCATTCCCTCGCTTTCCACCACTGGAGACCGCTGGCAAGCGGGCACGCCTCCATCAGGCTACAGCTACTTTGCAGGAGAACTGGGAGGTTTGACGATTTTCCACAACGTGGCGCTGTCGTCATCTCAAATAGCATCCATTGCTTCCGGTTCTGTGGCGCCCCTGAGCCTGATCCCCTACACCGCCCAGGTTTCGATTCAAGAGTTCTTCCCACTTCCGGAAGGCCACAACATTGTTGATCCGCAGCTTCTGTCCTTTATGACCAACGTGCTAAGCTGGACTCTGCCTAATGGCATCGTGAATGTCACCAATTTCATTGCCCAGGCTTCAAGCTGCTGGGTGGAGGGATATTGGGGACCTGAGTGGAATCCAGCCGGAATAGGCTCCCCGGGCGGCGATATGTGGTACACTTTCATTACTCCCGCATCGCAAACGCTTTATGTCAACAACCCCTATTCTTCCAGCGTGTCCGAATACCTGGTGGCCTTTTCGCCCTACAGCCAGATTAACAACAACTCTCCCATCACGCGCGCCTGGAACAGCATCAGTTATAGCGCCAGCGCCGGCCAGCAATACTGGCTGGAAAGCGGCATCAATGGCCAAGGGCAAACCGGCGTCAGCCTGGTGCTCACCGCCGCTCCTGGCAACGATGTCTATGGCAACGCCACGCTGTTCAGCTTCCAATCGATCCCGACGGTTAATGTTCTGCTGGATGGGGTTGTCACCAACTACACGTTGACGGCGAATCTCACTGGCAACAACTACGAAGCGACCTTGGACAATGGAGAGTTCCAGCTCGGCTTTCAAACCGGTGTGGCAGACACGGGGCACTCCGTCTGGTGGACCTTTATTCCAACATCCAGCGGCTACGTGACTGCGGATCCCATTGGATCTTCGTTCATTACCGAGATTGGCATGAAGCAGGCGACGGCCGGCGTGGGCGGATCGTTCAGCAGCTTCGGCAATAACAAGGCTATTGGGCTGGCCGTCAATTCTGGGACCCAATATATGATTGGGATCGATGGCTCAAGCCAGGATCCCAATGGAGGCATGGGTGGGATCAATCTGAATGTCAGCCTTGTCCCCACGCCCCCCAACGACAACTGGGCTTCAGCCCAACTTCTGACTTTCAACACCAACACACTGCAGGGAACGCTTCCAGACGGAACCGTGATCTATACCCAATACAGCCTCGCAGTCCCTTCCTACAACATTGGCGCCACGATCGAAAGCGGGGAAGCACAAATTGGATCTTACACTGGGTACGGTACGCCCGGACGCTCGATTTGGTTTACCTTTACTGCTCCGACTTCGGGTTACTACAGCATTTGCACAACCAACAGTCTTTTCCATACCCAAGTGGGCGTCAAGCCGATCAGCGTCGGGGAGGGCGCCGGATGGAGTTCCTATCCCATCAGCGGAACCGGATACATCGCCGCAACCTACCTCACAAGTGGTACGCCGTATATGGTTTGCGTTGACGGCACCACGCTGGACCAGGGGTACGGCCTGGTCAACCTGGAGATTTCCTCCATCGCTTCGCCCGGCAACGATGCTTTCGTCAACGCCGCCCCCATACCTTTCACCACCAACTACATGCCCTACGCGCTGCCCAACGGCATCGTCACAAACGTCAATTACACCGCCAGGCTTACCGGCCAAAACTACTCGGCCACCTTGGACAGCGGCGAGCCTGCGATAGGAAACTGGACGGGTGTGACCTCTTCGGGCAAGGATGTCTGGTGGACGTTTACCGCGCCCTCCAATGGCTGGATAAAAATCAACGCCACCAACAGCACTTTCCGGACGCAAGTTGGAGTGAAACCAGCCTCGGCAGGCGTCACTTCGGGTTGGGGCTCGTACCCCAACAACAGCGCAGGCGTCCTGGGCCCTTATCAGATCACCGGCGGGACTCAATACATGATCTGCGTCGATGGGACAACTCTGGACGCGGGTTGCGGGCTCATTGACTTGCAGGTGGAAGTGGATGCGGCACCGGGCAACGACACCTTTCCTGGAACCACACTGACGCTGGTTTCGACGCCAAGCTACCAGTACATTGGAGGTTACACCGTCACGAACGTCGTTTATGCCGCCACCGCGGTGGGCGACAACATGTATGCCACCGCCGACGGTTATTCTCTGGCTAATCTCTGGGGTGGGGTCTCCGGAGCGAATCAAAACATCTGGTGGAACGTTCCGACACCGGTTACGGGAAACATGACCGTATCACTTCAGGGGAGCTCGTTTGACACGTTGCTTGGAGCCGGAGTTTACAGCTCATCCGGCTCTACCCCTCCCTATCACAACGACGATTACATTCCGGGAATCACCGTGCAGAGCCTAGTGACCTTCCCCGTCACCGCGGGTCAATCGAACATCATCGAGGTGGATGGCAAGCTCGGCACTCCGGCGGGAGGGACAGGCGGAGTCAACCTCACCGTGACAGTGCCGCAGGCGCCCGCCAACGACCTGTTTGCCAATGCTCAGCCGCTTTACCTGTCCAACGCCGTGCCGGTGAACTATGGAGACCAGGCTGGCCTCCAGATCCAAGTGGCCGGGAGCACGACTTCCGCAGGCAACCAAGGCGAGAACTTCAACAATTACATTGGAGTCAGCCCCAACCAGAACATTTGGTTCTCTTTCACGCCAACCAACACGGGCGTCGTCCAGATGGCCACCACCAGCCCAGGCGCCCATTTGATCGCGGTTTACACCGGCTTCAACTCCGGATGGATCACCGGTTGCGCCGCCACTCAGGGCGCAACGCCCAATGCCATTGTCACCTTCAACGGCAACGCCGGGACCACCTATTACATCTGCGTGGACGGCACCATTCCGGGACCATTTATTCTGACGCTGGACACGTTTTACGGCGCGCCCTCGAACAACTCCATGACCAACGCCGTTCCCTTGACGAACCAGGTTTCCACGGCAGGCTCTTGCTACCCGGCTACCAACGTCAACTGGTACTCCTACTCGCCCGCCTGCTCGGGGGAACTCGAAGTCGACACGCACGGATCCGCAGCCGCCACCTATTTGGCCGCGTATGTGAGCGGGCCCCTTCTCTCCATCAACGTGGCCAACGGGAACACCTATTTTGGCGATGACTGCTCAGGCTATGTCAAAACGCTGACCGTCATTTACAATTTCAACGGAGTCCAGGGCACCAACGCCATGAACGAAAACCAGGGCACCATGACCATTGGCGACGGCGTGCATTCGCTGACCATCATCAGCGCAACCTGGGGCGCTTCAGAGTGCGCCTTGGAAAACGTCACGGCGACTGTGCAGAGCATGGTCACTGCTTTGACGACGATGGTTGGCACCAACACTGTGTCCGATGGGACCCTTCAAAGCCGGGTTGACATCCCCGTCATCGCTGGAGCCAACTACTATTTCAAAGTGGGGATCGCCAGCGGGTCGGCTTACAGCTACATCATCACGCCGAACCAGACCTGCAACGGCAACGTGAATGCCGATCCTCCCATGGGGAGCTTCGTTGATTACGGCGACGTCTTTTTGAGCGCCCCCGCCGGCGGGCTCATTTACTACAGCCTCAACGGAGCCGGTTACCAGGTCTACACCAACGGGCCCACCGTCACGCCCACAAACGCCGCGGACGTCACGTTCAGCGGCAGCATCGCCACCAAGACTGCAGGCGGGACGGGCTGGAACGCGGGCTTCAACTCGGTTGAAACCATTTCTGGGAACGGGTTCGCGGAAGGCGTGGCGCCGACCAACACCTGGAACATCATCATCGGCTTGCAGGGCGCCTACGCAGTGCCCAACAGCGATGTCGACTATGAGATTTACATAAGCAGCGCTGGCCTCGTTTACGTTTACGAAGATAACACCCAACGCGGTCAATTCGGCTCATACAACCCCGGGGATCGCTTCCGGATCGTGCGCAACGGCACAATCGTGTCGTATTACCATAACGGCGGCCTTTTCTACGTCAGCGCGGTTCCCAGCACCGCCACCCTTCACCTGGCCTGCGTCATGAATGAACAAGGAGACGTTTTCGGCCCCTGCTACCTGCGCAACGGCGGCATAGCCAATGAAACCGCGGTGGTGGTCAGCAGCGGCAACAGCAATGGCGTGGCTACCCTCAGCGCCTATTCTCCAGGCGGGCAAACCAACACCTGGACCTACACGGTGCAAGCCGCAGCGCCAGTTGTGCTCAAGGGCAGCTTCCCGACATGGACCGGCGTAACAAGCCCGCTTGCCCTCTATGGGACAACCGACGGACAAATGCTCTACAAAACCAGCGGGCAAAACAACTGGCAAGGGATTACCTCTGCTCAATCCAGCACCGGCGATTGCTCGGTGGACTGGGTGAACGGCACCCAGCAAAGCTCCACGCGCTGGGCGGCTGGGCTCTCCACCAGTTCAAGCGCCTCATCCTTCACCAGTTTGTCGTACGGCATTTACAATTACGGCACCCTGCAAATCTATGAGAGCTCCAACCTCCGCGGCACTTTTGGAACCACCCAACCGGGGGATATTTTCCGCATCGAACGCCGGGGCAACACCGTCTATTACTACCAGAACGGCAGCCTCCTCTACACAAGCACAGTCACCACCACCAACGCCCTCTATGCCGAGATGCAGTTGTATGATGTCGGACCCGTGGTTGGTCCCGTGTCCTTTTACCAGGGGAGCAGTCCAGCGGTTTCGGTGATCACAAATGCCTACGGAGACGCCACGCTCTACAGCTCGATCACGGCGCCGGGCACACCGCCAACAGTGACGGCTTCGGCTCCAAACGCCGGCACGCTCACCCCAGTTTTGGGCAACGATTACTCCTTTGGCAATTTCCGCTCTGGCGGGCTGCCCAGCGCACAGATGACCATCAATTTCACATCGACCTACACGCAGCCGCCGGTCTTTGAAGTGTCGGGTCCTGTCCTCTACAACGACAATCCCATCACAGTTTACGAGCCATCGGGATGCGGCGGCCTTTGGACCATCACATACCCCAACGGAACCCAGTTTCTGACCAACAGCGGGGCGAGCGTTTCGTTTGTGCCCCAGGGCGGCGGAGTTTATACAGCCTACCTGCAGCCGACCGGCCTGCAGCCGGCCACCAGCTCCACGAACCTGACCTTTGTTGTCAACGACCTGACCATTACGCCCAGCCAGACGTATTCCACCATCCCGTTCGATGTGTACGCCAACTCCACGTGGCCCATGTCCATTTATTATTCATACGTCAGCAACATCACCCCGAACATTTCCTACACGGGTCCCATTATGCTGGGCAACACGAATGTGACCATCTACTTCATGGGCACTCGCTCGGGATTCTCCCCGCAGTTTTTAACCGGGACGTATGCGTATTCGCCCACGGTGACCATCACCCCGTCGGGAACGTTCTCCAACGCCGCCACGTTCACGATTTCCGGTGGAACGTCAGGCCTGGAGTATCAAGTCGGCGGCCAAGGCTGGCAGGCTTACACAGGGCCTTTCACCCTGAACGGCATTCCGCCAAACGGGATTGGAAGCATCATGGCTTACATCAACCTGGGAGACGGCTTCTATTCTCCGACCAACACAACGCCGGTCACCTTCCAGGTGGCGCCCGTCATCACGACGCCCACCAACGGATCCACAGTGTCTGGGGCATACACCATCACCGCCAGCGACGCCACCATCGGCTCCATCATCTACTACGCCATGGGCGACAGCATGGGCGATCCGCCGGCCACTCCGCTGACCAACGTTTACACCGGGCCCATCACCGCGTCCGGATCGACGGTGATCGAGTTCGTCGCCACCGAAGCGAATTACGCCAACAGCCCGACCAACACGCTCACGCTGGAAGCGCAAGTCGCTGCTCCGTCTTTTGTGACGCCATCCAATACGTTCACCAGTCCCGCGCAAATCACGGTGCAGTCTGGCGACGGACTGGGCGGAACATTTACTTTGACCCAACCCGCCGGCTATCCGGTTCAAACCGTCACCACCACCAACGCCACGGCCAATTTCCTCATCAACGCCAGTGGCAGCTATGTGCTGACGCTTTCCCGCAACAATTGGATCACGTCCAGCCCGGTGACCAACACATATAACTTTGCCTCCACTGATTTTGGCATCAGCCCGGCGGTCTCCTGCCTTTATGCGCCGACCCTTGTCAGCTTCACCTGGAGTGCCCAAAACCCGTCGGCGCCCACGTTCTATTACACAACAAATGGGACGCTCCCCACCACGTCTTCTCCGCAATATTACGGACCCATTACGCTGACCAATTCCGCCACGGCGATCGGCTTGGGCGTGCGTTCAGGATATGCTCCAGCCTACGTAACCAACGCTTATACCTATCTCAACGCGGCCTCCGTCACGCCGGCGGGAGGAACGTTCTCAAGCGCGCAGACGGTCACTATATCGAGCAGCCAGGCCACCGCGATTTACTACCAGATCAATGGAGGAGGCTGGCAGACGTATGCCGGACCGTTCTCCCTCGACGCGCCGTCCACTGGAAACGGCACGGTCACCCTCGCGGTTGATTATGCCACGACAGGATGCCCAGGGCCCACCAACCTGTACACCTTCATCTATCAAGCCACGCCGCCGGTGATCACGCCTTCCAGCACCAACATCAGCGGACAGCTCACCATCACGGCTACGGACAGCACCAGCGGGGCCACCGTCCTGTATGCGGTTGGAAACACCAACGGCGGAGCGGCTTCCACGGCCAACATCACCAACGTATACACCGGCCCCATCACGATCTACTCCTCGCTGCAGTTCATCTTCGAGGCCCAGAAGCCCGGTTATCTCAACAGTTCGAACGTCTCGGAGATTTATTCCAGCACAATGCCCGCGCCCCGCTTTGTCACTCCGAGCACGACATTTACCTCTCAATCGTCCATTACGGTCTCCTCGCCGTTAAACACGGCCATGGCCTTTGTGCTTACGGAACCCAATGGGACCAACGCGACCAACAACGCCTCCAGCGGGACAACTTCCTTTGTCATCAACCAGACGGGAGCCTACACGCTGCAGACCTACCTGTCGCCGTGGCTGCCGTCTCCAGTCGTGACCAACTCCTACACGTTCCAGTGCGCTGATTTGACCGCAACGCCCGCCAGCGAGAATTTCCCCAGCAACATCACCGTTACGGCCAGTAGCGCCTACAATCCGTCACCCATGACGATCTATTTCACGACCAACGGCACGCTGCCCACGACCAATTCCACGGTTTACACGTCGCCGATTTCGGTGACCAACACGGAAACCCTGACCTTCCTGGGCACGCGCGCGGGATACCTGCCTGAGTACGTGACCAATACTTATACCTACGCTCCCGGATGCGTCGTGACGCCGGCCTCCGGCACGTATTACCAAGGCATCACAGTCACGATGACGGCTTACGTCACGAATTCCTCCATCTACTACCAGATCAACGGTGGAACCTGGTCCAATTACACGGCCCCGGTCAGCCTGAACGGCTACGGAACAGGCCAGGCGTCGATCGATTATTACACCCAAACGGGGACCGTCTTCAGCCCCACCAACACCGTGGTCTACAATTTCGCGGTGGCGCCGCTATCTGTTTCGCCCGCCGGCGGCAACATCAGCAGCCCCATCACCGCGACCGCGAGCACGGCATCGCCTGGGGCAAGCATTTACTACGCGGTGGATTACTATGGCAACACCCCGACCGTGGGCAATGCCACCAATCTCTACACCGGTCCCATCACGGTCACCAACACGGCCTATTTCCTGTTCAACGGCGTTGAACCCGGTTACGCAGGCGCGCAGGCCACCGTCATTTATTCCGGACAGCTGCCGCCGCCGACCATCCTTACTCCATTGAGCACATTCTCGAATCAGGCCACCATCTCCATTCAGTCCGGCCTCCTCGGGACGGGCTCAGGCTGGAACATCGTGCTGCCTGATGGCACGACCAACAACACCTATTCTTATTCCGACACCCTGAGTTACACCATCAACGAAACGGGCACATACCTGGTGCAAAACGCCAAGCTCAACTGGCAGTCTTCCATTTGGGTGTCGCAATCCTACAGCTTTGTGGTTGAGGACCTGCAGATCACGCCGCCCAGCGGAGTTTTTACAGCCAACACAGCGGTCACGGCCGGAAGCAGCATCAACAACCCGAGCCCGCTGGTGGTTCATTATACCACCAACGGCACCATGCCCACGACCAATTCGGCGCTCTACACCGGCCCCATCACGATTGCGAGCAACAATGCCACCTTCATCTGGCTGGCCACCCGGGCCTGGTATGCTCCCGAAATTTCGACCAACGTTTATACGTACCTGCCTCCCATCAACTTCTCGCCTGGAGCCGGAACGTATTCCAACGCCATTTCCGTCAACCTGAGCACGGCGGCGACCGGAGCCACGATCCTCTATTCTTACGACGGCAACAAATGGAATGTTTACACGAACACCTTCACGATCGACGGCATGGGAAGTGGATCCGGAACACTGTGGGTGTGCTACACCAATGGGGTTTCTGGCCTGACGAACAGCTACCAGCTTAACTTTGTGGCGGCCCCGGTGAACGTGAGCCCGCCAAGCCTGACCCTGAGCGGGCCCATCTCCGTCACCGCCTCCTGCGGAACAGCAAGGGCCACGATCAACTACTCGGAGAGCCCGGATAACCTGATTACCTGGTCTTTGACGAACACGTACTCCAGCCCCATCGCGGTCTCCAATCGGAGTTTCTTCGTGTTCCAGGCATTCAAGACAGGCTACCAGCCATCCGCACAGGCTGCCGAATCTTACATTGAAGTTCTGCCGGCCCCCCTATTCCTGACGGCCAACAACCCGCCCTTTGGAAATCAAGCCACGATTACCCTTGAGGATCCGCGCGCCTCCATCAACACGGTCTTCAACCTGACTGGCCCCAATGGGTACAGTTCGCAATCCTGGCAGCAGGGTTACAACTCCAACGGCTATCCCATTGCGACTTTCACCATCAACGGAACGGGAACCTACGTAGCCTGGGCCAGCGGATCGGGGTGGGTCAATTCCGCGAACGCCAGCAACACCTACGCCTTCGCCGTGAGCGATCTAGTGACGACGCCCAGCGGACCTTTCCAAACGGCATCCAACACCATCAGCGCCACAAGTTCGCTGGGCACCGCCAACCCCTTGCCGCTGGTCATTTACGCCACCGTGGACGGCTCACAGCCAACCACGAACAGCACGCCTTACACAGGGCCGTTTACCATCACCAACACGACAACGGTCACCTGGCTGGCCACGCGCACGGGCTATACGCCGGAATTGCTGACCAATCTTTACACCCAAGTTCCGCCGCTGGTCGTTTCCCCGGCGCCGGGCACCAATAACAACGCGATCAACATCACGCTGAGCGGTTCCGCCGGACAGATCATCTACTTCAACCTTGGAGCGGCCTGGCAGACCTACACGCAGCCGATCCCCATTGATGGAAGCATTGATGGAGGCAATGGCAGCGGCTCCGTTGCGATTACCGCTTACTACACGGGCGGCGTGACCAACAACTTCACCTATTATTTCCAGGTTTTGCCCCCGGTGGTCAGCCCGAGCACGGAAACCATCACCCAGCCCATCACCATCACAGCGAACGGAGGAGGAACGACAAACTGCGTCATTTACTACTATGAGGGCGACCTGGGAGGCGACATGGCCAACCTGACCGCGACGCCCCTGCTGTACACCAGCCCGCTCTCGATCAACGGGAGCCGGGACATCGTGTTCAAAGCCACCAAGACGGGTTACATGGACAGCAGTTTCGTCAGCAATTACTACACCGCGCGAGTTCCACCCCTGCAAATCTTGACGCCCGGCGGAACATTCACCAATGCGGTGCTGGTCAGCTTGCTGGGCGGCATCAACGGATTTGGCGGAACCTTTTATGTCCTCAACCCAGACGGATCCACCAACACGATCCACACCTCATCGCCCCAAGCCTCGTTCGACGCCAATGCGTCGGGCACCTACACCTTCTACATGACACGGCCAGGATGGATCCCCAGCGCCACCACCAACTGGACGGGAGCGTTCCAGGTCGCGGACTTGCAGATCAGCCCGGCCGCCACGCTGGTGAGCGATCTGAACGCGCCCATCACGGCCGCGGGAGATCCGTCCAACCCGACGCCCTTGGTCATCTACTACACCATGGACGGCAGCCTGCCGACGACCAACTCCACCCTCTACACCGGGCCGCTTTACATCAGCGCCAATACGACCATCACATGGCTTGCCACCCGGCTGGGATACACTCCAGAGTACCTGACGAACGCCTTTACCTTTGTTCCGGGAGTGAGCCTTACCCCAACCAACTCCCTGTTCTTCAGCGCGCAGCAATTCACGCTGACCGGATTTGCCCAGGGAACCATCTATTTCCAAACCAATTACGGGCAATGGCAGGTCTACACGGCTCCGTTCACCGTGGACGGGCAGACAACCATCCAATATTTCGCGCAGGTCGGCACGCAATTCAGCTTGACCAACACCTTTGTGGCCAACTTTGCCGTGGCCCAGCCGCAAACCTCGCCCGCCAGCGAAATCGTCAATGGCGCCATCACCGTCACGGCCACCACCACGACGCCAGGCGCTTCCATCTACTATGGTTACGGTGACACTGACGGGAACATGCCGACTTACGGGCAAGTGTTGGCGGCCTCCACTCCTCTGCAGGTATTTTTGGGGCAGCCGACCTACTACTGGATAACGGGCGGTCCTTGGAACCAAGTCTTCACCGACCTGACGAATCTTTACACTGCTCCGCTGGCGTTTGATGGCAGCACCTGCCGGCAATACATGTTCGTGGCCCGCAAAAACGGATATTATGACAGCGCACCCGCCACCAACCTGTTCACGGCTGTGATGCCCATGCTCCAATCGTCTCTGGGCACCAATATTGTGATCAGCGCGCCAGCCACAAACATTTTTACAACCTCGGAGCCTGGCTTCGTCTGGGAAGCCGAGCCTGACCAGGGTAATGTCAATTACACTTTTAAAAACTCCATCCCGTTCACATTCACGCACGCCGGCACGTATGAATTCGTCAATACCCGCACGTCCATGGGCATTAATATTTGGGCCCCTTCACCTCCGCTCTATATCACCGCGCAGTTTGCCACTCCCACCAACATGGCCAACAGTCTGCCGATGGAACTGGTCCAGCCTGGGACCGTCTACACGATGGGGACCATGCCGAACCTCTACGAGGCCATTGGATCGCTGGCAACATTGCCGCCCGCGGAATGGACCAATCTGCTGACTGGGCCGAATATCACCAGCCAGACTGGAATGTGGTATAACTGGGTTGCGCCGGCCAATGGCCTGGCCACCATCTACACGCTGGACAACGACACCGGCGCCACGAACGCCTTCCTTTTCGACTTTGGACCTGGAACAGCCCTCAATAACTTCACCTCCACCGCGCAGAACTATCAGCCAACCACCATGGCTGTCACAGCCGGGCAGACTTATCAGATTGGAGTTTATCCTTATGCCGACACATCGACCAACTTCCAACTGTATTTGAGTTTCATCCCCGAGCCCAGCAACAACAATTTCACCAATGCGTATGTTGTGCCCAATGGCGGCCAGCAGCCCGGCCAGCAGTATACGGGATACACCTACGCCGCCACGACTGAAAATGGAGAACCAGCGGGCAGCAATACGGTGTGGTTTAAGTACACAGCCTATCAGAAAGGGACGATTGCAATCTATCCGACCAGCGGACAAATTACATGCTGGCAAGGTCCCACGGTTGACAACCTGACCCGGATTCCGGCCGCTTACACTACCCCGTTGGATCCGCGCTGGATACAAACGTTCTACTACAGCATCTTTGGCGCCGGCGTCTACTCCTATCCCAACCCCTGGTACAACACCAACGGCATTGCGTTCCAGGTGCAGGCCGGAACGTATTACATCCGAATAAGCGGCCCCGCCACGAACTACGCCATCACGATTGAGTTCAACATCCCGCCGATCAACGACAACTTTGCCGCAGCCATGGCGTTTCCGCAAACAGCCAACGAAGTTTCCACGGGAGCGCCAAGGTACTATTACCAGAACAACTACACGTCCGAGGGCGCCTCGTTGGAAGCAGGAGAGCCGGCCAATCCGCTCGGTCCCGCGACCGTATGGTACTCCTTCCAGGCCCCGACCTATGGCAAGTTGAGCGTCGGCGCTGAACGGCCAAACGGCTACGAGTCTGAACTGGAAGATATTTACCCCAACCAGATCGACATCTATCAAGGAACAAGCATCGAGACATTGACCAGCATTCCAAGCATTGATCCGACGAACACCGAAATCGTTAACACCACAGACAGCGCCACCAACACCAGCTTCGATTCATCCTGGCCATTGGCGGGCACCAGCGAGGTCATCACGATCCCAGCGACCAACGGCACCGCACCCTGGTCATTCGCCTGGACCAGCCCCATCAACGGCAAGGTCCTCACCGCCGGGGCGTCCGCCACCGTGTTCGTAGGCGCCACCGCGGATGAAGTGGAAAATGTGCCCCTTAATCCGCAGGGCGCTTTCGACGCGGTTCTGGGCGAAACGTATCACATCCAAGTGACTGCCCAAGCGGCTGCGACTTTCCAGATCTTGCTGATTCAGCCTTACACGATCACCGTCCAAGGCGGCCAGAACTATTTCATCCGCTTGAGCGGCGTTGGCTTCCAATATCAAATTGAAGGCACGTTTGCGGGCGAGCCTCCCAATGACAATCTGGCCAATGCCCAGTTGATCAGCATCCCAACCTACGCCTATGAAAACGGCCAGGAAGGGTTTACGACATGGGAAGGCAACCTGGCGGGCGCAGCGATTCAGACCAACGGCAACGCCGGCCAATACGGGGTCTGGTACGAGATACAGCCGCAATTCCAGGGGGAACTGCAGATACTGTCCGACGATTCCGTTTATTCCCTTATCTATGCAGCCCCTAATCCAAACTATACTGCCGGCGGCAGCGGCGTTTTTCTGGGGGCCCCCGAGGCCACAAAGACTGCGCTCGACCAGAGCACCCCGGTCAGCACCTACACCAACGTGGTGCCATTGGGAATGACCTACGTCCCAACGGTCACCTTCATGGCCTATCCGCAATCGAACTACTTCATCCAGGTTTCGGCGGCCAGCGAGATTCCATTCAACATCCAGGCATGGCTGACGGAAGTGCCCGTCAACGACATGCTGAGCAACGCGCTGCCCTTGCAGCTGTCCGATTTCCAGGCCTACAACTATTACGCGACCACGGAACCCGGCGAGATTCTGCCGGCGGGATCATTGGGAGGATCGGTTTGGTGGAGCTACGTTCCAAGCCGCGCCGGCACCTTAACCTTAAGCACGCTTCCGCAGCAGGGAGGCCCCGGAGCAGTCTACAACCCTCCAACGCAACTGGGCACCCTCTACCTGGGAACCAACTGGCTGAACATGCAAATACTGCAGTCCGAGACATGGAGCAACAGCGTGTATACTCCCATCACCTTTGGCTTGAACAGCAATGTTCAGTATTACGTGTCGGTGGACAACTTCGCCGGCCTCGGAGGCAGCAGCACTTTTGAGGTGCAGGCTCTTTATTATCCACTGCCGACCAACGACGACTTTGCTGCGGCTGCTCCCATTACCTCATGGGAAACGCACGCAACGGATAACGGATCATTCTATTATTTCAGCGTGAACGGCCAAAATTTTGGGGCCACCACCGAACCGGGTGAGCCCACCCAGGATACAAACTCGGTCTGGTACAGCTGGCTGGCGCCCACCCAGCTGCTGGTTTACCCGCAGAGCAGCCTCCCGTTCTACATTTACACCGGGACTTCGCTGCAAAATCTGCAGCCGGTCAACGGCTCGTTCTTTGTGGCCCAGCCCGGGCAGATCTACTATATCGCGGTTTGCGGCGGACCCGCCACGTTCACGCTCTCCCTTTACACGGCGCTCTTTCCGAGTGACGACATGAAATCGGCCGCCCTCTCGATTTTACAAGGCTCCTCCAGGACTATTTACAATTACGGCGCCAGCCGGGAGAGCTTTGAGCAGTGCCAATACAACAATTCCGTCTGGCTCGCCTACAACTCAGGCTCCTTGACCAATCTCAGCGGAACGGTGCAGCCCGTTGGATGGTATCCTCTCCTGTTTTCCAACAACGACGTAATCGAGTTGAGCGTTTATGACAACAACCTGAACATGGTGTGGGACAACACGTACAACGCGGGGTACCTGCAAGACATTTTCGGCTCCGGCTACGCGGATGCCTCCACCAATCAGGATTACAACTTGGCAGTGAAAACCAATTCGACCTACTACATCTCCTTTGAATCCTCCGATCCCGGCACCGTCACCATCACAGCCAACGGCCCCCCAGCGGCTGCCATCGTGCAAAAAACTATTGCGGGACTCGCCTGGCAGCCGCAGCCTAACGTGGCCAACGCCACCCTTTACACGGCGCGCGCCAACGTCAGCATAGTTCCCTGGTCCTATTACCTGAATGTTCCCGCGCCAGGAAACTTGGCCCTCAGCACCTACCTGGGCATCGCCTCCGTCCTGAGCGACGACACATGCCTGGTCGTGCAGAACGGCGCCACCAACGAGTACACCATGCTGATGCCGGAAAGCGGCAATTCCCAGGACATGATCACCTTCCCCAACACGGGGCTCTACATGGTGGTGGACGCCCAAGCGCCCATCAACCAGACACGTGCCACGGCGCTGCCGCTCACCATGTCCATGTCCGGACCCTACTACGTTGCTGGGACCAATACTTGCAATTGGCTCGCCAGCAGCGGAGACGACAACATCAACAACGGCGTCTGGTATTCCGTCTACATACCAGTCGGAGGACAGCTCCAAATCGGCAACAGTCAATACCCTTACACGGCCACCGCCAGCACGCTCCACTTCATCCAGACGGATGCGACCAACGCCGCTTCGATGGCGACAGCCAACCTGGTCGATGACCAGATGTGCCCGATTGCCAACAGCGTCACTTACTTCACGGTCACGCCAGGCTATTATTTCGTCGTTCAGTCCGACGGGCCCACCCTGGCCAACTTCGGCCTGACCCTGGCCCCGGTGCCGACGAACACCTACTTCACCAACGCCCTCTCCATCGCCTGGGGAAAAACCAATTATGTCAACGGAGCCATCTACGCGGCGCAGTATGTGATCGATCTGAACGGGGCGCTCACCCTTCCGGGCGAGCCGCCCGCAGCCGGGCGCGAGGTTTGGTTCCAAACCGTGGCTCCAGCCACCGGCCAAATGACGGGCAACACCAGCGACTCCTATTATACCGGAGACGGCACTCTCAGCGGCCTGCAGATGCTCTACGGAGCCAACCAGGGGCCCTGCGTCATCAATGTGACCGCCGGCAAAGCCATCTGGATACAGTGCTCTGACAATTCGTCCGCCTTTGACAACCTTATGACGCACACGCTCCAGCTGATTGTGCCTCCTTATAACGATCCATTCGCCAATCCCATCGCCATCACAAATTTTGTGCCGGTGATCCCGACAAACTGGAACGGGCAGCAAGTTTACGAGTATCAATTCCAAGCGCCGGCCGGATTCTGGACCCGAGCCAGCGACGGGTACTATATCCGCAACTGGTATCGGATCGAATCCACCACCAATTTGCTGAACGTCATCGTGTCGCAACCCGACAATGCCACAGGCGGGTACTATGATTTTGGCGCCGCACAAAATACGGAGATGTACTACAATCAGGTCACCTTCGGCCAGGGCACGCACTTCTACTACCCGCAGGTTTGGGGAGCCACACCGGATTCCATCAACGTCCCGCAGATCTGGGACTATTACGAGGAACAGTTGATCTACAACAATACGTCGGTTGACCCAACCTACCGCGAGCTGTTTGATTTGTCCGCCTTCCCGGTTGGGCCTGGTATTTCCTACCTCTATGCAGTTCCCAACAACATCCTCTTCCAGGACGTGCAGTCGGTGCTGGTTCAGGGGGCGGCGCCCAGCACGGTTTCCACGCCGACACCATGCACATACACGTTCATCATGGCTGAGCCTGATCCGGTTTGGATTATTCCGATCTTTCCGTGTGCGGCTGCCCAGCCGATCTTCCTCACGTCGCAAACCCAGTCGCAGCAGCAGGCAGGCTACGACTATTTGGCGACGATCGAGCCCAACGAAGTCGTTCAGCCCGGATCAAGCGGTTCCACCTGGTGGTCCATGACCATGCCCTTCGCCGGGTCCTTGGCCGTGCAAGCCACGACGCTCCAAGGAGCCGCCCCACTGCTTTACCTCTGGAAAGGCACCACCATGAGCAATCTCCAGCTGATCTCCAGCAACTACAACAACACAGGCGTGGTGGCGGGCCTGTTCAGCGGTGGGGACAACATCATGATCAGCGCGGATATTGGACCGGGAGGCCCGGGCATCTTCACCCTCACCACCACTGAAGGCCCGCCGGTGGCTAATGGCACTCCGGACACGGCTCAGTGGATCACCCCGCATTCCGGGGCCACCTTTGCCAACGGCCAAGTTTGGGTCTATACGCAGCCCTATAACATTCAGGTTGGCGCGACGAATCTTTGGTACCAGATGATCGCTCCAGGCGGCGGATGGCTGCAGCGGCTCGATACGGATCCAACCAAGGCCATCCTATATCAGCCCTTGCTCCAGGACATTCAGCTGATTCCGCCCAGCTGCGGCTTCTCCGGGACTTTAACCGTCAGCGTCAGCACCGAGAATGACATCTACGGTCCAAGCACCATCTACTACACAACCGATAGAACAACTCCGACCACCAACTCGGCGGTTTATTCCTCGCCCTTTGTGCTCACCAACACAACGACGATCAAACTGCTCGGCACGAGGCCGGGGCGGACGCCGGAAACCTGCTCTGCTACATACACCTACCAAGGCTCGGTTTTCTGCAGCCTGGCTCAAAACGGCGTGTATTCCGCCCCGGTTACCTTCACCCTTGGCAGCGACAATCCTGGCGCCCAGCTTCTTTACAGCTTTAGCGCCGCCGGGCCGTGGACGACTTACACCCAGCCAGTGACATTGAACGGCATCGGCTCCGGCAGCGGTTACGTGTACTACACGGAAACCTTTAACGGCATCACCAACGACGCCCAATTTGATTCAGTCGAGTTCATTGCCCCGGTGCCGCAGATTGCGCCGCTCAATACCGTCTTCCAGGGCTCAAATATCGTGATCGCGTCCACCGGCGGAACCCCGGTTTTCTACACGGAGGTGACCATCAATCAGCTGGTGGCAGGAGGTTTCAATGCCAATCAGGCCAATCCTGCGAACTCGACGACCACCGGCACCTTTAACGGGACCATGACCCTGCAGCCCGGCAACTACATGATCGAATTTCAGGCACAGTTGCCAGGCTACGAGCTTAGCTCGCCGTTGATCGGCACCTATTTACTGGCGCCTCAAACCCAATAAAACGAAGGCAAGAACACCAGATGAGCCCTAAAATTATGGTTATGGAGAGAAAGATGCCCAGAGGGGCTGCCCTGTGGCTTGCCTTTGCTTTTTGCCAGCTGCTTTGCATTGCGGGGCAGGCCCAGACCGCGAATGACCCCAATGTGACGGTGTCCCCCAACGGAACCAACAACATCGTCTATAACGCCATTACCGAGTCGATCTCCTTCCCCGCCGGCTATTCTCAAGTTCAATACAGCGTCAACAACGGGGCTTGGACGCCGTATACTGAGCCGTTTGCCATCGACGGCAACGATCCGAGGTATCCCTTTACGCCGGGCGGATCAGCGCACGGTGCCACCCTGCAAGTGTGCTTCAATAACGGAACCACCGTCTCCACCAACACGTACACGCCAGCCCTTTTTGAGATAGCGCCCCTGGTGGGCAATCCACCAATGAACCCGGCGATTTCAGGATCTGGCGGAGCTTACTTGTTTACCAACATTCAAGGGCCTGTCACGGTGACCATGAGCACCGCCACGGCAGGAGCCACTATCGTGTATGCCCAGGCCGCCACCAACCAGGTGCCATGGGATCAAGACCAATATGACGCCATGCCAGGATTGACGAATGTTTACACCGGGCCGATTCAAATCACGGGAAATGCTGGCTTGTGCTTCGAGGCCTACAAGTCCAACTACTTCAGATTGGGGCAGTACTCGGTGTTTGCCTACACGTTCACGGTGACCAACGACTCGAACCTCGGCATGGCGCCTAATAACGCCATCGTCAACAACGCCATCACGGAGACTATTTCCATACCGAGCGGCTACTCCTCCGTCCAATACAGTCTCAATGGCGGAGCCTGGACGCCCTACACCGGGCCGTTTACCATCGATGGCAACGATCCACGGTACCCTTTTACACCGGGCGGCTCCGCGCACGGCGCCACCCTCCAGGTGAGTTTCAACGATGGATCCGTTTTCTGGACCAACACGTATACACCAGCCCTCTTTGAGGTCGCCCCTCTGGTGGGCAACCCGCCAATGAATCCGGCCATATCGGGTTCTGGAGGCGCATATCTGTTTACCAACATTCAAGGGCCCTTATCGGTAACCATGAGTACGGCCACCGCGGGCGCGACGATCGTTTACGCCCAGGCCGCAACCAACCAAGTTCCTTGGGATCCGAATCAGAACAACACCGTTCCCGGAATCACGAATGTTTACACGGGCCCCATTCAAATCACCGGAAACGCCGGGCTGTGCTTTGAAGCCTATAAAACCAACTATTTCCGTTTCGGCCAATACTGGATGTTCGCCTATACCTTTACCGTTACCAATGACCAGAGCCTGTCGGTTTCGCCCAACAACGCCATTGTCAGCAACGCCATCACGGAGACCATTTCAGTCCCCGGCGGATACTCGTCCGTCCAATACAGCCTCAATGGGGGTAATTGGACCGATTACACTGGGCCATTTCCAATCGACGGCAACAACCCAAATGTGCCCGTAAATGCAGGCTTCGGAGCCACGGGAGCCAACCTGGCGGTCAGGTTCTACGACGGGAGCATGTTCTGGACAAACTCATACATACCGGCCTATTTCATGATAGCGCCATTGGTCGCCAGCCCGGTCCCCAACATCGGCGACTACTACTACTACAACTCGAACCTGGTTGGATCGGCCACTGTGACGGTAAGCACCGCCACCGAAGGCGCCACCATTGTCTACGATCTTTCGCATGTTTCAACGCCAGAGGACCCCAATTTGATGTCTGGCAGTCCGACGTTGACCAACATTTACACGGGTCCTATCACCATCACCAACCGGTCCTATTTGATGTTTGAAGCCTATAAGCCGAATTATTTCCGATGGAACATGGCGCCTTATTACGTGCAGATGGCCTTCCTCCAGCCTCTGCAGCAACCGGTGTTTGATCCGCCAAGCGGGACCACATTTAGCAATGCAACTGCCATTACCATTACGGAACCGGATGCTTATATCCCGGGAAGCGCTACCGACACCACTACCAACGCCCAAGGGCAAATCGACGTGAGCGGGGAATCGATACCCGCTTTTTTTCTCGAATACGGAAACACAGGATATTATCTGGCTGCCGCAGACAACTGGAGCTACACATCAAGCGGAGGAGTTACGGAAAATTACTCCATCCAAGGGCCGGGCACTTATGTTGCCACCTTGCGGACCGGGTCCGGCGGCGAGACCGCGCCAGTAGCCTCGGCCACGTATAACTTTGTCGTCAACGAACTCACCACAACCTCCAACTGTGTTTTCAACGCTCCGCTTACTGTTCAGGCCAGCAGCCCCAGCGGCAATTCCGAATACCCGCCCCTTGCGGTCTATTACACCACGAACGGCACGCTTCCCACCACGAGCAGCACCCAGCTGACCAGCGCCAGCGGCTCGGCTTTCGTGGGCAGCCTTACGATCTCCAACACCACCACGGTCATCTGGATGGGCGCCCGCTCCTTTGGCCCTGACTTCAACATGGCAGCCTACACCCCGCAATATGTCACCAACACTTACACGTATGCGCAGCCAGTGGGCGCCCGCCCGCCCCCAGGAACATACAGCAACGCGATTAATATTGCGCTCACCGGAGGCAGCGGAATTACCTACAGTCTCGACGCCCAGCACTGGCTCAGCTATACAAATCCAATATACCTGGATGGCTACGGCAACGGAACTGCCACGCTGCAAACCTCCTACACAGGCGCGCTGACCAACCAGCTTACCTACACGTTCCAAGCCGCTCCGCCGGTGATTTCGCCTCCTTCGACCAATTTCGTGGGAGCCCTCGTCGTTACCGCGGTGCCGGGAACCTATGGGGGAACAGTGATGTATTCCATTGAGGATCCCAACGGCGGCTTGCTCCAAGATTTCACCGCCTATACCAACGCCATCACCAATACCACCACCTGCAGCTACACCATGCAGACGGTAAAATCCGGGTACCTGGGCAGCAGCTACACGACAGCGAGTTATGTGTCCCTGAACCAGACCATCATCATGGTGACAAACCTCAGCACTATCACCATCTACAACAACCGCCTGCAAGGATCGCCTTATTGGGAGCTGTATGAGGGCACCGGGCCCAACAACTATGCTCCAGCCCAGTTCGCCTACGTGTTGCCGGGGCAGGTGGCCACGATGACACTGCAGAACAACGAGCTCTCTTATTTTGCCTACGCCATCACGACCAACGGGGGCACCAACTTCCTGGTGGTGCCGCTGACCCTGGCGGGCACCAACGCTTATCAGACCATCTGGACAGGGTCCTACAACGGGCAGGGAAATGCCCAGACGACAAGCTATCAGAATCCGGGCGTCAACACGGTCGCGAGCACGACCACCAATTCCTCAACCGGCACCGTGACCGTGCAGAGCGCGCAAAATCCCAGCAGCCTGACCTGGCAGTTTCCGACGAATGTGCTGCAGGCCGGTCCTCTGACCGCGCAACCTTTCACCAGCGTCTATCTCAACGCCTACCAGAGCTACATGATCTCCATTCAGGGAACCAATTCAGGGCAATACAACCTGCTGGCGCAATTGCGCGAGCTTCCCTCCAACGACTACTTCAGCAACGCTTTGACGTGGAGCCCGCAAACGACCAACGGCCTGCCCACTTCGATCTCCTCCAATGGCTACAACATCTATGCCACGACAGAACCCGGGGAACAGCTTGTCATGGGCGGGCAGACTGTCTGGTACCAGATTCTCCCCGTTCAAGGAGGCACTTATTCGGCCCAGGTCACCGGTTACGGAGACCAGCGATTCCTCGACATCGTGAGCAGCGCGGGAGTGCTTTCCTTTAGCTTGCTCAACCCCGAACTGACCTTGTGGCAAGGGACAACTCTCAGCAACCTTGTCTTGCAAGCGGATTCCAAAGTTCCAAATCCAAGCACAGCGGTCAATCCATACAACTTCCCAGGGACCATCTCCTGCGTCATGCAACCCAGCAACACGTATTACCTGCGCATTGACGCCTCGGCTTCCCCGGGCGAGTACAACTTTACGCAGACCTTCTACCCTCTGGCCAATAATGACGACTTTGCCAACGCCACCCCCTTGCAGCCGACCGAGATTATTTACGACAACGGCATTCGCTATGAATACAGCCAAACAGGTGGGAATTATGGGGCCACCACGGAGCAGGGAGAGCCTCTCGTGGACAGCCACAGCGTTTGGTACACCATAACCATTCCGGCTTTGGCCTATTTCCAAGCAGCCGCGGTCAGCCAGATTCCAACCAACAACATCACCGTTTATCCTTACATTATTCCAAACGGCGCCGGCGTTACGCTGACCAACCTGGTGCCGCTTGCAAACGCCTCCCTTCTCGCTTCCAATACCGTCGTTTACCTGGCCGTCTGCGGCGACCAAACGGAATTCAACCTCTTTGCCACCAACACCGTGTCGCCTGCCAACGACATGGTGAGCAACGCGCTGATCCTGCAAAACAGCGCTCCCAGCACAACAACCTATTATGTCTACGACTCCTTCGCCACCGCCACCGACCCGCTCGATGTGCAGATTCCCGGGGCCAACAACTCCATTTGGTGGACGGTGGACCCTGAAGTGCCTGGGACACTGACCGTCATCAGCACCGACGGGGCATATCCGACAACCTACTGGCAATTGTTCAACGGCACGACCTTGACGCAGCCCATCGACACAACTTCCTTCCGCTGCACGTACAACGTTTTGCCCAATATACCCAACCTGTTCAAGCTGACCGTTCCGAATGCAGACGAAGGGGATGGGCACGTCCAGTTCATTCTTTATACCGGTTCCACCAATGACAGCCAGCAGTCGCCCACCCCAATTACGTCTTATTCGACCGAGCAATACGCGGATGGGCTCGTGTACGAATACACGATCACCGACATGGACAACGGCACCAACCAGACCGGCGCTCCTTTCAATCATTGCGCGTGGTACGACTGGTCCGCCCCTGAATCGGGCTATGCCAGCGTCAGCCTCAACTCCACCAACGTCGCCTACCAGATCTCGGAGACGGGCATGGGCACGCTGACGAACCCCGTTTTCTGCAATCTCAACGACAATCTCACCCTGGCAGTCGGCGGCAACATCGATCGTTACACGCTGGACATCGATTTCAGGGCGCCGCCCAGCAACGACGAACTGGCTAACGCAATACCGGTTCCCGTGGGACAGGACATGCTCTTCTATTCGACCTACGGCACCATGAGCACTGTGGGAGTGCCTCCCAATGGGGTCATTTCGGGCGCCGCGGACCTGTGGTGCACATACGATCCGACCCTTGAAATGCAGGCTGCTTTTTACGTCGCTCCGGCAACCAACGGACAGGCCATCACACTGCAGGTGATCCAGGAGAATACGGTCATCGGCCAGCAGACCTTCAACCTCATGTCCCAGCCTCCGCTTAACATTTCCTTCACGGACACAAATCTGGTGACCTTGCGCACGATTGTCGCCCAATCCAATACGGATTTCACGCTCTCCGTGCAAAGCCAGGCCAACAATGACGTGTTCACGAACCGGGAGATCGTGACGCTCAGGCCTTCCACCGTCAACGTGTCCGTCAACCGCAACATCATGCCGCTGACCAAATACACCGCGCACATCGTTTCGGACAACCTTAACGCCACCACGGAACCAGGCGAGCCCATTGCCGGCTTTATGTCGCGCGATGGAGGAACCCTGGCGGACCGGCCGCTCTGGTGGCAGGTCACAACTCCAGTGCAGGGCGTCTTCAGCATCAAGCAACGCGAGACCAGCGATATGCTCAACATCGAAGTCTGCACCAATCCGGTGGTGGATGAAGTGCCGCACAGCGTTTGGGACTTCTTTGCCTGGAACTCCACCACGACCTCGGCCAACAACTTCCCCTCCGACACGACGGTTGCTTTTGTTTCGGCCAAGGGCCAGACGTATGACATCCGCGTGGACAGCCTGGTTGGCGGCACCGGCAGGGTGGACTTTGACATTTCGCAGATCCAGGCTCCCTCCGGAGACCCCATGGAGAGCCCCGTCGCCATGACGCAATCCGGCGGGCCTCAAACCTACTACTACAAGGGACAATACCCCTACACCATTGGGGGCTACAACTATTCCTCGCTTGCCACCATTTATGGCGCCACTCGAGAAATGGTTAATGGGGAGCTTGAAGACCAGGAGGAGACCTTCCTGGCTCCGTCAGGCCCTCTGCACCTCGCCTTTATCAACGGACAGCTGCCGCTTTATCCAGCCTGGCAAACGCTGTGGGAAACAGTCACGCCCATCACCACCACGCGCTACACCATTGGGTACTCGGTCAACTTCACGCCCATGGTTTTGGAGACGCCTCAAAGCCCCTGGACCCAGGGCAATTACCAGCAAATCAGCCCCAATCAGGAACTGACCCTGAACCAAGGTCAAACCTACTATTTCCTGATCGATGCCATGACGCCGCCAGCACTGACTGTCTCCGGAAATCCAGCCCTCTTTCTGCTGTCAACGTACCAAGCCTGCGACACTCCTCTTGATGGAATGCAAGGACTCAACACCGACGTCAACCGCGATTGCGAAGATGCCATAGCCGGCGTCATTGCGTTCAATTTGACACCCAGCGCCACCCCGGCAAACGACTCCATTCTCACGCCCACACCGCTGGTGCTCAGCGAGGGGTTCGTCAATGACAGTTGCACGGAGCCATACGGCAATCTCTATGTGAAATACGCGGAGAATAACTACGCCGCGACCAGCGAAACCGCTACCAACCTGGTGGATGCCGATTGGATGGGAGGAAACGGACAGACGCTTTGGTGGACTGTGCAGGCTCTTGTCACGGGGCCCATGTATATCACCACCTCCGACAGCCAGGTCCCGGCCATCGTCAAGGTTTTCCCAGACGAGGACTACCTCAGCGGAGGATACTTGTTCACCAACGGCCAGGCCACCTTTCAAGCCTTGGCAGGCCAAAATTACCTGATTGGCATGGATTCCATCAAGGGCACCAATGGCATTCTGGCCTTCACCATTTACCAGACGCCAACCTCCCCCGTTAACGACAATTTCAACGGGGCGCTGCCCATCTCCGCAGAAACCATGTGCGGCACGCTGAACGGGTCAACCATCCAGCAATACGAAAATGCGACGGGAACCGGGAGCATCTGGTACCAGGTCGATAACAACACTCCGACCAACCAAACCTACACGTTCACGTTGGGAGGGGACACCGCCTTCATGGACCTCTATCAGAACGCGGGCAATTACATTCAAAATTGCGTGCCGGAAGTCCTGGCCTCCACCACCATTACCTACACCGCAGCGCCGGGCGAGGTTGATTACATCCGGGTTTATAGCACCAATAATCCCCCCAGCGGCAATATCACACTGACCAGCGTGATGAGTTCCAGCTACTATGCCGATCAGGTGCAAATAACGCCTTCGCAGAGTTTCCTCGCCTCACTCACCATCTCGGCCATCGCACAACCCCCGTTCCTGCCGGTCATTTACTACTCCCCCGGTGGAACGACAACCAACAGCACGCTTTACGCGGGGCCATTTGTCATTACGAATTCCCAGACGATTGATTTCCTGGTGCAAATTCCAAACCTCGCAACGTACCACGTCACCAACACCTACACGCAGCTGCCTACCATGGCCATCACGCCTTCATGCGTGTTTACCAATCAACTTCTCGTCACGACGGGCACCGTCCCTCCTGGGACCATCGTCACCTACGCGCAAGGCCCCGCCGACGGATCGCCGCCGACGCAGCAAAACGCCCAGGTCTTCCCCGCCGGGGGCCTGCTCGTCACCAACTCGGCTCAGGTCAACTTCACCGTCACGGATGCGAACGGATATACCAGCGCCATCCGGCACTATACCAATACCGTGGCCACTCCTGAGTTCGCAGCCGTTAACACCACCAATGCGGTCATGACCATCACCACGGCCACTCCCGGCGCCAGCCTTACGGTTGTCCAAGGCGGGATCATGCATTCGTATCCAACCAATAACGTGACATTGCTGGCTATGTCTCCGCAGATAACGGCCATTGCTTCCATGACCGGATGGGCCTCCAGCTCCAATACGTACGGTTTTACGCCAGTTTCCGCTGATCTTGGAGCGATCCAGTTTGCCACCAACAGCCAAACAGCGTCCGAGCTGGATGTCACCCTGGTCAACACCAACGCCAACATGATCACCTGGTACAATATCCTGCACAACGGAACCACGGTCATTAGTTCGAACATGACCGGCAATGGCATGCTCCAGCTTTACTACACCTGTGATCTGGTGGCCTTTGCAGGCTCCCCCTCCATGAGCATAGTGGGGCCGCAATCCACTCTGCATTTCACTTCGACCCTCTCCATGCCGCAGATGATCCAAAGCGAAAATCAGCTGCTGGTGGTCAACTCGAACAAGGTGCAAAGCGCTCTTTATATCAACGGCATTAACATGGGCAACGTCAGCCAGGCCACGATTCCGATCGTTACCGGCATCCAAGACACGGCCTACGCTACATCCTCTTGGGCCAACACCAGCCCAACCAACACCTTCACGCCCCAATTCAACGCCCAGCTGACATTCAATCCGCCCTCCACGAACTTCAACGTGGATCTGCCGGTTACCGTCAGCGCCTTAGAAGGACTGCTGAGCCTGGTCGTCCAGACGGCCACCTCGCCAGCTATTTCATACCCATCCGTGGGAAGCAGCAAGCAGGTCATCATGAACAGCACCGGCACCATCGCCGCTACGGTGTCAGCTTACGGCAAGGTTCTTTTGGCCCAAACCAACGCCTACACAGCTCAGGTGGGACCGGTCCAGTACACCCTGCCGGACACCCTGCCGGATGGAAATTACGACTCGCTTAATCCTGTGATTTTCTCCTGTGTTACGCCCAATCTTGCTTATCAATACCGGACAAGCGATGCGGGAAATTGGGTGCCTTTGCAGAATGCTGGGATGCTCCTGCAGGTTGGCAATTACACGTACCAAGTGATGGCCACGCGCGCCGGCTGGCAATCCAGCCCGATTACCACGTTCAGCTGCACGGCCGAACCCAACCCCAACTCCCTGGTCGATTATGTGGCCTCCTACTACACCATTTATCCCGATCAGCCCGCGGAGGTCACTGCCACCAACAATATGCTGGTCAATTTCCCACCCTACAGCTACGAGAACTTCGTTTGGATGGAGGGAGGCCAGCCCGCCACCTTCCTCTACCTGACCACCCCGGGAACATACACAATTTACCATCAGGTGGTGAAATATGAGCAGGACCCCACCAGCATGGTCTCCACGCCGGTGCAGTACGGGCCCACCAACTACACCGTGGTTCAGGCCTCCTATTTTGACTGGCAGGTTCTTCCAACAACCGGCAGCTCCAACCAGCTGGGCTTGGTGGTCTCGGGCAATTCCAACATCTACGACAATGTTTACTTCTACATGCCCACCCACATCCAGAGCTGGACGAACATGAATTTGGCGGCCATTGGCAATGGAGTCTACTATGACATGTCTCCGCTCCGGAACCCCACCAATGCCAACATCTACCTGATTCCAGGCAACTTAAACGTCGGCGACGGCCCCAGCGACTGCATCAACCTTATGTACTGGTATGGAAACACGACAAACTATTTCACAATGAAGTTCCGCACGCTGACGCCATCCCAATACCGGGCGAGCTATAATCAGAACGTGGTTGTGGCGCTGGCGTCAGATTACCAGTATCAGAACGTCGGTGTCTTCTACGACACCAACCTGTCGGATGCGGTAACGAGTCCGCTGCCGCTGCCGTTCCCCATGACAGGGGTTTACAGCAATATGCCTTATGGAACAACGAACCTTGGAAGCCTGGTTAGCGGAACAAACGGCGGGTGGATGATCAACAGCAAGTACAACGAAAGCAGCCTGACGAACTTCATCCCGAACGGGCTCCAAATTCTAAATGTTTATGGCCAGTAAAAAGTCCATTCTAGTTGCCGCCCTCATGGCCATCGGCGCCCTCACGGCGCCGGCCCAGGATATTTCCGGGAATCTCAGCGTGTTTTGCGGCGCCACCAGCATCGTGATCACAAATGCAACCGGGTGCAAGGCGCCTTACCCATACACGGGACAGATAGTCAACCCCGATGCGTATACTCCTTCGACACAAACCAACTGCCACGTCATCACGGTTTACGTCCCGTACTATACCGGAGAGTGGATCACGGAGACGGAGGCAGATTTGGTGGACGGCATTTGCTGTATTCCCTTCTTCTGGGGGCAATGGTGGCAAAACTGGGGGCCCAGCCAGCTGTTTCCAAACAGCCCCGACCCGGTGCTGTCTTACTACAACCTCAGTGACAGTTACAACCTGGCGGGCGGCGCCAATGGCGTCGTCATTACCGCGGTATGGCCAGGCGGGGCTGGACCGATTACAGATGCCGCCACGGCTTGCAGAGCTTATGCAGAAGGGCTGCTGTACCAGGATCTTACTGAAGACATGATCATTGGGGCAGTACCGGAGTGGACCTGTCCCTGCGCCATGCCGCCCGTCATGGGCGATGGCTGCCCAGAAGGCTGGGGCGGCATGGGCTGGGGCGGCGGCGACAGTGAATGGGGAACGATCTGGGCCACTGGATACATCCATGTCAAGGGCTGGCAGTACATTACCATCTACGAGGCGCTCACTTACTATTTTCCTGGCCAATCTCCAACGATTGGACTAGTGACTCCCCAGCCGCCTCCCAATCAGCCGAACCCAAATCCGGGCCCGAATCCGACCAACAACCCGGTGAATCCAAACCCGAATCCGACCAACAACCCGGTGAACCCGATTCCGACGAACAACCCGGTGAATCCAAACCCGAATCCGACCAACAACCCGGTGATTCCTCCGCCAATCATCATTATTACTAACGGTTATCCGACAAATATAATCCCGACCAATCCAATCCCAGTCGTCCCGAACCCAACCAATACGACCCCTTGCTTAGTCGGAATACAGATTCCTCTAATTCTGAATATTCAGCAGTGGCTCAACAACACCCTCGATCCGCAATTGGAGATCGCCCCGGTGCAAAGCACACCGCAAGCCAGCTTCTGGGGTCCTTTCCCATGGACCTCGCCCAATGGGCAGTTATACGGAGGTCTGACGTCGGGTTATGTCTCCATTGCCGTCGTTAACGACTACATGTTTCTCGAGTTTGGGGCTTTGCCAAATTCCCTGACGAGCGCTGTAACACCAAGCACAGCCGCCATCATACAGGATCAGACTCCGTTGATTGCATTGGCCGCAGCCAACGGGGTCGGCATGTCCTTGGCAGACGAGTTGGATTATGGACTGGAGCATTACAACCCCGGACTGACCCCAACCACCGTAAACGGCGTAACCGCCATTCAACTGCCGACTGGCAGCCTCTGCACGACCATTGGTTATCAATGGCCTACTGGACCTATTATTTGGCCAAACGGAAGCTCTCCCGCTGACGACATTGAACTCCAAACTTCTCTTTTGTGCCCCAACACGGGGCATCCAAACCAACAGCAATTGACCCTTACGTGGAGCTCCACCAATTTGAGCAACCTGGCCTTCTTCTCCACCGATCCGGATGCGAGAGCCTATTTGCCGACAACGACAAATCTTCAAGCGAACGGTTCTGTCGTGATTGAAGGGGACTTCGATCTCTCCGGCTTTGGGCTTTCGGGCTTGGAAATCACTCTCGCAGGCATCGACACAGACGGCTTCGTCTACTCCATCTCCACAACTGTGCAACCAACAGGAGGACAGGTCAGTGTTTCGGGCATCACCACCAACTTAACCACTACGCCAGCCGGAAACTATGCCAGCTGGACTTTGGGCAGCCTCACAACGGATCAGGATCCGACCTCCGGGCCAACCTGCCCTCTCGTAACAATCTGGCAGCAGGGCGATCCCTACCCGCTGCTCAGCCAATACGTGAAGACTCCTGCCAACAATATAACATTCGGGGTTACAGCCACTGCCCCCGTCACTCTCACCATCGACGACAGCTGCGGCATGTTCACCAACACTATGGATGTCCCGACCAACATGGCGCCCGAAATCTTCGAGTATGGGTTGTATCCGAATCCAAACAGCCCAACATTGCTGACTCCATCCACTTTGGGGTCGATAGGCAATCCCGGCACCGTTTTGTATGAAATCACCAACCAGACTCCGGGCACTAACATCACCTATTCCATCTCGAATACTGAAACGGGCTTCACGATGACGGGAACGTTTTCAAACGCCGTCCTGTGGCTGACGAACAATATCCGCGCTGTCGTCGTATCCGCCAGCGCATCCCCCGGGTCAGCCGCCGCCAGCGCCGCCGCGCCTCTTACGCACATTTACGTTGAAACCCCGGAGATCAACCTGCCTCCTGTCCTTTATAACGACACCAATATTGTCTTTACCAATTACGTGCAGTTCAACAGCGCGCTGTTTGGGGAGAACTTGCAGCTCAACTGCACGCTTCCCATGACCTTGGAGACCCCGCCGCCACAGTATTCATTCGGCTACCTGAACATCGCCAACTTCGGATCCTCGCCCTCGCAGCAATCGCTGCCGGCCGGGGCTATTTCGATTTTCGTCGGAGGAAACAACCAAACCAACATGGCGCTCAACAGCCCGACGAACGGCTATTGGACCAATACCCTTTATAACTCCTCCATGCCAGATCAGTGGTATAACTACACGCCGGATGCTCCTGCCGGGGCGGTTCCGTCGCAGACGGTGCCATTGCAGCCAACCGGAGAAACCAACGCCGGCACTGTTTTCAACGTCTTCCCAATCCTGTATCAGACAAACGGATGCGTTCTGACAGCCGCTTCTCTCACAACCAACGCCACTCTAAGCCTGGTCCAGCTTGTCGATGGACAGTGGGTCACCAATGAGAGCAGCACCCCCTCGCTCGAAGCCGCCGCCTCATTCAACTTTGGGTGCGTTGACCTGGGCTACCCCTCGGTGTTGGTCGGAACCCGCCCATTCTACAATCCCACGGAGACCAATCTTCCGCTGGAGGTCGTGTTTTACGTGACGGAATCGCCCTGCGGGGCCTTTGTCACCTTCAACCACGCCATCACCAACATCATCGTGCAAGGCTTGTCCACCAATGGAACGGAGACCAATTACACGTACGCAATACCCCCGTTTGACGCCCTGTCGGAGACCATTCCGCTGACCAACGATCCGGGGAGTTACCTGATCTACGGGTTCCCCATAGACTCTGCAGCTCCGAGCATCACCAACTTCAGCATAGCCGAGTCCAGCTCCTGGACGCCGGAGGCCACCGGCGGAGCCTTCACCGAGGAAGGCACGACCGGGAGGTACATGCTGGTGGCTTCGACCAATTCGCTGCTCACGCTCTCAATTATCACGGATAACGACAACATGCAGCTGATGGCCCAGGCGCCCTGGCAATCCAACAATGTGAACTCCGCCATTCTGGATCTGTCCACCGTAACCAACAGCACCTCATTCTCCACGACCAACCTCGTCGCGATACCCGGATGCCTGACCAACCAGCTGCCCATAGACATCGTGCTCAACCTCGGCGGGTTGCCTCCGTTTGACATACCCGTATCCACCATCACCACAAACGACTGCCTGGACTTCCTAAACGGAACTCCAACCATCAACATCCCTCAATAACATGAAAAAAACAATCACCCTGACAACCCTCCTGGCTGCTTGTGCCGCCTGTTGGGCAGCTGGCACCAATGCGCCAAGCCCCACGCCCAAGGCGCCGGAGGCAAAACCGGATATTCCACTGGCTTTCCCATCGGAACTCGAACAGCCCTTGGTGACAACCAACATAGAACAGGTTTTCACCTTCTTTGGAACCAACTTGACGGATCGCGCCGTCCAAATCGTGGGTTACGGAGCTTCGTGCGGATGCACAACGGTGGAGATCAAAACCGACGTAGTTCCTCCCAAGGGCAAGCTGGAATTCCGCGCTAAACTCAATAAAACCAAGCCAGCCCAGGAGTACGCCATGATCTTGGACGACAAAACGAATCTGTATCAAGTGACCTTCAAGATCACTCCTCAAAAACAACCTAAACTATGAGTATGAAGAATAAGATCAGCATCATCGGATTTGCCCTGTTCCTGGCTGCCTCCCTTAACACCAGGGGCCAGCAAGTGACGACCCCGACGCCCGCGTTGGCCTTTCCTAAACCACCTCCATCCAACGTTTTCACCAATCCATCGCCCGATGGGTTCAAGCCTTTGACCCGGTTGCGCACGCAAGCAGATGCCAGCAGAAACACTGTCTATGTCGTTGGCCAGCCCAAAGGCCAGTTGCTGGATGGAGGCATGACGCCGAACTACGTCGTGGTCAATGGGCGTGTGACTCCCTACACCAACCTCAACAAAACGATATCGAAAGGCGCGCCTGGTTTCCAAAAAAAGGACATTTTTAAGCAGAACGGGATCAACCCGGCTTCGATACCGCATCTCTCCGTGGAGCAACAAAAGGAGTTCCAGAAGAGCCTAGTGGCCTTTACGGACCTCAAAAAAACTGATCCGGAAAAAGTCATGCATGTGGAAATGTTGATCAGCACCGCCAACAAAGACCCGGAAATTCAGAAAAAGCTCGATGAGGTCCGCAAGTTTGTTCACGACTATGTCGCAAAGCAATCGCCAGCCGATCTGCAAACCCTTGAAATCATGACCAAGCCCAAGCAAATCCTCGAGCACAATGGGGTTCCTGGCAATCTTGTCTACTAGGCTATGGAACATGTTCTGGCAGCAATTCTATCCACGCTTTTTGCCATTAACGGCAATCAGGTTGTCAGCCTGGATTGCCAGGCGAACGCGCTGGGCCGGTCCTTTGCGCAGATCAACCCAAGCCCGATTTGCTCCACAAATTCAATCCAGCTCCACAACTATGCGGTGCTTTGCTCCATCCTGAATTGGAACTGCGCCCCGGCTCTTCCAAAGCAGCCCGCGCAGCCCAGCCAGCTTCGAGTCTTTGCCGAGCAATACTGCAGCGCTCCCGTCAGCGAAAACGGGTTGCGCTTCCTGAAGACGTACGTCTCCCTGTGGCAAACCAACTGGGAAGCTTCCTCTACAGAGGAAGGCGTCCTCAAACGCTTGAGCATCCAGGATACCGGAACGGCGCAGGCCTTTGCCGACAAGCTTCTGGCCAACCCAAAGAACGCGCCCTACACCGAATGGTATCACTGGTACCTGCTGACGGCCGAACGCCGCAAGGAAGAAGCCGCGAAGTATGCGGCAGAGCACCACCTTGACACAGTCATACGAAGCTCCTCGCGTTATCCTCTGGCTCATCAGCTCCAATTAAGGCTGCAGATACCATGGCCCCGGCTGGCCGACACCGCCCTCTACACGTATTCTTTTAACCAGGGAACATGGGGGTCGTCCATTGTGCCCAGGCAAGCAAAGCCTATTTACATTCCCCGCGAATGGAAACCGCCCGGCGGGCATGGCTACAGACGGAGCTGGCAAAAGGGTCCGAGCTGGCAAATCACGTACACCCGGCAAGGCGACTGGGTCACTCGCACCGCGCGTTATGTGGCGCTCGACAGCCATATTGAAGGCCGGATCGACGGAAACGACCTCGTCGAAGACGTAGTGGAGGAAACGCAAGCGCCCGCGGGCTATTACTCCGTCGCGCCGAATTTCGTCCTTGTCCTGCACTGAACATGAAGGCCCGCGAAGCCAACCTGGTCTGTTGGGACTTCGAGGGCTGCGGCAAGTGGCCGCTGCAGGTCGCCGTCGCCTCCATGAAGGCGTTGGAAATCAAGCCCGAGTTCTTCTCCAATCTTTACGCGCCTCCGGATCTCGAAATCCCGGCCATGAGCCCTGCCTCCCGGCTGGATGTTCGCGCGCTGAGTCACGCGCCCCGGCTGCCGGAGCTGTGGCCCCAGCTGCACGCGTTTTTCCAGGGCGGCAGCTTCGTCTCCCACAATTTTGGCAGTGAACGAAAATACCTGTCCGCACTGGCCCTGCACCTTCCGCCTCAATGGATTGACACCCTCAAGGTCATTCGATACCTGTACGCCAGCCTCCCCAACTACCAGCTCGGAAACCTCCTGCAGAACTTCGATCTATACTCAGAAGCCAAGCGGCTTGCGTTGCAGCATTCAAGCGGCGCCGCCGAGGAGCACAACCCAATTTTCGACGCGTGCGGTTCGCTGTTGCTACTCCGGATGGTTCTCCAGCAGAAGGGCTGGGAAGACGTTACGGTAGAGGACTTGTCCAAGGTCAGGCCCCGGGAGTATTACCAACGCCGGCCCCGTCCCTTCCAGCACCGACAGCGTCAACTGTTCTGAATTGACGCTCCGCGCAACCGAATCAACATGCATGGAAGCGCATTGCGACCAATGTGGAGAAGAGGTTGACTCCTGCCAGACCATGCCCAGCCCGGAAACTGGGGCAGGCGATCTTTGCCCTGATTGCTACGAAAAGGCATACTACAAGCACGAGGACAGGCTGGGGCGCGCCTGGATTCGGCAGCAGCTGCCCAGCATGGCTGAGTTCATGGGCATTTACGCCAGGATCTGCAGAATTCCAGTGGAAAAAGCCCATCTGGAGGGCAATTGCCATGCTGCAGCAGGAGCCCTCGTGAAGGACCTGCGCCAGAAGGAGGTCGAATGCCGGATCAAGAGAGGTCACTGGCTCGGCAGCGATGTTCGGGCCGCGCGCAGGGATTTCCTGGCCCAGCAGCACTCCTGGGTGCAAGTTGCTGTTCCAGGCAACAGCATCATCTTCTACGCCGATCCGACACAATGGGTTTTTACTGGAATGGATCCCTGCATCAGCCTCTCAAATGAGGACGACCACCGATATGACCCGGGCGGATACACCCTCAGGCAACTTGCATTGGGGCCGAGGACCATGCCGGCAAGGGAGGGCATGACGGAAATCACTGCGCTCAGCGAAGGGGCCAGGATGAGACTGAGGGACCTTTACGGCCAAAGGGATTGGAGACGTTGGACCGAGGCTGAGATGATCGTGGTTGCCAATACAGACCCTCGCAATCTCGGTTCATACGCCAAGGAAATCTTCCAGAAAATCATCGAGATGGGGCATAGGGCTTGGATACCGATTGACGCCAGGGAGGAAATTGTGGACGCCAGGGAGGAAGTTGTCGCATGCTGACAAGCTACCACAAGATTGGACATTTCAGGGGCAGCCCGCGGATATGGCTTGAGTCCACCCGGCTCCAGCAACTCGGATTCGACCCGAAAAGCTACCTGCATGTGCAGCCGAGGCAGGGGGAGGGGTTGTGCCTGAAGCCCAGCTTGGAAAGAACCCGCCACCGAGTCTCTTTCCGCCAGATGAGCCGGCTGGATTGCCCGATTATCGACCTGAACAGCCAGGCGCTGCTGTCCGCCTTCGTAGGGCATACCGAGCTGAGGCTGGAAGCCACGTTCAAGCAGCTCCTGGTCACGCCTTCACGCCGCTCCATTAACATCCTTGAGCACCGCACCAGAGGACTGCCGATCCCCGCTGTTGAGTATTTTGCCGGCGGCGGGACTCTCTCCCAAGCTATCACCGCCGACCCGCGCTTCAACCTGGTCGGCGCCGTAGAAATCTCTCCCAAGTTTGCCTCGCACTTCGCGCTCGAGCATCCATCGGTGCCACTTTTCCAGTGCGACATCAGGGACCTGAATCCGCTCGAAATGCCGAGAGCGGGCTTCCTTTATGCCAGCCTTCCCTGCACCTGCTTCTCACCTCTGGGGGTAGCCAAAAAAGGACTGAAAGAAAGGGGCAGCGAGACCGGGGACAGCGGCGACCTTTTCCTCTCTTTTGCCCACCATGTGGCCACGCACATGCCCCTGGCTGTCATGGTTGAAAACGTCCCCGGGTTCTGGGGCGAAAAGGCGATCGCCGGCCGGGTGCTGCAGACCCACCTCGAACGTATCGGCTACCATGTCCACTACTTTGAAGTCGTTCCGCATGCCGAGTGGAACGAGCCCCAGGACCGGCGCCGAGGAGTCATGGTGGCAACACTCTTTGGAAGGTTCTACCCATTCATCCCAATGCAGCCCTTTATCGGCAGGGCAGGGGACTACCTCGACCCACCCGACCCCGTTCGGGACCAGGAAGACGCCAAGGCCATCAGCGGCTCCATTGAAGGCAGAAAGAAACACCAGGAGCGGCACCGCGCAGTCGGCGACCGGTTCGGATTCTCGACCATCAACTACGACAGCAACAAGATTCCCACGATCACGAAGTCGTATGCCCGCATCAACTCCGGCCCGTTTGTCGAAACCCCTTATGGCCTGCGTCTGCTGCGCCAGGCCGAGATGGAGCGGATTATGGGCTTTGTGCCGGCCAAAGGGTTCACCAGCCACGTTTACCGGACGGCGGCCGAGATTCTGGGACAAGGAGTTCAAACCCGCATCTTTCGCCAGCTCATCGGGCAGATGGGCGATTATCTGGAGTACATGCTTGCGACCGGGCGGCAGCCCGCAGCCCCCCACCACAAACAGGTTTCCTGAAAGCTCCTGCAACCAGGTACGGTTCTATAATGAACGGTGCAGAACGTGCTTGAACTTTATACGGAGTACCTAACTCAGAAGGGAGTCAGCCGGGCCGATGCTCAGTTTGTGGTAACTGCATGCACGCGCTCTGCCAAGAAGCGAGCAAGCTGTTCCCGTCTCCAAATGCCATCCCCGCGGAGAAGCGGGAGCAGGCAGTCAAAGTCCAACTGACAATCCTGTCGCAGTTCGAGCTTTGCCAGCAAATCGGTCAATTGCAGGACATCGCAGGCCAGAGCCTGGCTTCCTTAGAGAAACTACTTCCAGCCTTCAGGCAAGTGGTAGAGCACCTTCAGCAGCCAAAGGCGTAGCTACGACGCCGTCTTCAGGGAGAAAACAGAGGGTCCGTTCAGGTAGAACACGCTGTTGGCCTTGTGAAAGAGCCGCGTGGCGGCCGTCAACGGCGGATCACTGGCCGAGCGCACCTGCCCCTTGTTAGACAGCTCGAGGGCGTCGCTGGCCAGCAGCAAGCAGAGGCCATTATCCAGCACCGTGAAATTGATCCCATCGTAGCTCACGTCCTTTGCATGACGGCACGTGTAGCCTTTGAACGCAGGGTCGAAATCGTAGACGAAGCGGTGAAAAGCACCCTTTTTCTCCGCCACCACCACGGCAATATTGCGCTCGGAGCGCGCATCCACCACGCGATAGCCATCCAATTCAGGAAGAGGAAGAGAGGCGCATCGGCCTAAAGCATAGGGAATTGTGGCCCAATGGCGCCCCAGCAAGTTCTGCAGCAGCAACCCCGGGTACAACGCGGTTCCCAGCTCTGAGACCTGGTCTGCCGCGCGGCTCCGGCAGACGATGCTGGCGCCAATCCGCACAAAAGTGTGCTCTGAGACCCGCCCGCGGTGGAACGTGTAGACAGCCTGGTTCCGGATAAAAGCTCCCGGCGAAACTGTCTTTCCCAGCACGCGCCCCGTAATATCCGCGAATGAAACCTTCCGTCCACCATCCCAGGAGACCACAACGGGATCGCCTGAATCCGCAGAGGTCAGCAGGGTCCGGCGCGCGCCGGGGTCAACCTTGCAAAGCTCCTTCTGCCCGCAATAAATAGCCTTGCGGGTCACGAAGTAATCGGCGCCAAAAAGCTGAATCCAAAAGACGACGTCCGAATCCAATGAGAAAAGCTCCTGCGCTTGGAAACGGCCGCCAACCGGCAACGGCACAGCGGAAGACAGTACAGCCACCTGCAAGCCAGAGTCGGGCAGGGGAGGGCAGCTGCGCTCCTGGCGCAGGAAGACAGCCTTCAGCCATTCCAGATGCCTGGGCGGAATAACCGAAAGCGGATTGCAGACGGCAGGCAGGCACACCCCTTTGTGAAAGATGGACACGTTGTCATCCATGCGGCGGTTTAGTTCGCTGGGCAGGTAACGCGGATGCCGGCCTTTGTAAGGATGGATGTTGAGGTACAGCTGGGTGGCCATTACGGCGAATGAAAACCAGTCCGTCAGATCAGTAAACGCCCCGGGGCGGCCCAGGCGGTCCCGCACAGAATCCATGATGGCCGTGGCCGGGTAGTGAGGGGTTTGAAAACTGTCGGTATCAATGAAATAGGGCGACACCAAGTCAGGGCTCACAAGCACGTTCAGTTCGTTCAGATCCACCGCTAGGCAGTGATCCGCATGAATGGCCGCAATGGTCTCCTGCAGGGCCCTCACCAAGGTCACGACCATGGCCGGATCGACGTTGTTGTCCACCTTGAACGATTTTGTGAAGAACTTGCAGATTGGAATGGCGTCCTCCAAATAGCCCATGCTGTAGCCAACGGAGCGCCCATCGGCAGCGTAGAGCAAGTCAATCGGGCGGATGACATTGGGCGCCTGGATGGCCATCAGCTCCTGGATTTTGCCCTGCGGGATGGTGGAGAAAGCATCGTTGAAGAGCTTGTAAGCCGTGCCCCGGCCCGCATAGATCGAAGCCTGCCCGCCGGCGCCAATGTACTGGTAACCCGGCCCTCCCAGGTCCACCACCCCCTTGCCACCCACATTGACTTTGAGATTCTTGCTCATAAAATCAAGGCCGCCGCGGAAACGTCATCCAAATGGCGCACGTTCTGGGCTCGATTCTGCCGGAAGAAGAAATTCAGGCGCCGGCGCAGAAATGTCCCCTGGGTTTGCTTGTAAGAAAGAAAGTCTGGGACCAATCGCTCCCAAGATATGGATTCGTTGTCTTGATCCACAAACTGGCCCAGGCCGTCCGTTACCAGTACGGCCGCGTCGCCCGGGGCCAACGCCAGGTCGACAACGAAGGGTTCAAGAGGGGAGGAAGGGCACAAATCCCGTTCCTTCGCATTTCCCAAGGATTCCACGGAAAGCCGTCCCCCGCCTGCAGCCTTGAAGTTTGCCAAGCGGCCCGCATCCAGACTATAGGATAGATAAAACGGAGCGTTCTTTACGTAGTGCAACAGGAAAGCCTGGACGGCGTCGCTCTGCCGGACTAAAACGGCGCCGTCACCCCAAGCGCATACCCGCAGCCGCCCGTCAGGACGAAGCACAGCCAGAAGCAACGTGGCATCCAGCGCCGCTTTCTCGATGTTGGAGAAGTGAGAGATTGCCAGCGCCGCCTTGTTAATGGCTTCTTTGGCCAGAGACACGGGGTCAAAATCGCGATCCTCCAGCAAGCAAGAACGCAGCCTGTCCAAAGCTCCATGGGCAAGAAGGCGCGCGCCCAGATCCACATCGCACGAAGAGGAGCAGCCATCACTCAGCAGCGCGTAGCCTGAGCCGGCCACGATGCCTGCCAGGGCAAAATCCTGACAAGCATCGTGGGTGTCACCCTTTACCATGTACGAGTCGGCATTCACGAGTCCTCCCTCGCGTCAGAATGCGAACGAGACCGGCTTGGATCCCTTTCCCGTTCCCAAGGCAGCCGATGTCGAGGAAATCGACTGGCTGACGAAACGGGCCAGCTTGGCCAGCTTGCCGGGGGTCACGCTGCCGGCGTCAATAAACTGCGTGATCCCAGCCGCTTTCTGCCAGGCATCCAATATCTGCACGACTTGCGGAACGCCGGTGATGCCTACCAGCACCACTGAGAGCGACTCGATGTCTTTCTCAGCCGCCACGGCGGCGCGCAGGGACTTGGCGACTTCATCCACCGACACGCCGGAAACGTTATTGTCGCCGTCGGTCACCAGAATGATGATGCCGTTTACCAGATACTCCTGCTGAGAGAGCGTGCGAGCATAGGCCAGGGTCGCTTCCACCGCCTCGTGCGCGGCCATGTTCAGGGCAGTGCTGCCGCCCAGCTGCAGGCAGTTCTGGTAGTCGCCGTCGGCTATGGTCTTAAGCAGCTTGAAGCCGTGGATCTCCCGCAGGCCGGAGGCAAAGGCCGTGGCCCGCAGCAGAAGGTTCTCTGAGCGCGGGCTTTTCTCGCAGGCATTCTTGGCCGCGAGCATGGCCTTCTCCAGCTCGGCTTTGAATTGGGCCACGGAGCCAGACTCATCCACCACCAGGGTGGCGAGCGTGTACTCCGAGGCCCCCAACGCGTCCACCTTGGTCGCGCTGAACTTGTAGTTGGAGCCGGTGTTGATCTCGGCGAGGTCTTTGTCCATTAGCTTTGGCATAACGAATTTCCTTTCTTTGTTGAGGTTGTGTTGGTGGTTAACGGACATCGGCGGTGTCCATGACGCGCATGCCGCGCTTGACCATGTCCTTGATGAAGTTCTCTCCCAGGGCCTCAAAACCCGGCACGCTGGACGTCGTGTTGCGCAGGAGCACGAACTTCTTGATGTTTTCCTCGCCGAAGGCCTCAGCCACATCCTGGAACGTGTTGGCCAGGCAATGCGACAGGGCTTCGCCGGTGATGTAGATGCGGTCGGCGATGCTCATGGTGTCAATGAACGCCGAGTTGAGCTTGGTCGACTCGTCCTCGTCATCCGGCACATCCGCCCTCACGGCCGAATAATGCTCCGTGAGGATGTTTGACCCTTTCACGAGGTAGGAAACCCGTGCGAAATTTCTATTCTCCCACGCGATCAAGGCATCGGAGACGGCGGGGTAAACTCCGTGGCCCCAGCTGCCGATCAGGCAATGGGGTGGCCAGATGGTCAAAACGTAGCGGTGGTTCTTTTCGAGCGCCGTCACGTACTCCAGCCCGCGCTTCATCCACCGGGGGTTGGTGGTGGTCCAGCGGCCGGCCTCCACATCGGGGCGGGTGATGGCGGTAAAGGGCTGCGGGTGCTCGCCCTTCGAATTGCGCCAGAAGATCGGGTGCGCAATGTGCAGGGTAGAATGGGAATCCAGCGTGACCGAAATGTCGCTGAGCGTGTCGCCAGCGCGGTTGATGAAATCCGCCAAAGCCTTCATGTCGCGGTCGGCCCCCTTGACGTAAAGGGAGCCGCGATCCTTGTCGCAGAAGTCGTTTTGCGGGTCGATGCAGACCAGGTGGACGTTTTGCGTTTTCATTTTCAATTGCCTTTCTCTTTCTTTTTGTTTACGTTTCAGAACGATTGGTGTTCCGAATACACTTATTATTAGTGTATGCTAGACACTTTTGCAACTATTTTTGTGTAGTTTTTACACTTTTGTGCTAAGTTTGATGCGGAAACAGAGACAACCTCCTCGAACACAAAATGTTATGAAGTATTCGTATCCGTATCCGCGCCCCGCGCTGGCGGTGGACGCCGTGGTGTTTGGCTTTGCCGACGAAGACGTCTGCGGGCTGTTCATCGAGCGCGCGCTGGAGCCTTTCAAGGGGCGCTGGGCCCTGCCCGGAGGCTTCGTCCGCCCCGGAGAGACGCCGGAAGCGGCGGCCCGCCGGGAGCTGGGGGAAGAAGGAGGCATCCAGCAGGAGATATACCTAGAGCAGCTGTACACCTTTGGCGATCCGGAGCGGCACCCCGGAGACTGGGTCGTGAGCGTGGCCTACTACGCGCTGGTTCGGAAAGACAGGTTCAACGTGAAGCCTGGCAGCGACGCCAAGGATGCGCAGTGGTTCAGCTTGAAAAAGCGGCCCGCGTTGGCCTTCGACCACGGCCGGATCGTGGATACGGCGCTGCAGCGGCTGCGGAGCAAGGTTCATTACCAGCCTATCGGGTTTGAGCTCCTGCCCGAGCAGTTTACCTATGCCGAACTGCAGCAGCTCTACGAGGCGATCCTGGGCGAGGCGCTGGACAAACGGAACTTTCGCAAGAAGTTTGATTCCCTGGGCATCCTGCGGGAGGTGGGGGTGGTACCTACCGGCAAAAGACCGGCGACCACCTACGAATTTGACCGGAAGAAGTACCAGCAGATGCAGCGCAGGGGCTTCCACTTTGAGGTTTAGTGATGCCAAAAAAACCTCAGCTCCACCGCATTAGAATAAAGGGATGGAGCAAAGATCAGAAAACTCTCGCAGCCACCGATACACCGTATCCGCGGTGATCTGTTCGCCCGACCAGCAGCCGCGCTGGTCCGGACAGGTCGAAGTGGAAGCTGAAAACGTCAAGGAAGCCACTGAGGCAGGGCGCCAAAAAGTCGACCTCACCATCCCGCACGCTGCAGGCGACCTCATCCAGGTACTGCGAGTGCAGCAGCACTCGGAAACCTTCTCCAACGGTGAAGTCGACGGCCTGGCCGAGTTTGGCGCCGACTTTTCCCAAGACCGCCTCTACCGCTACGGACTCTACCGCATCTGGGACAAAAGCCTCCCGCCGGCCATGGTCATCGGCTTGAATCCCAGCACCGCGGACGAACGGCTCAACGACCCCACGGTCCGCCGATGCTTGCGCTTCGCAAAAGACCTTGGCTATGGAGGGCTTTTCATGACCAACGCGTTCGCGTTTCGCGCCACCAGCCCCAAGACGCTCCAAACCATCGCGGATCCGGTTGGGCCCGACAACGATGCCTGGCTGGCCAGGCTGTCCCAACGCGCTTCGATCGTAATTGCTGCCTGGGGAAACCATGGCGCCATCAATGGGCGGGGTCGGCAAATCCGGGACCTGCTCCCTGTCCTGCATCACTTTGGGCTCACCGGCAGCGGCGAACCCAAACATCCGCTGTACCTGCCCGCCAGCTCCAAGCCCCTGCTCTGGACGTAGATTAGGAGACCAGTGAGCATGCCCATTGAACCTGGGATGATAGTTGAAGTGGTCCGGCCACAGTACAGCATCAGAAAGGGAGAAGAACTCAAAGTGATTGCCGTCAGCCAGGCCATGGATGGCAGCTCCTGTATCAATGCGTTGCGGCTTTCCACCAAGCGGCATATCGTCATCCGAACGCAAAACGTAGTTTTCAAACGCTTTGCGCCAGTACCGAGGCCACGAACCCGCCCCGCCCCTAAAAGTACCAGCGCAACGCCAAAGCCACTGGAAGCTTCCAACGCAGGCGAGGCTGCAGCCCGTCAGTCTATGCAAGCTGAGGTCCTACAGCCAATGCAATCCGAGGAACGCGTTTAGAAGAAGCTGATGCCATTAAGGCCGGGACCGGTGTGGGATTTCCTCTCCTTCTCGATCTCCTGCTTCACGATCTTTTTGATCTTCTTCCGATCCAGGCGCTCCTTGGCCAGCGCCGCCGCGCCTCCAACCGCCATCGCGCCTCCAGCCAGCGGCACGGCCTGCGACGGTGCAGCCGGCTTGTCCAACGAACGGAAGGGGATCACGTCGCGAATGCCCTGTTCGGCAAGTACTCTAAAGTAGGTCTCTGGTCCACCGGCAATTTTCATGACTCATTTTAACCCGCCGGGGGTGTATTGAGGAAAGAAAAACAGGAAAAGGGCGTTGCCACCCTTTCCTTTGTTCGATAGAAAGCAACCACGCCGTTACGCGCCCTTTTCCGGGACTACTTCCGCTTCAACTTTGATCGGCGTCTCCACTTTGATGCCGTCCGGAGCGCCTGGCGCCGCCTCGGTTGAGGGTTCGGCCGGAGCCGGGGGTTCGGCAGGGGAGGGTCCGCTTGACGATTCCGCAGAGTCACTGCCGAAGGCATCGACGGCCGTAACGATGCCGAAGGTCTTGTAATGGCGTTTCAATCCCCGGTTCTTTAAGAGGCCCGCGGGAACATGCTCGACAAAGGCTTCGAAGGTCTTGGGGCAGCCCTTGGAGACCAGTTTAAGGCCCTTCTTGGTGGCCCAGAATTCCGACTCGGTCTCATTGAGAGCGATGCGCGCCTCGGATTCGCTGAGGTTCTCGGTACGCCCAAACAACCACACCACGCCCGGATCGCCCTTCAGGCAGGCAACAAACGGGATAAAGGCAACCTTAACGGGTTTCTCATTCTCGTCCGGAGGCTCTACGGTGAACTTGCCCTCCAGCGGGCCTTCTTCCGTCTGAACGGTGATCGTCAGGGTCTGGTTCGTCTCATCCGGCTCCAGGGTTACTTTTTCGTCCGCGAAAACCTCGGCCATGAAGCGTTTGACCTCAAAAATCTCCGCCGCCTCGAGGGATTTCAGCTTATACGATTTCATGAACTCGTCAAAGTGGCTCCGTACGTTGAGGAACTCCCACCGTTTCTTGAGCTTGGCCAGGACTTCGTCGCGCTTCCCTTTGGGAAGCTCCTCGCGGATGACCTTCTCGGTTTCGGCCAGAAAGGTGCTGATCAATGTTGTTTCAGAAGATTCTTTACTCATATACCATCCATTGTAATCTTCCACAACCCCTCAGCCTGTGATAATTCATCCTGAAACAACAAAACATGTTTACACATATTCTAGAAGATCAGGCCAAAGCCCTGCAGCAGGCCGGGCTCCTCCGTGAGGGAGTCTCCACGGAGGATGTGATGAAGTGCCTCCGCCAGAAATGCTGGACCGACCAGATCGCCATTGTTTGGAACGCCCAAGACGTGCTGGACTGCGCCAAGAACCTCACTACCGAGCGCCAGGGCAAAAGAAGGCAGATCAAGCTGACCAGGGGCCAGGCCCAGGAAGTCCTGGAGCAGTGCCTCAACAGGGCGGACGCCTCGGTCGGAATCACGTGGGACACCATCGAAATCCGAATCCGGGAGTACCTCCAGGAGAATCCGGCCTAGCGGACCACCAGCGAGGAGAGCTCGCTGAACCCCGACGCTATCGGGAAGCTTCACGGGCGGACTGGCGGCCTCAGCGGCCTTGGCCACCGGCGAATGCGGGGCGCTTTCCTCCTCGGGCTTGGCCGGGCCCGGCTCCGGAGCTTCTACCCGGCGTTTTAAGGGGATGCTCACGGCAGGTTTGGGCAGGCTAAAATGTAGTACCTTTGACCCTCCGCCAGCTACATCAGGGCTGGCGCAATCACTGGCTGGGGAATCCGGCTTAACGTCCATTGCAACATTATAGCGTTTCGCGCGGCGCAACGACGCGGAAAAAGCATACAATGCTTCTATGCGACTTTATCTTTTCGCCTTGTTGTTAGCGGCTGGCAGCCTGGCCGCCCAGACCAACGTTCCTTCTTCCGCCCCGGCGACAAACGCCGCCGCGCCGCCAGCGACGGCCACACCCAGGCCTTCAGCCACTGTTCATCTTGACACATCAGCCACGGTCCAGGCCGGCGCTTCCTTGGACAGCCCGGCGCCGGTTGCGACAGGCGCTCCCCGCACCGCCGTTCTGAAGAAGCTCCAGCGGCAGGCGGAGGAGCACCAGTCTGTCTCCGCGGGCGTCAACGAGCTCGGCGACCATTTGTCCCAGCTTGAGCCCACCGGGCAATTCGTCGAGCGTTACGTCCGCATTCCCGCAGGGACCGCCGGAGAGGATCCCAAGGTGATCCGCTTCTACATACCCGTTTACCGCATGCGAACTGCGCATTGAGCAACGCTCATTCTACATCGTAGTAGATGGACTATTTTGCAAGCTACACTATTCTATGCGGCTATTAGCTCATGTTGTAGATGGTTAGTAAAAGACAATAAATGGCTATAGAAAGGCGTTGAATAATTCTATTGTTGAACTATCTATTAGATTCTGAGACTCAACGTGGGTCTCGAAAACAAGGAGGGCCGACTAAAACGAGGGAGTCGGAACTGCTTCCGCGAGGAAGCGGCAGTAAGCAAAAAAAGGAAAGTCCAAACATGAGTTCGCTACACTTCGGCAACTATCTGAATGAGATCGCAACCGTTCCACTCCTCACCCACCAAGAAGAAATTGAGCTAGGCACCGCCATCTTCCTGGTCTCCCAGCTGCGCAAGCTGACGCAGTCCGCCGCCTTCAATCATGAGGGAAAGGAGCAGGACATCGAGAAGCTCAGCGAGGTAACGAAGATCCCCCGCGAGAAAGTGATTAGCCTGCTCCAGGAGCACTACGCCGGCCTGGAAAACCCCGAACGGCAAGCCGCCAGGGAAGCGGCCTGCCAGGAGGCGGTCCTCAAGTTGGTTGGAGCCAACCTCCGTCTGGTCGTCAAATGCGCCGGCTACTACCGGTTCTCGCATCACGACATCGAGGAGCTCACCGCCGAGGGCAACCGGGGCCTCATGATCGCCGCGGAGAAGTACGACCCCACCATAGGCACCCGCTTTTCCACCTACGCCACCTGGTGGATCCAGCAGTCCATCCGCATGGCCGTCAACAGCAGCCACACCATCCGCACGCCGGTCCGCCGGGCCTCCCAGCTTGCCAAGCTGATGACGTCCAATGCCTACGACCACGACAGCGAAGAGCAGGACATCGCCAAGCTCAGCGAGGAGACAAACATCAGCGAGGAGGAGGTCGTCAAGCTGCTCAAGTGCCGCACGCAACTAGTCCCCATGGACGCTCCCTTTCCCGGCGGCGACGGCGCCGCCACCCTCCAATCCGCCATCCCCAGCGGCGATGTGGCGGCCGACGCCCAGCTGATCGAGTCCGAACGCCTCCATCTGTTAAGGGAGCTGGTCCAAAAGATGCAGGAACCAAAGCGGCAAGTGCTCACCCTTCGCTTCGGGCTGGATAACCAACCCGTTCAGACTTTGGAGGAAATCGCCGTCGTCCTCAACGTCACCCGGGAACGCATTCGCAAGATCCAGCTGGAAGCGGTCCGAATCCTCCAGGAAGAGTTCCAGAAGCTCGGCTTCAACATCTCGACCGAAGCGCTGATCGACCTCAAGAGGCCCGCCAAGAAAACCAAATCCAACCACAGCTTATCGCAGGCCACGCGCGCAAAGCTTTCCTCCGCCCAGAAGGCCCGTTGGCAACAGAAGCGGACAGAGAAGGCCGCGGGTCAGGCGCCGGTAGCCCAGCAGCCCCCAGCTGCCGTTTCCACGGCCGAAGCCGAGGTCAATCCTCAGCCGCCTCCGGTTATGTTGCCGGCCCAGCAGTCCCCGGCTGCCGTTTCCACAGCCGAAGCCGAAGCCAATCCTCAGCCGCCTCCGGTTATCTTGCCGGCCCAGCAGCCCCCAGCTGCCGTTTCCATGGCCGAAGCCGAGGCCAATCCTCAGCCGCCTCCGGTTATCTTGCCGGCCCAGCAGCCCCCGGCTGCCGTTTCCACGGCCGAAGCCGAGGCCAATCCTCAGCCGCCTCCGGTTATCTTGCCGGCCGAGCAGCCCCCGGCTGCCGTTTCCACGGCCGAAGCCGAGGCCAATCCTCAGCCGCCTCCGGTTATCTTGCCGGCCCAGCAGCCCCCGGCTGCCGTTTCAACAGCCGAAGCCGAAGCCAATCCTCAGCCGCTTCCGATTATCTTGCCGGCCCAGCCGCAGACTGAGAGCGCACCTGCGACGATCAGCCCCGAGACGCGCAAACTCTTCATCGAAACCAAGCAGCGTTTCGACGCCAGCATGCGGAAACTTCAAGAGTCTCAAGTGGAGCCAAGCCCTGCCCAGCCAACGGCACAAGTCCCTGTGGGCACAGGGGAGGAGGCCAAGCAAGGCCAAGTTCAGGGGCAAGGCCAAGCTCAGGCGCCGAAGAATCCCATGCCGGTGGAGCGCAGGCTCCGCATTTCCGCCTCCTTGAAGGCGTTTTGGGCGAAGCGCCGCGCGGAGAAAGGCGCGGCAGAACTGTGCCCGGCCGCATCTGACGAAGCGCAGCAGCTCCAAAACGCGGCCTGATACCGCATGCCAGCCATAAAAACGGAGGTGCTTCAATGAATTTCATCAACTACCTCAACGAGATATCAGATATCCCGCGTCTCACCCACCAAGAAGAAATTGAGATCGGAACCATCATCCAGCAAAACAGGGGCACCAAGGAGAATCCTGGCACGCCCGAGCAGCAAGCCATCTGCAGGGAAGCAGTCGCCAAGCTCGCCAGCGCCAACCTTCTCCTAGTAGTCAAGTACGCCAACTACTACAGGCGTGCTGGTCACGACGTCGAGGAGCTCACCGCCGAAGGCAATCGGGGCCTCATGATCGCCGCGGAGAAGTACGACCCCACCATAGGCACCCGTTTCTCCACTTATGCCACCTTGTGGATCCAGCAATCCATCCGCATGGCCATCCACGGCAGCCGCACCATCCGCACCCCGCTCCGCCAGACATTCAAGCTGGACAAGGTCATGTGGTCCAATGCGTATGACCCAAGCAGAGATGAACAGGATATCGCCAAACTCAGCCGTCAGACGCGCCTTGCCCCGGAGAACATTGAAAAACTCCTGAAATACCGAGTCCAGCTGGTTCCCTTGTCTGCCCTCATTCCCGGTGGCGACGATGAGGATACGACTACGGCTGAGCTTCAAGATCGGCATGCCCGGACGCCACTGCAAGCAACCATCCCCGACAACGCGCCGGCGCCCGACGGCCAGATGGAAGATGCCGAACTTCGAGAGATGCTGAGAGAGGTGCTCCTGAAACTTCCGGAGACGGAAAGAGTGGTCCTGAAGTCTCGCTTTGGGTTGGACGATCAGCCTGCGCAAACCCTGGAGGAGGTCGCCCAGGTTATGGGGATCAAACGGGATCGGGTGCGCAAAATCCAGCTGGAGGGGGTCCGAATGCTCCAAGAAGAGATCCAGCAGCTCGGCTATAACATCTCCTCAAATGCCCTTATCAGGACTTCAGCCAAATCGGCCAAAGCCCCCGCTATCTTGGGAAGCCCAGCGGAGATCCGCCGCGGAAACCGGGGTTTATCAACGAGCCCGTTAAGGCTGCTACAATCATGAAACCGGTTAAGCGAGCCCTTTCAGCGGAGACACGCGCAAAGATATCCCTTGCCCAAAAAAACCACTGGGCGCGTGTCCGAGCCACAAAAGGGAGCACGCCAAGCGCCGAATGTGCTGTCCCATCCTCCAGCCCGGAACCAAGCCCTAGGAACCGGAGCCAAGGATCAACCAGTCCCGAATCGAACATCGGTCCATCAGCTCCAACTTACCGTAGCATCGCTTTCAAAGTCCTGAGCGAGGCCCAACGCCCAATTAGCATGCAGGAAGCCTGCAAAGCCGCGGAACCCTTGATCGAGCAGATGAACGCCAAAGGCAAGACTCCGATGCTCAGTTTCAAGGCCAAATTTTATGTGGCCGCCAAGAAAGGCGAAATCAGCCGCATTGGCGACATGTTTGCGCTTCCACCTCATGCTTTGGAGGCCGGGCCTCAAACTGTGCCGTTAGTGACAAAGGCAGAAACGCGGCCACAGGTGTGGAGGCATCGCATTGCCACTGCGCTGAAGTCATTGTGGGCCAAACGATCCTCGCCCGAGCGAAATGAGTGGAGACGCCGCATCTCCACTGCGCTGAAGTCATTGTGGGTTCAGCGCCGCGCAGAGATCACCCGGTCCATGTCTCTTGGGGACTACCAGAAATAGAAACGTCACCCGCCGCTCCGCGGAAAAAAATCACGCAAAACAGATTGGTTGGCCGCAACACGGGTCCGTCTAAAAGTGAAAATACATTGTCCACAAGGATACAGGTTGGTGAGCGTAGGAGGCAGGGTGCTCCAAGTGCCAACATCTGCGGACCGGGGGAGCCAGCGGCAGCTTTACCAGCAGGTCAAATTGATCAGGCCGTTTTCCTTCCAGCCAGAAGTGATCCAGGAGAAGATACGCGCGACCCTGCAGGCAGAACCAGGAACCAAGGCCCTGCGCACAGACATCAAGAGCTGCTTCGCCACCATCCCCCAAGGCACGCTTCAGATGGAGATTGAGAAGCTCCCCCTCGCGAAAGAGATACAGCAGAGCCTACTCAACGTCTTTCATGCCGTCGAGAAGGGCATCCCCACCGGCAGCCCGCTCTCTCCATGGCTGGCGGAACAGGTCCTTCGCCTCGTGGACCAGAAGATGGCGGACTTCAGCTACTTCCGATACGCCGACGATATCTGCGTCCTTGGCAACGACGAAATTTGCCAGCAGGCCCTTGCAACGCTGACTGAAACGCTCGCTCCCCTGGGCATGTCCCTGAATCCGCAAAAGACCAAGATCGTCGCCGGACGAGACCTAGAATTCCTCGGCCGCAGCTATCAGGAGACGAAAGATGTCCAACTGATAGAGGTTGATCTTGGGGGCGATTCCCTCGGACTGCCCAACAACAAACACGTGTTCTTCCGGGTCAACCAGAATGGGAAGCCCTATGCCGAGCCCGAAGGCAATCCCGTTTACAGCCTCGCAACCCTTTTCAACAGAATGCTGTCACAGCCGACGCCCTACATCCTGGAGATGCTGATGCTGCGGCCGGAAAGCTCCAACCCGGAGCTGGCCAAGATCATCGCCAGCCCGGACAGCATCATCGATGGCCAGGTGCCGTCTGGCCTGCATGGGAAAACATGGAGACATTACGTCAACCGCGTCAAACCCGCCGTGGCGCGCGGGGGCGATCTGCCGATTGGGGAAGCCGGCGAGGTCTTCCGCTGGCTGCACCTCGAAAACACGATACTGAAGACCGGCAAGCTGCCGCGCGATTACTCCGCCCTTGAGGAGGAATGGACGGAACTGCTGGCGGCGCTTGAAGCGGGAGAATTCAATCCTTACCACAAGCAGATCAAGCGGCTTTTCAAAGAAGAAGACGCGCTCAGACGCCAGCCGCCAGCCAGTTTGCCCGAAGAAAAACCGGCCATCGAGCTTTCCATATCATGAAAACGCAAAACCCCAAATGCGAAACCTGCGGCAAGGACATTCCCGAGGGCAAAGGGTGCCGCAACCTGCGAACGCCGCCCGGCCTTTTCCCGTTCTGTTCGCGTGAATGCGCTCATGAGGATTATTGGCATCCCAACCGGCATTCCGACCCTTGCCGGGCCCTAACCCCCCTGGATGTCAAGGCATTCATCTACTTGCATTTCGACTGGTGGAAGAGGCTGGCGCCCTGCTACCGGGACGCATGGCTTGGCATGGCAGCCCGCGGTTGGATTTGGTACCGGCACAGCACCAAAGGTTGGCACGCTCTCTGGCCCACCGAGGAAGGATGGATCCGCTGGAATTTCTCCGACGAGATTTTCAGCCCCGTGCCGGGGTTTCCACCCGAAAGCTCCCTTGCCCACGGCTGGGAACGAGTCGGCAGTCCGGAGGGAATGCTGGAACGCGGGTTGCCACACTATGCCAGCAGTCTGGAGGAACTGCGCGCGCTCGAGCTGGAGGTGCGAAAATACGGCATGGAGGAGAAGTACATGCAGGCGCTCGCGGTGGCCGCGGCCCAGAACGGCGAGACCAACCTGGTCTTAGCGGGAGAAACAGAACGCAGCGTGGCCGTGCTTTGCATCCACGTCTGCCGCCCGGAAATGAGAACCTCGTTAAACAAAAAAGCCTAAGACATGAATCTTGCTCCATACATACGGGCTCAATATTCCATCATTTATTTATTGACACCCGAGGAAAGCAGGGCTGAGGCAGTCATCCAGAAAACTGCCGTGGAATTGAAGAAGAAACTGGTCGTCTGGTCCTGCACGGAAGGCATTTTCGAGGTCGCCAATGGCAAAGCCAGCGGCAAGGAGCAGATTGAGGATCCGATCGAAGCCTTGGTGCGCATCAAGGGGTCCAAGGAAGCGGGGGCCAGGGCGCCGGATGCCGACACGATCTACGTGTTGCGGGACATGAACCCCTACTTGAACGACGCCCGTGTCGCGCGCCATCTCAGAGACATCGCCCGCGACTTCAAGCAGTCGAGGAAGACTCTCATCATCCTTAGCCCCGTGCGCAAGCTCTCCCCAGACCTGGAGCGTGATGTCACCGTTCTAGAGTTTGCGCTTCCCGCCTACGACGAGATCAAGGTCATCTTTGATAATCTTTACGAGGGCGCCAAGAGCAAACTGGGAAAAATCAGCGACGACGAGAGGGAGCGCATCGTACAGGCGGCCATGGGCCTGACCACCATTGAAGCGGAGAATGCCCTGGCAAAATCGATTGTCGAACATGTCAACGGCCAGAAGGACAAGAAGGGCGCCAACAGCATTTCCAAGCTGGTGTTGAAGGAAAAGGCGCTGGCCGTCAAAAAGTCCGGCATCCTGGAATACTACCCGGCCACCCAAACAGCCGCCGACGTCGGCGGGTTGGAGAATCTCATCGAGTGGCTGAACATTCGCAAAGAGGCCTTCACGGCCAAGGCCCGCGACTTTGGTTTGCCCATGCCGCGCGGCCTTATTTTGGTGGGCATTCCTGGATGCGGAAAAAGCCTTTCCGCCAAGGCTTGCTCGAACCTATGGGACGTGCCGCTTTTAAAACTGGATCTTGGCAACGTATTCGGGGGCCTGGTGGGCGAGTCGGAACGCAACATGCGCACCTGCATTCAGACGGCGGAGGCTCTTGGGTCAAGTATATTATGGCTCGATGAGTTGGAAAAAGCGTTTGCCGGCGCGGGAGGCAACGGCAGCACGGATGGAGGCACCACTCAGCGCGTTTTTGGGACATTCTTGACCTGGATGCAGGAAAAAACGTGCCCGTGTTTCGTCGTCGCCACTGTCAATCGTATTGACGGGCTCCCTCCCGAACTGCTGCGCAAAGGCCGCTTTGACGAGATTTTCTTCGTCGGCCTGCCCACCGCCCGCGAACGCCAGATTATTCTCAACATCCACATCAAGAAGTACAGGAGGGATGTCAAGAATTTCGAGAAGCAGATGTCCGAACTGGTTGCGGCCAGCGAAGGATTCAGCGGCGCTGAACTGGAAGAGGCCGTTGTCAGCGGTCTTTATGCCGCTTTCTACCACAAGCGGGATTTGACCGCAGAGGATGTCTTGAAGGCCATCAAAAATACCAACCCGCTAGCGAAATCGCGCGGCACAGAGCTTCAAGAAATGGTCAAGTGGGCGGCCGAAAACGCGGTCAACGCCAGCCGCGTGGAGGACAAGGAAAAAACATCCGAAACAACAACTGGCGGACGCCAATTAGACCTGGAGTAAAAAGAAAGTTATGTCTGACAGATTCATGACCGAAGTGGAGATCGGAGGAAAAATTCCCCGATCCATCATCCCCGACCTGATCGGGGCCATTCAGGCCGCAGGCCTTGACCTCGACTGGAACGACGGAGAGCCGAGCGAGGAGGCGTTGCGCCAAAAACTGGAGGAGTGCAACGGCAAGGAAACCTTGTCGGTCAACGCCACGGAGTTGTCCGGCGGCAATGTCGATCCTCTGGACCAATTCTGCGTGGCCAACAACATTCCCTTCGTGAAGCGGGTTGAGGGGAAGTACGATTACAACGGCGAGATTTTCTGGTGGCAGCCCGGCATGCCCAAGATCCTGAGCTGGGAAGACACCGACCACGAAGCTAAACGCATTATGGTCAGCCTGCCCATGCTCAAGAAGGCCCGGCAGGCCAAAAAGCTCCTTAGCACGGTCATCAAACGCATGGAGTTAATCGCGCCCGCCGTTCCCCAAATCCAGCTGACAGACGACGCCGTCGAGGCCAAAGACCCCGTGGACGTCGGCACCGGGCATTTCGAACTGCTGTGAAAGCGCTCCCACAGAGCGGACTGACCCGCCGGCAAATCGTCCTGGCGCTCAAAGCCAACGGCTGGAGACGAACGCGCAAAGGATGGGCATCGCCTCGCCATGCCAAGAACTTCCAGAGCTGCACACTGCGCGAGGCCGCCAGCCTGGAATGCCTGACCAGCCGCGAAGATTTAAGCCCCAAGCGCAGAAGCAGATAGCATGGAGAAAACAGCGCCAGCAACAATCCCGCTGAAAGGCCTCCGCCTGTCGCCTTGGATCACAGTCCATGCCTTTTGCGCCACCCGCGTCATTGAAGGCGCCGATCCGGCCGAAGCCGGCAACCGCATCGCTTTCATCGAGAAAACACCGCGCGTGCTTATGGAAGGCAAATGGGTTTACGGACCCAAAGGCCGCGGCGGGCCCGACGGAACCAGCCAGGCTGAAGGCCTTTACGGCTTCGATCCAAGCAGCCGGGAATGGGCGGACAACACTCTTCGCAAGCAAGGAGCCATCCTCGGCTGATGCTCCGCATTACAATGAAAGGTAGAATATGTCGCACGTAACGATCATTGACGTCGAACTCAGAGACCTCGAAGTAGTAAAACAGATATGCAAGGAACTAGGGCTTGAGTTCAAGGAAAACCAACGCAGCTATCGTTGGTACGGCGTTTCAGTCGGAGATTATCCATTGCCGGAAGGTTTTACGAAAAGTGATCTCGGCCGCTGCGACCATGCTATTGGCGTCAAAGGCAACCCTAAAACCTACGAGATAGGCCTCGTTAAGCGCGGAGACGTTTTTATCCCGTTGTTCGATTTCTGGCAGGGAGGGTTTGGGCTGGAGGAACGCATTGGCCCCGGAGCGAAAAAGTTCACCGACGCTTACACCCGGGCCGTGAGCATCAAGACGGCCAAGGCCTTTGCCAAGTCCAAGGGCTTCAGCTACACGGAGAAGGTGGACCCCGAAACCCAGGAGACGATCCTGGTGATGCGAAAATACTGACGTATGCAATCCGGCCCGGACAAACGCATCACGCTGGCCTTGATTTTGGCCGTGCTGGCCTTATGCCTGGCCGTCTGGACTTACATCGCCGCCATTCCCTGGCCGACCTTCCGGATCGTCACCAACGGGAAGGATTTCCGATTCGAACGGCATGTCGTGGGATCTTGGTATCGCCTTATCTATGGCTACGGGGCCACCAATATCGACCAGGCTAGAGAGATGGTGCAAAAATTCACCGTCGACGACAAAGAGATAGACGCAGTCAACGATCAAAACTGGAAAACCATCCAATGAAATCCTTGAAAATCACCCTTTGGCTTCTCCTCGTGCTCGCGATGTTCATTCCCGTGATCTTCTTGGTGCTGATACTTCGCCATGACCACTGCCGGCCGCAAGGAATCGACGGACTCGTTGAATTGGGGCTGGTGGCCGTCTTCCTGTCCTTGGGCCGAACCGCGGTTTTCGAGCATCCCTGGAAGAAATCCCACCCCTGAATATTATGACAGAAATCAAGATCAGAATCGGAAAAAACGGCAAGGTCAATATCGACGTGGCCGGCGTGAAGGGCAAGGCCTGCACCGATCTTACCAAGAGCATTGAGAAAGCTCTGGGAAAGGTGGAGGCCACGCGAAAGACCTCCGAGTTTTACCAGCAGCCCAACTCGGTCAGCAACACTCAGTCCGCCGGAAACTAACCCATGAGAGCCCCATACCAGAGCTACTCTCAGCCTCAAGGGGTCTACCTCTCCATTGACCTCGACTTTTGGGCTTTGCATCCGATGCCGGATTCGGATCGGAGGTGGCTTTGGGCCATGCTCCGACGCGCGGCCAGCGTCGCCTGCTTCCCACGCCACGACCATGCGCTGAAACACATCAACAGCCCCAAGATCGCGGACGAAGGCCGCGAGATATGGAACCTGGATACGCACTCCGACCTCGTTGGGTTTGACGTAAACGGCAGACCTCCTGAATTAAACGAAGGCACATGGGGCGATTTCATTCGCTGGCCCAAAGCAGAAAGATTTCTCTGGATTCATCCAGATGTGGCCGCCGCCAAGACGAACGGACGCGGCCGCTGTGAAGGCCACTTCCCAAACCCGTTCAGGGTCCGCCACCCAATTTGGCCCGTCCGCCGGCACTGCGTCCGGCCCAGGCAACTAAGCGACATGGACTTGCCCATCCGCCTCGTCGGCGCCTGCGTCATTCTCAGCAAGCCTTGGTACGAAACCAAAGCGGCGCAAAAGGACGCGCAACGAGTTTATCAACAAGTAAGGCGCGAATTTACATGAAATCCGGCATCAAAAAATGGAGCGACCGCCTGCAAAACGTTTACACCGATTTTGCAGAGTTTCTGCACTACAACCAAATCTACAATCTGGCCGCACGGCTGGGCTATGAAACCGGGCAAGAGGCATGGCTGGCCAACCCGCTGGTGGAAGGCTCCGTCATCCCCGAGGATTACCGCGCCAGAAGCCACCCCTCCGCCAAGACGGCCGTGATTTTCCGCCGCTGGCGCAGATCGGGAGACGTCATCGCCATCTTCCCCGAAGACCCAGGAACCATGGATCCCAGCACCTGCAGCTCCTACGAGCACGTGGGGCAGCACGCCGCTTGTGCTCCAAAGCTTCTCCTGGATTTCACCGTTCCGGCCCGCCCCAGGGAATACCGCCGCCTGGCCGAAGAACTGCAAAGGATTGGGTACCGGCTGCGCCCGGTCTTCAGGCAAACGGCTCAGCACTTGGCTATGCGAGAAGCACTGATTGCCGCATGAAAGACCAAATACAAATCGTCATTGCCGGTGGAGAAGTCAGGTTCATCCACGACGATGATCTGGCTGAAGCCATGCGGGGATTCGGCACGTCCACCACGGCGCGCGCCAGCCATGTCGAGCCGGCCGAAGGCGGCTGGAAAGTCGATTTGGCGCCGGTCCAGGGCCCTGTTCTGGGGCCTTTTCCCAGGCGCAGCACGGCGCTGGAAGCGGAAGTTGAATGGCTTCAGCAGCATCGGACTCCGAAACCCCAATGAATTTATTTTATGAGCGATGGAATCACTGACAACTACCGGGATCAAGAGCGCGCCGAAAAGCAACGCGAGATGTGGAAGGCCATCGGCGCATTCGCGGAAGCACCCTCTCCCGAACGGCGCCAAGCGGCACTGGAAGCCGCCGAGGCAGCGGACAGCATTCGCGGCGGGTATTGGACCAGCCGCACGAAGTACCGCGCGCGCATCATGGAAAAGCTGGACGGGTTGGAGAGGGGAGACCGAGGCCAATGGGCCCTGCTCATCCTTAACGTCGGGGAATCAGATCCGCCCTATGCGGAGAAGCTTCAATCCAAATCGCCCTTGCGCGATTGTTTGATCGGGTGCGTGGACCAGCGCGGCAACGGCCTCAACATCGAGGGCCCGATGGCGCGCGCGCTTCTGCAGCAATTGCCCGGCCGGACAGGCCACCCGCAGCCGTTCCTGGTCATCTTCCCGAAATCCGCCGCGGAGATCACAACACTGTAAGGACGCCGATGAAACTCAAAAAGAACCATCTCGTTCGTTTTGTTCAGGACATCGACTGCCGCGATACCAGCGGACCTTTTATTGCAAAGGGGTCTTTGGGAAGAGTTCTGGTTCGCCGCCGGGCTGAAGACCTGGTTTGGGTGAACATCTTTGGCTGCCAGCAAATGAACGTCAAAGCAGGACAGCTGGAGGCCGTTGACCGTCTTTCTGATGCCGACCTCGCCTCCCTTGGCCTTGGAATTGGGACTGCGGTGAATGTCAGGCAAAAGGAAGGCGATCCATTTGACCATGATTTCGCAGGAACCATCAAATCCTTCGCCGGCCAGTATATTGTTGTGGAGGATCAAGAGGGCAACTGCTGGGATTGCGACCCAGAACAATTGAAAGCTGGCTCCGGTTCTTAAGCTTTCCACCGCCAGCATTGCAGCCCAACACAAAAGCATGAATTTTGATACCAACATCACCGCGCAAGAATCTTTGAAGTGCTCTGCGGAGGAGGCTCTTGCCATCTTCAAAACCCTGGACGACAGCGCCTCCTTTGCCATCAACAAGGCCGATCCTACCGTGGTCTCCGTCACCCACGAGGAGTCCCGCATGGCGGCCGAATATTATCCAAAAGCAATGACCTCTATTTCTTTGCCGAGGAAACGGCCGACGATTCCCAAATCCCCGACGACTTCATCATCGCCGTGGGCAAGCTCCTTGCCAAGCTCAAGAAGCCACACCTTGAATTTGGCGTGGCCCACACGGCCGACAAGCACGCCCCAGGCAGCTATGGGGGAAGCTCCTTCCGCATAACCTCTAAAGGCACGTTGATCTACCCAAAAATCACCTGGCCAAGAGGTTGAGGCCCGCACAGCCACGATGGCTGCGCCTAAAATAGCATAACAGGAAAAGCGGATGCCAAACATGGACGCACAACCGCCTATCACAGGCGCATATTATCAGGTCATAAAGCCCATCGACGACTTGAAGGCGGGGGACCGGGTTTTAATGTGGGTGGAGGAAGGCCAGATTCACGGCCAAGCTGGAGAGCGTGAGCTTTATTACGATGAGGCTGAGTTCCGGGAGCACTTCGCCCCGCTGCCGGAAGGCCGGAAACTCCAGCTGGAACGCATCAACGCCCTGTTGGCTGAGGCCAGCAACGAAGAGAGCGCCGCCTCGGCTGTGCCGCAGCTTCCGTTCGAAACCGGAAGCGCCAGCTCTTCGGCGCTCATCACCACCGAACATCGCTCCAGCATCATTGAAGCAAAGCAGTCCGCCCTCCTGGCCAAGAAGCGCGTCGAGGTTATCAAGACGGAGATGCAAGGCCTGCTGAAGGAGCAGCAAAAGGCCCTCGAGCTGGCCGCCCGAAAATGGGAGGTGGAACTAGGCAAGCTCAACTACGCCATCTCCAGCATCAATCTTTACCTTGGGCGCGACGAGTCCATCGTCTGCATTCAGGAGGGGCAGGCGGCTTCCGTCGAGGAGCCACTTTGCATTCGCCAAACGATCCTCTGCGTGGACGAGGAAACCTCTCTGCACACGGAAGATGGCGGGCTTGATTTCAAGTCTCTGGGCGACTTCGACAACTGGGTTTGCCAGCCGCAAAACCTGCAGCAGATATTGCCCGAGCGCAAGGGAATCATTGCGCTGCGGTTGCGGCGCTCCGACAAGTTTTACGCCAATGCCTCGATCTGGGAACAGATCATGTTTCAGGAGGCTAACGGAGGAACCTACATCCTTGTCCGCAACGGCGAGCGTCTGTGGAGGATATGGAACGACATCGAGCTGCCCGATCACCTTTTTCCCACCCAGGCTGAGTTTGAGGGCCTGTTCTACGACCGCTGGAGCCGGGACCAGGAAAGGCTCCGCCCTGGAACCCCGCAGTATCAAAAAGCCATGGCCCAAGCCCAGGGCTTGCAAAAACGTTATTTCCAAATCGTGCTCCTGATGCAGGGGCTGCTGGACCGCACCCAGATTTTCAAGCCGCTGCCCGTCGAACGGGTCAACTTGCTGGATCCGGCTCCGGACGCCGCAATCGTCAGGCTGATTCGAGACGCCGAGAACATCCTTGGAACAGGACGCCCCGGTTACCGGGAATGGCTCAAGGGTCTCAATGCCAAGCTCGACGTGGGGAAAAGGATCGTCTTCGGCGGAACCGAGTACATGTCCTACCAATACGAGAGCCACAAGGATAACTACTCGAGAACCAGGCCTAAATTCGCGTCATGGCCCGACCATTTGAAGATTTACACGCTCAAAGGGGTCTCCACCGAACACGACTTCTATTTTTCGTTCCCACGGGAGGGGGTCAAAGCGCCAGCCACTTTTCATTGCAGCAGGCATGACTCGTTCATTCTGAACTTCGACGACGTGACGGAGGAAGACATCCAGTTTTACCTCAGCGATCGTTGCAACCGGCACGAGTATCTGTCCAGCTTTCCGACCCTGCAGGCCGCGTTAGCGCTCAAGGCGGCAGAGCGGGAGACGGAGCGTCCCTTTGTGGATCTCCTGGCGCGCGAAGCCGCCCAAAAGAACGGCATCCCCGAAGAGCAAGTCAGGCCGTTGCTGGCCACTGTCATCCCTTGGTGGAAGCAAAAAACCCAGGTTAGCCGCAACCTCACTGCTGACGAAAAGGCTGCTTATTCCCAGATTCTGAAGGAAGTGATGCTGCGGCTTGCCATCCGCGACAATCCCGCTGGCGCCGAGGCTGCCAAACGCATTCAGGAGGCCCGGCCGGACTGGCTGGTCATCGCCAAAGACGCCCGCCACACCGTGGTTTGCCTGCGCCAGATTCCGGAAATCAAAGGGCTGGTCACACGGGAGGAGTGGAATGTGACGGGAGAGCACTGCGTATCCACCCGCGAGTGGTACATGCCGGATTCAGAGCAGGGGCGTTGGGAAATCCTGGCCGCCGGTCCCGAATGGGGTGACTGGCCCAAGCACGGCCGCCGGGGGGATTTTATTTCCGAGCCTGAGTACCAGCAACTCCTGCAAGAGGCGTTGGCCAAAGTCGAAGAACTCAGGAAGCAAAAGGACGTGGTCCAACTGGTGGCCATCACGGCCGGCGTTCGCCACTTTTATCTTCACGGCATCTTTACTCGCAGCAACTGGAGCGGACCGATAGGAGTCGAATGGGCCTGCAAAGCGTTGTCGTGGGAACGCACCAAAACAGATGTCCATCTCGAACAAAGGCAATACTCATGGCGCACTTTGTCAGCGGACCTGGTGGATGAAGACAAGGCTTCCCCAAACGCCCCCGAAGAAAACGACACCCAATGGGACCATGTTCGGGAACGGCTCAAAGATTTGACCCCGGCACTTGCCGTTTTGCCATTCACTGTATACGGACACCGGCTGCTATTTTTGGACGAGAAGGCCCTCCAAGAAAGCCGCAAGATCATCCGCAAGCAGGCCCACCGCCGGCACCAGCAGGACCAGAGGCACTACCAAGCCCGGCATTTCCGGGACGTTATTGAAAAGGAAATGAACCATCGGTTTTGGGAGCACGAGAAGTCCAAATATATCGCAGACGGAGGTTTGCTTGATCTATGGGAGGACCACGCGAAGACCATCAAACGCAAGCATTTTGACTTCGACCAGACTGACCTGGATGCCTGCCTTCACTTCTTGGTGGAGAAGGCAGGTTACAAGGCCATGGTTGGCAAAACCCTGGCCGAAATTTGGAGCTTGGCCGGCGGCCTGGGCTGGAAAGCCAAACACCCGGAGGCCAACAACACGCTCCCCGGGAACATTGTGCTCACCGCACAAAAAGATGAAAACGAGGAACAGCCATGAAAAAAGCCTACGTCATTTACGAGCGCCTCGAGTTCGATATCCACGAAACTCTTCTGCCCAGCCGTTACATGTTCTCCGGGGATTACACCGGCAGCGATGAGGAGATTTGCGAAACGCTGTTCCGGGAGTGGAACAACGCCGGCGGCCCGACCGGGCAGAAGTCTGGCCCATGGCATGTGCGCTCAATGTGCGTCGGAGACCGAGTCTTAATCCAAGAAGGGACAAACCAGCGCAAATACCGCTGCGTTGCGGTGGGCTTTGAGTTGGAGGACACCGCTGCCCGAGTCGATCTCGAAAAGACACTGCCCGCCGTCACAGTGGATTATCATTCAAACCGGTTCCCTCGGTTCAAACTTCAATGCCGCGCCGGGGAACAAACGGTGGAGGCATCGGCCAACCGACAGGAAGAAGCCTTTCATCTTCTGGGATGCGAGCTTGCCAAGACAAAGGCGCCTGCCTTGACCGAGGTGCTCTGCATCTACGAATGCGGCCGCTGTCGGAACACTCGCGTGGTCCAAAAGCCTGGCGGAAGCGGGACTTGTCCCTGTCCTGATTGCCGCGTCGAGAAACAAGATGCTTTTGGCTATCCAGCAAACGGAGAGGCAGAATGAACGAAAACCAGCAAGAAACCGCTCCTCAAAAACCAAAGGCCTTTTCGGAAACCGAGGCCTACGCAAGAGTCGTCGACCGTCTCAACATCGCCGTTCTTCGGCAGCGCAAACGGAGCGATATTTTCAAGCGGCTGAGGCCGCTCCTGAGGGAGGAAGGGTTTGGCGCCAAAAATAACCCGTTTGCCCAGTACGCATTCGATGATTTGGTTCAGATGGCATCCAAGGAGCATCCCGAAATAGCCAAAGAGGTTCGGCGCCAGATTTTGGCCTACCCGCGCCCGCATCAATACAAAACCTGGCTTAAAATGGACCGGATCTGCCCGGCCACAGAGGCCGAGATTCGCAAGGCGGCAAAGCACGGTTTGGTGACTCCGTACATCGTGGGCCTGAAGGAAAAACCCATCCCTGCATGGCTGCGCAAGCCATCGACTGTGGCCTGCCTTTTTGTCAATAAGCCGGAGTGGTTGGACCGCATCGAGGAGGCGCTCGGCGGGGAGGGGTGCTACTACTTGGATATCCTGAAAGAGATGCTCAACAGAGCAGTCCGTGAGAACAACATGCCGCTGGTCGAGGTTGTTCTTCGCCACTGGCCCAAAGGCAATCCAATCCCGTACGTTCATCCGGAGTCGATGGAAATGGCCAACAAACTGCTGGCCTTCAATCCAGACGGCGTTTCACCTGCCGTCATGGCAGAGCTGCATTACAAAAACGGAGACCGCAAGGCTGCCGCAAAGGTTATCGCCGCGCTGCCCAAGGATCACACAGATCACAGCTGGCTCTGGAGGATCGGGGCTGAGAAGGGCGACCTGGATTGGGTTGTCGCCTGCGGAAACAATGCAAACAGCCGGTATGAGATTCTGACCGGCATGATGGATTCCGGGCGCTATCAGAAGCCCAAGTCCCAGAGCCCTTATCTTCACCTTGTTCTCAAGCTTCTGCGCCGCCACGAGTGGAAGGCTCTGTTCCGCCGGAATGAACCCGAGTATCTCATTGAGCACTCCTTCGCCGTCCATGATGAAACCGTGCGGGCCATCGCCATGCAGGAGGCCGGTTGCTACGAGCGCAATTACCGGGGTCCTCTCTGCCACGATCGCGCCTATCTTCCTGAGTTCCTTCGCCAGCGGCCGACCGAGCATGATTTCGACTTTTGGAGAGCCCTGAAACCACGCGAGGTCCACGAACTGGCCCTGCTCGCCACCCGGTTCAGCGATGAATCAGCCATGGAAATTTTGCGCAAAGCAGGGAGCTCCATCAAACATGTCCGACACGCCCTTGCCAATTCCACCGCCAAGTTTGATGTCCCCGACATCTTTGGCCTCCCGGATCGCGCGGTGAAAGAAATATTGGCCGCCAAGCGGCTTAACGAGGAGTTTCACTGGCACTCCTATGGGCTTAAGGACACCAAGCTTAAACTGTCCACGCTCAAGAAACTGATTGGCCCAAAAACGCCGTGGGCCAGCAAGATTTCAGTGGATAACGAGATCCCGTATTACATGCGCGCGGCCACTCTTCTGACCCTGGCCGGGCACACGCCGAAAAGCCTGCAGGCATTTGTAAAGGAAGCCAGCTCCGAGCTTGTTGATCCCTCTTTATTGGCGGAGATGACCCAGATCATCAAACCAGCCATTCCGACCCTTACCGACGCGCAACTCTGCGCCTTCCTCTCTGCCAAAACCGAAACGGCAAATGAACTGCGTGAGGCCGCCGTGGCCGAGATGCAGAAACGGGCAGAGAGCAGACCTCCCGGACCAGCAACAATTCGGGCCCTGCTTAATTCCCCAAGAATCGACCTTTTCATCAAATACCGTCCTGCCAGTTTCATCCCCAACCTCAAGGACATGGTGCGCCTTGTGGAGCTGGAGCAGTGGGAGACGCTCAAGACAATTCGGCAAGAACAAGCTGAATGGCAAAAACCATCCGACGAGCTTTACACCCGCGTCGACCGCAAGCACTGGGAGAAGCTCGTTGAACCGGGTTTTCGAATCACGACAGACTGCTACCACCGGCCTGCAGTCCAGTTTTTCATGGATCACAGCCTGTTCACCCTCGAAGATCTGAACCAAATCGCCATCAATGCCGAAAACAACGGGTTCCTGGACCTGGCTCCGAAGATTTATCCAGCCCCAACCGGCGTTCAAGGCCACGTCATCGACATATACAACCAGGGCAGATTCAGCCATCGCCATCTGGAACGGTTCATCCGCGACGGACGCAGCCATGCTCAAAACCTGGCTTCCATCCAGCAGGGCCTCAGGCGTCTGCAGAAAACCGCCAACCCGAGCCGGCGAATCTGCGTTCTGGAGTATGCCGAAGAAGAGGATCGATGGGGGCTCTTGGGCTTGACCCCGCCCATTGACACGCTCAAGGAGATGAATCCCTACGGGTTTTCGCTCTCCAATTTCAAGCCTGTCTTGGGAGCTTTACTGCACGAGGCTCTTCGCACAAGCACCGATCCCACCCAGGTGCTCAAGCCTGCTTACAACCTCTCGGTTGCCTTCGGCAACCTGACGGAGATCCGCAAAATCTTGCATAAGCGCAACCTCCCCAGCAAAACCCCGCTGCACGACCTGGGCCAGTTTTCGTTGCCTGCAAAGGGCACTTGGGACATTAGGGGCTGGCGCCAATTGCTTCAGCATCATAGCGGCCGGGGCCTGAACCTCATCAAGCTGGCCCCACGCATTGAAGCCCAGCTGGGCCGTCTGCCCAAGAATATGGACGAGGCTGAGGAAATGGCTGTGAAAGCCTCCTATGCCCGGAACGCCGAGAATCTCGCGTTGGCGAAACTCTGCTATGAGTACTCCCAAGACGAGGACGATTTTGAGGACTACTTGAAGCTGATGGAGGACGCCAAAGACACCGACAACTGCCCCGATATCCTCCTGAATGGCGACAGCTTGGGCGATCCAAACCTTGTTTTTCGCCGCCTGCAGCCCAAAGATCCCATAGGCCCGCTCCTTGGGGAGGTCACCGATTGTTGCCAGCACCTCGGTGGGCATGCCGCGGAATGCGCAAAGGCTGGCGCCATCGAGCCAGACGCCTCATTCTACGTGCTCGAGCGCAAAGGGGCTGTGATCGCTCAGTGCTTTGCCTGGAAGACCGATGATCACTTGGTCTTCGATTCCTGGCAGGGCCTCGGAAGCACCTACAATCACTTCTGCCTTCCGGTCCTGACTGCGGCGGCCACCAAGGCTCTGGAAATGGACCCAAAACTGACGGATGTCCGCCTTGGAACGGGTGGTGGCACGCCAGGTTTGGAATTGTCCAGACCTAAGCCTTGCCGCTGGAAGCGCCATCTTCAAGGCATGGACTCATCCAGCCAGTACCTCCTCGCCAAGCGTGGAGCAGTACCTGCCCAGCAACCTGAGCCAGAGAGGCTGGCGGCCTGATCCGGCAAACCTTCCCCAAAACCCTACAATAACGGCAGGGAGCACTTGCGTGCGCCTGAGGGCCACAAGCCCGCCGAGACTACTACCACTACTCAGTTGTCGTCTCGATCCTGAAGAGGTCGTTTTCTTCAGCTCCGGATAGGCGATCGCGGCCATTCAGCGCGTGTGTTCGCCAAGACCATCCCGAACTACCACAGACAGCCGCTGCCTAAAGCCCACCAGACTTAATAAAAGAACCTCTCAAAGCAGAACGTACTCTTCGGAATATAATTTGATGTGAAAATGAATGCGAATCTCAAACCCAGACCCAACCCTCACAGCAAGGAAATCGGCCAGGCGGCCGGCAAGAAGCTGGCGCCAGCAGTCGCCGAGTGGTTCCAAGACGGCACCACTCCAGCCGAAATTGAAGAAGACCTCGCCAAGGTGCTTAATAGCCACTCCGACGGCTACGACGCCGCCAAAGCTCTGGATGATCGCTGTGGTTATTCGCCGGACGCTCGTTTGGTGGAAATTCTGGACGATATCAGTTCATTGCAGCGAGCGGAATGCGAGCGGCTGGAGCGCGAATGGGTCAAGGAGCAGGGCCTGACCGGCCCCAGCATCGGTTCCAAGGTCATCTTCAACAAGGACGGGAAGCCCGTGGAAGGAGAAGTTGTCTCCAACGTCGACACCGGACGCAGCCTGCTTTTTTGTGCGTCCCTGGGCCATGTCCGCGACGGAGTCGGCACTCACGGAACTTACATCGTCTGGGAGAAGCTGACCCCCGCTACCGCGTAATAAAAACCAACATCAAAGAAGCCATGTTTACGATAGCAGGCAAAAAACTGGCCGAGTTCCCGATCCTGGCCAGCTTGCAAAAGGTGGGAGATCTCATCTTTTTCGAAATGCCCCTCCTAACCCACCTCAAAACCACCGATGGGACCAATTACCTGGAGTTGTGGTGCGATCAGGACAAAAGCGGGGAGCGCTCCATCCTTTTTGCCGTGGAATCAGCGGCGCTGGAAGCTTACCGGAACCGTGAAGTGACGCTGCGAAACCTCCTGGAAAGCGCGCGCAACGGAGTGGTGCATCTCATCGAACGCACCCACAAAGGCAAAAAGACCATGGTCAAAGAACTGCCGGCCACAAATATCCCAGAGGAGTACCGCCCATCGAGAAATTCTTACTACTCACCAACCGACCTCCACTGAAGTCCTTATGCCGACCTACATCAATCGCACCGGAAACTCCAACAAGATGTGGAAGTACACGTTTTTGCCCAACAGCGCGGCCCGTATTGAATGGGGCCGCATTGGGTTGGAAGGGCAGGAACAAATCAAGGAATTTGGCTCCGACTGGGAGCGCGATCGCGCCATTCAGAAACTGGTTGGCGAGAAGCTCCGCAAAGGGTACGAGGAGTCCTCGGACCAGGATTTACAGGCCGAAGTTAAAACCGCGCAGACGATAGGGCACAAGAACAAGATCGCCCGGCTCGAGTGGGTTTCGCTCAAGGGGCGCGTCATGTCCATCCTCGGTGACTACGATCCATCGAAGTACGTTTATGTGGAGGTCATGGATAGCTGGTCCCGCGAAATCACCCGCCTTCTCATTTCCAAAAAAGAGAATTGGGAGATTACGGGCGGCGTCACTGAATCGGACCGCCGAATCACCTTTGGAGAACGGGGTAGCGTTTTTGGAGACAAGATCCGTTTTGTTGAGGCTGTTCGCGAAAAGCTGAAGGCCATGGCCGTTCAGGTTTCCGCCGCCATCAGCACCATTACCTTCGCTGCAATCGGCAAGCGCAACCTCTTCGATGACGAAGGTGGAGAAACGGCCGAAGTGGCGCCGGTGCTCGACAATTTGGTGGCCAATTCTGGCATGTCCCGCGGCGTGGTCAGTAAATTTGCCGCCCTGGGGCAGAGGACCTTGGACCTCTAAGTTCAGACGGCCCGAGAAGGCTGCGGGAGAATGCGGCGCCATCACTTCGTAAATCACGACATTGAGAAGGAAATCGTGTCGCCTCCAGCGGGATTCGGCGACGTCTGCGTATTCACCGACAGTAAGCCAGACCGCGGCAGGGCCGGGTTAAACCTCTTGTTCCACAGGCCGACTTTGTTTTCGATGGCATCCATGTTTGCCTTGATGAACTCCTCCATTTTGGGGTGATACGGATCGAAGTTCGTAATCCTGGCCAAGCCTTCATCCAGGAGCCGTTTGTTCAGGCAGTATTCCTGCCCCTCAGCATCCTTGGCGTAAACGTAAACAGGCAGCCTGCCGTAGCGATCCGTTGGCTGGTTGCCCACGACTTCGATCCTGACTTTGGAACCGTTTGGAATCAATTCCCGAACCCGATCCCAAGCCTGCTGCGCGCCCGGCTGAGCGCCAGAATCCATGAGCAACTCGGGAGTATCAATCCCGGCCAGGCGATAATGCGCCCCAGATGTTCCATACAAAGTATCCCCATCGACAACCTGCTGCACCGTATCCTCATGCTCTCGAACCTGAATGCCGGGTTGAATAAAAATCCGATTGCGCGGCCACTGGCGCTTGAGCACAGAGGGGTCCAGTGTACGGCTGGCCGCCTCGTGGTCGCCAGCAGGATAATTGCGAAGAGCATCCAAGAACTCGGTGTCAATTTTCCCATTTCCATTAACCGGGATGCCATCCTGCAGGCTGCGGGCCACCAAATCCAGCCGGCGGTTTTCGATCACCTTGGAGCCCATGTTCATGACCTTCTTGAGGGCCATAGCCAGCAAGACCAGAGCAATCAAGCCCTTCACTCCCATGGATTTGTAAGCGGCAACGCCCAGAACCATGCCCAGAGCGACCCGTGTCACTGGATGGCAGTTCTGTACAAATCCGATGGTGGCATCCAGCACTTTGTCACCCGATATGCCCGGGAGAAACTCTATCTCGGCGTCGGAAACCTCCGCTGGATAGGCGTCGCGCGGCTGCGTCCTTGTGGATGCGGCCATGGCGCTTGCTTCGCTGGCTTCAGGATCGGGCATTAAACGCATGGAACTAGCCACCCCGGTAGAGAGGGCCTCCACGTCTTGGTCAAAATCGGGATTCATGTCTGGCGGCGCCAGCAGCCACATCTTTTGAGGTTCGTAGTAGATGCCGCCGCTCTTGGTCATGCGAAGCTGCTCCAGCTCCTGGCCCAAATCCGTTACGGGCCGGCTGTTTCCAGCAGAATCCCGCACTTCCAAGCCGTTAAACTGGCCCATTGCCGCTAGGTTGGCGGCGTAGGCGGCACTGACGACCATCCGGTGCTCGTAACCCAATGAGCTGCCATCCTCGCAGTTGAACAGCTCCAGATCCTTGTCCGTCTCCCATCCGCGCAGGATTTTAGGCACAGCTTGATCGTAAGGCAGCCCGGCTTTGGGATCGGCCGCCTCGCCCTTCTTGATTACTACAAAATTGTTGGTTTCGTCAGCCATGTTGTTTCATTTTACCCTTGGGAGGGGGTAGGTGTTCCAAACTATTTCGCAAGCGCACCATGCCGATGAAGTCGCTCCGGGTGTTGAGAAAGAAGGGAACAACCATCATGCTGATGAAAAGCTGGCAGGGTTCCGCGGCACATTGCACCTTGATCTTGTTCCTGAAGCGGCTCACCAGGTTCTTGAATTCGGGCACGAGAAACAGCAACAGCAGCTCGTCCTGAGGAATGGTCAGCGTCACTACTTGATGCACATTTGCCAGTTTCACGGGTATGCGGGAGTCCACAGGGGAGGGTCCGAGGTCGTGTTCAAAAGGACATCGGCCGGGTTGATGTAAGACGCCAAGTAACCCCCGGACTGCAGGTTGTTGATCCGGTTGGCCGGGACCGTGGAGTACGTGTCCAGGATGGGCTTGATCCCAGTCAGAGCCGGCCCCGTCTTGGTGCGGTACTCATACCAAGCACCTTCGGCGGAGTTCAAAGCGGCCGCTTCATCCCGGCTCCGCACACTGTTGGCCTGGCCTCGGTTTCCAAAAATCGACGGCAGCACAATCACCGTGAGCAGCACGATGATGACGATGACGGCCACCAGCTCGATCACTGTAAAGGCTTTGCAGCTGGTTTTCATAAATTAGTCTGAGGAGCTGCTTTTCATGCTGGCAACCACGCAGAAGTGCTTCACCAGGCGGGTTCCGATGATGTAGCCCACGACCCACGTAAAACCCAAGCCGCCTGGAAGCACCAGCGCCATGCTCATGTTATTCAGATGCAGCAGCAGCTTGGTCCACGTGTGGCCCATGCGCAAAAAGTAGATGTAGAAGGAGTAGAGACAGATCACATGGAGGAAGCCGCATCCCGTGATGGTCCAAAAAATCCAATTGTGCCGCTGGTTCTCCATTTGGAAGTTGTAGAGGGTCTGGTACAGGCGGTTGAAAGCTGGCTGCAGCCTCGAGACGGGCGCCGGATGCATGCTTTCGGCAAGGATCGTGTTCTCGATTCTCTGGTTAATTTTGGCCGTATTGCAGGCAAAGTAGATAAAAATCAGCGCTTGGAGGATGATAACCCCCAGGCTGAGCCGGCTTATGGCAAAGTAGTACTGGCGCATGCGGGACGCAACAACGCGTCTAGAACATTATAATGACTTCAAGGCCTGTATTCGCCTAATACCATGAAAAAGAATTTTAAGAAAAGAGGTTTCACCCTGGTCGAGATGATCGGGGTGGTCGCATTGCTGAGCATCCTGACCGCCGGCGCCATTGTTGGATTGATGCAGCAGCGGAGCAACACCAGCACGGGCAAGCTTCTGCAGTGCCTCTCCGCCGTGGACCAAGCCAAGCAGTCCTGGCAAATGTTCAACCCCAACGCCACCTTTCCCTCCGATGAGCCCAGCCGCTGGAGCGCCATTTCCGTCTACTTGAACACATCGGCTGTCCAAGTGAGCCCGGTCAGCACCTATGGGTACAACAGCTACAACGGGTTTTTCCCTGGAACGCAATACCTGGTGCAGATCAACGGCATCAACACGCCATGCCAAGCGCAGGTAGTTGCCAGCGGGGCCGCGACTTCCATCACGCGCCCCCTCTAGCCCTTACATCTCGAAGCCTTGGGCATCCAGCTCCGCCGGCTCGCCCATGCCTTCGATCTCGTCCCCATCCGCAACCAAGCGGGACAAGCCACTGAGCAAGTCCGGGTCCCTCACCGGAGCCACTTTGCGCACAGGCTGGCCGAGGCTGTTTTGCTGGAAGACGCGCTCGCAGAAGGTCTTCCCGACGCGGCATCCCGCCGGGTCCGTCACGCGAACTTCGTGCGCATCCAGAACGTACACCGCCAGGTCGTTCGCTTGCAGGGTCAAATGGCCTTGGGTGGTCATGCCCTCCAAGTACCCCGCTTTCACCAAAGAAGGCCGTTTGTCATCGGTCTCAATCGCGATGAAGACCAGATCTCCCTTGGTGATCAGGTTGCTATCCAGCATCCGAATGTTGGTAATCGGGTCGGCTTCCATCTCTGGATCCACTTCATTCTTGGGGCCGCTGACCTCGTTGGCCGTCAGAGAACTATGCGCCAGGTCCAACTTCTCCACGCGCAGCACCGGCATGGTGATGTCGCCGCGGGCTTTCAACGTCCGAACCACCACCTGTCCCATCGGCGCCGGCATCCCCTGAGGACCTGTGATCTCCAAGGTGGCTGCCATGTTAGAAACAGATACTAGCTGATTCTTCGGGTCGGGCAAATCATAGGCCTGGTTCCCGCAGAAAGCCCGCCCATGCGCGCCCTGAGTAAAATCCAGACGAATCAAATCACCATCCTGCGTCGAAAAACTACCTTTTACAGGATTGTTGCTGCTGCTGTAACTCGCGATCTTCATGACCTCATTCTACGGTTTTTGACCCCCTCTGAGAAAAATTTGTGCTTTGTCAATAAATCCAGCCCTTTTTTGTGCGCTCCGCGCAAAAACATCTACAAGCATGTTGGACACTATTCCAGCGGGTGAACGCGCGAACGCCATTCGCATGATTGAAAGCACGGCTTCCGAGCTAGGGGTGCCCAATGATCGTGCGCGGCGAATCCTGTATTGGCACGCCCATCGTACCAAACAGGCGCTTACTTCCTTGACCCTGCTGGCAGAGTGGCTGTCCCGCATGGACGAACTGGTTCGGGCATACAACCAGGAGATCACCCTCCAGCAGTTGCGCAGGCACGGACCAGCGGTCACTCAGCCAACGGAGGACCAAGAAAGCTAAAAAACATGAAGAATAAGGCTATCAAGTTGACAAACGAGCTGCGCAAATGCGTCAGCACACTGGCCAAAGAGGTCGTCGCCCTCAACAAAGCCGAACGGGGGAGGACCCTCAACCATAACATGGTTTCCGGCGCCATCTACCACCGCCTGAACCGCCCCGACTATGTCGATTTTGGTTATGACGAGGCGGTGGCGGTCATGGTGGTTTGGACCAACAAGGAGAACCTGCAGGGGCTCCTCGCCGAATTCGAGGTTGAACTGCAGCAGCGGGAGCAACAGGCGGCGCGCCAGGTCTATGGCATCGTCAAAAACGCCATCCCTCTCGACGAGCCGGATCGCGACCAGAAAATCGAGGATGTCCTGAGGATTGTGGAACGCTACCGCAACGAAGTCCGCAGCATCTCCGGCATTCGCGCGCTGGTTGCGAGGTGCAAGGCCAAAGGCTATCGGGACCTCGACGATGATGATATCGCCAATATTGCCGCGGAACAAGAAGCGCATGCGGCAGAATGTCTTTCGGAAAACTGAAGCCAGGCGAGACATCAGGCGAGGAAGTGCTTACAAGCACCCCTAAGGCGGCCGTCCATTGGGAGAGTTGCTGTGTCTTTTCTGGCTTCACAAAAAACGCAATCATCGCCGCGGTTCAGTCGGTCGCGTCGAGAATCTCAAGGAAGGGCCGGCGCCAACCAAGACGGTCTTCGCGGCGCTGGCGGGATGTGCTCGCGCTCGCCGTCTGAGAGGCCTGGCTTTAAAATCGGGACTTCGGCCCGTGGTTTCCATCCTATCGAAAGCCGACTCCAACTCGGACGACGGCGGTCACAAAAAACCTCACCTGTCGGCAGAATAACCGCGCGGCCATCACGGAGCTGCCGAGCTTTTTGCCAATTCGCTTGTGTCTCCAATCCTCTGGTTCTTTTCGCTGCTCGCTTTCCCCAAATCGGCTAACACCAAAAAACAACTTGACAGTGCCAGCACTTGAAATACTGTATTATCGTAGTATCATAATACGATAATAATACGATATGAAACGGATTTTGACGAAAGATAACGTGAAACAGGCGATCCAAGATTTGGTCAGCCACGGCAAAAAACCCACCCAGGCAGCAATTCTTGCTTCATTGGGGGGAGGATCGATGGGAACTTTGGTGAGAATAATGGCGGAAATCGATACGGAGGCGCGGGCGCTTAACGACTCGCCGGAGGCATTGAAGCTGTTCCGAGAAGTCTGGGGTCAGGCCGTGAAGGTGGGCCGTGAGGAACAAGAATCGGTGATCATGGAATTGCGCGAGAGCATTGAGGCCCTTGCCGCGGAGAATGAACGGCTTGAAGGGGCATTCGTCGGCGAGAAGAATCGCGCCGAAGAGCTCGAGAAAGAGAAGTTGCGGGTTGAGAGGGAATTGATCCACGAAAAGAACCAGGTCGAGGAACAACTGAAACAGGCCAGAGCAGCCCATGTAGCGGCGACGGAACAGGCTGCTGGCGCACTCCAGAAGCTTGCCGAGTCTCAGGCTGCTTGCGCAGCCCAGGTTGCGGCCGTGCAGGCCGATCTCAACATTGCCGTCGGCAGGAGCCACGAATTTGAGCTGCGAGCAGCCCGTGCGGAAGCGCTCGTAGAGGCGAAGAGGTTACGCCCACATACGAAAAAAGGGAAGCATGGCCAAGATTCGCGGGACCAACCGGACCACGTGGAAAATTGATGACCGATATGCCAGGGCGCCCGCCCTCTTCCTAATAGGGGGGCGCCGAGCTTCTCCCCAAACTCGTCAAAGGCCGCCTCGGCTAAGCGAGCCCAAAAAAGCGCCGCCACCCAGGCATGGCTGATTCATGAAGTGCATAAAGATGAAGAATGACGGGCGGTCACAAGAGAGAACGCCTTTTTGGACTGTTGGGCGGCCCGCACATCGGCAAATTCCTTCTGCGACTCCTCAATGGCCACCAGCTTCAAGTCGAATAATGGCAATTGTCATGTACAATTTTGTGAGAACGGGATGGACACCTTTATCGAGGTTCCCCGGTCCGATGTCACGATGTCCACCTGGCCACCCAGGCTGCCGGCGCGTTCCTGCATTCCCAACACCCCCAATGACGACCCCGTTCTTTCCGGGGAAAAGCCTCGTCCGTTGTCCTTAATTTCGAGGCCCAAAACATCGGCGGCAACGATCAGGGTCACATGCACCGCTTTGGCGCCGGCGTGCCGCGCAACGTTGGTTATCGATTCCTGGAAAATCTGGAACAGCATGGTGGCCGCGCGGTCCGACAGAGGCATCTCCTTCTTTGGCAGGTTGAAGGAGCACTTCCACTTTGCCCTTTTTGCGAATTGGTCGATTTCCGCTTTCAGGGCCAGCAACAGGCTGGTATTCAACTCGGCCGGGCGAAGGGTTTTGGCGATCCGGGCGAGGTCTCTGTGCGTTTCGCCGAGCAGTTGCTGCGCGCTGGCCAGTTTATCGAGCACCACCTGCTTTTCCTCCGACTCAGGGAAGGAACGGGCGTTGTGAGACGCCGAGGCAATGTCAAACTTTAGTGCGGTGATGAACTGCCCGGCATGGTCGTGAAGGTTACGGGAAAGCTGCTTGCGCTCCTCCTCACGGAGGCCGTTGATTCGGACATGGATTTCGCGCAGTTTACTCCTGGACTGCCCAAGCAAGTGCTCCGCGCGCTTGCGCTTGGTGATGTCCTGCTGGACTGCCACGAAGTGCGACACTTTCCCTTTTTCGTCGAAAACAGGGGCTACCGTCAGTTGGTAGTCGTAGAGCGATCCACTCTTGCGCTTGCTGACCAATTCGCCCCTCCACACTTTGCCCGCCCGAACCATGCGCCACATCTGGTTAAAAAGAGCGTTCTCGCGCAAACCGGAATCCAGCAAGCTGAGGTCTGTCCCGATGGCTTCCGAGGGGGCATAGCCGGTCAACTCTGTGAACGCTGGATTTACCCATTTAATTATGCCGGCGCTGTTGGCGATTGTTATCGCATTGGCCGCCGATTGCAGCGCCGCCCCTTGCAGGCGCATCTGCTCGCTGGACCGCTTTCGCTCAGTGATGTCCATAACAATGCAATGCACCAGGGTACTGTCCGAAAGATGCATCGGCTGGGCGATAACTTGAACGTCCCGAATTTCACCGCTCTCGGTCCTGTGCTTTGTCTCGAAAAGCGGCAGCTTCTCTCTTTGCACCCGCTGCACGAGAGCATCAATTTGCTCAGGAGCAATGAGGGCGTCATAGACTGCAATCCGAAGCCGCGCATACTCCTCGCACGAGTAGCCAAGCTGTCGGCACGCCGTGCCGTTGAAGTCCAGCGGGACCTTGGTTGCAGGTTCGTAGATGAGGACGCCAAACGGCGACTGGTCGAAGAGCATTCGCAGCCGAAGCTCGGAATCCTTCACAGCCACGGCCGCTTTCTTCTCCTTGGTAATGTCTCTGATCGTGCCCAACAGACGCAAAGGCTTGCCCTCCTTATCGTAATCGCAACGGCCTAAAGCGGAAAACCACTTGACCACTCCGGCTGAATCCTCTGCACGGAATTCAGCTGCGTAATCGACATGATCTTCGACAGCCTTTTTCGCCGCCGCCAACACTGCAGGAGCGTCCTCCGGATGCAGCAATGCAGTGAAAGATGCCAGGCTTCCGCCAAACTCATTCACGCCAAACAGCTCCAAACACTCGGGCGACCAGAAGATCGTGTTCTCCCGGAGATCCCAATCCCAAACTCCCATTTTCGAAGCGGATAACGCGTGGGCCAGGCGCTCTTCGCCAGCACGCCCGGCTTCCTCAGTTTTCAGTTTATCGGTCACATCGATCGCGGAGACGACTTGCGCTCTCCGGCCGCCAAGAATCATGCGGCGGCCAACGATTCCCACATTAATCAGGGTTCCGTCCTTCTTACGATGCCGCCAAATGCCCGCGGTGCGCTCCCCTAATTCCCGGTCTTCCTTGATTTTCTCAAGCAGCCGTGGAATATCCTCTGGAGGGTGAACTTCCGTGACCTTCATTGTCAGAAATTCTTCCTTGGAAAAGCCGTATTGTTCCACCGCAGCTTTATTCGCCGCCAGGAAATACAAGGTTTGCACGTCATAAGCCAGGAGAGGCGAAGGACTCAGGTCGAAAAGCGACCGGTACCGTTCTTCGGAAGGCTCCAGATTCATGGTGATCTGCTGGCGTTCGGTAATGTTTTCGTGGGCAATCACGGCGCGTCGAGGATCTGGTTGAGGAAAGGGTGTTACGCGACCTTAAAACCATCCTTCCTGCGCAGGACTGTGGCAGGCCTGAATAGTTCCATCCTCATTCACAACAACGATGGGAAAGGAAAGGCCGCCAAGAATGGCGTGGCCAAAGCGCGCCTCTTCTCGCAACACCTCGTTTGTTCGATGCCGCTCGGTGGTATCACAGATCGTGGCCAATGCCCATTTTCTCACGCACCCCGCCTTTGCAACACTCTTTTGCGTGCTTCGGAGATGATGGCTCCCACGTCCAGCCCAAGGGCATCGCCGATACGAAGCAAGGTATCGAGCGTTGGATTCCACGGAGTTGTTTCTAAGCTGCTCATCAGCGACTGGCTCAGACCGGTCTTTTCGGCGAGAAGATTCCCGGAAATCCGCTGCCGCTTTCGCTCCTCAATGAGGAGCTTTACGACCTCGGCACCCATTTCGTCATGCAGGTTGTCTTTTACCACGCTTGGTTTTTAAGCAACCAAGGGCTTGGCAACGCATATCATTATACTGATATGACAAGCCGTATTTTTTGTGGGGCCGGATTTTCCCGGCAGATGATTCGGAATTCAGCGCGCGAACGGGTTTAACTACCCCCAAATTCTTGAAATAGTGGACGGGGATTTGGGGAGAAAGTTTTCGCTATTGAAGCCAAAGAGGCGGAAGTTCAAGAGCGGGATTTGCTCGCCCTTTAGCTTGGCGATCAAGCCCAGACTGGCGTTCTCGGCTTGCAGGGCCTGGAAGGCTTGGCGGGTAAATGCGCGTGGCTGGTCCTGGCGGCATCATACGCCTTGGAGCAATTGCAGCGACGAAGCCGCTTCCGCGCCCCGGAAGCCGCAGCGGACGTCCAGCGCCACGAGGGATCCAACCTGCAAGCCCGGACTGAGTTTACGCGGCAGCCGGAATATCCGACACTGCCGCCAACATCACTTCGGGAAGGACTTTTACGACACTCTCTTCAGGCCCGACGCCGGGATTCGGAGGCAGTGCCGCCAGCTCTCCAGATGAATGCGCTGACAAATCTGCGCAGGATCTCTCGCCTGAATTCCTTATGGTGTTCTGTGCAAATCTGCGTATTTTAGCGCAATGGTCCCGTTCACCAACGCGCAAAGGTATACTTGCAAAGCCCAATCCCAGCGGCTCAAGGCCAAGCTAAAGGTCGACAGGGAGGTCCTCAACCCACAGTTCCTACGGGTCAATGGTTCAACCTGCCCGCGAATTCAACATGACTAGCATCCCATCGGCCGTCCTCCCCAAGAGCGTGCTTGCCGTCAATCGGCAGAAGGCCGCAGCGATACGCGTGTCGCCCCTAGTGGTGGAGTCGGCGGCGATGGACACACCAGGCGTCTACGCGAAGCTGAACACTCGCGCCGAGGGGCTAACCGACAGCGAGGCCGCCACGCGTCTGGCCGAGTACGGTCCCAACGTGCTGGCGAAAGACCAGCGGGCGGGATTCGGGAAGCTACTCTGGCGCGCGCTGCTCAACCCGCTCGTAATCCTGCTGGCCGTGCTGGCGACGATTTCGCTGGCAACGGGAGATTCGGCGGGCGCGGCCGTGATGGCATCCATGATTGCCCTGAGCGTCGCTTTGAAGTTGATTCAGGAGTCCAAAGCGGGCAGCGCCGCTGCCAAACTCAAGGCCATGATCTCGGTGACGGCGACCGCGCTTCGTGGCGGCGCACCGCGGGAGATCGCCGTCGCACAGCTTGTCCCCGGTGACGTGGTTCGACTGGCCGCCGGCGACATGATTCCCGGCGACGTCCGGATCGTTCAGGCCAAGGATCTATTCGTCGTCCAAGGCTCGCTGACCGGAGAAAGTTTCCCAGTCGAGAAGTTGGAGGTTGAGAAGAAGACCACGGGGGCAGCGACCGCGCCGCTCGAATTGACCAGCATCGCGTTCCTGGGCACGAGCGTTGAAAGCGGCTCGGCCAGCGCGGTGATCGTTGCCACCGGCAAGGATACGTACCTCGGGGGCATGGCCCAGTCGCTCCAGGATCAGCCGACCCAGACATCTTTTGATCGCGGCATCGCCCAGTTCACTTGGCTAATGCTCCGCTTCATGTTGGTGATGGTGCCCCTGGTCTTCCTCATCAACGGCCTCACCAAGAGAGATTGGGGGCAAGCATTCTTCTTTGCGCTGGCGGTGGCTGTAGGTCTGACGCCCGAAATGTTGCCGATGATCGTGACCGTCTGCTTGTCCAAGGGGGCCGTGGCGATGGGGCGCAAGAAGGTCATCGTCAA
>Ga0224555_1000189_pt1 | contig 90192 bp, 79 predicted proteins | sample 714S23034metaG_FD_180687 | JGI IMG/M metagenome (GOLD analysis project Ga0224555, IMG submission 180687) | Peat soil microbial communities from Stordalen Mire, Sweden - 717 S2 30-34 | ecosystem: Environmental > Terrestrial > Soil > Wetlands > Peat | place: Sweden: Norrbotten County, Stordalen... | reverse complement strand
GTTGACGCCTCCACCGCCCGCCACAATCAGCTCGGTATTGGGGGCAATGGTCACAGATGACGCGCCGTTCCAAACGCCCGCCACCCAGGTCAAAGCGCCGCGGATCACATTGGTCCCAACCAGATTGCCAGCGTCCTCCCAGGTGTTCGTGCCGGTCACAGTGCCGTTGAGGTTGAAAGCGCCGAGGGACAAGACGGTCAGGCCAAACTGGTTGGTGGTGACGTAACCACCGGTGAAGTTGCCGCCGCCTTGAAAAGCCAACTCCAAGCCGTTGGTGCCGTTCTGCACGTCGATCACGCCGGCAAGTTGGTTGAACACAACGCCGCCCGCGATAAGCGTGTCAGTATTCATTTCGCTGGCGCCACCCGACTTGCGGAAAGTGCCATAGTTGTTGAACGCCACGCCATAGCCGCCATAGGCGCTGTTGAAAACCTGGTCGCTTTGCGCGTCCCACAGCCCGTAATTATAAATGGTTGTGCCGTTTCCCCCGCCACGAAGCATCCCGCTCAGCCACGACACCGTGCCGTAGTTCGTCACCACGGCGTTGGCCATATCCAAGTTGTTTCCACCGCCGGCCACAATCAGCTCGGTTTTGGGGGTGATGGTCACAGATGACGCGCTGTTCCAGTCGCCCCCAACCCAGGTCAAAGCGCCCTGGATGACATTGGTCCCGACCAGCCTGCCGGCGTCCTCCCAGGTGTTCGTGCCAGTCACAGTGCCGTTGAGGTTGAAAGCGCCGATGGACAAGACGGTCAGGCCGAATTGGTTGGTGGTAATGTAACCGCCAGTGAAGTTGCCGCCGCCTTGAAAAGCCAACTCCAAGCCGTTGGTGCCGTTCTGCACGTCGATCACGCCGGCGGGTTGGTTGAACACAACGCCACCCTGAAAAACCGTGGCATCATTCATTTCGCTGGCGCCTCCCGACTTGCGGAAAGTGCCATAGTTGTTGAACACCACGCCATTGCCGCCATAGGCGTTGTTGAAAACCTGGTCGCTTTGCGCGTCCCACAGCCCGTAATTATAGACGACCGTGCCATTCTGGCCGCCGCGAAGCGTCCCGCTCGACCACGCCACCGTGCCATAGTTCGTCACCACCGTGTTGGGCATGTCGTTGACGCCTTGACCGCCGGCCACAATCAGCTCGGTATTGGGGGCGATGGTCACAGATGACGCGCCGTTCCAAACGCCCCCCACCCAGGTCAAAGCGCCCCGGATGACGTTGGTTCCGGCCAGGCTGCCGCCGTCCTCCCAAGTGTTCGTGCCAGTCACGGCGCCGTTGATGTTGAAAGCGCCGATGGACAAGACGGTCAGGCCGAATTGGTTGGTGGTGATGTAACCGCCGGTGAAGTTGCCGCCGCCTTGAAACGCCAATTCCAAGCCGTTGGTGCCGTTCTGCACGTCCAATACGCCGGCGATCTGGTTGAACACAACATTGTAAGTGAAAACCGTGGCATTGTTAAACTCGCTGACGCCTCCCGATTTGCGAAGCGTGCCATAGTTGTTGAACACCACGCCATTGCCATTGTAATCGGTCCCGCTTAAATACTCGTCGCTCTGCATATCCCACAGCCCGTAATTGTAGATGGCCGTGCCATTCTGGCCGCCCCGAATCTCCCCGCTCGACCACGTCACCGTGCCATTGTTCGTCACCACCGTGTTAGGCATGTCGTTGACGCCTCCACCGCCCGCCACAATCAGCTCGGTATTGGGGGCAATGGTCACAGATGACGCGCCGTTCCAAACGCCCGCCACCCAGGTCAAAGCGCCGCGGATCACATTGGTCCCGACCAGATTGCCGCCAGCCTGCCAAGTGTTGGCACCGGTCGCGGCGCCATTGATGTTGATGCTGGCGCCGGACAAAACGGTCAGGCCGAATTGGTTGGTGGTGATGTAACCTCCGGTGTAACTGCCGCCGCCTTCAAGGGCCAATTCCAATCCGTTGGTGCCGTTCTGCACGTCTATTACGCCGGCGACCTGGTTGAAAAAAGCGTTGTAGGTAAAAACCGTGGCATTGTTAAACTCGCCGGCGCCGCCCGACTTGCGAAAAGTGCCATAGTTATTGAACACCACGCCATTTCCATTGTAATCGGCCCCGTTTAAATTCTCGTCGCTCTGCGCGTCCCACAGGCCGTGATTGTAAATGACCGTGCCGTTCTGGCCGCCCCGAATCTCCCCGCTCGACCACTCCACCGTGCCGTTGTTCGTCAAAGTGCAATTGGGCATGTCAAGGTATCCAGCGCCTTCCGCCGTCAGCGTGGCATCGCCAGAGAGGGTCAACGTCCCGCCAAGAAGGCCCCCGGTCCAGCCAATCTCCCCGCTCAACACCGCGTTGGTGTTGCCGACCAACTCGCCGCCATCCACGGTGAAAGAACCGCTGGGATTGACCGTCAACGGCCCGTTGAGCGCGAGCGTCCGGCCCGCCAGCGAGAGCGTCACCACCCCCGCGCTGCCGTTGCCCAGGATGATCCCGCCGACAGTCGTGGCGCCATCGAGAGTCACGGTCACATCCTCATTGGTGATGATGGCGGTGTCTTGCGCGCCAGGGACGCCGGCCCCCCCGGATGAACTCCAATTGGCGGGGTTGCTCCAGTCCCCGCTGTTGGGGTTGACCCAGGTGAAAGTGGCGGCACGGCTGGAAAGAACACCGGCCATGAGTAATGTGAAAAGCAATTCGAGACCGACAGAGACGGTTTTCTTGCGCATAGACATCCTGGCTAAAATTCGTCGCACTATGGTTTTATGCCTGCCGGAAGGAACTGCAATCTCCTGATGCCTTCCGGCAAGCAATTTGACAACCAGTGAGTGAACCATGAAACGCCCGATGGGTCAATAGAAACCTGCGAATATTTTGGGACAGCCACAAGGTCGAAACTCGCCTCGTCGCAACGGGCGGGCTACTTTCGGACCAGGTTTTCGCCAACGTAGATGCGGTAGTCCTTGATGCGTCCAGCCCCTTCACTCTGACGCGTGACATAGCGGAAGCCGGAAATGATTTGCGATTTTCCAAGGTCGAGAACCAACTGGTGCGGGTGGTTGGGTTGCGCGGCGCTCCATTGGGTGTGCCAGAAGTTGGCCGTTTGTCCGTCAATCGCATTTTCAGCCGAACCGTCTTCGCCGGCCCGTTCTTCGCTGTCCACATAAGCAATCGTCCAGCCGTCGTGGCTGATGGGTTTGCCGTCCGCGCCGAGCAAATCCAGTTCGGCCACGGCGGCAAAGGGCCTGCCGTCGTGCGCGTTTAGAGATTCGAGGCAGAAGAACCTTCCACTGGCGGGCGCGCTGAGTTTTACTTCCTGAGTGTCCGGGCCTGGCGCGAAGGAAGCGCTGTAAACCGGCGTCGCGGAATCCAGACTCAATCTCGCCGCGGGCCGGCGCACACTGGCAAAATCCAATTCCGGGCGAAGGGCGTCGAGAATCGGTTTCTCCAATCCGGCGATTCCCGATTGCCGCGGGCCGAGCAAATCCAGAATGACAATTTCATTTTTGCCCGGTCGCAGCCAGCAGCCGGGCGCGTAAGCCGTCTGCGTCGGTCCGATATCCCAAAAACGCCCCAGGCAATGGCCGTTGACCCACAAATCACCTTTTCCCCAGCCGCGCAAATCCAGAAACGTATCGCCGGGATTTTCCAGGTTGAAAGCGCCGCGCCCGCGCGGGCGCGGAATGTGCATTGAATGGCTGGCGGCCGATGGCATCAACGTCACGCTTCAACGGGGCCGCGCCCGCGCGGGCGCGGAATGCTTGCAGATCGGCGTCCACGCAAGACCGGATGCCTTCGCTTCAACGGGGCCGCGCCCGCGCGGGCGCGGAATGTTTCGAACCATTGCCTGGCCGACACCAAGTCGCCAGGCTTCAACGGGGCCGCGCCCGCGCGGGCGCGGAATGCCCACGCCGCCGTGATGAAGGCCCACCCGGCGCTGGCGGCTTCAACGGGGCCGCGCCCGCGCGGGCGCGGAATGACCGCTCGCCGCCATCGGCATCCTCCTTGAATTGACGCTTCAACGGGGCCGCGCCCGCGCGGGCGCGGAATGCCGCCAAGGCCCGCGCCGCCGGCGCTGTGGAGTTGGGCTTCAACGGGGCCGCGCCCGCGCGGGCGCGGAATGCACCATTACCACCCGCAAGATGAAAGATGGCACCTTGCTTCAACGGGGCCGCGCCCGCGCGGGCGCGGAATGAAAAGCGACCCGGGCAAGGCGGCGGCGGCGCTGGCGGCTTCAACGGGGCCGCGCCCGCGCGGGCGCGGAATGATATATGGGGCGAAGATACAACAGCGAATAATAACGGCTTCAACGGGGCCGCGCCCGCGCGGGCGCGGAATGATCACCAGGCCGCAACCCCCCATCCACTTGGCTGGAGCTTCAACGGGGCCGCGCCCGCGCGGGCGCGGAATGGCCTCTCCTGTAACCCTTTCCGGCACAGGCTCGCAACAATTGAATTGCGATTGCCTGCGTCCCTCGCGTTACCCTTCTCTTCTTGCCGTTAACCAGTCTCACACTATTTGTTCAAAATCAAGCGTTTACGTCATGCGAGCGCCAGAGGGGGTTTCCGCGTCACCTCGCCTCTCGCGGGTTCAATTATCAAAGAACACCAAAGGCTCAGACCACATAACACGGCGCGTCCAGTTTCACATACGGCAATCCCAATGCCGTAATTACCCGATCCCCTCGCCCTTCCGCTGGTCCCAGCCCAACAAAAATTACTTGATCCTCATCGTGGTTGATGATTTCGGTCAAAGCTGATTCCAGCTCAACTTTCTCCGACGGGTTCAGGTCGCACTCGAACACCGAAAATTGCAGGTGATCGCCAAAATTGCTGCAGGTCTTGAAAACCTTCCGCAGCCGTTTGTCGTCAGCAATATCGTAGCACACCAAATACGTAGTTCTCATGGGTCACCTGGTCAACAATGGAATGTACTCAGCAATTTCGCCTGTCAGGGTTTTTGCCAGGAGACGCGCCTGCAATCCAAGCTGCATCTTGTCGGTGTCCCATAATTCGTTTGCTTCCTCTCCCTCTTTGGGCGCACCCGCCTTGTAGTCAACCGGGCAGACCTCCAACGCGGCAAACAAATCGTCCTTCTCTGTTTTCGTCTCAACCAAGTCCATTTTTGCGACGACGCCCAACCGCTCTGATCCCATTTGGACGGAACGCGAATGAATGGTTTCGGGTTCGGCGGTTTTTGTTTCGGCCTCTGTGCTTGTGGATTCGGCATTCGCCGTTTTTCCCGCTTCTGCCTTTGCCTTGTCGGCTTCTGTCTTTCGTTTGGCTTTTGGCAAAGCGCCGTTGCCCGAATCAACGCGTTTATGAATCGCCTCGCCGCGCAACGTATCAACGCTCTCGACAAACACACCCTCGACGAATTCGAAATAGAACAGCCGCTGACAATAGACAAACTCGTTCAACATCCGAGCGGGAATCTGTTGCGGCTCATTCTCGTGGCGAGATGGCGCTGGAAGAGACTGCGGGGTTGTGGGCGGCGGAGCTTGAATCTCACTCTGCGCATGAGCCAACTCGGCCAGGCGCGCCTCCACTGCGTTGACACGCAGGGCCATGCTCAACCGTTCCCCCTCGTTGAGGGGCGGAGGCGCCTCATGGTCGGCAACCGCCGATTCAGCATCCTCGAACTGGCGCTTTCCTCCCGGCATCAAGCGGGATTCCATTTCGCTCATTGGAGCCTCAGGAGGGGGACGCCTCGTTGGCGATGGCGTTTCGTTTTCCGCGGATATTCTGTCAGGCGTTTTGGATGATTCGGATTCGCTCATAGTTTTGGCCGAGATTCGCTCAACAAGAGTCCCTGTCGGAAGGCTTACTGGACGGGCTGGGCGTCGATCCACGCTGCGCGCCCTTGAACATTCGATAATGGCGGCGAAGGCGGTCAATATAGGCGCGATCCTGGAGGAGAATTTGGCGAAACACCTCAAGCAGCGCCGGGGAAAGTTTGGACTGAGGATTCAAAGGATCCAGACTGGCGTCCACCAGTTCGCGCGCGCTCTCGCGGTCGCCATGCAGCCAGCGGGCATAGAAATCCTCGTTCTCCCAGCCGTAATTGATCGTGGCCAAAACTTTATTGGGTCGGTCAGAACGACAAACCTGGAAGAGGACGCGCCGGCAGTCGCAAGTCGGCTCATTGCAGTACATTTCCAGAAACCCGTATTCGCCAGCGGGCAGCCCGGCGTAGGGTTCCAGGAGCTTGATGGTGCGCGTCTCTCGCGCCGCCAACTCTGGGAAACGCGAGAAAAAAGGGGCCATGTGTGCCAGAGGCTTCATTGAAATTCACTCGTAAAACAGGCGTCGAAACAACTCTTCGGACAGTTGCCGGCCTTCCTGAGACAGCACCACCGATTTGGCCTTCTTTTTCGGATCGGAGATAAGGTCCTTCTTGTGGAGGCGGTCCAGAGCATCCCAATCGTGACCCTTCCACGCCCGGGTGAGCGCCAATTCGCCCTTTCCCTCGGTAAAGCTGGTCAAATAGAGCAACGCCAGCACGGCGTCATCAATTTTGTCGAGGTTGGGTTTCATAGTTGTGAAATCATCCACCAGATCCCGGAGCAAGCGGTAAAAACAGTCCAAAGCCTTGATAGCGGCGATCACCCACAAGCAGCGGCCCGCGAACGAGGCGAGGAAATTCGAGGCGAGCATGAACAAAAGTCGCACGCTCCTCTTTGGCTCGGTAACGTTCGGCACGCTCCGTTGCCATAAGCAACGGGGTGAGAGCAAGAGTAATATTACAGTTTTGCACGAGATCGTCAGGTAGGCGGATATGCCGAAGACTGGCACGTAGGAGATTCGTCCACTCTGCCAACCGGCGAAGGTGCCGCTCGTTGCTGGAGAGCGGTGTGCCGTCTGGAGCGTGCGTGGGGACTTTGTAGCCTCGATCTATGGCGAGCGGAGTGACCGAAACCCAGCAACGGCTGGCGCGGCTGTAGAGCGGCCAGACTTTGTCTCTGCGAGGGTCGCCGACAAGTTGGAGGCGGTATCCGGGTTCGATTTCCTCACCGTCGAGGCAAGCAGCGAGGGTGCGATAAATCGAGGCGGCGGTCTGCGCGCTATCCGCGTAGCCGAGCAGCACAAAGCGGCGCACCCGTCCGTCGGCTTTGCCGTGAAGGCTGAGCGAAGGGAGCGGGACGAAGGCGAGGTGTGGTTGCTGAGTCCGTCCGCCGCCTTGGATGTGGCCGGAAATCAGTTCCTCGGCGAGCGCGTGATTATTCCAAGGGTCAGGATCTTCAGCGACCTTGCAGGCGAGTGCGCGCAGCGGTGAACGCCAGCGGTGTGCGTTGATGGCATCGCAGACTTCGGGCAACTGATCAGGGTTGCCGGTGTGGCGGAGGATTTGAAATACGGCGACGTGAACAGGAAGAAGTCCTTCGGCAGCGTCGCGGGCGTAGCTTTGCTCGCGGAGGAAAAGACGCGCGGGGCGTTTTGATTCGCGGGCATGGCGTTCCCCGGCCTTTTGGAATTCGGCCATGAGTTCGTCCGTGGATTTGGGGCGGGCGGTCAAAAGACGGACATCTTCTGCTTGGGTGGCGGGTCGCCAGATTTCGAGCGATTCGCTGACCGGGTTCTGATTCCCGTTCGTATGCCAGTGGACGTCACATTCCACGCGGTCTTCGGCGCGGCCCATGTAACGGAGTTTTGCGGCAGCATCGCGCAAGGCGGGCAGGTGAAGTTCTGCGTGGCGGCAAAACTCGGGCGCGTCGTTGATCCAGCGATAGGCGGCTGATAGTTCGCTACCGTGCTCCGGCGTGGCGCGAAGCACAGGCGCGTGGTCGATGTGCGCTCGGTGGAAATCGCTTGTAGATGCGGGGCTGTTGTGAGGCATAGCGACCTTTAGAGCACGACGGTGGTCTCTATCGTCCGCTAATTTACTGGCGATGATTTCCGGTGGTGGCAGGGACTCCAGCCAACGCAAGGCATCCTGCGTTTCGCCCGTGAAAGCTGGGCGCTCAGAATCAGGGAGGTTCGCCAGCACCGTCGCGATGAACGCCTGATGCAGCCGCGCCGGAGCGGGAGGCCAGTCGAGTTCATCACGCCCAGTGCGGTCATGCCGCACGCCGGTATAGCTGTGCGCGATGTAGCGGCACTGGATGCGGAGTTCGCTCATGCCTCGGTGGTTGTTGGTTGCGGTTCCGGGGAGGAATCGGCTGGCCCTGTGGCAGGAGGCTCCACCGGTTTAGCAACCTCAACGCTGAGTTTGGACGCAGCTTCAGTAGCACTCTTATCCAATTCGTCGGCCTTCGCAGAAAGCTCCACTGCTTCTTGCCGCTTCCTTTCAGCCGTCGCCTTGTCCTTGTCATTCCCGCTCTTGGCTTTTTCTTCGGCGGCGGTAGCAGCTTCGTTAGCCTTGTTGGCCTTGGTTCTTGCCTTGTCTGCATCGCTCTTGGCTTTCTTGGCCGCGCTCTCCAGCGCTTTCTTTTCCCTTGCAGCATCCTTCTCGGACTTGAGTTCTTTGCCAAGGTAGCTTCGCAGACTGTCGGCGTCAGATTGGAAGGCTGGCAACGAAGTCTCGATACCGAGAACATTCCGGGCAGCGTCCTCGGCCACGGCAATCAACAAGTCTGGATTCTCGCAAAGGCTCAGGAGGGCTTTGGCTTCGTCGGATCCTGCACCGGCTCCGCGCAACTCAATCTTTTTACTCATGGCGATGAGTTCGCAACCAGAACGCAGGCGATAGCTGCCAGTGGAACGCGGGTAGTTTTCCGCCAGCAAGACAAGGGCAAGCAGATAACGGCGTGCGGCGTTGGTAAAGGTTTTGGAACGTTCCTTGGAGGCATCCTGCGACTCCTGGCCCTCTGCTGTCTGCTCTTGTGGCGCGGCGCAGAAGATGCTCGCGATGTCGGTGAGTGAAACCAGTGCGAGCCGTTCGATGCGCTCGACGAAGATTCCACCGGGAGTGTTGGGTTTGCTAAGAGCATTCGTAAATCCTCGTTCAGCCATCGCCTTGTCCCACTGCTTTGCTCGGTCGGTCATCTTTGATGGGGACTGAGAAAGCTCGTTCACCAACACTTCATCCCTGAGCACGACAGTGGCGCACTCATCCTTTGAATAGGGGCCGTTGTAAAGGGCGTGCCTCTCACATGGGACCACGTTGAATGCATCAATCCGAGTGAGGAGGATGCGCGAGTGCTTGTGCTGGTAACCTTCGGCACGGCTGTCCCAAAAGCCAAACAGGATGCTCGTAGGCATCAACTGAAGCAGTGGCAGGGCATTGCCCTTGGCGAATGCCTTGATTGCAACGTCAGCCCGCTCGGCTTCGCGTGAGGCGCGAACTCGAAAGTCCGCAACGCGATGCGGCAAGGTCAGAACGTCCACCTCCTCGATACCAGAGGGGCCAACATACTTTTTGTCCCGTGGGTAAGACGCAGAAACCTTGGGGACCAGCGCACGAAGCCGCTCGTCCTTGGAGAAGGCAATCTCCGTCAGATTCGCGTGCGATTGTGGCGAATCCATCGTGCAATGTCGGGCACTCTTGATGTATGGCGTCGTTTTTTTTGCACCATTGCTGAGCGTCGTTTCGCGATGGCCCCAGTCTATGCCGTTGAGATCGTAAAGTGGCGGGTCGCCGGTGTTCTCACCCGCGTAGGATGGCGGGAAGACGGGGAAGCCTGTGCCTCCGGCGGGTTCGAGCGTTTCGGTGATTTTAATGACCGCTGGCAATTTCGCTGCGGTGCCCGGTTTGCGAACGTCCACGCCGAGCAGGGCGTCGAGGTGCTTGTTGACGGCCTGAACTTGTTCAGGCGTTGGCTTGGTTTCTTGGCTCATAGTGTTGGTAGTAGAGTTTTTGCTGGAGGAAAAAATCGAAACGATTTGCCGTGGCCGTGAGCGCCGCCACGGGAGAGGAACTCCAAATTGCGACACGACAGTCCGTGAAGACGACCGCTACTCGCAAGCGCAGCCATGCTGAGTGGAATGGGTGTAAGCCACGCGGCCACGGATAGTTTCCCTTTTTCAGACGTCCAAGCATGTGCAGGGGCAAAAAAAGCGGCACCGGCCAGGCTAAGCAGCTCAATCGCTGGAAAAATTGGATCCAAATGACCGGTGTCTTCCGCATCGGAAGAGATGCCTGCATCGCTGGCATGAGTGTTGGTCGCACAGTCGTAGCCCCAACTGCTGACACCCTTTTTGACTCTCCTCTCGGAACCAACCGCCACTTGGTGTAACCAATTGGGGCACTCTGCGGGCAGTTTCAATTCCTTGAGTTGTTGAGGGAGAACATTGACAGGTATGACCTTGGCACTGAAGGCTCGTAGAAGCGGTCTGTCGTCGCTGCCATCCAATGCGACGAAAGGATTCACGCCAATTTCTTCACCGCTGGCGATTACGCCATGCTCCACGCCTCCCAAACCGGGATGCCATTCCATCGCTTCGAGAAAAGCATGGGCTTTGGCGAAAAGAAGCGTGCGGAACTCGTCGCAAGAATGCTCTGTCTGGATGATGAAGCGGCCGGGTTCGGGCCACCAGCAGCGGCGGGGTTCGCGGTCGTTGCCTTCGACACGACCGGCGAGCGTAGCGAGGGCGAGGGCGGAAAGGAAATGGGCGAGGTTTCGCTCGTCCAAATCGAGCAGGAGTGTGGTTTCAGTTTCCATCCGGTTCCTCCTCCCAAATGATGCGGCTGCCTTCGGCGTCGGCAGTTTTCAGCAGGGCCTCAAGGTAGGCGAGCCGCCAGCGGCCAAGCTGACGTTGCAGGCGGGTGAATCGCTCGGCGGCTTCGAGTCGCAGCGGATTGTGTTTTTCAGTTTCGATGCCAGGCGTGAGGCCGTTGTCGGCGATGGATGGCCGCAGGTGACCGTGATGCACGCCGACCAGGTGAAGCAGCAGGTCGCGCCAAAGGGCGTGCGCTTCCGGCGGGATTTCTGGAGGCGGCGCGGCACCCGATCCAAACAGTTTGCGCAGCGATTCCCACTCGTGGCGGAAGCCGTGGAGAGGCGCAGGCTTTTCCAAGTCCGGGTGGAGCTTGGCGAGGGCATGTTGGCCCTTTCGCCAGCCGAAGGCGACCTGCCATTTTGAGATACGCTTGCCTTCGTCGTGCTGAAGCGCGGCGGTGGCAAGCAGCGTCCGCAGGAAGGCGTCGCCGGGAGCGATGGCTTCGGCGAGGCGGCTGGCTTCGGCTTCCGCGCGGGAAAGATGGCCGGGAACGCCGTCGTGGTCGTCCAAGAATTGCAGGCCCTCTTGCGACATCACGGGCCGGAAGTAGCGAAGGGAGTATTCCGTGCCGCCGATGCGGAGTTTTTTCAGGAGCGACCGCTTGAAACCGTCCACCTTGGCGGCTGGGACAGCGGTATCGTTTTTCTCTAGGGCAAAGTTCCAGAGCCAAGCTCCACCTCCGCCGGTGCGTCCAGTCTTGGGCTCGATGGAGCGAAGGTACCGCGCCCGCTTTGGGTCTGAGACCCCCTCCAGCACATCGCTGATGGCGGTATCCGGTTCTTCACTCTGCTGACAATTCTTCATGAACGAATCAAACTCCTTGCTTCGCATGAGGGAACTGGCTGGAAGGATCAGCGTGCTGTTCGGCCCGAGCGCCCGAGCTGCCTCGGTTGCGGATGCATTGGCTGGCTTCGCGTGCCATTTGTCACGGCTGCGATAGACGAGCGGGTGCTTCTCTCCTTCCGCCGATTCGAGCCATTCGCGGAGTATGGAGAGTCTCATTTGATGCAGTTCGGCGCGCAGCGGCGGGAACCTCTCGAAGATTTCCTGCACTTCGGCAGCGGCGTCGGGTGCCTCGAGATCATCTTCATCGCCAGCGGTTTCCCGCAACGCCTCGACTTCGAGCCTGAAGGCCACGCCGACCAGCGGGGTGCCTTCGTCGTCCTCGGCCAGACCGTAGAGGAAAGGGTGCGGTGAAAGCTGAGGGCTGCGTTCGTCAGTAGTGGCGCTCCAGTAATCGAGCAACGCATCGGTCAAAGGAGGCACGACCACAGGCCCGGCGGCAACGCGGGCCAAGTCGTGCGCCAGCCATTCTTTGGGCTGTGTGCAAACTCCATCGGTCGGACTGAGCACGCTCCACGTTGCCGCTTCGATGAGCGGAGCAGTCTGGTTCTTGGCGGACTTTTCCTCCTTCGCTTTCTTGTCGGCCTGCGCCGCATCTTCTTCCTCCTCAGTCTGGTCTTTGCCATCCGCGAGCCAATGCGCGCCCGCCATCAACTTCGCGGAATACGCCGCAGTGTCGGCTTTCAGCGCTGTCGAGATTTTGGAAAGCTGATGTTCTATCTTCTGCTTTGTTTTCTCCTTGGTTTCCTCCTGCGTGCCGAAGACCCGCATCGTGGGCGCGTCTCCATCTCCCTCCGCATGGCGACGGCTCAAAACTCCTCGCCGATCCAGACGTCCCAACCGCTGCAACAACGTGGGCAATGATGCGAAATCGCACAGAATCTCATCGGCGTCGGCATCAAGACCAACTTCCGCCGCAGCGGTGCCGACCAGGAAGTAGCGTTCGCTCTGCGTTTCTGCCGACAGCTTCTCTTTTCTTGTGAGAAATGCTTTGAACTCCTCCCGCTTCGCAAGGCCGTCACGCTCGTAGCCGCGGATGCGCCCGGTAATCTTGCATATGTGGTCCGGTGCAATTCCGCGCTTCTTGATTCCGTCTGCGACTTTGTCCGCAATGGCCACCTCGCGCACAAAGACCGCGATGCGGGAAGCTTTGGCACTGACAGCCCCTTCGACCAGTTGTTGCACAAGGCTTTCCTTTTGCTCGTTCGGCTTCGTGCCTTCCAACGGCACTTTCTGAACTTGGCGTAAACCTGCGGCGAGAATGCGCTCAGCAATGGCCGAGTCGGCTTTCTCCTCATCGGTCAGGCTGAACGGCGGTTCCGCCGATGGGCGAGGTAGGCCCGGTGTTGCCGAAAGCTCAGTGAGCCAAAACGGGAGCCGTCCAAAGATGGCGTTGAACGGCGAAGGCAGACTGTCCGCAGTCGAGGCGCAGCGTTCATAGAGTTGTCGAAGCGTGAGCACGAATGCCGGCACCAAGTGCGCCTCATCCGCAGCCACCCAAGAATCCACACCGAGCAGACCTGCTTGCTGTGGACGGCCCCATTTGCCCAGGCCGTAGCCCTGAAACAGCAGCCGGCTCCCAATCTGATCCACAGTGCCAACGATAAGCTGTGGGACAGCAGGCCGAATGGCCCAGTCTCGATCAGCCACGATTTGTCCACGTAACTCGACGACCTCAAAGAAGTCCTTTTCGGAACCGCACAACGCGCGCAGCCCGTCTCGAATCGGTGCCAACCCAGACGAGGCATCCGACAGCTTTTCGCGCAACTCTTTGGCGATGTTGAACACCTGTTGGACAAGCACTCGCCGATTGACGATCCAGACCAAGCGACGTGGAATAGGCCGCCGATGAACACCGTCCTTTCCATACCACGCCAGTGCGAGCAGCCAAATGATGACTAATTCCGTCTTTCCTGCGCCGGTCGGAAGATCGACCAAGCGTGGATACTGGCCTGCGGTAACGTTGTCGAACATCCGAACCATCCACCGCATCGACCGGTATGGTGATCGGAGGAGGGAGTACTGGGCCTCAAAAAACTCGTGTGCCTGCTCTTGGGAGTTTGGGACACCGAAAGAAAAGTCGGAGCGCGGCGAGTTCACGACTCGCCGCCTTCCCCGACTTCACTCTCAAGATGTCCGATCCTGAATTGCATGAAATCTCCTCAATCGCGCCAAAGTGGGACCCGCATTGGGTCATATCCCGGCGTGGTTTGATTCTTGTATCAGAACGACTTGCGGAATGCGAGCACGAAAATCGCGGTTTGCAGCATCATTTGGGTGACGTTGGTTTGCCGCACCATTCGTGCGTCATTTTGGCGGATTTGCCAGGCTGCACATGTGCATCATTCCAGAGCTGGCGCTTGCCGTTCGTGGCCATAAGTTTCAAAATCAGTGCGCGGTGCAAAATACAGCCACACCACTGCCGGAGAGCCTTTCGGGGCTGATCGAGCGCGTCACGTTTTTCGACGAGGACGGCGGATTCGGCGTGCTCAAGGTCAAAGCTCAGGGCCACCGCGACCTGGTGACCGTGGTCGGTTCCCTGCCGTCCGTCGGCGCCTGGTACGCCCAAGGCCCGTTTCTGCGCGCCGTGCGCAAGCTGGGCTGGTTTTGGGTGGTGGTGCTCAAGCGGGAGGACATGGAGGTCTTCCAAGAAGCCAGGCAATTAAGCGAAGGCCAAAAGCCCGACGCCGACTTTGCCGATGAAGAGCGCGGACGGCAGGTGCAATTGTGGGAAGTCAAAGACCTGGGCTTTAGCAAAGAGTACGGCCAACCCGTCCGGGTTGTCCGCTCCGAGGAAAAATGGACCCAAACCCGGCAGCAAGGCGGACGCCGCCAGCGCCAACCCCGCCAGAGCCTCTGGGTCTGGGCCGCCAGCGCGGAACTGGACGGCTATCCCGCCCGGATGATTTATCAAGCCGGCCACCGCCGGTGGGGGATTGAAAACAAGGCCTTCAATGAACTGACCCAAGGCTACCATCTGGAGCACTGTTACCACCACGAACCGGCCTCCATGCTGGCGCAGATGCTGGTTCTGGTCTGGGCCTTTCTGCTCTTTAGCGCCTTTGCCAAACTGCATAGCAAGCTCATCGTTTTGGAAAAGATCACGGCCAAGGCGCTGGCCCAGCAAATCAATTTAGCCTTGGAAGAGGACCTGCCGTGGGAGCAATGGTTCCAGAGCGGCTAAAGCATTTGGGGGACAGCTATTGCGGGACGATGCTCTTTGAAAAACCGGTCATGGAAAAACAGTCAACAACAGGACAGGGGAAGTGTTGTCTCAAGCGGCGGCGGAAAAAGCGGTCACGGTCCCAAACCACCGGGAAAGCAGCAAAATTTTCCCAGCCCTTCAACTCAACCCAAAAAACAACCACCTTCCGGAATTCCTGAGCTTGTGCTTGATGGCCGAGCCTGGTTGATGATAGATTGTATGCGTGACGAAGTTGCAGGAAATAGAGAAGGAAATCGAAGGGCTACCGCGCGAGAAGTTTTTCGAGCTCGTTCGGCATTTGCGCGAGCGCCATGCCGAGGAATGGGACAGCCAGATCGAGCAGGATGCGCACAACCGGAAGCTCCACAGGTTTTACGAACGCCTCGAAGAAGAGGATCAAGGCGAACCGGAGGCGCCGCTTGATGCGTTCCTCGACGACACGAAGCTTTCGTAGGCGGTTCGAGCGGCTCCCGCCGGACATTCAACGTCTTGCACGGAAGGCTTTCAGGTTGTGGCTTCAAAATCCGCGGCATCCATCGCTCCATTTCAAAAAAGTTGGAGAATTCTGGTCCGCGCGCGTCACAGATGACTGTCGTGCCATCTTTGCGGCGCTTCCCAACGCAAGTTGGCGCAGCCGGCGCGACCGACATTCCAAAGCGCGATGACCGCTGACGCGGCATGGAGAACCGACGAATTAAACTCCCAATCCAAAGTCGTTGAACGGCTTCAGGGCAGGGCGGCTTGACGCAAAAGGGGCTGAGATGGAGCGAGCGAAGGGATTCGAACCCTCGACACTCACGTTGGCAACGTGATGCTCTACCAGGCTGAGCTACGCTCGCTTCCGTAAAACCACGCGAAAATAAGGCATCCATTTTGAATTGCAAGCGGGAAATTGCGGGAAATTGAGAGGGCGCGCCCGCGGCTGCATTTTTCTCTCGGCAAAATGAGGATCGTGGTTTGCCGAAATGAAAGTGTGCTTTCATTTATTGTGTACAGCATTCTCCGGCGCCCTTTTCATTTTGATCCGCCGGGCGGTTCGCAGGATGGCGGAAACTGTGGTGAAATGGCGCCGTGAAAAAGGGTGAAATGGAGGTTTTGCCTGAGAACGGGCGGGACGAATGGATTGTGACAAGCGTGCGGCACGCCTTGACTCCGCCTGGCTCGGTCAAAGAGAGCCGGCGCGGTCAAGGTCAGTCAAGCCCAGTCAAGGTTGATTTTGAAGTTTGACTCCTGATCTTGATAAAAACCGGCCGCCGCTTCAGCCCGCCGGTTGCGGTGGCCGCTTCCGCGAAGGCGCGGCGCCCGCCTCTTTCCCGGGCGTTTGCAGGGCCTGGACTTTGGGCAGCGAACAGATCACGGCGATGCCCCCCTCCTTGGGCGCCCTCAACGTCAGTGTCGCCCCGATCATCCGGCAGCGATGACGCATCACCCGCAATCCCATCCCTTTGTCTCTCGGCCCCGCCAGCGCGAAGCCCGCGCCGTCGTCCTTGATCTTCAATATCAGCCGCGATTTCTTCACGGCCAGACTCAGGAAAATGTTCTTCGCGGCGCCGTGCTTGATGGCATTGGTTGCCGCTTCCTGGGCGATGCGGTAGAGATGCACCGCCACGGCGTTGTCGGCGATCTGGAGTTCGGGGTCGCATTCCAGTTCGCAGTTCACCGTGAACATCGTCCGCAGGTTCTCCGCCAGTTGTTCCAGCGCCGCCTCGATGTCATTGTCGTCCAGAACCACAGGGCAAAGCCCGCGCGAAAGACGCCGCGTTTGAGCCAGCGCGTCGTTGATGAGCGCCGCGATCTTGCCGGCCGCCCCGGCTTGCTCATCCCCTCTTTGAGCGAGATTCTGCTGCAATACTTTGGCCAAAAAAGTGATGCCCGTCAGCGATTGGCCCAGCCCGTCGTGCAAATCCTGCCCCAGCCGCCTTTGCTCCCGTTCGCTGATCTCCTGGATTTCCCGCTCCAGGCTGCGCCGCTCCGTGACGTCCCGCAGGATGCTCAGAATCAGGTCGGGCGCCAGTTGGGTCGAGGCGAATTCGATGAAGCAGCGTTCCCCGTTGGGCTTGTTAAAGGCCATCTCCTCCAGCCGTTCAGGCTGCTGGGGCGCATCCGGGCGCAGCGCCTTGGCCAGGACGTCGCTCCATTTCAATTTCAACAATTCTTCCCGGCTCAATCCCAGCAGGTGGCACGCGGCCCTGTTGACTTCGACGAAATGGCCCCGGTCATTGGAAATCAGGATCGGGTCCATGCTCCGCTCGAAGAGCAGCCGGAACCGTTCGTGGCTCTTGCTCAACGCCGCCAGCGTGGCGGCCTGTTGAATCGAATACCGGATCACCCGCTCCAACGTCACCGGCTCCAGTTGGTCCTTGAGCAGAAAATCCGCCGCCCCCAGCCGCGCCGCGTCCTGATCCACCTGCGGCGCGTTCTGGCCTGTCAAAATGATAATCGGCGTCCGCACACCGATGTGGATCGCTTCCCGCAGCAAATCCAGCCCCGTGCGCGTCCCCAGGCGGTAATCCAGCAGACAGACATCGTGCCGCCCTTGCGTCAACGCCTCCAGCCCGGCCTCGTAGGTCGGCGCCCATTCCGTCACAAATGACTTGCCGGGCACCCGGTCCAGCATCCGGCGCACCAGCACGAACGAAACCTCGTCGTCATCCACCAACAAGACCCGCGGCGCGCTTTGCTGTTCTGCCATCCATCCCTCACTTCTCCAGCGGCTGCAGGCCGATGGTGCCTTTCAGACTCTCCAGGTAAGCGTCCGCGTTGACCCTCTTCAAAGTTTCCCGCGCCGCTTCGAGCTTCGCCGGGATGCCCAGCCGCGCGGCTTCGTCGGCGTAGTTTTTCTTTTTGAGGAAACGCTCCAGATAAGCGATGTGATCGCGCCAGAGCCGCCCCTCCTGACGCTGCTTGGCGCCCAGCCGTCCGGCGTACCAGTCGCTGGCCATGACGCTCTCCCGCGTGAAGAGCGCGCGAAATTCCCGATGCTTGACATCCCGCCCCTCGTATTCGCCCCGCGCCATGATGTGCAGCAGCGCCCGCAGCGGCGGGCACGCCATCTCCACGCTGCCGTCGTCAAAGTAGCTCCGCGCCACCCTCTGGTGCGTCCCCACAATGTTGTCCACACCGTCGGCAAACTCATCCATGTCCTGCGTTTCCGGCCGCAGCATCTCGCTCGTGAAAACCGCGTAGGGATAATTAAAGACCCGCCCGAAAAACGTCCGCACAAAGCTGTCCGTCATCCGGTAGCCCAGCCGGCTGGCCGGCACGGTCCGCCCTTTGTGCTCAAAATCCTTGCACTCCTCCAGGTAGCCGTTCTCGATCAAATACGCCGGCTCCCGTTCCGCCGGCCGCATCCGGCACCACACTTCGGGTATCAGCAGGCTGATGTCATGATCCACTCTGACCCTCGGCCCTATGTAGCCCGCCGCCGACACAAAAGCGTTGTAGCCCGTCACCGCGAACGACACAAACGCCGCGTTCAAGTCGATGATCGGCGGCAGCGCGTTGAAGGGCCCCTTGGTCAGCGCCCCTTCCGAGCCGGCCCCGGTTGTCGATGGCGATTTGCCCGTCATGCTCGAAATAAACTCCATGAACAGTTCGGGCAACTCCATGTAATGCACCGGATTAAACACCGCCAGCGACCGGATGTGGGCCGCCGGGTCCGCGGGGTTGTTGCGCCGCCCCGGCACCATGGCGTTGACCGGCGTGAAAAGCGGCGTCTCCAGCGAGATGCGCCGTTGCAGCCGCGTCGCCATCTCCGCCGCGTGCATCTCCCCCGCATGGGCCAGGTCCGGCCTCTTTTGCAGGTAACGCGGGTTCTTGGTCATCTTCCCGTCGATCAGCCGCGGATGCGCCGAGGACACGAAGTAGGCCGGGCCGCCCGCGTTCACAGCCGCGCCAAGTATCAGTTTCCGCATCGGTTCGCTATAGGTCTCGAACCCGATGCTGTCCTCCACCAGTTCCCGCGCGTCCCGTGCCGTCAACGCCTGGAAATTTGACAGGAAATTCCCCGGCTCCGACAGATCCAGTTCCGTCTGCTTGTCGTAACCGCGATGGATCGCCTCGTCGGGCCGCTGAAAGAGGCGGTTCTCCGTGTTATGGACAAACTTCACCGACGCGTTGGCGTACTCCGGGTTCAGATGTTCCAACCGCCCCGCCGGCGCCACCACCGACGCCGTGATGTCATCCTCCGCCTGCAGTTTGGCGGCGGGATTAAAATCCTTCCTCAGTCCGAACACCCGCCACGAACCGCCCGTTTCATAGCCCACCCGCAGAAAATTGGACACCAGCTTGTGGCCGTCGAACTTCAATTCGTTGCCCGGCGTTCCGTTGATGATATCGACGCTGAAATGGTCCCGCCAGTTGGCGCCCCAGGCCGGCTTGTAAAACCGTTTGACAACGAAAAGCAGCTCCAGCAAATACTGCGGAATCGATCCGAGCCACTGGTTGAATTCAGCCGAGTAGTCCCGCTCCGAGGGCGTAAACAACTTGATGACCGACCCCAGCGATCGCTCCGAACTGAGGATCCCCCGCGTGTCGCTCCCCGCTTTGGCCGCCTCCCGGAAGCGATGCGAGTAATCCCGCTCCAGCAAACCGTCGATCAGGTCGAAATCCCTCTTGAAATCCGCCGTGAAAACCGGCCCGTGCAGGATCGCGTCGCTGATCGGCTTGGATATCTCCGACTTCCCCCCGCCGGACACCGTGCTGGGCTTGTGGCAAAGCGTCGGCTCCGCCACCGTTCCGATCAGCCGCCACGAACGGTTCGCTCCCGGCTTCTCCATGTGAACCCGGTATCCCGATGGACGTATATACACCTTGCCCGCCAGCAATTTGATGGCGACATCCCCCTTCTCCCCGGTCCAAGTGATCGATTGCTTGCGCAGATCAAAATGCACGTCCCGCGGCACGTAAATGATGTCCGGATACCGCCGGTCGATGGCATAGCCTTGGGGCTGCAACTCCATGGCCGCCCCCGACAGCGCCAGCACCTCCTCGAACGAGTGGCCCCGGTAATGCACATGAATGTCCGTGTAAAACTCCTCGCCCAGATCGTAACTCGCATAGACCAGCGCCCCGCCGGCGTGCTCCTCCTCGCTAAGCCCGTAGAGGTTTGCCGCGTAGCTCATCTGCGTCTTGACCTCCTTCTTGCAATACCCGTAGTAATTGTCGGCGATCACCGTGACAATCACCCCGCGCTCATCGCGCGCCGTGATCTTGAACGCCCCCCCGTCGTTGTAACATTCCTTCTCCTCCCTCCAGCACATGCCGTCCCGCCGCTGGCGCTCCGTGGCCGCCTCCCAATGCGGCAGACCCAAAGCCTTCTTGGAAACCTTCACCAGGTGCGGCGCCAGGATCACGCACCCCGTGTGCCCCGTCCAATGCTCCACATCCAGCCCAGCGTCATTCTCCGGCAGGAACGGGTCCCCGGCGTTGCCGAAAATCATCTCCACGAAATCCAGATTGCTCACCAGGTTGCCCGGCGCGAAAAAACGCACTTCCATCGTCTTCTGCTCGATGAACCCCGCCACCGCCGGACACACCACCGGCCGCAGCAGCAGCGACACAAAACACTCCGCCTGCGCCTCCTGCGTCGAAGTAAAGGGCAGCCGCAACAACTCCGCCGGCGGCTCAAACGCCAGCTTCAACAGCCGTCCGAACACGCTCTTGGGCACGGCCTTCTTGTCATCCGCTATCGGCAGCCCTCCCTCCGCCACATGAAACACCCCCTGCGTCGTCCGCCGGTCATTGGCCGGGTTATGCAGCACCCCCTGCCTGAGCCGATACGAGCGCACGATGTCCGACACGAATTCATCCCGGTCCGGCGGCAGCGACAACTCCCGCGCCAGGCCGGGGCTGTCCAAAACGAACGTCCGGGCCGGCCACTTCACAGTCAAGCCGGTGTCATAGAGGTAATCCCGGAGAAAATGGTCGATCCGCCAATCCGCCGGGCAGAGATAATCCGCCAGCAAGCGCATCGTCTCCTTCTGGCGCGAAAACATTGGCCCGGCCAAACCCGGCAGGCTGCTCATGGCCCCGCCCCCAAAGGTGGGACACCCCGTCATGGCCAGACGCAAATTGATCCCTTCAATCAGGGTCGCATCCGGTCGTCCTGTTCGCCCCGGTCCGGCGATTTCAGAAATATCCGACTTCATGTCGGGCTGGGATAATGCGGTCATTCCGCCCCTTTGGCAACAACCGATTCACAAAAAGGTTTTCTCTCCCCGATCATTAGGACTTTCTCGGGATCCCGGTCGTCTCGACCGCACCCGTCGGCGTCCCGCCGGCGGAATCCTCCGTCCAAGACCTCCCCACCATTTTGGCGAGTTCGCAAGCAGGTCACCATGCAAACTTTCTTAAACAGTGGTGGCTTCTTGGCTGGGCACGCGCCGAAATCATACAGCATATCAGTAAATTGCCGCGCTACATTTCGTGCGGCCAAGTCACCAAGCGACCGATCTTTGAATTCATTTCGGCAGACATTCGCCCAAACGCAGCTTGCATGGTTTTTCCATTCGCTGACGACTACTCATTCGGTGTTTTTCAATCGGGCATCCACTGGCTTTGGTTCACGACGAAGTGTTCAACGCTCACGGAACGTTTTCGCTACACCTCAGACACGGTACAGGGTTAGGGGTCAGTCCTAGAATTATGACATTTCGCATTGAAACCGCGCCGCACCCATGTTCAATCGCTGGGCAATCGAGCGAAAGGCCGGGGATCCTCGGAATCACGTAAAACGCTTGGGCGCAAGCGGGCGGAATGGTAAAAGCAGAAATTGAGAAAGTGGAAATGAAGGCCGGCGCGACGCGGGTTCAATGCCCCGGAGCCGTGGTTGACATCCGCGTTATTCCCGTATTTTGCGGAAATAAACACCCCGTTCATCCCGGCTGGCCGTCCTGGCACCCATTCAGCCGTCCCTACGGGACTTATGCACCGCCCAATGCGCATCCCCAACGTTGAAACGTTGGGCTATTCTCGGATGTCCCTACGGGACGAGGGCGGAATCGAGCCGCCAAGGATTGGGGATGCGCCTGCGGCGTTGTCCCGAAGGGACACCCCGATACTAGCCCAATGTTTTAACATTGGGACCCGCCTCAGACCAGTTCAAGTCCCGTAGGGACGCCTGATCTGATTCCCAAAAGTCAGCCGCCCCTTCGGGACTTGTGCGACGCGGATGCGGAGCCCCCAGCGCTGAAGCGCTGGGCTATTGCCGGGGTGTCCCTCCGGGACCGGGGCCGGCCGGAGCGGCGCGGTTCATTGGCCCAAAGGCGCGGTTGACGTCCGCGTCATCCGTGGTTGAATTCCTTCCTCTGCGCGCTTTGCGACTCTGCGTGAGAAACGCTGTTTTCTCCTATCAGCCAGGGTTTCGCGGGATCTCGCTTCTCCCGATCTTGGGTTTGATTTCGGCGTCATTCAGCGTGGTCTGCCCACGCACGAGCGTCTTTCCAATAATATATTCACTTGCGCCTCACAGTCAGAGCCTCTCCTGATAATCCGTGTTAATCCGTGCCATCCGTGATAAAAAATATACTTGCATAATGCAATTGCTGTGGTATTGTGGCGGCAGTGGCTGAGGGCGGTTTGTTCTTTGAAAGGCCGCGGACCGGGGAGTTTGGGCGGTGAACCCGTTTGAACCACGCCATGATGCCCCGGTTGGCGCGGCTGTTGATCCGCCTTCGCGCGGAGCGCTGGCCCCGTTTCCGGCCCGCCCGCTGGATGAAGGGGACTTGACCACGGATTTCACGGATCAACACGGATAAAGAGTTCCCATCCGTGTCCATCCGTGAAATCCGTGGTTAAATGTCTTCGCCTGAGGTTTTGACCGGCTATTTGCACCTTAAATCGACGGTGGGGAGGTTTCCCCGACGGGGCCGGAGTTCGCTGGTTACGGAAATTACGGTAAATTACGCCTATTTACGCCTATTTACGGCTTAAATTGACGGGGAGTCTGGTTTTGGAGGGGGCGATCGGCGCGGAGATTTCGGCGGTTTATGCAGGCTTGTGCACCCTTGTGCATGATAAAAAGCGCGGGGGCTGGAGTTCTCCCGCAGGCCAGGCGAGCTTGAGAGCATTGATAATCAAAGACATGCAACTCGATACTTGGAAGTTTTTGAGCGATGGCAGGCAAACAGCTCGAAAAGAGAGGTTTTTGGGGAAAAGGGAGCGGCTCCGCGGGAGCGTCGCCCTACCGGGGCGTTTATGGCAAGGGCGAGACTCCTGGCGAGCCGGGCGTTTCCAAAAGCTGAGGGCGCCCCTGATCCTCGCTTAACGACCGCAAACCGGAAAGAGGACCGTGCAAGACAAGTACCTTCAATATCTGTGCCAATATAGAAAACCGAGTGAACCGCGAACCACGCGAACGACGCGAAAAATCCAGATGTTTCGCGTGGTTCGCGTGGTTCGCGGTTCAAGAAAAATTCCTTAGGCGAGGATTTGGGGGCGCCCTTTTCGCTTGCCAGCGCGGGGCGCGCGGCGTCTTCTTCATGGGAGTGAAAGACCTGATCTCCAAGGCGGAGGCTCTCCTGGAGGCCCTGCCTTATTTGCAGCGCTACCGGGGCAAGACCTTTGTCGTCAAATACGGCGGCAGTTTCATGGACGCGCCGGACCCGGCCGCGCGGGAAGGCGTCGCGCGCGACCTGGTTTTTCTCGCCGCAGTGGGCATTCAGCCCGTCATCGTCCATGGCGGCGGAAAAGCGATTACGCGCGCGATGGAGAAGGCCGGACTCCATGCGACCTTTATCCAGGGCCTGCGCGTCACCGACGCCGCGGCGGCGGAGGTCGTCGAGCGGGTTTTGTCGCGGGAGATCAACCCGGAAATCACCGCCGCCCTCAGCCGCCTGGGCGGTCACGCCAAAGGGTTTTCCGGGATGGACATTTTTTCCGCCCGCAAACTCTGGATGGACGCCGGGGCGGGCGGGAAGCTCGACGCCGGATTCCTGGGCGAGGTTGCCGCCGTCAACACCGCGCCGCTGCTGGAGTGCCTCCGCGCCGGGGTGACCCCGGTGTGCAGCCCGACGGCCCGCGGGGTGGACGGACACATCTACAATTGCAACGCGGACGCGGCCGCGGCGCAAACGGCCATCGCGCTGCGGGCGTGCCGGTTGATTTTTATGACCGACGTTCCAGGCGTCCTGCGCGATCCCAAGGACCCCGCGTCGGTGATTTCGTGTTTGCGCGCCGCCGAAGTGGCGCCGCTGAAGGCGTCGGGTGTCATTGACAAGGGAATGATTCCCAAGACCGACAGCGCCGTGGCGGCGTTGCTGGGGGGAGTGGAACGGGTTTCCCTGGTGGACGGGCGCGTGCCGCACGCCATTCTGCTGGAGGTATTCACCCGGGAAGGATTCGGCACGGAGTTGGCGCCTTGATTGAAGATGCTGGACAAACATGCCAAAGTGGCGCCCGATGAAGGCTGATTAAATGAAAGAAATTTTGCCAGACCCTCCGGCGGTTGTGCGGAACGAAGTCCAATCCGTCCAGGAGCGCTTTCAGAAAAACGTCATCCCCACCTATGCGCGCTTCGACGTCGTATTGGAGCGCGGCGAGGGTTCGTATGTGTGGGACGTCAACGGGAAACGCTACCTGGACATGGGCGGGGGCATCGCCGTTTGCTCGCTGGGCCACGCGTCGCCTGACATCACGGCGGCGCTGGTGGAGCAGTCTCGCAAACTGGTCCACACCTCCAATCTTTACTACCACCAGCCGCAGGGATTGCTGGCCGAAAAGCTCGTCGGCCTCATCGGGCCGGGCAAGCTGTTTTTTGGCAACAGCGGCGCGGAGGCCAGCGAAGGGCTTTTCAAACTCGCCCGCAAATTCGGCCACGACGAGGGGCGCTTTGAAATCCTGACGGCGGAGAATTCTTTTCATGGCCGGACACTTGCCGGGATTGCCGCGACCGGCCAGGCGAAGGTCAAGAAGGGATTTGAACCCATGATGGCCGGATTCCGCCACATCCCCTTCAACGATCTGGCCGCGGCGCGGGCGGCCCTGTCGCCGGCCACGGCGGCAATCATGATCGAAGGCGTCCAAGGGGAAGGCGGCATCACGGCCGCCACGCCCGATTATTTGCTGGGCCTGCGGCGCCTGTGCGACGAGAAGAATTTGCTGCTGTTGTTCGACGCCGTGCAATGCGGCCATTTCCGCTCCGGCTGTTTCCAGAGCTACCAACGAATCCTTGAGGACGCCCCGGCGGACGGCGCCTCGCAATTCCTGCCCGACGGGATTGCGATGGCCAAGGGGCTGGGGGGCGGATTGGCGATTGGGGCGTTTTGGGTGCGGGCGCCCTACGCGGACTTGCTCGGAGCGGGCACGCATGGCAGTACCTATGGCGGCTCGCCGCTGGCCTGCGCGGTCGCCTTGAAAGTGATCGAAGTCATTCAGCGGGACGGATTGGCGGCCAACGCGCGGACGACGGGCGGTTTTTTGCTCTCCGAACTGGCGCGGCTGGCCCAAGCGCGGCCGCAAGCCATCCGCCAGGTGCGCGGCCTGGGGCTGATGATTGGCGTTGAATTGGCGGGAGACATCCCGGCATTCGCGGCGAGCGAGAAAGCGCCGGCAATTCAATTCATCAACGCCCTCCACCGGGCGGGACTGCTGGCCATTCCCGCCGGAACGAAAGTCGTCCGGCTGCTGCCCGCGTTGAATTTGAGCCGGTCCCAAGCCGCCGAGGCGGTGCGGATCATCGAGTCGGTCGTGGAACAGATTTTGCGATGAAACATCTATTGAGTCTGGAAAAATTGCCCCGCCAAGACGTGGAGCTGATCCTGGCGGCCAGCGCCGCCATGAAAGCGCAGCGCGGCCGCCCGTCCGCGCGGCTGGCCGGCCAAACCTGGGCCTTGCTCTTCACCAAGTCGTCCACGCGGACCCGCGTCTCCTTCGAGGTGGGCATCCGCGAATTGGGAGGGGGAGTCCTGTTCCTGAGCGCCAGCGAGGCGCAGTTGGGCCGCGGAGAACCCATCAAAGACACTGCGCGCGTTCTGGGGCGGATGATCCACGGGGCGGTCATCCGAACCTTCGCCCAAAGCGACGTCGAGGAATTCGCCCAATACGCCCGCATCCCGACCATCAACGCGCTCACTGACGAGGAGCATCCCTGCCAAATCCTGGCCGATATTTTCACCTACCAGGAGAAACGCGGACCGATCTCAGGCAGGCGCGTGGTCTTTGTCGGCGACGGGGCGTGCAACGTCGCGCTTTCCTGGATATTCGCCGCGGCCAAACTGGGCTTTGAGCTGCGCATCGCCGCGCCCAGAAAATTCCAACCCCCGGCCGACGTGCTCCGGCGGGCGGGCGGGAACATCGTCTGCACGGAGGACATCCGCGGCGCGGCCGAAGGCGCGGACCTTCTCTACACGGACGTTTGGGTCTCGATGGGCAAAGAGGCCGAGTCGGCCGAGCGGCTCCGGGATCTGGCCGGCTATCAAATCAACGGCGCGCTGGTGAAACTCGCCAAGCCCGACGCGCTGGTCATGCACTGCCTGCCGGCGTATCGGGGCAAGGAGATTGACGAAGCGACCTTCGAGGCGCGCGCGCAAACCATTTTCGACCAGGCTGAAAACCGGCTCCACTGCCAGAAGGCCATCCTCGATTGGGTGGTCACCTGATCAAAATGCGGATTTTTCATTGAAACCGGGCTGCCTCTCTGGTTAGCCTTGTCGCCCTATGCAGAAATTAAGCGTCAATGGATTGAACGTGAACAACAAACGCGTTTTCGTGCGCGTGGATTACAACGTGCCTATGGAGGAAAAGGACGGGAAAATGGTCATCAATGATGCCACCCGCATCCAGGAAACTCTCCCCACTCTGCGCCTCCTCATCGACAAGGGCGCCCGGATCATCCTCGCCGCCCACCTGGGCCGGCCCAAAGGCAAACCGGAGCCTTCCATGTCCCTGCGCCCCGTCGCCGCAAAACTTTCCGAACTCATCGGGCGCCCGGTCGCCTTTGCCGCCGATTGCATCGGCGACGCCGCGGAGAAAGCCGCCGCCGCCCTCAAGCCGGGCGAATTGCTCCTCTTGGAGAATGTTCGCTACTACAATGAGGAGGAGGCCAACGATCCCGTTTTCGCGGAAAAGCTGGCGCGCCTGGCCGACCTCTACGTCAATGATGCCTTTGGCTCCGCGCATCGCGCCCACGCCTCCACCGAAGGCATAGCGCGCATCATCGCCAAACGCGGCGGCAAGTGCGCGGCGGGCCTGCTGATGGAACGCGAATTGAAGTTCCTCGGCCAGGAATTGGAGAACCCGCTCCATCCTTTTGTCGTCATCCTGGGCGGCGCGAAGGTTTCCGACAAAATCAACGTCATCGACCGCCTCCTGGAAAAGGCCGACACCATTTTGATCGGCGGCGCCATGGCCTACACCTTCAAGCTGGCGCAAGGGTTCAAAGTCGGCAAATCCCTCTCCGAGCCTGACAAGACGAACGTCGCCAAGGCCGCGCTGGACAAGGCCAAGGCGCGCGGCGTCCAGTTCCTGCTGCCCACGGACAACGTCATCGGCACGCCCGTCGATACCGGCAAGCTCAACAAAAAAGGCAAGCCCGTCATTGACATTCAGAATCCGCGGGTCAATAACGATGCGGACATCCCCGCTGATGCGGAGGGGTTGGACATCGGAACGGAAACGGCCAAGCGTTATGGGCAGATTCTCGGCTCGGCCAAGACCATCATGTGGAACGGCCCGATGGGGATGTTCGAGGACCCTCGTTTCGCGGCGGGCACCAACTACGTCGCCCGGGCGGTGGCGGACGCCACGGGGCGCGGCGCCAAGAGCATCATCGGCGGCGGCGACAGCGTCAAGGCTCTCAAGCAGGCCGGGCTGGGCGACAAAGTGACTTTTATGAGCACAGGCGGCGGGGCGAGCCTGGAATTTTTGGAGGGCAAAATCCTCCCGGGCGTGGCGGCACTCTCGGACAATTAGCGCGTCCCAAGGCATCATCACATGAACAAAGAACGTAAATTAATTATCGCGGGCAACTGGAAGATGAACAAGACGGTGGCCGAAGCTCTGGCTTTGGTCAAAGGGCTTAAACTGGAGCTGGCCAACATCAAAGAGGTCGATGTTGTCGTTTGCCCGCCCTTCACCGCCTTGGGCGAAGTTTCCAAAGCGATCATGGATTCCATCATCCGGCTGGGCGCCCAAAACATGAGCGAAAACAACTTCGGCGCCTTCACGGGCGAGATCGCCGCGGGGATGCTCAAGGAATTCTCCGTCCGCTACGTCATCCTCGGCCACTCCGAGCGACGCCAGTTCCAGAAGGAAAGCGACGCCCTCATCTCCAGCAAAGCCCGCGCCGTACACGCCGCCTCCCTCAAACCCATCGTCTGCGTCGGCGAACTGCTGGCCGAGCGCGAAGGAGGCCAGACCGAAGCCGTCCTGACCAGGCAAGTGCATGGCAGCCTGGCCGGTCTGACGCCGGACCAGATGCGCGAAACCATCGTCGCCTACGAACCCGTCTGGGCGATTGGCACGGGCAAGACCGCCACTTCCGCGCAGGCGCAGGAGGCCCACGCATTCATCCGCTCGCTCCTGGCCGGCATGTTCGACGCCGCCGTGGCGCGGCACGTCCGCATTCAATACGGCGGCAGCGTCAAGCCCTCCAACGCCCGCGAATTGATGGAGCAGCCCGATGTGGATGGCGCTCTGGTGGGCGGAGCTTCACTGGACGTCCGCAGTTTCTCTGATATAATCAAGAACTCGATTTAACGGGAAGTTATGAACTTTATCTATATCAGCCTTTGCATCTTGATGTTTCTGGACTGTGTTATCCTCGTCTTTTTGGTCCTGTTGCAGTTGCCCAAAAAAGAGGCCGGCGCGGGCATGGCCTTCGGCGGCGCGGCGACCGACGCCCTTTTTGGCGCCGGTTCGGGTAATGTCCTGACCAAGGTCACCAAATACGCGGCGGGCATCTTCTTCGGCCTGGCCCTCATCATGGCCATCATGGCCTCCCATCAATCCAAAAGCGAAGCCGCCCTGCTCGCCGAGAAACTGATCAAGAAAGGCGGGGCGAGCGTTTCTCAAACCACCGCGCCGCCCGCCGCCTCGGCCCCTCCCGCCGCCGGTGGATTATTACAATTGACAAATGCCCCCGCCGCCGGGACCAACCGGTAACCGCCAAACCAAGCAATCACCTCGCACCGCGCACATCGGAGACGGAGCGAGATAGACCGAATTCGACGACATCTCCTTTTCTCCGACGACGGCTCCTTGGCCAAGTCCCGTCGCTTTGACGGGACTTGGCGGACTACTGTTCGCGCTGTTCCGGCAATTTGCGGCTCGGCGGCGATTTGAACCACGGTTCCCGCCGCTTCTTGAGCCGCCGCGCCGGGCCGGGCTTAAATGAACTCGTTAATCAGGTTCTCCAGGAATTCCTGGCGGCCGCTGCCGGTTGGGGACGATTCACCCTTCTTCATAATGTACTTGTCCAGCGCCTCAAAACTGCTCTTGCCGGACTCGATTTCCTTGCCCAGACCCGTGTCCCAGGAGCTGTAGCGCTCCCGCACGAATTCCGCCAGCCGGCCGTCCTTGCGGATGGCCGAGGCGATCTTCAGGCCGCGCGCAAAGGCGTCCATCCCGCCGATGTGGGCGTAGAAGAGGTCGATTGGCTCATAGCTCTCGCGGCGCACCTTGGCGTCGAAATTCAAACCGCCGGTCGTGAACCCGCCGGCCTTGAGAATCGTCAACATGCACTGCGTGGTGAGGTAAATGTCCGTCGGGAACTGGTCGGTGTCCCAGCCGAGCATCAAATCGCCGGTGTTGGCATCGACCGAGCCGAGCGCGCCGGCGGCGGCGGCGACTTCCAGCTCGTGTTGCATGGTGTGGCCGGCCAGCGTGGCGTGATTGGTTTCCAAGTTCAACTTCAGGTGGCCCATCAGGCCGAATTCGCGCAGAAAATTCAGGCACGCCGCCGCTTCCGAGTCGTATTGATGCTTGGTCGGCTCCTTGGGTTTGGGCTCGATATAAAACTGGCCTTTGAAGCCGATCTTCTTTTTGTAATCGACCGCCATGTGGAGGAATTTGGCCAGGTGCTCCAACTCGCGCTTCAAATCGGTGTTGAGCAGCGTTGAATAGCCCTCGCGTCCGCCCCAGAAAACGTAGCCCGCCCCGCCCAGTTCGTGCGTCACCTCCACCGCCTTCTTGACTTGGGCGGCGGCGTAGGCGAAGACGTCCGCGTTGCAACTGGTGGCCGCGCCGTGGGCGTAGCGCGGATGGGCAAACAGGCAGGCCGTCCCCCACAGCAACTTGATCCCGGTCCGCTCCTGCTCCTCTTTGAGCACCTTGACAATCGCGTCGAGGTTCTTGTTCGTTTGCGCCAAGGTGGTGCCCTCGGGCGCCACATCGCGGTCGTGAAAGGCGTAAAACGGCGCGCCCAGCTTCTCAATAAACTCGAAGGCGGCCCGCACGCGCCGTCGCGCGTTATCCAGGGAATCGCTGAAGTCGTCCCACGGGCGGATCATGGTCGGAGCGCCGAACGGGTCGAGGCCGCGTCCGCGGAAGGTGTGCCAATACACCACCGAGAAACGGAGGTGATCGCGCATGGTTTTGCCGTCGATGATTTCGCTGGCGTTATAGTGTTTGAAGGCCAGGGGGTTTTTCGTTCCTGGCCCTTCATATTGAATGGCCGATACTTCTGGAAATGCTTTTGACATATTGTTTCCAGCAATATAAGAAATCCGCCCCCGGCGCAAGCAGAAAAAAGCAGAATGTCGCTGAAAAAATTGGTCATTGAAAATTGAGAATGGGCAATCGAAGATCAGCTCCCATGACACGGTCCCCCACCGATAGCCCGGCGCCCCGCCCCGAAGCCCATCCTCCGTCCGTGCGTCTGGACAAGTGGCTGTGGGCGGTGCGCGTTTTCAAAACACGCGGCCTCGCCGCGTCCGCCTGCCGTCAGGGACACGTCACCATCGCGGGCCAGGCCGCCAAGCCGTCGCGCGAGGTCAGAGCCAATGACCTGGTTGTTGTGCTCAAGGATACACTGACCCGCACCTTCAAAGTTCTGCGGCCGCTGGACCGCCGAGTCGGCGCGTCGGCGGCCCGCGAGTTTGTTGAAGACCAAACCCCGGCTTCAGAATTTGAGAAGGCGCGCGTAAACGCCGCGCGCCCCGTCGCCTTCCGCCCAAAAGGCGCCGGCCGGCCCACCAAAAAGGAACGCCGCATCCTGGACCGCTGGACGGAGTCGTAAAAAGGGGCTTTATGATGTATATTGAAGGGCGATGATTCAGAAGGGGGCACCGTGTGGGGCGCGCTGAAAGGCGTTTTCGCCCGGCATGCCGGGGAGGAAGCTCACTCGGCAGTCAACGGCCATGCTCCAGCTGAATCGGCCGTCCCACCCCCCGTGGCGGCACGCCCGCCACTCGAACCCCAACCTGAGCCTGTCTCGCCAGAGACGATCATCAACCGCTTTGAGCCGCTCCTGGTCCACGCCCCAAGAAACATCAAGGTCCTGGAAACTCTGGCCGAAGCCTATGCGCGGAAAATGATGTTCGACCAATCCCTGTCCCTTTACCGCCGCGCCCTGGATGTCGTGGGAGGCAAGAATCCCGACATCGAAAAGGCCATCGCGCGGACAACCCTGAAGAAACTTGATTGGATGTTAAGCCAGATCGACCCTAACGCGCCCGATCAGGCGGCCCAGCGCGAACGCATCCAGAACCAGCGCCTGGAATTCCAATGGCACGAGATGGAGGAGCCTCACTGAGCATTTTATGGAACAAATCAACCCCGCCACACGGTTAGGAAAACTGCTTGACTGGTGTTCACGCCAGAAGGCCACCGACCTTCACGCCCAGGCCGACCGCCGCTATTCCATCCGCGTCGATGGGAAACTTCTGCGCGTCACGGACGGGCAGTTCCCGGCGCCCAGCAACAACGCCATCGTCGATATGCTGCGCGAGGCGTTTTCCAGTTCCATCTACGATTGCGTGGAGCGCCAGCGAGAAATGGATTTCAGTTTCCTGTGCGCCGGGATGCGTTACCGGGCCAACTTCAGCAAGCAGCAGGGCAAACAGTCCTTTTCCTTCAGAGTCGTCCCGCAAAGCATGATGAAGTTCCAGGACCTCGGTTTGCCCGCCAACGTCCTGGACCTCATTCGAGAGCCGCGCGGCTTGATCATTGTCGCCGGCGCGGCAGGCCAGGGCAAGAGCACGACCGCCCGCGCCATTTTGCAGAAGCTCAACGAAACGACCGCTTTGCGCGTCGTCACCATCGAAGACCCCATTGAGTATCTGTTTCAAGAGGACAAGTGCCAGTTTGAGCAGCGCGAAGTCGGCGTGGACACAGCTTCTTTCGCCGATGGCATTCGCAACGCCGTGCGACAGGACCCCGACGTGATCTTTTTGGGCGAGATTCGAGACCGGGAAAGCATCCTGGCTGGCATGCAGGCGGCCGAAACCGGGCACCTGGTGTTGACGACGCTGCACGCCGATTCCGTTCCGCAAGTCATCGAGCGCCTGCGCCAGTTTTATCCCGCGCCGGACCAGGCCAACATCAGCGCCCTGTTGGCCCGCTGTCTGAACGCCATCGTCTGCCAGCGGCTCATCCCCAGCGCGTTCGGCAAACGGATCCCCTGCCTCGAAATCATGAAACGCAATGTCGGCATCCAGGATTGCATCGCCCGCAATGACATGCTCCTTTTGGCCGGCCATATCGAAGCCGCCACCAACGAGGGCATGCATAGTTTCGACCAATACCTCATGCAGCTTCTCCAAGGCAACTACGTCACCGAGGACACCGCCAGACGATACGCCAATAATTGGAGCATGGTCGAAATGGAAATGCACGGTTTCATCCCATCCAGCTCCGGCATTCTCAAGCACGGGGAATGAAACGCCCGGGAAGCCGATTCCCTGGCGCCGGGATTTAACCCTGCCGCCCTCGCGTCGGCGCGGGAACCTGATCAAACTTAATGAAATCTCCAGTTCAGCCGATAAGTAACTACGAGAACCGTCGAAAACGAACGAAAGCCGACTCATTCCACGACCGGAATCCCGGCGTCCCGGCCGGCGCGGAGGAATTTGGCTTCGCGCCGGGCGCCGGACCCTCTCCCAATCCTTATCGAAACTGGGGCGTCCTTCACCGAGCAAGTGAAGCCGATATGGCGTCGCTCCTGCGGGGCCGTCTCCCGCGGAATCGGCTCGACAGGAACCTCGCCCTGCCGAGATTTTCCAAGGATTGAGGAGTCCTCATAATTTATTCTTATGCCCTTGACGAATTGTTACAGTATTGTTACATTGACTTCATATAGGATGGAATTGTGAACACAGCCCAAATGACGACTCACTCTCCCGCAGGCCGAAGCGCAGAAGTTAAATCGCGTTCAACGCCATGCAGCCCGCTTGCCTGGAAGGCGCCTGAAATCATGGCCACGCTTGGGCCGACTCTGGAGAAAGAGAACGACATCCGTCAAGCCATTGAGGCCGGCGTCCGCTGGGTCCGCCTCCCTTGCGGCTATCGCCAACGGCCCCATGTGGAAAATGCCCGCGCCGCCCGCGCCGCCGCCACCCTGGCCGGCCAGCCCATCCAATTGCTGCTGGACCTCCCCTCATCACGGCCCCGTATCGGCAAGATGCCGGACTTGAATCTGGCGCTCGGCGACAAAGTGATTTTCTGGGACCCCAACGCCGGCGGCGAGTCGCCGAAGAAAAACGGCGCGATGCCCGTGCCGCTCCCCGGTTTGGAGGAGTTGCTCTCCAAGGTGGCGCCCAAGCACCACATGTGGTTCTGCGACGGCCGCCTGACTTTTGTCGTGGATAAACTCAAGAAGGGGTTTGTCGCCGCCCATTTGGACGGCGGTTCCATGCCTCTGAAGGCCTCCAATGCCCTGTTTTTGCCCGACTGCGCGAGCGGCTTTACCGTCTTTACGCCGCAGGACAGCGATCTGTTGAAGGAATTCGCCGCGGCCGGGGTTTTGCCCGACTGGGTTGCCCTGTCACTTATAACATCACCTATCGACGTCCAAGTTGGCCGCGCGGAGGCCCGGCGGCATCTTGGCCGGGACGTGCGCGTCATGGCGAAGTTCTAGACGGTCGCGGCGCTCAAATGCGCTGATGCCATCATTGCCGCCTCCGATGCCGTCATGGTGGCCCGAGGCGACCTGGGCATGGCGGTCGGCTACACGCGCCTGCCGGAAGTGCAACAGAACCTCGTCGAGGCTGCGCGGCGGGCCGGCAAACCCGTGGTTGTCGCCACGCAAATCCTGGAGGGCTTCGCGGCGACCGGCCTGCCCCAACGGGCCGAACTCTCGGACTTGTCGCTCATTGCACGCCAGCGGGCCGATGTCATCATGCTGGGCAAGGAGACCGTTTTCAGCCCCAGGCCCCTGGAGTGCATCCGCCTGGCGCGCGAGGTCCTCGACTACGAGACCGGACGTTTCCAGAAGGCTTATGGGTCATAGTTCCCGGTTTGAGTTGAAGTACATTATTGAAGATGCTCGCGCCGTGGCGGTGGCGGATTTTGTCAGCGCTTACCTGCGTCCTTCCGAGCACAACGGCTCCGGCCCCATCCGCGGCCACCCGGTCATCAGCCTTTACCTCGATTCACCCGACTGCTTTTTCTACAACCAGGCCTACCACGGCGTCAAAAACCGCATGAAGCTCCGCATCCGTTTCTATGACGACGAATGGAAGCGGCCCGCCTTTCTGGAAGTCAAGCGCCGCGTCAGCGAAGTCATCTGCAAAGACCGCGCCATGATGAGCCGCGAAGGGGTGCGCCAGATTCTGACCAATGGCTGGCCCGATCGCCCCTTTTGGGCCGACAACACGCACCTCATCCACGGCAAACGGCGCGAGGACGTCAACGAGGATTTCTGGAGGTTTGCCAACTCGACGCACGCCTTCGGCTCGATTTATGTCTCGTATTACCGGGAAATCTACGAGGCGGAGTATGACGAGGAATTGCGCGTGACCCTCGACCGCTGCATCCGCGGCAGCCGCTACGACGGCAGCGGCCGCTTGCGAACGCCCAAGCGCGGCTGGCGTCCCTATTTGCCTCCTCACATGTCCCCCCTTCCAAGGGACGCGGTGGTGCTGGAGTTGAAATTCGACAATCAAGCGCCAAGGTGGATGTATGACATGGTGAAAATCTTCAATCTCCAGCGGATTCCCGTGTGCAAATACGTGGCCTGCATGTATGCTCAGGACCTCCAATGGCGCCGGCGTGTCATGCCGGAGCAGGAGGAAGAATTGGTGCTATGAACGATTTCATCAACTTGATCGGTCGTTCGGACCTGACCCGGTCGGTCTGGCCCGGCAATCCTGACCCCCTGATCGTCCTTTTCATCATCGTGCTCGCCTTTGCTGTGGGACTGTTTATTGGCTTTGTTTATATGTGGACGCACGAGGCGCTCTCCTACTCGCGCACTTACGTCGGCGCTCTGGGGGTCATGCCCTTGATCGTGGCCATGCTCATGCTCGCCATGGCCGGCAACGTCTTCGTCGCCTTTGGCCTCCTGGGCGTTTTTGGCGTCGTTCGCTTCCGCAATGTCCTCAAAGACACCCGCGACACCATGTTTATCCTCTGGGCCATCATGGAGGGGGTGGCTGTCGGCACCACGCGCTTTTCCACCGCCGCAATGGGCGCCCTGGGCATCGCCGCCGCTTTTCTTTGCCTTCGCTTCATCTCTTTTGGCACCCGGCGGCGTTATGACGCCGTCCTGAGCCTGCGCGTGACCGGTGATGTGCCCGCGCGGCTCCCGGTCTTGAGGCAAATCCTAAAACGCCACGCATCGAGGCTGGAATTGGCCAGCGAGCGGCGCGCGACCAATGAAGGCACCGACATGACTTACCGCCTTCTCTTGCGCGACACTTCCCGCTCCAGTGAACTTCAGTCCGAGTTGAGCGGCGCCGATGGCCTGGCCAACGTCTCGGTTTATATGCACGAGGACGAGGCGGAGATATGAGGGGTTTCTTACAGACTTGGGCTTTGTTTAGGCGCGGCAAATCTGTCCGGTGAAACATGGGGCTGCGCCCCCGCCGGTTCGGCCCGCGTCCCTGGCGGTTTGGTCCAAATCGCCAGGACGGCCCCCAGCACCAGCATGATCGCCGAAATATAGTACGCCCAAAGATACGAGTTGAAACGATCGTTGATCTGCGCCCCCAGAAGCGGGCCGACAACTCCCGCGACTCCGAACGCGGTGAACACCAAACCATAATTGACTCCCAGATTGCGGACGCCGTAGAAATCGGCCGTCGCCGCGGGCATCAGCGTGAAGATTGTGCCATAGCAAAGCCCGGTGAACGCCGATCCGAATACCACCAGCCCCGGGCTGTCGTAGTGGCTGAACGCCAGCATGTTCACCGCCTGCAACAGAAACGCCAGCGTCATGGTCCGGGTCCGCCCAATTCTGTCCGAGAGCACTCCGCTGAGAAGGCGGCCAAACGTGTTGAAGATCGCCAGAGTCGCGATCGGCACAAACCCCCACTGCCAGTGCGCCTGCTCTTTTGCGATCATCGCCACCTGCGTAATGATCATCAAGCCCGCCGAGGCGGAGAGCACCATCAACAACCAGAGTTGATAGAACTGGCCGGTGCGCAGCATGGCCTGCCAGTCCGAATTAACCTGCGCGATAGGCTTCTGCGCGGACGAGGCGGCCGCCGCCGGCTGTTCGGGCGGGTTTCTCAAAAGCTGCGCCAGCAGCGGCACCAGAACCAGAGTGCCGGCGCCCAGCCAGACAAATGTCATCGAAATGGTCGTCTTGCCCAGGAGGTATTGGGTGAGGGGAGAGATATAAACCGCCGCCAACCCCACGCCGCTGACCACAATGCCGGTGATGACACCCTTGCGGGCGGGCGGAAACCATTTGATGGCTGGCGGCGTTGTCGCTGAGTAACCCAGACCAATCCCCAATCCGGCGCCGACGCCATAGGTCAAGGCCATCGCCAGCGGCGAATGAACCAGCCCCGAAGCGAGCAGGGCCAGACCCAGCATGATGCCGCCGCAAGTCGCAACGGATCGAGGGCCAAATTTGTCCTGACAGCGTCCCGCAAACACCATCATACCGGCAAAACAAACTGTGGCGATAGTGAAGGGGAGCGTGGCCTGAGTCTTGGTCCAATGCCAATCACTCCCGAGCACCTTGGCGATGACTCCCCAGGCATATAACACTCCCAGGATCAAGTTGATGGCCAGACCGGCAATGACTACGGTCCAACCGCCGGCGGCGGATGGGGTTTTTGCATTCATTTGTGTCTCCTCAATGGGCCTGGCCTAAATGGCCAGGGTTTCTTTTTGGGTCAGAACGTGGAGGCCGTGTTTCTTGAGCACAGTGCCGGCCTGGGCAGGATTCTCGACTTCTATCACCAGGATCGCGCGATTGTTGATTACGAAACCCGACGTGTTGGCCAGGTTGATGTCAGCGCTGGCCAGGCAATCGGCCACCGAGTGCAATGCGCCCGGCTTGTCAGGCATCTCCACGGCGATCACCTCCGTCAAGGTGGCGGCGATGCTCTCCTGTTTAAGGGCGTGACAGGCCAGTTCGGGGTCGTTGACCAGCAGTTTCATGACTCCGAAGGCGCCGCTGCTGGCCACGGTGATGCAGCGGATGTTGATGTTGGCGCGGGCAAGAATTCCCGTGACGCGCGCCGCCTGGCCGGGCCGGTTTTCAGCAAACACCGCCACCAGTTTTACCGTGTTCATAGAGTTGTTGGTTTCCGTCAGTTCACATCGAACGCTTGTCAATCACCCGCTTGGCTTTGCCTTCCGCGACAGGCAGCGATCCGCTGGCGACCAAGTCCACCTTGGGCCGCACAAACAGTTCGGCGCGCAGCTTTTCCGCCACCAGATTTTGCAGTTGCGCCAGGTGCTCCACCTCGCCGTCGAACCCCGAGGGCGACAATTCCACCCTGACCGTCATCTCGTCCAGGCCCTCAAGTTGAATGACATAGTTGCGCCCGATCTGTGGCATCGACATCAGCACCCGCTCAATTTGCTGGGGGTAAATGTTCACCCCGCGCACGATCAACATATCGTCCGATCTGCCCGAAATGCGGTGGATGCGCCGGTGCGTGCGCCCGCAGGCGCAGGGTCCGGCGATGATCGACGTGAGGTCCCGCGTCCGATAGCGCAGCAAGGGCATCGCCTCGCGGTTGACGCTGGTCAGCACCAATTCGCCCGTCTGCCCATCGCTCACCGGCTCGCCTGTCGCCGGGTCGATGACTTCCAGGACGAAATTGTCCTCCCACACATGCATGCCGCATTTGCCCTCGCACTCGAAGGCGACGCCCGGACCGTTCATTTCGGTCAGGCCGTAGGAGTTATAGACCTCGATGCCCAGGGCGGCTTCGATTTTGCTCCGGGTTTCTTCCGTGTAAGGCTCGGCGCCCACGAACGCCTTGCGCAACGTCAGGCTCTTGCGCGGGTCAATCCCCTTCTTCTCCAGAAAATCGGCAAAGTAAAAGGCGTAGCTCGGTGTGACGTGAACCACCGTTGTGCCAAAGTCCTGCATGAGCAGCAACTGCCTCTCCGAGGTGCCCGGACCGGATGGGATCACCATGCAGCCCACTTTCTCCGCCCCGTAATGCATCATCAAACCGCCCGTGAACAGCCCGTAGCTCATCATGTTCTGAAATACGTCGCGCCGCGTCACTCCCGTCATGCAAAACGCCCTTGCGATCAGTTCGGCCGCCGTGTCGATGTCCCGCCGGGAAAAAAACAAGGCCTTGGGTTTGCCGGTCGTCCCGCTGGAGGTGTGCAGCCGCAGCACCTCGTCCCGCCCCACTGCCAGCAGCGCGTTGGGGTAATTGGCCCGCAAATCCGCCGCCGTCGTGAAGGGGAGCCGCCGGATGTCGTCCGCCGTTTTCAGGTCCTCCGGCTTAAGCCGGCTGGCCCGGAATTTCGCGCGGTAAAAAGGCACTCGCTCCAGCCGGCGCACGGTTTCCCGCAGCCGGTTGAGTTGCAATGCCTCAAGCTCCGCGCGGTTCAGCGTTTCTATTTCCTCATGCCAAAACATGGAATTAGCGCCGATCATGGAACTTCCTTTGGCTTGATGCAAATCTTATTATTCATCTGCTGGCCACGGCGCCTCTCAGAATTCGGAAACGCCCGGCTCGGCGATTCCGAGCCTCGCCCTGCCATAGACGCAACGCCGTTCCGTTTCCCCAAGAACCGCTCGTGCCGAGCCATTTGACTGCAATCGCCCAAAAACTTCCAAGTGCCAAGGTGCATGTCCTTGATTATCAACGTCCTCAAGCTCGCATGGCCTGCGGGAGAACTCCAGCCCCCGCGCTTTTTATGGTGCACAAGGGTGCACAAGCCTGCATAAACGGCCATTTTCGCGGTGTGGCTCTCGCTGGAACGGGTTCGCCGCTCCAGCTTGCCGCAAACCGGCCTATGTCAATGAACAACCGCCCTCGTCCGGCCACGTTGCCAGCATACAACAACAATTGCGCACCGCAACACGTATTTTTCGATTCCGGCCCGGGTGGACGCCGCTATTCAAAACTGGTTCCCCGTTATTCTCAGTGGAATTCAAACTGAATTGGCGGAGCGGGCATCGGCCTTTCAATCCCAACGGGATTGAAACATTAAGCCCAGCGCCGTCAACAACGCCTTGGCAGGCGATCCTGTGAGGACGCTTGCTTCTCTGTTGTTCCCCGGGGGCGGAGATGAGACAGTGGCGGCATGAAAATGAACTTGAAACCCGCCAACTCAAAAGCGCGGGCCTTGCTCAAAAAATTGCAAGCCCTGGCGGAGCGGGGAATCGACGGCGAGAAAACCTCGGCTCAAAGAAAAATCGCCCGCCTCAAAGCGCGGTTCGACTTCGGCGTCCCGGACCCCGCTGAGACACCCGATCTTTTTTCTGGCAGCTTCAAGCGTTCAACCACGGCAAGGCGGATTTACTCCTTCGGCGCCCATGAATTTGACGTGGCCAATTCCGTGAAGTGGGCCATTGAATCGGCAGCGAAAATCCCGTGTGTGTACCGCGACGGCGACCTGTTGGCCGAATCGACGCCAAACACAGCCCGCAGGCTGACGGACATTGCCGTTCACATCGCCGACAGTTTCCGCGCCCTCCTTGACAAATTCAGCGCGGTTGACGGCGTGAGCGTGGAGGATCGGGGTGTTTTTGTCATGGGGTTGTATGATGGGATGATGAACGAAGCGCGGAACGTCGGCCAACGGCTGCCCAGCCGGGCGCGCGTGACGAAAATGCGCAAGGCGAAGAAACATGCCGTGACCCACGCCCGCGGCCTCCATATCCACCCCTACACTGTGGCTTTAAGCCTCGGCAAACAAATCCGTTTCTCCGCGCCGCTCGAACAAATCACCGCTGAACTGGAGGCTGTGACGCAGAAACATCTAACCCAGGGGGCATGATCCCGTATCATTAGCGTCCTACTTGCGAACTCACCAAAATGGTGGGGAGGTCTTGAACGGAGGATTCCGTCGCCGGGACGCCGACGGGTGTGGTCGAGACGACAGACGGAACAAATCATCGGATTGCACAGCAGAAAAAGACCATTGGGGTCCAGAAAAAGACCATTGGGGTCGTACTTAAACATTCAACATTTCGCCTGACGCGGGATCCGGACCGGGCGAGTGTTCAGGACTTTGGCGACGTAGCTAAACATTTGATTCTGTTGAAAAGCCTCGACCATCTTCGGAATGTCCTTTCCTGGAAGTTGGATGACAAAATCCAAAACGTGCGTGGCGCGGGGGATTCCCCAATAGTTGCTGGCCATGGAGCCAGTGAGCATGTACGGCGCCTCCGCCCGATTCAGGCGCCGCAAGGCATCCACCAGTAATTCTTGTTCCGTCACAGTTCCCTCGCCAGGCGCAATCGTTCCCGCAGATGTCGCTCGACCTCAGCCGGGCCGGCCTCGGGGAATTGATGGCGGATGCCCTCGCGGGCGACGTCGCAGGCGAACTCGTGCAAATCCAGGGCCAGTTTCAGGCGCTGCTCGCCGGTCATTTGCCGGTATCTCTCTATCTGCATGTCCAGGGCCGCTTCCGGTGTCATAATGATAGTTTAGGGGTCGTAAAGAAATAACCTGTGCAATCTGGCTTGTTCTTTTGACGCTGGGCTTCGTTGCGCCTCGCCCAGCGCCAAAATCCCTGCGCCATATCGCACAGGTTATTTCTTTGCGGCCCCTCAGCGCGCTTTCCGCATCCTGAAAAGCCTCGACTGCCGGCGCAAGGGCGCATGAGAAGAATCTTCGCCTTCCGGCAGGGCAGAGCTGCAGACGGAACTGGATGGTCGATGCCCGCTTTGCGGACTGCTCTGCCCTGGACTCTTGGGCGGCGCAGCAGCACCGCCTTACCGACGGCGTGAAGATATTAGTCATGCGACTGCCAGCGTAATCAGAATGGCCGCCTTTGAACATTTCCTACATGAGGCGAAGCGCCAGCGCCGCCAACAGTCCCCCGCCAACGACTATGCGATACCAGCCGAAGGCCACGAAGGTGTGCGTCTGCACGTAGCGCAGAAGCCATTTCACGGCGATGAATGAAACGACCGCCGCAATGACCGACGCCAGACCAACCATTTGCCAGTTCTCCGGCGGCGCGCCGGCTTCGGGGTGATGCAGTGTCTTGAATATCGAGTAACCGCTGGCGGCCAGCATCGTCGGGATGCTCACCAGGAACGAATACTCCGTAGCCAGCGGACGGCTCAAACCGAGCAAAAGGCAAAATACAATGGTCGTTCCTGAGCGCGACGCGCCGGGGTAGCGGGCGGCGATCAATTGTCCCACCCCGCAGGCGATGGCCACCGTCCAGGTCACTCCCGTCAATTCGCCGCTCTCCTTGTCCTTGCCCCTTCGGCCAAGCCAGTATTCGACGACCAGGAAGATGACGCCCCCGATCAGCAGGGCCAGGCCGACGGAGCTGAGTTTTTCGGGGAGCTTGAATCCGTGCTTTTCCATCCAGTAGCCGCCCGCGCCGGTGATGACAAAGGCGGCGACAATTTTGAGGAAATAATCGCGCACCGCCTTGTCGCGCCAGTTGAAGATGAATTGATGGAAACGGTGGTGGAAGAGCGGGATGACCGCCAGCACCGCGCCGGCTTGGATGACGACGTTGAAAAGGTCGCTCTGGCGGGGCAGCCATTGCTGGGCGATGAGGAGATGGCCGGTGGAGGAGACGGGCAGGAACTCGGTGATGCCTTCAACGACACCGAGAATCAGCGCGGTCAGCGGGTCAGTCATGGGAATGCGGGTGCGGGCGGGTCATTTCTTTTTTCCGAACATCGAGCCGAGGATGGATTGGGATTCAAGCTGGCGCTGCTGCACCTTGAGCTGGCCGAGTATGGCCTGGAAGCCGACATACACCTTGTGCCAATGATTTTCCAGGCCGCGCAGGTTCCCTTCGTTGCTGTCGCCCAGATAGCGGAGGGAGGGGGCCGAACTGACCAAGCCATGCACCTCCTCGCGCGAGGGGGAGGTACATTCCACCGCGGCGGTAATCAGCTCCAATTCCTGGACGATCAGGGACTTGACTTCCAGAAACTGGTTCTCGTCTTCCTCCGTGAATTTCTTGCCCCGGGAGAGGGTGACGAAATAATTGAACTGCTTGAGGCATTCCAGGTAATTTTCCAATTGAACAATCAGGTTATCCAATTTTTTGTTGCGCATAATTCCAGTTCCTATCTTGAGGGCAATTGCGGCGGCGTGGGCGAGAGGAAAATGATGGCGCCGCCGCGCATTTCCCGCGCGGTGATTCGATAGGCCGCATACTGCACGACCATTTCGGAAAAGGGCAACTGCGCGCGCCGCGCCCCGGCGAAGATGCCCACGATCCTCTGGCCGATGTCGCGCACGACCGCCACCGGAACGGATTGCGGCACGGTGGAGCTGACGATCTGCCCCTTGGAATCGACGGTGAAGCTGCCTGTGGGGAGGCGCTTGACCTCCGGTTTGGCCGCCTTGTCTTTGCTCAGGATACCCATTTGGCGAAGATGTGTTTCATTGTTTGGTCCACTTTATCCTTGGGCATCGCCCGGCGGTACCCGGTGCAGAGGAGGCCCTTTTGGTCCGAGCTGGCCAGCGCCCAGTGGCGATGCAGCCCGAAGCCCGTCACCTGCGCCAAATGGCCCGCCGCCAGTTTGTCCCCCAATTCGCGCAGGCGCTGGTGCGTTTCCCAGGCCCAGGCCGAAATCTCTTTGGCGTTCTCCAGGCCCCACGATTCGCACGCCCCTTTTCCGTCCGGCGCCATCGTCAACACGAATTCGATCCCCTCGAATTTCGCCAGGGGCGCCAGCGCCGAACTGGCCGGGCCGGGAGTCTGGCCTTCCCCCGGCGTGCCGGTCTGGTGGCCGCGCCATTCATCCAGCGCCTGGGCAGAGTCCAGCAGCAGCCCCTGCGAGGAGCCCGTGATCATCCGCGGGTGATTGGCTTCGGCCGGCAGTATTTCAAAATTCCCGCTTTTCCAGGACAATATCTCCTTGAACGCCGCCTCTCCTTTGAACTCCCCGGCCACCGCGTCGATGATCTCCCCCTCCTGCACCCAGATTCTCCCCTCGACGCTCCCCTGCGTAATGCGCAGCACCGATGAACTTTGAGACAGGCACTCCAGTTGGATCAAGTCCACCAGGCTCTTGCTTTGCATACCCCGGAACCCGCCTTCCGTGGCCACTTCGCGGCCCAAAAGGGACTCGATGCAATCCTTGAAAAATTGGAACTCCTCCGAGCTTCCGGGTTTTTGCCAGAACAGGTCCACCCCCAGCGCGTAGGCCCGCGAGCGATATTCCTCATCCAAGACACCCGTCAGCACGATGATGCGCAAATGCGGGTACTTGCGCCGTACAATCGCCAGCACCTGCAAACCGTCCATTTTGGGCATCCTCAAATCCGTGATCAGCAACGTAAACGGCTCCGATTCCAGCAACGCTATTGCCCGCGCCCCCGAACTGGAGACGGTGACTTCGGGCTGGCTGGGCAGGTTTCGCAGGAGCTCCTGGTACAATTCCAGCATCTGCTCGTCGTCATCCAGGAGCAGTATTTTATGTCGCGGCGCCGCTGTCACGCGGGGAGATTAAAGCCAATTGCCCCTCCGATGCAAGCGGACACTGAAAGTTTGCTATCGACTAAACGCCCCGCGCTATGGCAGTATGGCGCCAGATCAATTCATGTTCGGCTTTTTAAAAGGTCTGTTTTCAAAGCCGGCGAGTGTGCCGCCTGCTGTGCCAGAGGCTGTTCCCGCCGCTTCCCCACCGTCGCCTCCACCCCCCGCACGCACGCCTGCTGCCGCCGCGCCGCCTTCTTCGGTCGTCGCGCCCGCGCCGCTGGCCATCGGGGGCACGCTCCTGCTGCCATTGGACGAAATCCTGGCGCTCCTCCCCGAAAGCGTGGCGCCGCTGGTGATGTCCCGCCCGGGCGGGACGTTTTCGCTCCCCGCCAGCACAGCGGTCGAGCAACTGCGCTCTGGCGCTGTCCGGGTGCCCTTCGGCCAATTGCGGCAAGGCTCACCCGCGGGCACGTTCGCGGACGATGCCAGCGTTGACGATTCGCTCATTGATTTGCCGTTGCCGCTCGTTCTGGCCGCCCTTGGTCCCTCCATGCTGTCCCGGCGCACTGATCAGAGGCATGTTGATGTCCCGGACGAAGTGACCGGAGTTTTCGATCCCAGGCACCCCGTGCCCACCATCTCCGCTCCTGCGGGAGCTCCTCCGGCAACAACGCCCGCTCCTGCTCCGATGCCTGCACCCGTTCCTGCCGCGCCAACGCCGCCACCACCGCCATCGCAGCCGCAGCCGCAGGCCACGAAGCCAATTCTTCCGGCATCGCCTCCTCCGTGGCAGAAACCTGCAGTGCCGACGGTGCCATCGTATTCCTTGCCCAAACCCGCCGCGCCTTCGCCGGGTCTGCCGAAGCCGTTGACCTCGATCACACACGATCTAACCAAACCGAGACCGGCGGCGCCCCCACTGCCTTTCGCGGCCAAACGGCCCGCGTCTCCCGCTCCGCAGGCTGCGGCGCCCGTAGTCGTCGCAGAACCAGTGGTTACGACCGTCGGAGCGCTTTGCGAAACCTGGCCCGAAGCCGTCCGGCAGGAAATCGACAAGACCGACACCAGGAACGCATCAGTGTCCATCCCACTGAGCCGGCTTGAGGCGGCGATGAAGGCTGGGCGGGTCGTCTTTGCCTGGAGCGAGTTGCGCGGCTGGCTCAACCCGCCGCCAGCCAGCGAGTCGGCGCTTGGCGAGACGCAGGTGGAATTGCCGCTCAAAGTGATCGCTCCGCTGTTCATGGCGAAGCATCGCGCCGGGGGCCAGAAGAAGGTCTCCGTTGCGAGCGACATTCCAGACCTCTTTGCCGGCCTGAGCAAACCCGCCGCGCCCGCCCCGGAGCCTCCGGCTTCCGCGCAACCGCCGCCATCAGCCGCGCCGGCGCCGCCGCCGGGACCCGCCGTGAAGGTGGACGTTTTGGGAGAGATTTTTGGGCAGCCGTCGAAAACGGAATGGTCGCCCCAGGAAATCGCGCAAGCTGTCAGCGCAATGCCGGGAGTGGCGTGCGCGCTGCTGGCGACTGCCGATGGATTGCTCGTGGCCGGGCAGGCGCCCGACCCATTGAACGCCAACACGCTGGCGGCGTTCCTGCCGCAGATGTTTGGGCGCGTGGCCCATTACGCCGACGAGGCGCAACTGGGCACACTGGAGACGCTCACCCTGACCATCGGCCGGGCGCCGCATGTCATAATAAAAGCGGGATCGCTTTACGTTGGGGTGGTGGGCAGGCCGGGCCAGGCGCTGCCGGAAGCGGCGCTCCAACGGGTTGCCGCCGAACTGGCGGGCCGCAAACAATAGCACTTTATGGCGATCATCAATCAAGCTACCAAGGAGCTGCAAGTTAAAATCGTCTATTACGGGCCGGGCAAAGGCGGCAAGACGACCAATCTCGAACAGGTCCACTCGAACGTCCAAAACGTGCGCGAGCGGGGCAAGCTGGTTTCGCTGGCCACCAGTTCGGACCGCACCTTGTTCTTCGATTTCCTGCCGGTCGAAGCCATGGCCATCAAAGGCTTCAAGACGAAGTTTCAACTCTACACCGTTCCCGGCCAGGTCATCTACAACACCACGCGCCAACTGGTCCTGCGCGGCGTCGATGGCATCGTCTTTGTCGCCGACTCCCAGTACGATAAGATGGCCGAAAACGTGGAGAGCTTTCAGAACCTGGAGGACAATCTGAAAACCCTGCGCCTGAACTTTCCCGACATCCCCTACGTTTTGCAGTACAACAAGCGCGACCTTCCCAACATCGCGCCCATCGAGTACATGGAGTTCCTTCTCAACAACCGGGAGGTGCAAGTGCCCTCCTTCCCGTCCGTCGCATCCAAGTGCGAGGGGGTGTTTGAGGCCCTGAACATGATCACGCGCCTGTTGCTCAACAAGTTCATCAACGAGGGCGCCCGAAAGACCTCTTGATATGCCCGGCCTGCCGCCGCTCATTGCCGAAGACGTCCAAGTCCTGGACGCCGCGCTGGATGATTTGCTGCGCAAGAGCGAGGCGACCGCCGCGCTGATTATTGACAAAGGCGGCCCGCTCATCGGCCAGCGCGGCGCGGTGGATCAATTTGACACCACCACCATATCGGCCCTGGCCGCCGGCTCGTTTTGCGCCACCCAGGCCATCGCCGGCCTCCTGGGCGAGGCCGATTTCGCCTCCATTTATCAGCAGGGCGAGCGATACAGCCTGCTCTTTTGCAACATTGACGAAAACGTCCTCCTCATCGTCATCTTCAAGGCGGAACTGAGCGTCGGCGCCGTCAAATACTACGCCGCCGCGACCATCCGCCAGGTCGGCGGCCAACTCCATGCCGCCCAACAGCGCGCCCCGGAGACCAGCGTCGATCTGGTGTCGATGAACGTCCTGGATGTGTCCTCCATTTTCCGCAAACAGCCCTAGCAGTTGGGCCATGCCACGGCTTTGAAACCGTTGCTCCCATGGTTGGAACATCTGGGCCTGGCCACTCCGTGGTTCTTTGCCGCCCTCTTCCTGGCCGCTTCCTTCCTGATGATCTGGCGGCTGGAGGCCATGGCCGCCGGCGGTTTTGAAGGCACGGCGCTTGGCACGCTCGTCATGCCCTATTGCACCGGCATGGGCAACTTGATCTTCGCCGCGGTCCTGGCACGGCAGGGCGGATCGGGCGACGCCGTCGTCATCAATTGCCTCGTCAACAATGTAACCAATCTCACCCTTCTGGTCGGTCTTCCAATCGCCCTATGGGGCATGTCCCGCCCCGCCCCGTCTCCCCGGCACCGATCCTCGGTCATTCTCACGCTCTGCGCCGTGCTCCTTTTTACCGGCGTCGCCTGGATCATGGGCCGCCGGGGGAAGATCGGTTTTGCGGACGGACTGGCGCTGGTTGGGATTTTTCTCTTGTGGCAGGCCTTTCATGTCTTTGAGGTTCTCAAAACCAACACGCGCCAGCATCGCTTCATCGGCCCGATGCTCGCCGTCGATCTGGCCCTGCTGGCGGTTTGTTCTTACGCCATCTATCTGAGCACCGATTGGCTGGTGGCCTGGGTGTCAAACATCAAGACTGGTTTCATCAGCGTCAAGTATCTCGGCTGGCTCAGCGGCTGGCTGGATGTCCTGCCCAACGGCGTGCTGGCCTTTTACTACGGCTGGAAGCGCCAGCCCGCCGTCGTCTATGCCTCCCAAGTCGGCGACGGCCATATTTGCATTCCTCTCTGCCTGGGCCTTTTCGCCCTCTGCCACCCGATCCTCATCCCGCCCGTTTTCGCAACGGGCGTACTGATCCTGGGCGCCGCCGCCGTCATCCACCTGGTGTGTGTCGGCTGGCTCGGTTCGCTGCCCCGCGCCGTCGGCTGGTTTCTGACCGCCGCCTACCTGGTTTTTCTCTATGAGGGACTTCTCAAATGAACCATCCCGGCAAAGTCAGCGCCTGCCCGGTCGTTGGGTCAAAGAAATGCGCCCGCTCCATCTCGAATCGCAGCGCCACGCTTTGGCCGCCCTCCGCAACCCGTCCCGCCGGCATCCTCGACACGAACCGGACGCCGTTGCTTTCGCAGTAAAGAAGATTCTCCGCGCCGGTCGCCTCCACCCGCTCCACCACCGCCGCCACCCCCGGCCCGGCGCCGATGTCCTCCGGGCGCAAGCCCAGTATCACCGGCTGGCCGGCCCGCGTTTCCAACGCTTTGGCCGCGCCCTCCCCCGCCTCCAGCGCAAACCCGGCGTTCGCTCGAAAGACCAGCAACCCGTTCTCCCGGGCCACGACGCCCTGGAAAAAATTCATCGGCGGCGAGCCGATAAAGCCCGCGACGAACCGGTTGGCCGGGCGGCGGTAAAGTTCCAGCGGCGGCGCGGCCTGCTGCAACGCCCCCTCCCTCATCACCGCCACGCGGTCGGCCAGCGCCATCGCCTCGGCCTGGTCGTGCGTGACATAGACCATCGTCGCTCCCGCCCGGCGGCGCACCGCCGCGATCTGGCCCCGCAACTGGAGCCGCAGGGGGGCGTCGAGGTTGGACAGAGGTTCGTCAAATAGAAAAACACGCGGTTGCCGCGCCAGCGCGCGCCCCAGCGCCACCCGCTGGCATTCGCCGCCCGACAGCGCGGGAGGCTTTCGTTCCAGCAACGCCGTCAAATCCAGCATCTCCGCCGCCGCCCGCACCCGCCGGGTGATTTCCTCCCGCGGCGTCCGCCGCAGCATCAATCCGAAGCCCAGGTTCTCGAAGACCGTCAAGTGCGGCAAAAGCGCGTGGTTTTGGAACACCATCGCCACGTCGCGGTCCTTGGGCGCCACCCCCGCCAGCGGTTCGCCGTCCAGCGACAGACTTCCCTCATCGGGCGTCTCCAATCCCGCGATCAACCGCAGCGTGGTCGTCTTGCCGCAGCCCGACGGGCCGACGATGACCAGGAATTCGCCCGCGCCCGCCGTGAGGTTGAGGCGCCGCACGGCCCCGACATTCTCGCGGCGGGGGCCGGCGAAGAATTTAGAAACATTATCCAGGACCAGGCGGGCCATCGAAGGATTGTTGGACTTTCCGCCGCCGATGTCCAGCCAACTCAATTCCAGTTTTGCCTTGTCGCTGACTGGCCGCCTGCCCATCCTCATGGCCGATGCCGGAGCGAGTGATCACAGACGTGCTGGCCAAGCCGGACGCCGCGTTGGAAATGACGTTGCGGCCGTCGCTCTTTTCCGAGTTCGTCGGCCAGGCCAACGTCAAGGAGCGCCTGGAAATCGCCGTCCAAGCCGCCAAGCAGCGCGGCGAGGCTCTGGACCATTTGCTTTTTAGCGGCCCGCCCGGCTTGGGCAAGACCACCCTCGCCCACATCATCGCCAAAAGCATGGGCGTCAGCATCAAATGCACCAGCGGCCCCACCATCGAGAAGGCCGGCGACCTGGCCGGCCTGCTCACCAATCTCGAAGAGGGCGAAGTGCTCTTCATCGACGAAATCCACCGCCTCCAAAAAACCATCGAGGAATACCTCTACCCGGCGATGGAGGATTTCAAGCTCGACATCATCATTGACCAGGGTCCCAACGCGCGCAGCGTCCGCCTGAACCTGCCCCGCTTCACCCTCATCGGCGCCACCACCCGCAGCGGACTCCTCACCGCGCCGCTCCTGACCCGCTTCCCCATTCGCGAGCGGCTGGATTATTACCACGCGGACCAGCTTCAGCAAATCGTCGTCCGCTCCGCCAACTTGCTGGGCATCGGCGTCGAGCCGCAGGGGGCGCATGAAATCGCCCGGCGCAGCCGCGGCACCCCGCGCATCGCCAACAATCTTCTGCGCCGCGTCCGGGACTACGCCCAAGTCCGCGGCGACGGCCATATCACCGTCCCCATCGCCGACCAAGCCCTGGCCATGCTGGCCATCGACCAAAACGGATTGGATGAAATGGACAAGCGCATCCTGGAGACCATCGTCGTCAAATTTGGCGGCGGACCCGTCGGCCTCAATTCCCTGGCGGTGGCGGTCGGCGAGGAGCCTGACACATTGGAAGAGGTTTATGAGCCGTTTCTCATCATGGAAGGCTACCTCAACCGCACCGCCCAAGGCCGCGTCGCCACCGAATTGACCTACAAGAAACTCGGCCTCCAATCCGATCCGGGCAAGCAGGCCCGATTGCTGTAGGGCGGGCCATTTGCCTGCCATCGGTGAATAACTTCCCGGCGCCGGGTTGCATGTCCTTGATTATCAAGGCTCACAAGCTCGTTTGGCTCGCGGGAGAACTCCAGCTCCCGCGCTTTTTAAGGTGCACAAGGGTGCACAAGCCTGCATAAACCGCCGAAATCTCCGCCCCGATCGCCCCCTCCAAAACCCTGCTCCCCGTCGATTTAAGCCGTCAATAGGCGTAATTTACCGTAATTTACCGTAAATTTCTAACCACGGATGCACACGGATTGACACGGATCGGAATACTTTATCGGTGTCCATCCGTGTCCATCCGTGGTTATAGACTTTTGTCCAGGATGGCAGGCCGGAAACGGGGCCAGCGCTCCGCGCGAAGGAGGATAAACAGCCGCGCCAACCGGGGCATGGCGTGGTTCAAACGGGTTCACCGCCCAAACGCCCCGGTCTGCGGCCTTTCAAAGAACAAAACGCCCTCAGCCACTACCCCACAATATCACAGAACTTGCATTATGCAAGTATATTCTTTACCACGGATAATCCGGACGGGGTTTGACTATGATACCCGCGGAACAGAGCACGCAGAAGACCGGAAAACGACGCAAAGGGCGAAGTCGCAAAGACGCCAGGAAGAAAAAACTCCATATCGGGAGGGGCGGGTAGCATCCGCGCGCGGTGCAGCCCAAAAATATGTTCCTCTCCCCCCGCGAGCGCCGAATGGCCGGCTTGAAACCCCGCATTCGCGGTCCGGCGGCGTCTCATTTTTGTCAGTTTCAGCGGCTACAAAAAAAGCAATTGGTATTGACTCCTCAGTGCCACGGAGCTGCAACGGAGAATTCGTATTCCAGTCCGGCTGTCACCGGTCACTTCAAAACCAGCCACGAAGGGTCGAATCAAAACCGGCCACTCCGAAGTGCTTAATTCATATCAAGTTTCTTGATCCAAGCAAGCGGCATTTCAATTTCTTCAAATCGGCTGCCCACCAACCAATGTCGTGCGCAGCTAAAATGCTGCCTTTACTCCCTTGCGATATTCGTCAAACGCCGCGCGGCCTGCACGCGTCAACCGCAGTAGTGTCTGGGGCAATTTGCCGCGATACGTCTTCTCAATTTCGACGTAGCCAGCCCCCTCCAACCGGGTGAGATGGCTGGAAAGATTGCCCTTATTCATTTCGGTTTCGTGCAGCAGGTAAAGGAAGTCGCATTCCTTCACCACCGCCAGCAGGGCAATGATCATCAGCCGCCCGGGTTCATGAATGACCCGGTCAAGTTCGGAAATGGCTCGAAGTTGCTCGTTCATTCTGCTTCCAAGGTTGCGGGTTTTGTGTGCCGAACGTACAAATACAGAGTAGCCCCACCGGATCCGAGCCACGCAAGACCGACGAAAAAGAGCATAAGAGCCCATAATCCCACAAAATCCGCAGGGGCTGTGAGAGCAGCCGCAAGAAGCCCCAGCACCATCAAGAGTAATAGCAGCCATTTCCATGGGTGCTCCCTCTCCATGCGGTAGATCCAGTATCCGTACCCCACCACATAGATCGCCACAGCGACTACCCTCATGAGGCTCATCCAATCGTGACTCTCGTCGAACCGCCTTAGGCAGCCAACACCGGCCGCAAGCACGGCTGCGATCACGGCGGCTGCGATCATCGCTGTCCACCAGGTCTTTCCCCAGCGGCGGTAAGCGACATACCCTGTGCGCGGCCAGGTGACGTGTTTCTTGATTATTTTTGGGACCCAGAGGATGAGACCGAGCATTACCAGGACGCCCGCAAAAAATAACACCATGCTGGCAGCCCCGTGACTCCGCACCGAATTTTTTGGCAGGACGGCCTGCAGGTAACCCAAAAGGCCATAGCACAGCGCCATGAGGCCCATGCCGATCTCGCCGGTCCCGTCGATATTGTTGTATCGGTTGGGCCGGCCCATGTAATTTTGAAGTTCATCTTTCATACCAACAAGTTTGCATAACAAACCAGTTTATGCAAGAACTATTTTCGACTTTTTTTGGCCGCTGGCAAGGGACGCGGGTTGACGGAGAATCTTAGAGCTTCCGATTGCCAATTCTTTTACAGCCCCGCAAAGCTTGCTAAGCGGGGGTCTTTTCCCTCCGTCCAAGGCACGAAAAACCCTGCAGATTACGGGCAAAAATCGAACGCTTTCCATAACGTGCAAGCAGCGAATTAAAACGAGCAGAACCGGAAAGCGAGCCATTTAGCTCGCCGGTTCTGCGGTCGAGGGTTCGTTTGGCTTGGATTTGGCCTTTTTGTTTTTATCCTCTTTACCGGCAATGGCGGCGTGGTCTTTAAGCCGGTAACTGCGCCCGGTGATTGCAATGGTCTGGGCGTGGTGCAGGAAGCGGTCCAGGATCGCTCCTGCCGTCGGCACGTCGCCGAGGAGCTTGCCCCATTCTTCCAGTGGCCGGTTGCTGGTCATGATGGTGGACCGGTTTTCATATCGGCGCATGATCACCTCAAAAAGATGCTCGCCGGAGTTCTTGGGCAACTGTTTCAGGCCAACAGCATATTCTCCACGAATTGCCAGCCGTCGGGCCGGTTTGCCGCGAGCAGGGCGCGTGTAACGTGCCGCCCCATCCCGCCGATCTCATGTTCATTCCGCCCGGAAGCGCAAAGAATCTGGAAAACTTCCTCGCCATCGCTGCCGCCGGCGTCAATCGCCGCCGCCAGCAGAATTCCCAGCGTATCTATCGTCATGGGGTGAGCGACGTGAGGCGCCCATGCGGCGAACCATGCGACATTTTGCTGATACGGCCCAACGATGCGCAGCAACGACAACAGCCAATTGACACGCCGTGTTATCAAGACATCTGGATGTTTCGGCGCACGAAATGGCTTGCGCTGAAAGCCAGTCTGAAAGGGCAATCGGTCCAGAAGTTGCCAGCCACGCTCAATCGCTGCGCCAAGACCAGGCGCCATCGTCTCGAAAAACTGCAAGCGCGCCTCTTCGTCCATCGTCAGGAACAATTTGAGAATCTGTTGCTGCTCTTTGTCCTTATGCCGGGTAGGTCTCGCTGCGCCGTCCGCGCCCAAGATGGAACGCGCGGTGTCGCGCATTTCTTTCTGCAATCCATCGGCAGCGGCAATACGCGCCACTCCCCATTTATCATTTTTCAGTTTTTTCAGTTCGGCCTGTGCTTGTTCGGATTTGAGCATGGGGGTCTCCTGTTGTTGGAATTACGCGCCGGCCAACATGACCAGCCGCACGAAAACCATGTGACTGTCCGCCTGAAGAAAAATCTGGCGATCCAACTCGCGTTGCTCTTCACCGTCAAGGATGACGAGGTACAGGCCATCCTCGAACGCGAGCAACGCGGCGGCGACCGCCTGGCCGGGGTCCACCGACTGATGCAAATTTCTCCCGCCGGAGTCAACCCGCCCTTTGGCCAACCCCTCCTCGATCTGCCGTTCCGTCAGGATGCGAACCACTTGGCCCCTATCCTGCCGTTCTTTGAATGCCTCGACCTCTTGCAGAACGATCCGTGTTATCAGTTGGCGCAATGTGACCGGCTCGCCGGCGTCATGCTCCTCCGGGGGCCAAGGCACCTGCCAGTCTGGCACAAGCGGTTTGCGCTTGCCCATCGCGCGGGCGCTGATCGTCAGAAGAGACATAGGTCGGACGCCCGATCAGCCTGGCTGATTTTGGGAATATTGCAAGTCGCTGCGCAAGTTCTTGAATTTGCCACGCATCAAAACGGATTCCCCGACGATTCGACAAAATCACTTTCCAAATCCATTTCCGTCACAGGCTCCACATCAATGTTGTCCGCTTCCGTTGGCCTGGACTCCTGCCAGCGCATTTCCGCTGACTCATCAAACGCCAAATCCGTGAATCTCCGCAACAAGGCCGAATACGCCGCCGTCAGGCATCCCCGAAAATTCCGCATCAAGCGCAAAGGGAGGTTGCGCCGGGACTATGCGTTTGCATTGTTTTCGATCTTCTGCGTCATCCCGTGTTTTGCGGGAAAAATTCCCGCGATCTCCAACTTCTGTGTTACATTTGATAAGCAGGCTTTTTCTTTGAAAGGCTGTTGGCGCGGCCCGTCTCCTGCACCGGGCGGCGTGAACCGCTTCTCCCCCTGGGAAGCAGGTGCATGGTTCTGGTGTTGCGAATGAGCGTCCGGCAAATCCAGTCGTGTGCTTCGCTGCCCTGCGGCGCGGAGTTCTCCCGCGAGCCAAACGAGCCTGAGATCGTTAATAATCAAGGACATGCAACTGGGCGCTTGGGAGTTTTTGAGGGATGCCCGGCATACGGCCCGGCAGGAGCCTTGCCCGCGCCGGGTTCTCTTGACGCCCTCGCCGTCTTCCGGTAGCTTGGCTGGGACCTGATAATGAAAGAACCTACGAACAATTTTCTGGTGCCCATGGTGGTCGAGCAGACCGGCCGGGGCGAACGCGGCTACGATATTTATTCGCGCCTGCTGGTCGATCGCATTGTTTTCCTGGGCACGCCCGTGGATGACATGGTGGCCAACGTGATCATCGCCCAACTCCTCTTCCTGCAAATGACCGATCCGAAGAAGGACATCGACCTCTACATCAATTCCCCCGGCGGGAGCGTGACGGCCGGGCTGGCGGTCTATGACACGATGCAGTTCCTGACGTGCGACGTGAAGACCTATTGCATCGGGCAGGCGGCGAGCATGGGGGCGATCCTGCTGTGCGGCGGGACGAAGGGCAAACGCTTCGCGCTGCCCAACTCCAATATCATGATCCACCAGGTTCTGGGCGGCGCCGAAGGTCAGGCCAGCGACGTCGAAATCCGCGTTAAATATATGCTGCGCCTCAAGCACAGGCTCAACACCATCATCGCCAAACACACCGGCCGCCCCTTCGAGCAGGTTGAAAAGGACTGTGACCGCGACAATTTCATGGACCCCGACGAGGCCAAAGCCTACGGCATGGTCGATGAAGTGGTGAAGTCGCGCAAGGAGATACCGGGTTTGCCGGAGAGCAAGGTGCCGGAGAAAATCCCATAATTCCACAACATGGCCCGCCCCACCAACATCACCTTTTGCAGTTTCTGCGGCAAAGCGCATTCGGAAGTCAAGAAACTGATCGCCGGCCCGGCCGTCTTCATCTGCGACAACTGTGTCAATTTGTGCAAGAGCGTCCTGGACAAGGAGCTGTCCGCCGATACGAAACGGGCGGGGCCCCGCGTCACCGTGCCCAAACCGAGCGATTTGAAGCGGCACCTGGACCTGCATTGCGTCGGCCAGGATCACGCCAAGAAAACCCTGGCGGTGGCGGTCCATAATCATTTCAAGCGCCTGACGCAGGATTCGGCGTGCCAGGGCGCGCGCGCCGGCTCCGACGAGTTGGACGCCGCGCGGCATCAAGACGTGGAGATCGAGAAAAGCAACATCTTGCTCATCGGCCCAACCGGCTCCGGCAAGACCCTCCTGGCCCGGACGCTGGCCAAGCTCCTGGACGTGCCCTTTGCCATCGCCGACGCGACCACTTTGACAGAGGCGGGGTATGTTGGCGAAGACGTGGAGAACATCATCCTGCGCCTGTTGCAAAACGCGGACTACGACGTCAAGCGCGCGCAAATGGGGATCGTTTACATCGACGAGATCGACAAGATCGCGCGCAAGACCGAGAACGTCTCGATCACGCGCGACGTCTCCGGGGAAGGCGTGCAGCAGGCGCTGCTGAAAATCCTGGAAGGCACCATCTGCAACGTGCCCCCGCAAGGCGGGCGCAAGCATCCGCAGCAGGAGTACATCCGGGTCGATACCAGCGGCATCCTCTTCGTTTGCGGCGGGGCGTTTATCGGGCTGGAAAAGATAGTCCAACGCCGCCTGGGCAACCGCGTGATGGGCTTTGGAGCCGCCGAGCAGGCGCACAAGGCGGCGCACATCCAGCGGGACAAAGTCCTTCAAATGGTGGAGCCCGAGGATTTGATCGCCTTTGGATTCATCCCCGAATTTGTCGGCCGCCTGCCGATGGTCACGGTGCTGGAAGAGCTGACCGAAGACCAGTTGGTTTTGATATTGACAGAGACCCGCAACGCTCTGACCAAGCAGTACAGCAAACTGCTCTTCATGGAGGGGGTCGATCTGGCGTTCACTCCCGACGCGCTGCGCGAATTGGCGGCGCAGGCCATGAAAAAAGGCACCGGCGCCCGCGCCCTGCGCAGCCTGCTGGAGAAACTCATGCTTGAGGTCATGTACGACGTGCCCGCCAACGAGGACATCATTGGCGTGACCGTGACCCGCCCAGCCGTGCTGGGGGATGCCAAACCCCTTCTGCGCCGAAGGACCGACCAGGCGGCCGCTTGAACGACTCTGGCGGAGGCCCGCCCGCCCCGCCCGGCAAGGACTTGTGCATTTTGAACCAGACAGATTTATCGCGCGAAACGTCCGCGCCATCCCGCGCTCGGGCATCCGCGATTTCTTTGACATTGTCCAGGGGATGGCGGACGTGATTTCGCTTGGGGTGGGCGAGCCGGATTTTGTGACGCCGTGGCACATCCGCGAGGCGGCGATCTACGCCCTCGAGCGCGGCCACACCACCTACACCTCCAACCTCGGCCTGCTCAAGTTGCGCGAAGCCATCGCCCAAAGCGTCGGCGAGAATTTCCACGCCGCCTACGATCCGCGCAAGGAAATCCTCATAGCCGTCGGCGTGAGCGAGGCGATGGACCTGGCTTTCCGGGCGCTGATTGATCCTGGCGACGAGGTCATTTATCACGAGCCTTGCTACGTGAGCTACTCGCCGGGCATCTCGCTGGCTCACGGCGTCCCGGTGGCCGTTTCGTGCCGGGCGGAAGAGGGCTTTTCGGTGAGGGCGGAGGCGATTGAACGGGCCATCACGCCCCGCAGCAAGGCGCTCGTATTGAATTTCCCCACCAACCCGACCGGCGGCACGATGGACCGCGCGGAACTGGAACAGATTGCCGCCGTCGTGCAGCGGCACAATCTGATGGTGATCACCGACGAGATTTATTCGGAGCTGACCTTCGAAGGCGGGCATGTGAGCATTGCGGCGCTGCCGGGCATGAAAGAGCGCACGATATTCCTGCACGGCTTTTCCAAGGCCTACGCCATGACCGGCTTCCGCATCGGCTACGCCTGCGGCCCGGCGGAAGTGATCGAAGCGATGATGCGGATTCACCAGTATTCGATGTTGTGCGCCAGCATCATCAGCCAGGAAGCCGCGCTGGAAGCCATCCAGCACGGGATGGCGGACACCACCGATATGCGCGAGCAGTACCGAATCCGGCGCAATTTCATTGTCAACGCCCTCAATGAGATGGGCCTCTCCTGCCATTTGCCGCGAGGCTCGTTCTATGCCTTTCCGTGCATCCGATCCACTGGCTTGGATTCAAAACAATTCGCCCTCCAACTGCTCGAATCCGAAAAGGTCGCCTGCGTCCCCGGCAGCGCCTTTGGCCCCGGCGGCGAAGGCTATTTGCGCTGCTGCTTCGCCACCGCTCTGGATCGCATTGAAGACGCCACCGAGCGCATGGCGCGGTTCGTCGGACGGTTGCGCTGAGGTCCATCGGAGTTTTTCTTGACTTTCACCGCCCCTGGCGCGAGCCTGCCTCGTTGTGAACTCTGTCCCCCCAGAGCTTTACGTCCAATGGCGCGCGCAACAGGAAGCCCTGTTCCTCTTGCACGAGCGCGATACCCCTCTCCCGCCTGAGCGCCTCCTCCAAACCATCTGGCGCCACCAACGCCTCCAACGCGACCTCCTCCGCACTCTCGACGGCCAGCCTCTGCGCATTCTCCATCCCGGCTTCTGGAACCGCGAAGCAGGCCCCGATTTCCGCGGCGCCATCGTCCAATTTGGCTCCGAAGAACCCCTCTCCGGCGACATCGAAGTCGATGTCCTCCCGGAGAATTGGCAGGCCCATCAACACGACCGGAACCCCGCCTTTGCCGGCGTGATTTTGCGCGTCGTCTGGACCGCCGGCCGCCCCGCTTCCTCCGCCGCTCCCGCCCTGGCGCTGCGAGAATTCCTCGATATGCCTGTTGAGGACATGCAGTTGTGGGCCGCCCATTCCGCCGCCGAAACCTGGCCCGATAACCTGCGCGGCGCCTGCTCCACCCCGCTGGCCCAACTGCCCCCGGACCGCCGCGAGGCCCTCCTCCGGCAGGCCGCCCTCGTCCGGTTTCAACGCAAAGCCCGCGAACTGGAAAACCGCGCCCGCCAAGCCGGCTGGGAACAGGCGCTCTGGGAAGGCATCTTCCGCGCCCTCGGCTACAAGCAAAACATCTGGCCGATGCAACGCGTCGCCGAACTCCTGCCCCGTTTGCGCGAAGGCGCCCCCGCCCTGCTCGCCTGGCAGGCCCGCCTCCTGGGCATCAGCGGCTTCTTGACAGCCGCCCCGCCCGCGGCCGAAGGCGCCGAATATGCCCGAGCCTTGTGGGACCATTGGTGGCGCGAGCGCGAAACCTTCCGCGCCGAACTCCTTCCCAGAAAAATCTGGCGCATGAACGGCCTTCGCCCCGCCAACCAGCCCCAACGCCGCCTTGCCATGGCCGCCCATTGGCTGGCCGCGGGAGACATCCTCACCCGCCTGGAAACATGGTTCACAGCCGGCCCCAGCCCCGGTCCACTGCCGGACACCCTGCTCACCTGCCTTCAACCGCCCCTGGACGATTTTTGGTCATGGCACTGGAGTTTCACCTCGCCGCGGCAGGCCAGGCCCCAACCGCTCCTGGGCGAAAGCCGCGCCACCGACCTCGCCATCAACGTCATCCTCCCGTGGTTCTGGACACGGGCGCGCGCCGGCAAGAACGACCGCCTTGTCCTGGCCGCGGAAGAACGCTTTCTCCAATGGCCGCAAGCCCAGGACAACACCCTCTTGCGCCTTGCCCGGCAACGTCTCTTAGGTGGACACACCGCGCGATTATCCAGCGCCGCCGGCCAGCAAGGCCTCCTGCAAATCGTCCATGATTTCTGCGACCGCTCCAACGCCCTTTGCGCCGAATGCACCTTCCCGGACCTCGTCCGCAAGTATGCGTGATGGCAAAATGAACCCAGTGAACACCAACTATGCCAACGCACGGGTTGCCCGTCGCGGTTCCACGCACATGGCGATGGCTCAAACTTTCACTTGCGGACTATATCAAAATTGTGATATAGTGATTCGTGAGTAAAATAAGCCCGAAACGCGTGTTGTATTTTATCAGGAGGCCGATGGCGAGGCTCCTATCGTGGATTGGCTACAGGATCTCTTGGAGAGCAACGAGCGGGCTTGGGCGAACTGTCGCGCTCGCATTGAACTTTTGGCCCAATTCGGCCACGAGCTCAGAGGTCCGGCGGCGGACTATCTGCGCGATGGCATTTACGAATTGCGCGCCAAGCAAGGACATGTCCAATACCGGCTGCTTTACTTTTTTCACGGGCCACAGGCTGCCATCCTTGCGCATGCCCTGACCAAGGAAGACGAGGTCCCGACGTCGGATATTGAACGCGCGATTGAACGAAAGAAGCTGTTTGAATCAAACCCAAGGGCGCATACGTATGAGAGCAAAGACTGAAATTAAAGGAACATCGGATGCCGTGGCCATTTTAGACCGAATGGCTGGAGAGAATCCGCAACTGCGGCGGTTCACTGACGAAGCACGGACCAACGCCGCCGTTGCTCAACTCGTGTACGCTGCCCGGACGAGAGCCGGGCTTTCGCAGGCTGAACTGGCCGACAAACTTGGCACCAAGCAGTCGGTCATCTCCCGGTTGGAGGATGCGGATTACGAGGGCCACTCATTGAACATGTTGCAACGGATTGCCGCCGCCCTGGGCCAGCGCATTGAAATCCGATTTTTGCCAGCGGCCAAAGCGGGCCGCCATCGGCGATCTGATGCGGCGATGTTGGAACCGGCTGCTTTAACATTGCCGTCAAGTGCAACCCGCACTCCAGGACACCCTATTGCGCCTTGCCCGGCAGCGTCTTCTGGGCGGACACACCGCGCGATTATCCAGCGCCGCCAGCCAGCAAGGCCTCCTGCAAATCGTCCATGATTTCCGCGACCGCTCCAACGCCCTTTGCGCCGAATGCACCTTCCCGGACCTCGTCCGCAAGTATGCGTGATGGGATTGATGCCGCCCAAATTGGTTCAAGCCGGCATTGTTCAACCTCCTTGTCAATCGATGAACGCAATGTTGCTGGGTGAAATGTCCACCATGTGGATACCCATCTCCTCTAACGCCGCCAGTATCTCCTGCACTTTTCCCCAGCGGAGGCCAAATTGATCGAGCTTTTCAGCTTCCCACTGTGCCCAAGTTTCATCAGGAAACTGCGGCGGCACGTCGAGGTAAGCGCCCGCGAAATCGAGCACGAATGGCCTTGTCACGATGCTCATCTCAATGATCCGCATTTCGTCGTTATGCCCCAGTAACTGCGGGACGTTGAGTCCCAGAATCTTTGTCATTCCCACCCCTTGGAGGCGCTGGTAAACAGCCAATTCCCGCAAATAAGGCTCCCTGAAGCGATGCACTTTGATGGCGGTGGCCACATTGCCCTTTTCAGGGTTGCCTTCGGTTCTAAAGATGATACCGTGAACACCGAAGCCTAGCCGTTCGGCGAGGCAAAGCCGATGCCTTGTGGCATAGGCTTGAGCAAGCTGTATCAGTAATTGTTCCATGGTCTCGGCAATAAAGAATGGCGGACATTCCGCCCAGGTAAAGATTCAACTCCTGATTGACGGCAGTTCCGTGCCCGTCGCCCAGCTTGGGCCGGATTTCCTGCTCTTGGACGCGCCTTTCGAGCATCCTCCAGGCAACGCCCGCCTGGCTTTGCAGGTGGATCAGAGCGAGCGCCGGTGGAACATTTGCCTGCCAAACGGCATCTCCGCCGCGGCAAACCGCGTCACTATCCGAACACAAGAATAGTGGATCAGTTCAAATTCTTCCCAGCGGCTAAAATGCCGCCCTTAATCCTTTGCGATATTCGTCAAACGCCGCCCGGCCCGCACGCGTCAACCGCAGCACTGTTTGAGGCACTTTGCCGCGATACGTCTTCTGGATCTCGACGTAGCGGGCCTCCTCCAGTCGGGTGAGATGGCTGGAGAGGTTGCCTTTGTTCATCTCGGTTTCGCGCTGCAGATAAAGGAAGTCGCATTCCTTCACCGCCGCGAGCAGGGCGAGGATCATCAGCCGCCCGGGTTCATGAATGACACGGTCCAGTTCGGAAATGGCGCGAAGTTGCTCGTTCATGCCAACACGTTTGCACCACAAACCGCTTTGCGGCAAGAACTATTTTTAACTTCCTTTTTACGCGCCCGCAAAGGGCGCCGATTCACGGGGAATCTCGGAGCTTCCGGCTGCCAACGATTCCAATGGAAACACCCGGCGCCGAGGCCGGAATTGCCGCCCCGATCCTTGTCGAAACGGGGCCGTCCTTCGCCGAACAGGCAAGGTCGGTGGATGGCGACGCTCGGCGGAGCCTTTTCCCTTGGGATCGGCTCGGCACGAGCCTTGCTCTGCCGAGCTTCGCAAAGGATTGGAATTGCCGGGAACGGGCGATTTATTTCGTGACTTTCAACTTTTAGGGAGTATTTTGTTAATGGTTGCCATCTGATTTTCTTATGCGAAATACTCCGGCTTTGATTGCTTTGGTGGTTTTCCCGGGGATCGTGGCGGCGGCGGATGCGCCGCCGGACGCCGGCGCGAAATGGGCCGTTCACGAGTGGGGGACCTTCACTTCGTTGCAGGATGAAAGCGGCAATGCCGTCGGCGGCATCAACACAGATGATGAGCCAGCTCCGAAGTTTGTGCATCGCCGCGTGGATTTGCTGCTGCTGACGCCGACGCAAGGTTTGGGCCAGATGATAGATACCTACCGATTGGATGGATACGTGCCAAAGGAGACGGCCAGTGAGACGCACGCTTCAAGGCCGGGATCGTAGGATACCCGCCTCAATGACGCGCGCCACCCAATCTTGAAAGGACACGATGAACAAGACGGAAGAGCAACTCATGGCCTCTCTGAAGGAGAACAGAGACTTGAGGGCGGCGCTGGATGAGCACGCCATTGTCGCCATAACCGATCCGCAAGGCCGGATCACTTACGTCAACGACAAGTTTTGCGCGATTTCCAAGTACGCCCGCGAGGAGTTGCTGGGACAAGACCACCGTATTCTCAACTCCGGCTACCATTCCAAGGAGTTTATGCGCCATCTCTGGACAACCATCGGCCGGGGTCAGGTGTGGCACGGTGAGATCAAGAACAAGGCCAAGGATGGTACATTCTACTGGGTGGACGCGACGATCGTGCCGTTTCTTGGCTCCGACGGGAAGCCGCTCCAGTACGTGGCCATCCGCAATGAGATCACCGAACGCAAACGGGCCGAGGAAGCGTTCCGCTGGCGGACGGCTTTGTTTGAAGCCTTGGTGGATTCAAACCCCGACGGGATTCTGGTGGTGGACAACCAGGGGAAGAAGATTCTCCAGAACCAGCGATTCAACGAAATCTGGGAAATCCCGCCGCACATTTCGCAGGACCCGGACGATGCCAGGCAGGTCGAGTTTGTAGCGCCCAAGACCAAGAATCCGGAAGAGTTTGCCGAAACGATCGCCGATCTCTATGCCCACGGCGATCAGGTCAGCCGCGATGTAATTGAACTTACAGACGGGAGGGTGCTGGTCCGAAATTCGTGGCCCGTGCGGGACAAGAACGGAACGTATTTCGGACGCATCTGGACGGTGCGGGACATAACCGAGCGCCGGCAGCTTGAGGCGCAATTGCGCCAGGCGCAGAAAATGGAAGCGATTGGACAACTGGCTGGGGGGATCGCGCATGATTTCAACAACATTCTCTGTGCGACTCTGATGCACCTGGGCCTTTTGCAGCACAATCCCCAGTTAACCGTGGGCATCAAGGAATCTCTTGAGGAGGTCGAAAGGGAGACTCTGCGCGCGGCCAACCTCACGCGACAGCTCCTGCTCTTCAGCCGGCGGCAGGCCGCCCGCATCGAACCGTGGAACTTGGACAACTTGATTGAGGACCTGCTGAAGATGCTGCGGCGGCTGTTGGGTGAGAACATCGAAGTTGTGTTCGAGGGCGCCGCTGGCGCCAGTTGGGTCAGTGCCGATGCCGGAATGATGCAACAGGTGGTGATGAATTTGTGCATCAATGCCCGCGATGCGATGCCCGACGGCGGACGGTTGACGCTGGCAACCAGGATGCTTGAGATCGAGGCCAGATCCGAAAAGTCGCACCCCGAGGCCCGCCCCGGACGCTTTGTTTGCTTGTCAGTAACCGACACGGGATGCGGCATGGACGAGGCCGTTTTAGGGAGGATGTTTGAGCCGTTTTTCACCACGAAGGAAATTGGCAAAGGGACCGGATTGGGGCTGGCGACCGTCTATGGGATCGTCCAGCAGCACCAAGGCTGGATCGAGGTGGAGAGCAAGCCGGGCCACGGCAGTTCTTTCCGGATTCATTTTCCATCGACAAGTCCGGTGGGTGCCATCGGAATTTCCAGCGATGAGGAGAAAGTCAAAGGCGGCTCAGAGACCATATTGCTGGTGGAGGACGAGGCGGTGTTACGCCAATTGGCAGCCTCGTGCCTTCGCAAACTGGGCTACGCGGTGCTGCCGGCCGGCAACGCTGCTGAAGCCCTGAAGGTATGGGAAGAGCACCATCAAGAAGTCGCGTTGTTGTTCACGGACATGAAGATACCGGGCCAAATGACTGGGTTGGATTTGGCGGCGCGGCTCAAGAAAGAAAAGGGTTCTTTGAAAGTGATCAGTTCCAGCGGATACATCGCGGACTTGGGAGACTCCGCTCTGACAGCCGGCCAGGAGATTGCCTATTTGCCCAAGCCATATACGCCAGCCGCTTTGGCAAGAACTGTGCGGCATTGCCTGGACAAGAATTGAGGGGCGCATCCGATAACAGATTGCCTCAACCTCTCTTTTGATTGCCTTCCGCGCGGGGGGACGTGTGGCCTTTGCGTTTGGCGACGGCTTGTTTGAGCACGTATTCGATCTGGCCGTTGGCGCAGCGGACATTGACTTTTCCAATCCCAACGGGATTGAAACGTTCAGTCCAGCGCCGTCAACAGTGCCTTGGCAGGCGATCCTGAAAGGATCGCAATCACTCAGCCCAGGATTGCGAGGAACGAGCTATCCTGGGTAAAAAGACAGAAGAATCACAACCCTGAAAGGGTTGAATCGGATTCGCAAGGATTTGATATTCAACCCTTTCAGGGTTGTTGAACTTCCTGGCACATACCCAAGGTAGGCCCTCTGGAATCGGGCCAACCTTGTGCTGAACGATCCAATCCCTTCGGGATTGAAAATCAGAAGATGTCACGGTGAATTGGGCGGCGCGGACTCTTGGGGGGGCTGTTCGGCTGCGCGTTGTTGTATCCACTGTTTTTCCCAGGCGTCAAAATCGCCGTCCGCCGGTCCCGCTTCCTGAACCGCGCCGTCAACCAAGAGGTACATCCGGGACCAACTTCCGTTTGGCATTTGGCGCGGCTCTTTCTCACGGGCGAAAATGGAGTAAGGAGCGGCGGAGATGGGCACCGGCTGCCCGTAATCAATGAATTCAAAGGAATTCGTTCCAACCCCGTTACCCAAAGGGTTAGCAGGGTTCCCGTTTTAGCCGCGGCGCCCGCTAGCGAGGCGGCTGCCAGCCGGGCAGCCATTCCCGCGGGGGCGGTTTGAACGGCATTTGTTGACAGAACGGTTGAAAGCATGGCGGCCGACGTCGTAATCCCCTGGCTGGCAAGGCGCGCCCGGAGCTTGTCCGCCAGCGCCGGCGCTTTGCGGGCCAAATCGGTGAAAACACTTTGGGCCACCTCCTCGGCCATGACGGCGGAGCCAGCCTGTCGGAGAACGGTCGAGTAAACCAGATCGGTGTAACGGGCGACGATTTCCGCGAAAGCCGCCTCCGATCCCTGGCGGGCGTATTCGCGGAGCAATTGCGCGTCGGCTTTCGCTTCCATCTCACTATTATACACCCGCCGAAAGCAGGAATCCGACAGGATTCAGATGGGGGGTGCGCCCAAGATGGCTGGCGCGTCTCCACAAAAGGCGGTAAACTCCGAAATGACTTTCAGCGAATACAGCTTGCTGGCGATCACTTCGCTATTCGTCATCCTGGACCCGATCGCCGCGGTCCCGGCGTTCATCGCAATGACGCCCAATGATCCGCCGGCGGCCAAACTGCGCATGGCGCGCCTGGCTTGTTGGGTGGCGGCCGGAGTGCTGATGGTGTTCGCCGCGGCTGGAAACATGATTTTCAAGGTCATGGGGATTACGCTGCCCGCCTTTCAGATCGCCGGCAGCATTCTCCTGCTGCGAATTGCCCTGGACATGCTCTATGCCCGGCGCTCGCCCGCCCGGGAAACCGATGAAGAAGTGGCCGCCGGGGCGGCCAAGGACGACATCGCCATCACGCCGCTGGGCGTCCCCATGCTGGCGGGGCCGGGCGCGATATCGACGGTGTTGATTCTGCTCAATCAGGCAAAGGGGATTACCCAGGTTGTGGTCCTGTTTGCCTCCATCGCGCTGGTGTGTTTCATGGGTTACTGGGTTTTTTGGCTGGCCGTGCGCGGAACGCGCTATCTCAACCCCCTGGCGCTCAAGCTGACCACCCGGCTCTTCGGGCTGCTCCTGGCTTCGATGGCGGTGCAATTCATCTTCAACGCCCTGGAGCAACTTCCATTCTTCAAGAAGTGAAGTCGTGACAGTATTTGAGCTTGAGCTTCGCCGACCGGATCTTATGCACCAATACGGTATTGTTGACAAACGGTGTATTGCAATGTGATTTTGCCGTTGACGAAACTGCCAGCGGTTTCTGGCAGGTTGTCGGGCAGCGCTGAGATTTCCCTGAAAAGAGACGCGCGCCACGGGATGAGGGGTGAAATTTAGGCGTGCTTTTTTTTTGGAGCGGCCCTAGTGTGCGGCATGGTCTGGATCGTTGCGTTGCTTTGCCTCGGAGTGGTCGGAGTGACGGGATATTATAGAGGTCCCGTGCGGGCGGGCTTTTCGTTCGTCGGCCTGGCGATGGGCGTGCTGCTGGCCAACCCGCTCTCGCCGCTGACCAGGCATCTGCTGCCGCTGATCGGGCTTCACCATCCGGTGTGGGGGATATTTGTGCCGCAATGCATTGCGTTTTTAATCGTGCTCATCACGTTCAAGATCGCCGGGGAGGTGGTGAATGAGAAGATTAGCGTTCATTTCAAGTACAAGGCGGATGACCGCAAGCTGCTGGATTGGCAGCGGCTGTATTCGCGCCTGGGACTGTGCGTGGGAGTGCTCAATGGGGCGGTCTATTTCCTGCTCTTGATGATACCGGTGTACGCCGGGGGGTATTTCACGACGGAAGCGGCGGGAGACACCGCGCCACCCGGGGCGCAATTACTGACGAGCATGCGTTCGCAGTTGGGGGGCTTGAAAATGGACCGGGTTCTGGCCGCCTACGACCCGACGCCCCGGCAGGTTTACCAGGCGGCGGACATCGTGGCGCTGGTGTTGCACAATCCGCTGTTGGAAAGCCGCCTGGCGCATTATCCGTTGTTTCTGCAATTGGGGGAGCAGCGGGAATTCCAGGATTTGGCCGCGGACGTGAATTTGCAGCAACTGGTTGCCGAGGGGAACACGATTGAGGTGGTGCGTTATCCGAAGGTGCAGGCGCTGCTGACCAATGCGGCTTTCACGAGCGAGATCACAGGATTGATCGGCAATGATCTGGATGATCTGCAACAGTATTTGGCCACCGGGCAGTCACCCAAGTATGATGGCAACCCCTTCCTGGGTGTCTGGACCATCAACCCCGCGGCCACGCTGGTCCAGGAACGCCAACGGCATCCGGCGTTGACGCCGCTGCAATTGAAACAACTGAAGGATGAAATGTTCCCAATCGTGGCCGGGCTGTCGCTGACAGCCCTGCCGAACGGGAAGGTGATATTGAAGAAATTGAACTCGACCACCGCTGACAACACTGTTGTGGCCACTGGCAGTTGGAAGCGGGACGAGGGGTCTTTTCAGGTGAATCTTCCCGGCTCTCGGCCGGAAACCTCCATCATCAAGATTACCGAGGCGAACAAACTGGAGCTGCCCAAAGACAGCTACGTCATGGTTTTCGACAAAGAAATGTAGCGGACAACGCGGCATCGGATCGCCCCGCTTGAACGCCAGGCGGGCGGACCTCCATGCGACACTTAAACCCCCAGTGAATTTACAGGAATATCAAGCCAAACAATTACTGGCCCAGTACGGCGTGCCCGTCCCGGCCGGCGAAGTCTGCGCCACCCCGGCCGCCGCGAAAGATGCCGCCGGGAAGCTCTTTTCCGGCGGCCATGCGCGCGTGGTTATCAAAGCCCAAATCCATGCCGGCGGCCGGGGCAAGGGAACATTCAAGAGCGGCTTCCAAGGCGGAGTCAAAATCTGCCGGACCGCGGACGAGGCGATGAAGATGGCCGCGGCAATGCTTGGCCAGGTCCTTGTCACCAAACAGACCGGCCCGGAAGGGAGGCTGGTGGGCAAGGTTCTGGTTGCGGGCGCCCCAAACATCAAGAAGGAGTTCTATTGCGCCGTCCTCCTTGATCGCGCGCTTTCCCGGCCCGTCTTCATGGCGAGCACCGAAGGAGGGATGGACATCGAACAGGTGGCCTGCGATCAGCCGGAGAAGATTGTCAAGGAAAGCATCAATCCCGCCGCGGGCTTTTTGCCCTTCCAAGGCCGCAAACTGGCGGTGGCGCTGGGCCTGAAGGGGGACCTGATCGCCTCGGCGGCCAGGATATTTGGCGGTCTGTATAAGACATGGTGGGAATGCGACGCCAGCCTGGTGGAAATCAACCCGCTCTGCCTCATAGCCGGCCCGGAGGGCCAGGAAAGCCTGCTGGCCATCGACGCGAAGATGAGCCTGGATGACAACGCCCTCTACCGGCATCCCAATATCCTGGCCATGCGCGATCTGGCGGAGGAGGCGCCGCTGGAAATCGAAGCCGGCAAATTCAATCTGAATTACATCAAGCTCGATGGGAGCATCGCGTGCCTGGTCAACGGAGCGGGCCTGGCCATGGCGACGATGGACATCATCCAGCATTTCGGCGGGAAGCCGGCCAACTTCCTGGATGTCGGCGGGGGCGCGAGCCAGGAGCAGGTGACGGCGGCGTTTCGCATTATTTTGAGCGATCCGAACGTGAAGGGAATCCTGGTGAACATCTTTGGGGGCATCATGCAATGCGACATCATCGCCGCGGGCATCGTGGCGGCGGCAAAGGAATCGCGGTTGGGCCTGCCGCTGATCGTGCGGCTGGAGGGGAACAACGCGCCATTGGGCAGGGAGATATTGCGCGGTTCGGGCCTGGCGATCATCAGCGGGGATTCGATGGCCGACGCGGCGCAAAAGGCGGTGCGGGCGGTGGAATGCGCGGGAGCGGAGGAGCGCGTTTAGAATATGATTGACGAACGTGAATTGGAGCGCATCAACGGACTTTACATCTGCCCGCCGGACGCCGGTCCGGGCTGGCGCGAGGCGATGGCGTCCGGGATTGACATGTCGTTGATCGAAAGCGCGCTGGCGCAAACGCCGGAGCAGCGGCTCGACGAACACCAACAGGTCCTGGATTTCGCCCTCGAAATCCAGGGCAAACTCACTTCCGATGCCGCAAGATGATAAAGCCCTGCTCGCTCGGCTTCGCGAACGTCAAGCGGAATTCGTTGTCGGCGGCGGCGTGGCCTGCGTTCTCAGCGGCGCCCCCTTGGTGACCTATGACCTGGACATTTGCATCCGTCTGACGCCGGAGAATCTTTGTCGCATTCAAGCCGCTGTCAAAGATTTGCATCCCTTCCACCGACTCTCCTCCAACCAGCTTCCCCTGGAATTGACGGACCAACTGTGCGGCCGCCTGAAGAACCTTTTTCTGCAAACCGATCTCGGCAAGCTCGACTGCCTGGGCGAAATCACCGGCATAGGCGGTTACGACAAAGTCGCGGCCCGGTCGGACGTCATGCCACTTTCCTTTGGAGCCTGCCGGGTGCTTTCATTGGACGCCCTGATCGAAGCCAAAGAGAGCGCCGGGAGAGACAAAGACCTGGGGGCGCTGCGTTTCCTGCGCGCGATCAAAGACAAGCCCAAAACCGAAGGCCGGGGCCGCTCCGAATGATTTTATGTCCATACTCGTTACTCCGCAAACCAAGGTCCTCGTCCAGGGGATCACCGGCGCCTTCGGCGCCCGGCACACCCGGCTCTCCCTCGATTACGGCACCCGCGTCGTCGCCGGAGTCACCCCGGGCAAGGGCGGCCAGACCTTCGAGCACGGCGGGAAGAAAGTTCCCATATTTGACACGGTGGCGGACGCCGCCCGCCAGACCGGCGCAACGGCTTCCGCCATTTTTGTTCCGCCGCCTTTCGCGGGCGACGCGATCCTGGAAGCCGCCGACGCGGGGCTGGGCCTGGTTGTCTGCATCACGGAAGGCATCCCTGTCAACGATATGCTGAAAGTCAAAAGCGCCCTGCTGGGGTCCGGGACGCGGCTGATCGGCCCCAATTGCCCGGGCGTCGTCACGCCGGGAGAAGGCCCGGACTCCTCGGGCGGCTGCCGCATCGGTATCGCGCCGGGATACATTCACAAGAAGGGGCACATCGGAGTGGTTTCGCGAAGCGGCACGTTGACCTACGAGGCGGTGTGGCAATTGACCTGCCGCGGCGCCGGCCAATCGACTTGCGTGGGCATCGGAGGCGATCCGGTCAATGGCGCCTGCCACCTGGACATCATTAAGATGTTCAACGACGACCCCGAGACGCACGGGATCATCATGATCGGCGAGATCGGCGGATCGGCGGAGGAAGAGGCGGCGGAATGGATCCGGCGCAATTGCCGCAAGCCCGTGGCGGGGTTCATCGCCGGGGCGACGGCTCCGGCGGGCCGGCGGATGGGTCACGCCGGGGCGATTGTCAGCGGCGGCAAGGGCACGGCGGCGGCGAAGATCGCGGCCTTCAAAGAAGCCGGCATCGCCATCGCGCCGACGCCCTCGGACATGGCTGGCACGCTTTTGCAAATGATGTGAGGGGTCACCGCGCCGCTTCGTGGCTTAGGGCGGCGGCTATTTTCTTTTCCAGCACGGGCCGCAGGGCGGGCACTTTCTCAATGAGGCGATTGTAGATGTGGACCGCCTCCGGCCACTGTTGCTGATCTTCATAGATGCGCGCGGCGGCCTCGCCCGCGTATTGCCCCCAATAGGGAACAAAGTCGCTTTGATCAAGATAAAGAACGTTGTCGTAATGATCCAACGCCTGCCGGGTCAAATTCCGCTTCTCCGCGATCACTCCAAGGCCAAACTCAGCCTGGCCGCGCGCCGCGGCGCTTACATTGGTGGCCGGGAACCGGATAATCGCCTCGTACAACGCCGCCGCGTTGGCGTAGCCGCTGGTGTCCGCTTTGTTGATGCCCGCCCAATACCTCCAGTAATCCCCCATCCGGCCCATCGCCTCGACGGCGATGGCGTTGGTGGGGGCGCCGTTGGTGACCACGCTCAGGGCGTTGAAGGCTTCGTTGATGTACGTCGCGTTGTTCGTGTTGGCCTGAAACTGGAGGAACCGGGTTTCGCCCAAAGCGAAATACGCCTGATCGACCAGTGGCCGCGGGGCGTTGGTGCCATTGACCAGCTCCAAAAAATACTTGCGCGCGTCCTCCACCGCCAAATGCGCCAGGGCTGCCTTGCCCGCCATCAACCGCGCCGGCCAGCTCAGTTGCTCCACGCCGCCAAACTTCTCGAAAAGCAGTTCGTAATTGCTCTCCGCCGATGGATAATCGGGCAGGTTGTAGTAATAATCCGCCACCCAGTTCTGCGCCCAGGCCGCCAGGGTGTTGGTGGAGAATTGCGCGATAAAATTGGTGAACAGCATCAGCGCGTTGCTCTCCATCCCCGCTTTATCATAGGCCAGCCCCAGGGAAAACTCCACTTCCGGCCAGAGCGGATGCCCCTGGTAATTGCTCACCCACTGCGTGTATCCGCTGATGGCCGCCGGCCAATTCCTCTCGTGGTCGTAGGTGCGCGCGATGGCGAATTTCACCTCCGGCGCCAGCGGCGAGGTTGGCGCCTTCTCCAACAGGTCGCCAAAGGCCTTTCGCGCAAGGTCACAGTTGCTTTTCCGATCCAAGTCCTCGCCCATCAGCAGCAAGCCGCGCGCGCCAAAGGAACTGTCCGGATACCACTCCAGGATTTTCCCCACCGCCGCCGCCGCTCCATTGGTGTCGCCCCGGTTGATATTCGCCTCGACCAATTGAAAGAGCGCCAGATCGAACAGGCCGTTGGTGACGGCGGGTAATTTGTCGTACTGCGTCAGCAGCAGGTTGTAATCGCCCACCGCCCCGCCAAAGTCCCCCGCGGAGAATTCCGCGTCGGCCAGTTTGAAACGCGCCACGGCCTGATCCTCCGAATACTGCAAACTCCTGGCGGCTTCCCCGAAATCGGACTTCGCCTCGCCCATCTTGCCTTGCGTCCATTCGCACCAACCGCGGTCCAGATACGCCTTGGGGGCCAGCGGACTGTTGGTGAGGATGACCAGCGTGAAATTGCTTTGCGCCAGTTCCAGGCAATTGGTCGCCAGCGGCGCCGCGTTGGTCCCTTCCCCCGGCTTGGGCGGATGGACCTGCGCCTGCAAATACAATTCCCCAAGGCTCAACTCAACGATGTCCAGGCCGGATGCCTGCGGATACCGCCCCTTAAGCTCCTCCAGCGCCCGGATCGCCTCCGCCGGCGCCGCCGCGTCCAGGGCGACTGTCAACTGCACGATCTTGCCCAGCGCCTGCCTTTGCGTCTCCCCGGCGGTGTCCGCCAGATTCCGGTTATACGTTTGCAGCGCCTCCGCCAACCGATCCAGCTTCTCCAGTATCTCTCCCTGCAGGAACACGCTCTCCGCCAGGCGGCTCTTGTCGAAGGCGGCCTCCAGCAAATTGGTGCTGCCGTTCAACGCCTCCGCGGCCTGTCCATTGGCCAGCTTGATCTGGCATAGAAGATATTGCCGCCGCCAGCGAAGCTCCGAGGCTAACCCGTTGGTGTCAATCCCGCCCACCTCCTTCTCCCCTTCCGCGTAACTCCTCTCCTTCAACAGCGCCTCCCCCAGCAACAGCGACCCCGTCACCGCGAATTTGCCCTTGGGGTCGGCGGCTGCCGCCTGTCGGAAGATTCCATCGGCCGGCTGCAACAAAGCGATCACCTCCCGCCACTGCCCCATCCAGGCATGCGCCTCGGCTTCCTTGTAGGCCGCTTCCAACCTCTGGGACGCATTTGCATAATGCTTGGCGAAGTTCGAAAATCCTTCCGCCGCCTGCTTGAAGTCCCCGGCCTTGAACCGCGCCGTGGCGATGCAAAACACATAATCCCACTGCCGCATCCCCGCCCCGGCCAACGCTCCTTCCAGCAGATGAATCGCCCCGCTGTAATTCGATTGGCCCAACTGGGACTGCGCCAGCCCCAAAATCGCGTCCGGCCGGTAAGTCGAATTCGTATAAACCGCCAGGAAATTGGTGAATTTGCTTTCCGCCTGCGGATACTGTTCGTCCTGAAGCCGTTGCTCCGCCGATATGAATGCCGCCGTCTCCGCGGGTGACGTCTCGGGCGCCGCATGGCCCTCCAATCCGGCCCACCAAAAAAGCGCCGCCAGCAGACAGCCCGCCGGGCCTCCGCCGCGCCACGTCCGTTTTAGCAAGTCGCGCCGCACCCTTTGATTATCGAATACCCCCCCGCCGGAAGCGATGCAAAAATTCTGGTCGCCGCCCGGCCGCAGGGCTGCTACCCTGTCGTCTGTGCCATTCAAATCTGACAGCCAATGAACGCCGTGCGGACATTTAACGTCGAAGCCGGATTGCCCAGTCTGGACGACGCCCGGAAGTCGGTCATGGCGCAAATCAAGCAAGCCAGGCGGGAAAGAGTGGCGGTCCTCAAAGTCATTCACGGCTACGGCTCTTCGGGCAAAGGAGGGACCCTCTGTTTCGGCCTGCGCAAATCCTTCGGCCTGCGCAAAAAGGAGGGCGTCATCAGGGACTACATCGCCGGCGAAAACTTCTCCATCTTCAACAACACCGTCCTGGACCTGCTGGAAGCCGTGCCCGAGTTGCGCGGCGACCCGGACCTGGGCGCCGCCAACGAAGGCGTCACCCTCATCTGGCTGAAGTAGGTGCAGCCCGCAGAACACGCTGAATGACGCAGAAAAAAGGACTTCATGCCAAGGTGGGAATCCTTTATCCGTTTCCATCCTTGTCGCGCCGGAGCCGCGCGAATTGAGGACACGTTTTTTCATGCAATAATCTTTCAAGGTTCATGCCGGGCACCATGCCCAGAATGTCATGCCCCTTGCTTACCAAGCGCCGGGCGCTGGTGGCGATGTCATCTTGTAAGGACTGCCCACGAACATGGAGATAAGCCCAACAAACAGAGGCACTTGCATCGAACAGAGGTCTTGTAAGGTACGGTCGGGAGCGTTTTTCGCAACTTCCTGAGCCGCAACAACTTGCTTCTGGCAGCCGTCTTGTAAGGCACGGCGCCGGTAGCGAGCGGTGTTTTTCCAGTAGCCCGGATGCTCCTTCTGCCAGCCGCGAACTTTCGCCGGGTCGCTCCCAAACATGGGTGTCAAACCATGCGGCATCCCTTCGGGAAACGCGGTGCCACGGCAGGCAAACGTCCCCGCGATGGACTTCGCCAGCAAGGCACCCTCGAAAGAGAACTTTTGCGCCGGGTAATGCAGGTCAAAATAATCCTTTTGTAATCTTCGCCGGTGCTGGCGCGGCGTTGGGCCAGGCGGGCATGGACGGAAGCGGCGGGGTTTTTCATGCGAGGCTGTCGAAATAGGGGCGCATGACGTTGAGCACCCGGCAGACCTTGGCGTAATGCCAAAGAGCCTCGGGAGTGGTGGTTTTTGGCCACGAAGCAATTATTACATAACGTATGCAGTTGGCAACAAGTGACTACAGTTTGTAAAATAGTTCATTGTGTCAAATCTCGCCAATTACGTTCCAAATCGGTTGCAGGTCCGGGTCGCGCAAAGCCATCTGCTTCAACTGCTTGGGGTCGCCCAAAACCAAAGCGGATTTCAGCCATTGCCGGGCTGCCGTAACGTCCCCAAGTTGGCATTCGTAGCAGGCAAGGTTGTAGGCGATCAGAGGCTCCTTGGGAAACAGCGTCCGCGCCTTGCCGAGAATCTCTTTGGCCTTGGGGATGCCGCCGCCGGTCATGCGTCTGGTTGCATAGGCATGGGAAATCCAGAACTGCGCCTCCTTTGGGCGGATTTGAACAAGCGCACAAGCCGTTTCAGCCGCCATGTCCCACTTTCCGGCCTTGGTATGGATCTCGAACCTGGCCAGCAACACTTCGGGATGAGAACGCAACGCCGGGGTGATCTTCTCCAATTCCTCCAGCGCCTCCTGCCAATTGCCCAGCCCCAGCCAGCCCATTGCGGCGGACAGATGGAAAGTGTCCGGTGGTTCCAGCGATTTCACGGGCCTACAGTCGCAAAGACCGCCGCGGAATGCAAGGTGAGGAGAAATCTTTGCAGAAGTGAACAAATTATTGGGCGGACGCTCTGCGCGTGGGCAGAACGCGCGGAAAGTTGAGCAGAAGCGCCAGACCCCCATTCTGCGTCATTCTGCGTGTTCTGCGGGGAAAACTTCTTGCAATTTACAACTTTTGTGTTACATTTCATAAGCAGGCTTGTTCATTGAAAGGCTGTGGGCGCGGCCCGTCTCCCGCACCGGGCGGCGTGCGTGGCGTGAACCGTCGCACCCGCCGCCCTCGCGCCGCAGGCCATTTTTGCCCGTCTGGCGGGCAATGGGGATATATTGCCAAAATTTACGGTAAATTACGGTAAATTACGGTGGTTTTGTTGCGGCGCAAACGAATTTGCGGGCGCCGGACCGCCCCGGGCCGCAGTAATGCCTCAGTCACGAATGGTGGGGACGGCTCGCCGAGCCGTTCGCGGGAGTTTCTTTCCGGGCGGTCGCCTCGGCGAGGCGACCCCGCCAATCCCCGGATTGCCGTCACTGACGTATTACCAGGGTGAGTTGAATCGCACTTGCAACCGGGTCTCAACTGCCCTAGTGTGCCTCTGTGCAGAAATTGCCAGCGGATTCCGGCGGCGGGGACGAACAGTGTCCCCAGCCTTTCCTGTGCCCGTTAAGCCGCGTCAACGCGGGCGTGGCGGTGCGGATCAAGCAGTTGTCGGCCCCGCCCGAAGTGACGCACCGGCTGCGGGAGATGGGCTTTTGCGAGGAGCAGAAGATCAAATTGCTCAGCCGCCAAAGTAATTTCATTTGCCAGGTCTGCAACGCCCGGCTGGGCATCAGCGCGCGTCTGGCCGAAGGAATTCTCGTCGAGCCGCTTCCCAGGAAAAAGGTGGCTTGATATGTCCGCGGAAAGCCAGCCCCTGACCTCCCTGAAGCTTGGCGGGGCCGCCACTGTAAGCGAAATCAAACTCCGCCCCGACCAGCGCGGACGGCTCCTGGAGATGGGTTTGCTGGTTGGCACGGCCGTGCAACTGGTCCGCTTCGCCCCACTGGGGGACCCCGTCGAGATCAAGGTGCGCGGCTACCATCTGACCCTGCGCCGCCAGGACGCCGAGCAGATATGGGTCCGCCCCGCCGCCGGCCCCAAATGACGTCACCGTGATGGAATCGCAGCCAAACGTGGGGAAGCGCGCCGGCGCAATTGAGACTCAGTCTCAATTAAAGGCGCCCGTTCCGCCAAAAAATACTCCATCCGCGCGCGCCCGCGCCGCTTCGTTCAGTGTCGTCCTGACGGGCAATCCCAATTCCGGCAAGACGACGGTCTTCAACGGATTGACCGGGTTGCGGGCGCGGGTGGGCAACTACGCCGGGGTGACGGTGGAGCGGCGCGAGGGCCGCTTCCAGGGGGCGCCGGCGGACCTTCCGCTGACGGTGCTGGATTTGCCCGGAACTTACAGCCTCAGCCCGCAATCTCTGGATGAGCAGATCGCGCGCGACGTGCTCTTCCAGAGGCTGCCCGAAGTGGCGGCGCCATCGGTGGTTGTGGTGGTGGTCGATGCCTCAAATCTCGAACGGAATCTTTACTTTGCCAGCCAGGTTATCGAGTTGGGCTACCCGGTGATCGTCGCGTTGAACATGGTCGATGTGGCGGAGAAGATCGGCCACCGCATCGACGCGGACCATCTCGGCCAGGCGCTGGGGGCGGCGGTCGTCCCCATGGTGGCCAGCACGGGCGAGGGTCTTCCGGCCTTGCGGGAAAAGATCATCCAAACCGTTCGAACCGGAACGCCGCGCGTTGCGCCGTGTTTCTTTTGCGGGGCGCCGCCGGCCTTCGTGAACGAGATCGACGCGCTGGCGAGGATGTTGGGCGGAACGGCGGGCCAGCCCGCCCCGCTGTCACGAGCCGAGGCGCTGCTGCTTTTGTGCGACGAGAGGATTGCCACTGGCAGCCCGTCGCGGCATCCGGACGCGATCCGGCAGGCGGTGCTGGCCGGGCGGCAGCGGCTGGAAAAGGCGGGTATCGACTGGCGCAGCGCGGCCATTGAAGGGCGGTACGGGGCGGTGGGGGCCATCCAGCGAGCCGTGACGATCGAGGCGGGCGGGCCGGAGGAGACGATGAGCGACAGGCTGGACCGGGTTGTCACACACAAGGTCTGGGGAATGGCGATCTTCGTGGGGATCATGGCGCTGATGTTTCTGAGCATCTTTACGTTCGCGAAATTGCCGATGGACATGATCAGCGGGCTGTTCGCGCTGGCGGGCCGCTGGGTGGCGCTGGCGGTGCCGCCGGGGGAATTGGAATCGCTGCTGGAAAACGGCGTGGTCGGCGGGGTCGGGGCGGTGGTGGCGTTTCTCCCGCAGATTTGCCTGCTGTTTATGTTTATCGGGGTGTTGGAGGACTCCGGCTACATGGCGCGGGCGGCGTTCCTGATGGACCGTTTGATGAGCAAAGTCGGCCTGCACGGCAAAAGCTTCATCCCGATGCTCAGTTCGTTTGCCTGCGCGATCCCCGGGATCATGGCGACGCGAACCATAGAAACGCCCAAGGACCGGCTGGTCACCATCCTGGTGGCGCCCTTGATGAGCTGCTCGGCGCGGCTGCCGGTTTACACGTTGCTGATTGGGGCGTGCATCACCGGTGGCGTGCTGCTGCAGAGCGTGACGATGCTTGGCATGTACTTATTGGGAATCGCGGTGGCCCTGGCAATGGCATGGCTTTTCAAGAAAACGCTGCTCAAGGGGGAAACGCCGATGCTGGTGATGGAATTGCCGCCTTATCGCCGGCCCGTGGCCAAAGTCGTTCTTCGGCACATGTGGGACCGGTCGAAACTGTTCCTGAAGAGGGCGGGGACGGTAATTCTAGGGATCAACATCCTGCTGTGGTTTCTGACGACTTACCCCAGGCATCCCGAAATTGCGCGGCGTTACCAGGCCGAACGCGCCGCGCTGACCCAAACCGCCGCCCGCGCGCCGTTGACCGAAGCTCAGACCAACGCGCTGGCGCAGTTGGACGCCGACGAAGCGAGCGCCAACGTCCAAGGCAGCTTCGCCGGATACACCGGGCGGATGCTGGAGCCGGCCATTGCGCCTCTGGGCTTTGATTGGAAGATGGGCATCGGCATACTGTCGTCATTCGCGGCGCGGGAGGTGTTCGTCAGCACGATGTCCATTGTTTATAGCCAGGCCCATCATGCCAGCGAAAACGAACAAGAACACAACCGCAGCTTGCAGGAGATACTGCGGAAACAGAAGCTCGCTGGCGGCGCGCCAGCTTACACGCCCTTGCGGGCCGTCACGCTGATGGTCTTCTATGTGCTTGCATTGCAATGCGTTAGCACGGTGGCGGTGGTGCGGCGGGAAACCAATTCCTGGAAGTGGCCGATCTTCCAATGGGTGTATATGGGGGTCTTGGCGTGGACCTTCGCCTTTGTCACTTTCCAAGGTGGCCGGCTGCTGGGGTTCAACTAAGGGAAGTTTCTTCCTGAATGCCGGAAAAACTGTCCGCCAGAAGCGACCACAAGGCCAAGTCTGTCAGGTCTGTTCCGGCGCCCGCAACCGTCGCTGCAAGCCCAATGGCTTACTCGCCCAAGTCCGGGTTCCCGAAATGGAATCCTGCTTCATCTTCGTATCCCACAGGAGCTTGCGCATCGACGGTAGCGTGAATCTTGGCGGCAATTGCCGCTATGACCAGCGCTGCCATCGCCAGGACGGATACAGATGCTTTATTAATGTTATTATCCACGACAAACATCGTAGCAGGCGCCGTGCCAATGGACTCCAATTCACCCAGCCCCTGAAACACCCATGAAAAAAGCCGTGCAAACGGCGGGATGAGCCACTTGGCGTCATGCAGCCAGACAATTTCCAAAATACAGTGTCCAATGTTTGGACACGACATCCTTGTTTCGGAGTCCATGCGTTTGCGGAAGAATGGCCCAAAAAAGAAGTTGACGCCGTCGTCGTTCCGGTATATCTGTTCTGGCGTGAACGGTACTTTGAACCTGCGACTTTTGCTCAACGCGCTGCTGGCCTGCCGCGCGGCGGTCGAGGTTTAATTTCAGTTGACAGGAAGTTTCAAACCCCATCGCCACAGCGGCGGTGGGGTTTTTTACATCACCCCGCCAAAAATATGAAAAATAATCGCATAACCATCTTTGACACCACCCTTCGCGACGGCGAGCAGTGCCCGGGCGCTTCCATGAACTTGCGCGAAAAGCTGGAGGTCGCCCGGCAGTTGGCGCGCCTGCAAGTCGATGTCATCGAGGCCGGCTTCCCGGTCATCAGCGACGGCGATTTCGCAGCCGTCCAGGCCATCGCCCGTGAGATCAAAGGCCCCGTCATCTGCGGCCTGGCGCGTTGCGTGCCGCGGGACATCGACGCGGCAGGCCAGGCCATCAAGCCCGCCGGCAAACGCGGCCGCATCCACATCTTCCTGGCCACCTCCAAGATCCACCGCGAGTTCAAATTGAACAAGGCGCGGGACGAAATCCTCCGCCTGGCCGTCGAAGGGGTCAAACACGCCAAAGGCCTTGTTGACAACGTCGAGTTCTCTCCAGAAGACGCCTCGCGCACCGAGCCGGATTTTTTGCTCCAGGTTTGCAAGGCGGTCGTGGCGGCGGGCGCAACCACCGTCAACATCCCGGACACAGTCGGCTGGGCCGTGCCGGACCAATATGGCGCCTTGATCGGCCGCCTCTATGATTCGGTTCCGGAATTCCAGTCCGGCCGCTCCGTCATCAGCGTCCATTGCCACAACGACCTCGGCCTGGCTGTCGCCAATTCCCTCGCTGCCATCCGCGCGGGCGCGCGCCAGGTCGAATGCACCATCAACGGCATCGGCGAGCGGGCCGGCAACGCCGCCTTGGAGGAAATCGTCATGGCCCTCCAAACGCGCGCGGATTTTTTTGGCGCCTTCGACTGCGGCCTCGACACCCGCGAAATCGTCAAAACCTCCCGCCTGGTCTCCCGCATGAGCGGTTTGATCGTCCAGCGCAGCAAGGCCATCGTCGGCGAAAACGCCTTCGCCCATTCCAGCGGCATCCACCAGGACGGCATTTTGAAAAAGCGCGAAACCTACGAGATCATGGACCCGCAGACCATCGGCTGGGGGCGGACGGAATTGCCGCTCACCAAGCACAGCGGGCGGGCCGCCGTGGCCGCGCGCCTCAAGCACCTGGGGTTCAAGATGAACGACGCGGACGTCGCGGCCATCTTTGCCCGATTCAAGGAAATCGGAGACAAGAAGAAATTCGTCTATGACGACGACCTCTCAGCCCTCGTCGAGGGCCAGATCACCGAGGTGCCCGAAACCTGGTCCCTCGATTACCTCCACGTCTCCAGCGGCAACCGCGCCGTCCCAACGGCCACCGTCCGCCTCCAGAATATCGCCGACAAAAAACCCACATTTGTCCAGGACGCCGGCATCGGCGACGGCCCGGTGGATGCGGCCTTGAAGGCGATTGACCGCCTCACCCACACGCATGGCCGCCTGCTGGATTATTCCTTGCGCGCCGTCTCCCAAGGCAAAGACGCCTTGGGCGAGGTGACAGTGAAGGTCGAGTTCAACGACGGCAAAGCCGTCACCGGCAAAGGGGCGAGCACCGACGTGATCGAAGCCAGCGCGCGCGCCTATTTGAACGCGGTCAACCGCTTTCTGGCCGGACCGGATGGCAAGGGGCCCGCGGACGGACAACCGTGAGGTCGCGGCTGAGTCCGAATGACGGTGCGGAACTACCCCGATCTTATCGAAACGGGGGCGTCCTTCACCGTGCAAGTGAGGCCGGGCGACGCTCCCGCGGAGCCGCTCCCTTTTCCCCAAGAAACCGCTCCTGCTGAGCCGTATGCCTGGCATCGCTCAGAAAGCTCCAAGCGCCGCGTTGGATGTTCTTGATTATCAACGATTTCAAGCTCGCCTGGCCCGCGGAAGAACTCCGGCCCCCGCGCTTTTTATGGTGCACAAGGGTGCATAAGCCTGCATAACCGCCGACTCGCGTTAATCCGGGGCGGGCAGCATCCGCGAGCGGTGCGGCCCAATAATTTGTTCCGTCCCCTGCGATCCCCAAATAGCCGCCTTGAAACCCCGCATTTGGTGGGGTGGTGCTGCCGCGCCGCCCTATTTTTGGCAGTTTCAGCCTCCACAACTTCATTTAAACGGCCTGGGCAGCCACGTCCATCCGATGAATCGCCGCTCCCGATCCGCAATAAAACTACCGTAATTTACCGTAATTTGGCGTAATTTACCGTAATTTACCGTAAATTTTTAACCACGGATCGACACGGATGGGCACGGATTCAAAACCCCCAGTTGCCGGCCAGGGGGAAGAAAATGGCTTACGGCGCAAGGCGGGCGTGACGGTTCACGCCACGCACGCCGCCCGGCGCGGGAGACGGGCCGCGCCAACAGCATTTCAAAGAACAAGCCTGCTTATGAAATGTAACACAAAAGGGAGGGATTGCAAGAGTTCTTTTCCCGCAGACCACGCAGATTACGCAGAAGATCGAAAAACCCAAACGCAAAGCCGCAATCAGATGAGGGAATTCAACCACGGATTTCACTGATGGCACGGATGGGAAAGCAGGTCTTTCTCTATCCGTGTCCATCCGTGAAATCCGTGGTTAAACCTCTTCGTTTTTGTTCAAAAACGTCTTCTTTGGTTGCGGCTTTGCGTGAGGTAAACCCGGTGGGCGTGGGCTATATGACGTCATTCCGAGCGACGTAACCGGCTCAAGGCAAAGGGGTTTGAACAAAAGGGAACGAAGATCACGAAGAAAAAACCGCGCCTTCCCGACAAGACTTCCCAGGATGCCTGTTCCTCTTCGTTTGCTTCGTTTCCTTTTGTTCAAAATCCCTTTCGCAACGCGGCCTGGATGCGGCGGACGGATGCCTCCGCCCGTTTGGCAAGGTCGTGTTCCCAGATTCGGATGACCCGCCAGCCGTCCTGCCGGAGCGCGCGATTGACCTGGCGATCCCGGCCCCGGTTCGCCGCGAGCTTCTTCCTCCAGAACGCGCGATTGCTGGCCGGCATGGTGAAGTGCTTCTGACAGGCGTGCCAGAAACACCCGTCCACGAACACAACAAGCCGCGCCTTCCGAAAAACGAAGTCAGGTTTGCCGAAAATTCTTTGATTCCGTCGCCAGCCGGTGACGCCATGCGCCCGCAAAGCCTTTGCCAGCGCCAACTCCGTATCCCTGTTGCCGCGCCCGCCCGTTGCGCCCAAGCGTTTTACGTGATTCCGGGGATCCCCACGGTTATGGGCCTGAGAACGGCTCGGTCAATCCCCAAGTGCAAAAGGCAGCCATTTGACTGGCTCCCTTTGCATAAAAAAACGATTCTGGCGGATTACCTCAACACATCCAATGCTTTTTGGACTGTTCCTCGCTTTGCCGGCGAGCTTCGCGGAGGTCTTCCAATTCAGGAGTGATCTCTTCTGTGTAGCTGCGACGGAATTCTTGATAATCGCCCTCCGATTTGAACAGCGGAACCGGCATTTCCTTCTGTCCAGGAATCACTTCAAGCAACTCTTTCATAATTGGATGTCTGTTAAATTACTCCGATATAATGGATAAACTTGAGAGTTTTGCAAGGGATGTTTTTGCAGGTTTTGACGCTGGTTCAAAGCCGAACCCATGTCCACTACAAGAACCTCGGGGTAATGGAGAGCGATCCAACCATCAGGTTCTGAAGCATTGCGGGTTGCATCCCAAAGAATTTCGCCGTGAACCATGTGCCTCAGATACTCCGCCATGTGGGAAATCTCGCACACCCAGACGAAATGCGGAAGGGGGAGATTCCGATACATCTGCTCCACTATCGGTTTGCCCATGCCGCGCTCGTCCAACCGCTTTTTGAATGACCTCGCCGTTGTCAAAAATAATCGCAGCACCAACGGCCCGGCGGAAAGCGTCGCCGACAGGGCTTTGTAACCAACATCGCCGCGATCGAGAATGGTCGTCACCACCTTTTGAAAACTCTCCGCCGGAAGGAATATCTTTTCAGCCAACGGCGCGACGAAAGACTCGATTTCCCCGAACTCGAACCGTGATTCGTCGGTCCCACCCTGCTTTTTGTCGCGCAGCACTTGATACGGAATCCGATTATCGTCGTTCACCACGAGCGCATGGTTGAACTGAGACGAAAACGACAGCTCGTTCGGCAACGGATTGGGCTGGACGTATTCCGACTTGTGACCGAAGGCGACAACAACATGACGTCTCGTTGCGGCAAGAACCGGGATGCCTGATTCAACGTAGGTGTAAAGAAGGTGGTCGAATTCATTCAGAAAATTGTCTCGCGCATATGTGACAGGGCTAAACCCAAGCCGTCGCAGCGCTTCTGTCATCTGCCAAAGGTAAAGTCCAGAAGACGGATACCAACGACCCAATGAATAATCTTCGGTGAGTTTCGCCAATTGGTAAGGAAAGGTTTCCCACCCTGGAATCCCCACATCAGTGAGGGGCGGGATACATGTCTGTCGTGCTTCATACCGCCCGGCAACCTGGTATGAATTACGCCATCTGCACTCAAAACTCCATGTCCCGGCACATGTCATCAAGTTGGGCGATAATGCGGCGCACTTGCGATTCCGGCAACCGCACTGGCCTGCCCCTCAGATATTTTGCCAGATAGTTCGCGTTCATCACCATCGTTCCATTCGGCGGCGGCTGTTTGGTCTCGACAAACCACCCCGGCAGCACGACCAGTGCCTCGATTTCGACATTTTCGCCGGTCTTTTTCGTCAAAAAACCCGCCAGCCATTTTGCGTTCCGTTCCGCTTGAGGGATCGCCTCCAAATTGTCGCCATTGGGAAACCGTAGCGCATCCGCAAGAACATAAACGACGTGCGCGGCCTGCTGTTGCCCACGTCGGGGGCGCACCCGGCTTCGAGCCTTGGTTTCAATCAGGAAAACTCCGGGTGGCCCAACCACAATGTGATCGATGTTCCAATTCTCTCCCCCTGGAAAGTCGTGAAAGGCCCGGTAACCGCAATCCGCGACTTCTTGCGATGCTTCTGCCACTGCCTGTTCGCCACGCAACCCAAGCCGCAGGTTGTGGTAGCGTCTAAAATCCCTTATGACGCGAACCGTCAAACATGCCCCGGCGACGCCAAAGCCGAATCCGATCACCAGAGATGAAACTGACCAAATGGCGGGAATTCTGTCCGATGAATTGAAAAATAACGCTCCGGCTAATTCGCAGAGGCCGAATGCACCTAGCGTCCTTAAGGTCGCGTGGTCAACTAACTCATCCAACTCGATCGACAAAGAATGCCCAGGAGGGCGAAGCAACTTCTCCGCTTGTGGAGACTTCGTTCGCCCGTTGCGACGCTTACGTTCCCACCAATCGAAGGCAAAAATCACCACAACCGGAACCATTCCGGCCACGATCGGAATCAGGTCGTTCCAAATCCGCCGTAGTATAGCCAATGTCATTCTGGCGGCAGATTTGCCACAACAATCCCCCTCTGCCAAGCATTTCTAGCCAACGACTGCGACGCCCCCTCCCTGCTGCTTTTCTCCTGCCCCCATGACCAATCTGATTATTGCGCTTCCCATGCAACAAAAAGAATGGGCATCGCGGAACGCAATCATCCCGAAAAGGCCTCTTTCTGCTGACAAAGTCTTCGGTGTTTGGCCAGAAGTTCCGGGTTTGGGGCGAATTTCTTTGGGAGCGTTATCTTCTGGCCTTCATATTTCAGCAACCAATTGAGGTTTTCCGCGTAACCCGTTGATGTGGAGCGCAATGAATCGGCGAAGTGGACCGTAAAATCGTCGGCGATCACCATGATGCCCCGATCAAATGCCTTATCGTGGAGCGCGTTTAAGCAAAGGCCGTTTCGAGGGTTCATCCGTTGAGTCGCATCGGTTGCCCACGGAATGATATGGCCCGCCACGAGCAACTGCGGCGCGTCAATGCCAGTGACGCAGCAGCGAAAACCGTAGGACGCGAGCACCACGGCGCGAAAGAAATGCTGGTTGACACGCAGCCGCACAAGACGCTCGCGCTCCAGACCCTCTTTTGGCAGTTCATTTTCGTCAATTTCCGCGACGTCCTCCAATCGTCGCCCGGAGAGCTTGGCAAACAGCCGCTGACTCTCGAAGGCGAGAGATTCGGGATTGCTGTTGAATTCGTTCCAAACCTCTTCCTCACCTTTGGCGCCGTGGGGCATGCCGCGGATTCCACGCGCTCTTTGCGTCGGGTCGAGGCGGGAGAAGTTGGCCAATTTGTAAGAAACCGCGCCAACGCTGCGCCCCAAAAGCTTGGCGAGTTGGATTATTCTTGGATTGTTGACGTGAATCGTCCCGAACGGAATCTTGCAATAAAGGTTGAACGCGAGAATGTGTTCATCGCGCGTCCAGTCACTGTTGGGTCGGGCCATCGGAGGTTAGCGTTCTTCGAGCGTCTCGGGTTTCAAGCCGAGGCTGAAACCGCCGCAGCCGCAAAACAAATCCATGAAGGTCAATCTGCTCATTGCGTTTCCCGTGCCACTGTCAAAAAATGTCGCTGCCATGATGACAGGGTTTCCGAGGTTGGCCAGCAAAAAGCGCGGGGGTTTTGGCGGGGGGAGAAATGAGGTTTGACAGGATGAATTGGATGGACAGGATTGGGCAATGTTTGGAATGAAAACACCGGAGCCAGGCCTGTCGTAAAAAACAGCTTCCCAGGGATTTCATCCTGAAAATCCTGTTAATCCTGTCCAAACTTTTTTTGGCTGTGGCTGGCTGCGCTGCCCTGAATTCTTGGGCGGCGCAGCAGCACCGCCCTACCGATGGCATGAAGGTTTTTTCCATGCGCCCTTGGCGGGGGGCGGGAGAGAGTTTTTTGCCTTGTGCCGATCAGGGGATTCTCACGCCAAGCCGCCAAGCCGCAATCAAAAGGGGTTTTCAACAAAAGCAAACAAAACGAACGAAGATAAAACCGCACGGTTGGGGTTGTTGAAGCTTCGTGACGCACAATGGGAAGAAATCGCGGATTCGTAAGGGTTTGGATTCAACCCTTTCAGGGTCGTTGAACTTGCGGCGCGCACCCAAGGTAGGCCCTCTGGGATCGGGCCAACCTTGGGCTGAATGATCCAATCCCTTTGGGATTGAAAAGCAGGCAAATAAAAGGGGTTTTCAACAAAAGGAAACGAAGGGAACGAAGATAAAACCGCACGGTTGTTGCCGTGCTCAAAATCGGGATGCGCGCCTGCCGCGGAACAATTTCCTTTGCTCGCGGCTGACTGTTTGTTAGACTGGCGGGACTATGAACCAGAATGATTGCCGGCGCACGGTCGTGGTTTGTCTGCTCCTGGGGCTGGGCACGATCGCGCTGTATGCCTCCGCGTTGGCGTTTAATTTTGTGAGTTTTGAGGATCAGCTCTATGTCCTCAATAATCCGCATGTCAATCAAGGGATAACCGCCGGGGGCCTGGGCTGGGCGTTCCAGGCCGGTTACGCGGGCAATTGGCATCCGCTGACCTGGCTGTCGCATATGCTGGATTGCCAGTTCTTTGGTCTGCGGCCGGGCGGCCATCACGCCACCAGTGTGCTGTTGCACGCGGTGAATGCCGTGCTGTTGTTTCTGGTGCTGCGGCGCATGACGAAGGCCTTCTGGCGCAGCGCGGCCGTCGCCGCGCTTTTCGCATGGCACCCGCTCCATGTGGAAGCAGTCGCGTGGGTGGCGGACCGAAAGGACGTGTTGAGCGCGTTTTTCTTTATTCTGGTCCTGTGGGCCTGGGTCCGTTACGTGGAGGCGCGCAAGGGGGCATCCACGCCCGGCGAAGGCGCGGGGAAGAGGTGTTCGACTTGCTTTTACATGGCGGCGCTGGCGTTTTTCGCGCTGGGGCTGATGTCCAAGCCGATGGTGGTGACGCTGCCTTGCGTGTTGCTTTTGCTTGACTGGTGGCCGCTGGGACGATTGTCCGTGGGGCCGGCCGCGGCCGGAGCGGAAGCGCCGCCGCCCGTGGCGCGGCAGGTTTTGCGGCTGGTGATGGAGAAAATCCCGTTCTTCGTGCTGTCCATTGGTTCGAGCATTGTCACGGTGATGGCGGGGCGGCAGGAAGCGGCGATGTCGATGGTCTCGCGGCTGCCGTTGAAAGTGCGGCTGGTGACGGCGGCGCTTGCGTGCTTTCGCTATCTGGCGAAGACTTTTTGGCCGACGGACCTGGGGGCGACGTATCCCTACTTCGTGGTGCATTCGCGATGGGAGACGGTGATCGTGGCGCTGGTGCTGGGGGGGATTACGATTCTGGCGATCTGTTGGCGGAAAACGCGCCCGTATTGGCTTTTTGGCTGGCTCTGGTTTCTGGGGATGCTTGTTCCCGTGATGAATCTGGCGGCGGTTGGGGGGCAGCCGATGGCGGACCGTTACATGTATCTGCCGGCGATCGGATTGTTCGTCTTGATATGCTGGGAAGTCTATGATTTGGTTTCCGGCTCGCCTAACGGGCAGATGATCCTGGGCGGGTTGTGCGGGGCGGCACTGGCGGGCAGTTTCGTTCTCAGTTCCTTGCAACTGCAATACTGGCGGAATGAGGAGAGCTTGGTTTCGCATGTCGCGATGTCGGACTTGAATTTCGCCGGGCACGCCAATTATGCGGCGTTCCTCATGCGGCACAAACAGTTGGCCAAGGCGGAGGAGGAGTGCGCCAAAGCCGTCGCCATCTTCCCCAAGTACGGCGCCTTGAGCGTGCTTGAGGGGGGCATTTTGCTGATGGAAGGCAAAGTTGACCAATCCATCGATAAACTCAATGGCGCGCTCAAATTGGATCCCGGCCTGGTCGATGCCCGCTTTCCGCTGGGCCAGGCGTTGCTGGCGAAAAGACGGCCGGATGAGGCCGCCGCGCAATTCAACACGATCTTGCAGCGGGAACCGCGCAATTTTGAGGCGGCGACGTGGCTGGGCAGAACCCTTCTGGTTGAAGGCAGGACGGCTGACGGCCTGACCGCGTGGGAGAAGTCGTTGACGATGCAACCCAATCAACCCGAACTGTTGAATGACCTGGCTTGGATCAGGGCCACCAGCCCTCATCCGGAGGTTCGCAACGGCCCCGAAGCCGTGAAACTGGCCAGCCGCGCCTGCCAATTGGTGGGCAACAAGCAACCCCTCCTGCTGGGCACTCTGGCGGCCTCCTTTGCCGAAGCCGGACGATGGGATGAAGCCGTGACTGCCGCTCAGAAAGCCCACGATCTGGCCGCCGCCGACGGCCTCAAAACGCTGGCCGCCACGAACCTCGTATTGCAGGAACTCTACCGCGCCCACAAGCCTTACCGCGAAAAACAGTGAGGGACGCCACGAGGGCGCAAATCAGGAAGGGTTGACGTTTTTGGGAAAGGGACGGCTCCGCGGGAGCGTCGCCCTACCGAGATCGCGGCAGGTCGTAGCTCACTGGCGAGCCAATGCCTTTCATCTCTCAACTGATTGGCGCTCCCGCGAGCGACATCTGAAACTTGTCGGAAACTCTGACATTTTCACAGAAAGCAGGGGTCTTCAATGTGTAAATGGTTTATGAACATGGCTTTAGCCTTCTGCTGAAGCCATTTAAAATCGGCTAAAGCGCAAAAAGCTGTCGGACAGATTTACAGTCCCATGTCCCATTTGTGACCACTCAGGCGCAAACGTGCAATTAGAAGTTCCTCTGATTCAATCACTTGCGTTTGGGTTGATTAATTTGTCTAATTTTGGCACACTACCGGCTGTAAACCTACACTTAGCACGTATCAGTGAGTTGAGCGGTATAAGAAAACGATTAGAACATGAAGAAACAAATCATTAGCCGGCTGTTGGATGGCGCCATTGTTGTGACGCTCCTGGCAGCGTTGACCCAGACCGCAAGCGCAAGGTTTTCGCCCCTGCCGGATGCGAGTTCCACCTGTGCGCTGATGGGTGTTGTGTGCGCTGGCCTCGTGCTGGTCCGCAGCAGACTCCGCCGCTAATTCACCGCCAATAAGGCGTGGGTGCTGCTGGCTGGCCTTTGGGCATGTCGGCGTGAGGGCAGGTTGGGGTCATGCCAGATCGGCGACGAGCGCATCCTGTGCTGGCTTTATCACTCGTCTTGTACCGCGTCATTTTTGGGTCCAGTGTTCTCTTTGCAAGAATTTGAGTCGCGCAACTCGGGCAGAAATAATTGGTTGGAACGTGTTTAAAACCGCATTTTTGAAATGTCCAGTTTTGGCACAATATTTGCGTCGTGTCCGCTCCCTGTTAACAATGAGACCGTTGTCTGTAGTCTGGCCGCTCTGTAGAAATCGATTTATGAAACACCTCAAATCCGTATCGTTTTGTTGGCTGATTTGTCTTGGAACTTTGCTGGGCTTTGAACGCCCGTTGGCGGCGCAATCGTGTGGGCTGACCTTTTCCCCCAACCCCGGAACCGGCACCGTAACAATTGAAGCCTACTACCAATTAACTGGCAGCTACACATCAACCAATGACCTGGCCTATGCCAAGGACACGGTTAAAGTGGGGAACTCGACCGTTTCTGCCGGCCCTTACTTGGGTTGGTGTCTCGATTTTACCAATGGCATCGACAATGGGCCGGAGAACTACGGCATGTTGATGTATTCCAGTTGTGACCCGAACATTGATGCTGAACTGATAAGTCTCGGCGCCACGTACCATTTCACCTACCCGTCAACGGATACGAGCGAAACCGCGGCGGGATGGAATCAACTCAATTATCTTCTAAACCACAAATTGGCTGGAGCCTCCTTTTGGGATATTCAAGCCGCGATTTGGGACATCATCGGCGGGCCTCTTCCGCCCAATTCCTGGTGGCACGCTCAAGGATATTCCGGCCTGACTTACAATACGAACAATGTGGCCGCGATGGTTAATGCTGCCCTCGCGAATGCCGCGACTTGGCAACCGGAATGCGGCAACGTCATTGCGGTCGTTCTGGCCGATACCAACAAGGACAGTGGCGGCGATTTTCCAGTGCAAATCACCTGCATCGAAGTCCCCTTCCCGTGCCCTCTGGGTTGCTATCCATCGGCGGCGGCGGCGGAAGCGGCGGCCTTGGCGGCGGCGAACGGAACGTGCGGCGGGACGCCGAATTTCACGGTGAGCACCAACGGCCAGTATAACCCGGCCACAATCACCGTCACCGGCACCAACGGCTGCGGCAAATCCGACATCGCGCTCTATACGGCTACGGTTTTGCAGTCAGGCCCGACCTTGGCCGGTTTGCCGCCCCAGACCGCAACCTACTCATGCTATTCCGACATTCCCGCGGCGCCCGTGGTGACCGCCACCGACTCGTGCGGCAACTCTCTGACGGTGGTCGCGACCTCGACCCAGAGCTTTCCCGAAGGCACTAACTGCAACGGCACGATGACTCGCATCTGGACGACGACCGACTGCGCCGATCAAACCGCAACTTTCACGCAGACCATTACGGTTCAAGACAACGCCCTGCCGGTGCTGACGACGAACACGATTGCCAGTTGCTATACGTCACTGTCGCTGGCGGACGCCGCCGCGGTGAAGGCGACGACCGGCACGGCCGATTGCGGCGGCGTGGTGAACTTCACGGTGAGTGACAATGGCCAGTTCTGCCCGGCGACGATCACCGTCACCGGCACCGATGGCTGCGGTCGAATTTCAACGGCGACCTATCAGGCGAAGGTTTTAAACGCCGCGCCGACGTTGATTGGCGTTCCAGCCAATGTGAACGTCCAGTGCGCGAGTCAGATTCCGGCGGCTCCGGCGGTCACGGCAGTGGATAGTTGTGGCGCGACGCTTGCAGTGACCACCAACCAGACGCAAAGCAACCCCGCTTCCACTTGCTCCAACGTGATTACGCGGACCTGGTCCGCCACGGATTGCCTGGGCCAGATCACCACGGCCACGCAGGTGATTACGCAATACAACAACGTCACACCGACAGCCAGCAAGGGTTCGATAGCCAGTTGCTTCAACAGTCTGGCAGCGGCGGACGCGGCGGCCAAGGCGGCGACGACGACCGGCACGGTGGGTTGCGGCGGAAGCCTGACTTTCTCTGTCAGCGACAACGGCCAGTATAACCCGGCCACGATCACCGTCACCGGCGCCGATTCATGCGGCAACTCCGTGACCGTCAC
>Ga0224555_1000187_pt1 | contig 90709 bp, 78 predicted proteins | sample 714S23034metaG_FD_180687 | JGI IMG/M metagenome (GOLD analysis project Ga0224555, IMG submission 180687) | Peat soil microbial communities from Stordalen Mire, Sweden - 717 S2 30-34 | ecosystem: Environmental > Terrestrial > Soil > Wetlands > Peat | place: Sweden: Norrbotten County, Stordalen... | reverse complement strand
ACCGGCCCTCGCGAAACTCATGCCGGCCGTCGAGCGGCGAGCAGCACTGGCGATGGACCGGTGGTGACCAGGGTTCCGAGCGCCGGGTTATAGCGCCCGGCAAGAAGAGGGTGCACCAGTGAGCAGCGACGCCACCGGAGAGGTCGGACCTGAGGAGAGGAGAGGGGAGTGCGGACCCGGAGGGACCCCATGACGGCGAGCACCATCACCGAAACCCAGGTGGACAAGGGGCTGAAACCTGGGGCGCTCTCGCTGGTCTCCGGCATCGTCATCGGGGTCGCATCCACGGCCCCGGCCTACAGCCTCGCGGCCACCCTGGGTGCCATCGCCGCCTTCTGCGGCCTGATCTCGCCGCTGGTGGTGCTGATCGCCTTCGTTCCCATGCTCTTCATCTCGATCGGCTATAGCGAGCTGAACAAGGCCGATCCCGACTGCGGCACCACCTTCACCTGGGCGACCCGGGCCTTCGGTCCCAGGACCGGCTGGCTAGGAGGCTGGGGGATTCTGGTTTCGGACATTCTGGTCATGGCCAGCCTGTCACAGGTGGCGTCGGTGTACACCTTCCATCTGTTCAACGCCGACAGCATCGCCAACGACGCCACCGGTGGCTGGGTCCTGCTCCTCGGCCTGGCCTTCCTCGCCGTGATGACCTGGGTCTGCTATCGCGGCATCGAGATCTCGGCGCGGCTGCAGCGCGTGCTGCTCTCGGTCGAGGTCATCATCCTCATGGTTTTCGGCCTGGTGGCGCTGATCCGGGTGCTCACCGGTAACGCCCCCGCCGGCCACGTCACTCCGAGCATCAACTGGTTCAACCCCGCATCGGTGTCCTTCTCGAGCCTGATCAGCGGGCTCCTGCTCATGCTCTTCATCTACTGGGGCTGGGACACGTCGGTCTCGATCAACGAGGAGACCGCCGACCGAACCCGCAACCCGGGGCGAGCGGCGATCATCTCCACCGTCCTGCTGCTGGTGATGTACTTCGTGGTCACCCTGGGCGTCCAGGCCTTCGCAGGAGTCGGGACCACCGGCACCGGGCTGGCCAACCCCAACAACGTGGGTGACGTCATATCAGTCCTCGGCACGGCGGTCTTCGGCACCTCGTGGTTCGGCCAGCTCTTCTTTCACCTGCTCCTCCTGATGGTCCTCTCCTCGGCGGCCGCCTCGGCCCAGACCACCATCCTGCCCACCGCCCGGACCATGCTCTCCATGGCGGTCCATAAGGCGCTCCCCGACTCCTTCGCCCGCATGCACCCGCGCTACTTCACCCCCAGCGTCTCGACGCTGGTGATGGGGGGTGTTTCTGCCGCGGTGTACGTCTTGATGAACTACTTGTCCAAAGGGTTGGTGATCGCCGACGCGGTCACCGCCATCGGGGTCTGGATCGCCTTCTACTACGGGCTCACCGGCTTCACCTGCGCCTGGTACTACCGCAAGACGCTGCTGAGCAGCGCGCGCAACTTCTTGATGCGCGGCCTCATCCCGTTGCTCGGCGGCCTGATGCTGTACTTCGCCCTGGTGTGGAGCATCGGGTCCGATTTCAACTTCGCGAGCGGAGTCAGCTACACCTCATGGACCCTGCCCTTCGGGCCGCGCTGGGTGATCGGCGGCGTGTTCCTGATCGCACTGGTCTCGGCGGTGGTCGGTCTCGTCATCATGGTGGCGTGGTGGCTCGCCCGCCCGCCCTTCTTCCAGGGCAAGGTGCTCAACCGCTCGACGTCCACCCTGGTGCCCGACGAGCCCGTGATTCCGGGCGTCATCCCACCCAGCGCCGCCGCGTAGCATGACCGTCACCGTGGACGAGATCGTCACCGTCAACCCCGCCACCGAGGCGGAGCTCCGGCGCTACCCCGTGATGACCGAGGAGGAGGTCGGCGCCGTCCTCGAGGAGGTGCGGAGAAGCGGCCCCGGGTGGCGCGAGGTGCCCATCGGCCGGCGCGCCGAGCTGATGCACGCCGCCGCCGGTGTGCTCCGGCGCCGCTCGGCCGAGCTCGCGGGGCTGGTCACCGCTGAGATGGGCAAGCTGACCGCCGAAGCACGTGGCGAGATCGAGAAGTGCGCCACCACCTGCGACCACTTCGCCGACCATGCGGAGGAGTACCTGGCCGATCAGCCGGCCCCGTCCGACGGCTCCTCCAGCTTCGTCACGTTCGAGCCGCTCGGGACGGTGCTCGCGATCATGCCTTGGAACTTCCCGTTCTGGCAGGTGATCCGCTTTGCCGCCCCCGCCCTGATGGCTGGCAACACGGCGGTCCTCAAGCACGCGAGCAATACCACCGGGTCGGGGCTTGCCATCGAGGCCGTCTTCCGGGAGGCGGGCTTTCCCGAGCAGGTCTTCCGGGCCCTGGTGATCCCCGGGCACCGGGCCGGCGCCGTCGTCGCGGACGCCCGCGTCGCCGCCGTCACCCTCACCGGCAGCGAGGAGGCCGGCTCCCAGACCGCCGCCATCGCCGGCCGCTGCCTCAAGAAGACCGTTCTGGAGCTCGGCGGCTCGGACGCGTTCGTCGTCCTGGAGGATGCCGACATCGAGGCCGCGGCGGCCACCGCCGTGAGGGCACGGTTCCAGAACTGCGGCCAGAGCTGCATCGCCGCCAAGCGCTTCATCGTCGTGGATGCGGTCGCCGAGGGCTTCGAGGAGGCGTTCGTCGCCGCGACCCGGCGTCTTCGGGTGGGCGACCCCACCGACGCCGAGACCACCATGGGACCGCTGGCGCGCGACGATCTCCGCGACGACCTGGAGCGACAGCTCCAGGGGTCCCTGGACCGGGGGGCGCGCCTGCTCACCGGCGGGCGGCGCCCCGACCGGCGAGGCTGGTTCTACGAGCCGACCGTGCTCACCGCTTGCACGCCCGGGATGCCGGCGTTCGACGAGGAGACATTCGGGCCGCTGGCCGCGGTGACCAGGGTCTCGGGTGAGGACGAGGCGCGGCGCCTGGCCAACCACTCGGATTTCGGTCTGGGCGGCAATGTCTGGACCCGGGACGTGGAGCGCGGGGTGAGATTCGCCCGCAGTCTGGAGACCGGAGGGGTCTTCGTCAACGGCATGACCCACTCGGATCCGCGCCTTCCGTTCGGCGGGGTCAAACGGAGCGGCTACGGGCGCGAGCTCCACTCCTTCGGCATTCGCGAGTTCGTCAACATCAAGACGATCTGGGTCGGTTAGCAGTCAGGCGATCGCAATCGGACACATGTCGGAGCAGGAGATCGACGCCTACCTGGCGCAGCTCGAGGAGCCCAAGCGGAGCACCCTGCGGGAGCTGCGGCGGACCATCCGCGACGTCATCCCCGACGCTGAGCAGTGCATCTCGTATCGAATGCCGGCCTTCCGCCTGCACGGCAAGGTGGTCGCCGGATTCGCCGCCTTCACCAACCACCTGAGTTACCTCCCCCACAGCGGCTCCGTGCTCTCCGAGCTGGCGGATGACCTCACCGGGTATGCGCGCACTCCGGGTTCGCTCCATTTCCGCGTCGATCAACCCCTGCCGAGGCCGCTCGTGGAGAAGCTCATCGAGGCCCGCCTGCGCCAGGTGCGCTAGCCCGGCGCGTCACGCCCGGCTTCGGCATCGCCAGGGGCCTGATGCGGCGGCTTCAGCCGCCATGAGGACGATCCGGTCTGGAAACCGTCAGAGATGTAGGGCGAGGCGGAGTCCGTCGTCCACCCGCGCCAGATCGGCACGCGGCAGCGCTCCGGCGCGGTCCACCAGCCGGCTCCGGTCGATGGTGGCGATCTGAGTGACGTTGACGACGGATCGCCGGTCCAGCCCGGCGGCTCCCTTGGGCAGGGTGACGTTGCCCGGACGCGCGCCGAGCTTGGTGGTGGAGGTCACGGCCACCACGGTGACGGTATCCAGGCGAGAGCGATTGAAACGGTCATCGGACACCACCACTGCCGGCCGGCGTTTGGCTGGTTCGCTCCCGAGGGGGACCCCGAAATCAACCCACCAGACCTCTCCGCGGGCTACCACGCCCATGCCCCGGTGTCGATCAGGTCGACGCGGGCGACGGCGGTGAGGTCGTCGTGCGGCGCCTCCTCGCACGTGGCATCGATCCGGCGTATCAGCTCGTCGCCACCCTCCTCGGCCAGGAAGCGGCGCAGGGCCCGGGTGTAGAGCGCGGAGCGGTTCATCCCCTTCTGACCGGCGACCCGATCGGCGTCGGCGTACACGTCATCGGGAATCGACACGGCAACTTTCACACGCTGAGTATGACGCGTCATACCAAGGCGCCTCGCGTCTCCTGTCCAGGCTGTGATGTCGCCAGTGCCGTCACACATGCTGGGAGTATAGCGAACAGATGTACGTAATCCAAACATGGGTTCGCTATACTCGGACTCCCGGCCTCGCTCCCGTCCCGTCATCCCCCTTGGGCCGGGGACCCACGAAGGCGAAGGAGCGATGCCCACCCCGCTGTCCGAGGCTCTGGCGACGCTGCGACGGCGCCACGGCGAAGCCGTGATCCGGTCCTGCGACGCCCTGGGCGGAGTCGAGGCCTGGCCGACCGGGCTTCCGGTCCTGGATCACCGGCTCACCCCTGGAGGGCTGCCGGTGGGGCGGGTCAGCCTCCTGGCCGCCGCTCCGGGAGCGAGCGGACGGCTCACCCTGCTGCAGGCCCTGGTCGCCACCGCCAGCCGGGAGCGGACCGCTGTCTACCTCGACCTGGTGGGCAGCCTCGATCCCGGGTTTCTCGCCGACCTCGGGGCGGACCTCAGCGCCCTGCTGGTGGTCCGGCCGCCCTCGGGCCGCTGGGGAGAGGGGTTCTCCATGGCCCGGAGCCTGGTGATGGCGGGAGCGCCCTGGCTGGCCGTCGCGCTCCCGGCGGGGGAGGCCGCGGCTCCGGTGGAGGAGACGAGCGCCATCGCGGGGCACACCAGCTCCCCGGCAGCCGGTGCGGGCTCTGCCCCGGTGGGGAGGCCGCGCCTGCGCTTCGAGAGCCCTCGCTCGCGCTCCGATCTCGGGTGGGAGCACCGCCTCTCCACCCTGGTCGAATCGGTCGCCGCACGCCGGGCCGTCTGCCTGGTCTCCGCCGCCTCACCGCTGCCACCGGCTCTGGGGTACGCCTCCTCCCTGACCCTGGAATGTGTCGCGGACGGCTGGGAGGAGGCTCACGGCGACGTGCTCGGCCTGCGCACCCGCCTCACCGTGGTCAAGAGCAAGGTGAGCACGCCGGGGGAGACAGCCGTCCTGCTGCTCCGCTATCCCCGGCCCTTCGCCGCCGCCGAGGCGGTGGGCCGGCCGGCGGTGGTCGACCTGACCGCCATCAGGAAGGTTCTCGATGTCCCGGCGGTGGCATCCGATATTTCGGCGGTGGCGGGGTGAGTGCTCCCCGCGTCCTCTGTGCCCGCTTCCCCCACCTCGCCCTGGTCGCCGCCTGGGGCCGCCATCCCGAGCTGCGCTCCGAGCCCGTGATCGTCGGCGGCGCCCCGGAGCTCCGCCTGCCCGTCCTCGCCGCCTCGGTAGCGGCTCGGGCTTCGGGGGTCCGGCCCGGCCAGCCGCTGCGCGAGGCTCAGCAGCGCTGTCCGGGAGCCGCCTTCGTCACCGCCGATGAGGCGGCGGTGGCGCATCTCCGCGAGGAGCTGCTCTCCCGTCTCAACCGGCTCGCCCCCCTCGTCGAGGTGGGCGATGAGGCCGCCTGGTGCGACCTCACCGGCCGGCATGCCGCCCACCCTGACAGCACCGGCTGGGCGGTCGCGGTCGCCCGCTGCATCCAGGAGCTGCTCGATGACGACGACATCGCCGTCGGGGTCGCCTCCTCGCGCCAGGTGGCCGAGATCGCCGCCCGGCAGGCGGGGCCTCGCCACATCCGCCGGGTCGCTCCCGGGGAGGAGGCCGCCTTCCTCGCCCCGCTCCCACTCAGCGTCCTGCCCCTGGACCCGGTGGTCGCCGCCCGGCTCGCGGCCCTCGGCCTCGACTGCGTCGGTGCGGTGGCCAACCTCTCCGCCGCCGACCTGCAGCGCCAGTTCGGACCGGTGGGGATGGACCTCTGGCATCAGGCGCGGGGTGGGGATGGAAGGGGGGAGTGGAGTCCGGGCCATGGGCTCGGCATCCCCGATCCGCCCCGGCGGCTGGGGGAGCGCATCCTCCTCGAGGGTGGCACCGGAGACCTGGAGGCGCTGCGCTTCGCCGTCCACCGCTCCGCTCTGGATCTGGGCGACCGGTTGCGCCGCCACGGCTGCCGGGCGGCGGCGGTGACCCTGGTCTGCGAGCTGGAGGATGCCGAGCCGTCGGGACTGCGGATCACCCCGCTTCAGCAGCCGGGAAGCGGCGCTGAGCTCTGGCCGGTGGCCCTGGATCTGCTCGCCGGCCTGGCCCTCACGGCGCCGGTCACGGCGGTTCGCCTGGAGGTCGAGGGATTGCAGCCGGGGGCAGGGCGCCAGGTCGATCTCTGGCGGGGTGGCGACGCCGCCGGCGAGGAGATCGGCGGAGCCGCCTCGCGGCTGCGCGCCCGCTTCGGCCGGATGGCGGTGAGGCGTGCAGAGCTGACCGTCGATCCCGGGGATCTTCCCGAAAGGCGCTTTCGCTGGACCGACCCGGTGGTTGTGGATGCCGGGAGAGAGGGGCGCGGCTCCCGGGCGCCGGGTGTACCCACGGGGCTCACATCGGCAGGGGGCGCCTCCGAGGGGAGCAGAGGTAGGGCGCCGGAGCATCGGCAGGCGGCGCCGGCGTCCGGAATCCCGGTGGCGGCGATGCCGCTGCTACGCCGATGACCGAGCTTCTCGACGGGATCGCCGATGTCCGGTTCGGCGCCTCGGGTGCCATCTGTGCCGTGCGCCTGGCCGGCGGCTGGGCCACGGTCAGCCGAGTCGCCAACCAGTGGCTGGTCGAGACCGATTGGTGGCGCACCCCGGTGCGGCGCCACTACGTCCGCCTGCTCCTCGCGAGCCGGGGAGGTGGGCGCCGAGCCACGGGGCCCGGGACGGCGGACCGGCAAGAGCCTGCGGACGAATGCGTCGAGCTCTACCGCGACCTGGAGACCGGCGATTGGCACTGGTCCCGCCGCTATGACTGAGGCCGGCGCGTCCGGCACGTTCTCAGTCGGGGAGCAGGGTGAGATACGGGCAGTGACGGGGGCGCACCACCGAGAAGTGGCGGCGGTCGAGGGTGGCGATCCTAGTCTCGTTGAGGCGCTCGGCGAGAGCGATGATCGAGGCGTCGACGAAGCTGAGCCGCAGGTCGGCGTAGACGAGCTCCAGCTCCGCGGCCCGGATCAGGTCAGCTTCGGAAGGGTGGATCAGGCGGTATGCACCGCCACTGATGTCGGCTGCGAGATCCGCCCAAGCACGGAGGCTGCCGAGCTTGCTGAGCCAGTAGTCGATCTCGGCCAGGATCGGGTTGGGCACCAGCAGGTCATCGCCGCCTGCCAGCAGGGCGAGGCAGCGGTCGTGCTCCGGGTCATCCTCATCCAGGGCTGCGACGATCGGTCCGGTATCCAGGAGAAGCGCCATGGCCTCCGACTCCCTGCGGGTCAGGAGCGGAAAGGTTGGGCTGCGGGGGCATCAGGGTTGCTCTCCATGAGGACGGCGATGCCCACCGTCGATCCGGACCTGAAGGTGCCGAGCCTTGGCCGTCGACGCCGTCGCAACTCCTCGGCGCGCACCGACACGAGCTCTCCCAACGCACTGCTGAGCGAGATGCCACGCCGGTGGGCGTCGTCAGCGAGCACCGCGAGGTCGTCGCTCTGGGCGGTCACAGTGGCTCGTCGAACTCCTGCCATGAGGCTGATGCTACATCAGATGCAGCTCGTTTTCCGGGTGGGGGGTGCGGAGGGCCGCCGGTCGAGGGGGACCGGCGGCCCATGCGGGGTATAGCGGTGTCCTGGCTGCTACCTGTCTTGTGCCGAACGACTGATCAGCATAGTTACACAAGTTTGTAGATGATGTCAAGCGTGCCCTTCGCCGAGCTGGCGGCCCGCTCCCACTTCTCCTTCCTGGAGGGTTCTGCCTCACCTCGCGACCTGGTCGAGGTCGCGGCCCGGCTGGAGATCGGGAGCCTCGGCCTCTGCGACCGCAACGGGCTCTACGGCGCCGTCGGCTTCATCGAGGCCGCCCGCAAGGCCGGCATCCGCCCGGTGGTGGGCGTCGAGCTGGACCTGGTCGACGCCGGCCGGATCCGCCTCCTCGCCCGTGGCCGTCGCGGCTACCGCCAGCTCTGCCGCGCTATCAGCGCCGCCCAGCTCGCCGGCGCCAAGGGCCAGCCCCGCCTGCGCATCGCCGGCCTCACAGACGAGGAGCCGGTGGGCGGAACCCGGGGATACGAGGGTGGACCAGCGGAAGAGGAAGCGTGGGGGTGCGTGCGCAGCGAAGGTTTGCCGCAGGCAGCAGATGCAATGCTGCCGAGGCAAGGGCGCCGATCGCCAGTCAGGGCGATCGGACGCCCGGACCGCAGCGAAGCACCACTCCCGCTCCTCCGCCGTCGCCACCCCACGATCCCCTCGCCGTCCCGCCCGCAAGCCCTCCGGCCCACCGCCGGACCCTTCCCCGAGGGATGGCCATCGCTGCCCTCGACCCGGGATCGGGTGGAGAGCCCGCCGGCGGTGGTCGACCCCCAAGACCTCGACGACTGCATCGCCCTCGCCGGTGGACCGGAGAGCGCCATGGTCGCCGCCCTCGTCGCCGGCGACCGGCGCGGAGCCCAACGGCTTGCCGAACGGTTGCGCGAATGCTTCGGCCGGGACCGGGCGGCCCTCCTGCTCACCAACCATCGCCATCCCGCCGATCGCTGGCTCGCCGCCGAGGTCGCCGAGCTGGCGGAGCGGGCCGGCCTGCCGCTCCTCGCCAGCAGCACCCCCTTCCACGCCACCCGCGACGACAAGCCGCTGCTCGACGTCCTCACCGCCATCCGCCATCGCACCACCCTCGACCAGGCGGCGGCCCATGGGCTGCTCCTGCCTAATTGCGAGCACCGCCTGCTCTCCGAAGCCGGCCTGCGGCGGCGGCTTGCGGACTACCCCGACGCCTTTGACCATGCCGCGCAGATCGCGGCGCAGTGCAGCCTCGACCTCGACTTCACCGACGTTCGTTTCCCGGGCTTCCCCGTCCCCGAGGGCGAGACCCCCTTCTCCGTCCTCTACGGCCTCTGCCAGGACCAGGTCCGGCGCCGCTACCGTCCGCTCACCCCTCTGGTCGCGCAGCGGTTGCAGACGGAGCTCGACGTCATCCAGAAGACCAATCTCGCCGAATTCTTCCTGATCGTCCACGAGATCATGGGGTGGGCCCGGGAGCATGGCGTGCCCGGCCAGGGGAGGGGCAGCGCCGCTGATTCCATCGTCGCCTACCTCCTCGGCATCACCCGAGTCGACCCCATCGCTCACAACCTCCTCTTCGAGCGCTTCCTCCACGTCGACCATCAGGGGACACCCGACATCGACATCGACTTCTCCACCGATCACCGCGAGCAGGTGATCCAGCACGTGTACGAGAAGTACGGGGCGGAGCGCACCGGGATGGTCGCCAACGTGGTCACCTTCCGTCCGCGCCTGGCGGTGCGCGAGGTGGGCAAGGCGATGGGCTTCCCCGAGCCGATCATCGACCGCCTCGCCAAGTCCGTCGACGGCTGGCGCGAGGGCGGGGTGGAGGACGCCCTGGAGGCGGCCGGGATGCAGGCGCACGCCGCCAGCGGCGCACTCCCGTGGCAGCAGTTCCTCGACATCCTGCAGGTCATCGAGGGCACCCCCCGGCATCTCTCCATCCACGTCGGCGGCATGCTGGTCACCGGCGAGCCACTCATCGACGTGGTCCCGGTGGAGCGCGCCAGCATGGAGGGCCGGGTGGTGGTCCAATTCAACAAGGACGACGTCGAGGACCTCGGCCTCATCAAGATGGACCTGCTGGGGTTGCGCACCCTCTCCGCGGTCGCCGAGTGCCTGGAGATGATCGAGGGGACCCACGGCGTCCGCCCCGACCTCGACAGCCTCGCCCTCGATGATCCGCGCGTCTACGACATGATCTGCGCGGTCGACACCATCGGCCTCTTCCAGATCGAGTCGAGAGCCCAGCAGCAGGCGCTGTACCAATCCCAGCCTCGGGAATTCAACGACCTGGTGGTCCAGGTCGCGATCATCCGGCCCGGGCCCATCCAGGGAGACGCCGTGAACCCCTACCTGCGCCGCCGGCAGGGGCTGGAGCCGGTCAGCTACCTCCATCCCAGCTTAGAGCCAATTCTGTCGGAAACAAAGGGGGTCATCCTCTACCAGGAGCAGATCCTGCGCATCGTCATGGAGCTCGCCGGCTACAGCGCCGGTGAGGCCGACCGCTTCCGGCGGGCCATGAACCGGCACCGCTCGCGGCTCGAGATGCAGTCGCTGCACGACGACTTCGTCCGCCGCTGCGAGGAGCACGGGGGTCTCGACGCCGGTGTCGCTGAGAAGCTCTTCCGGAGCGTCGCCGGCTTCGCCGAGTTCGGCTTCTGCAAGTCGCACGCCGCCGCCTTCGCCCGGACCGTCTACGAGACCGCCTGGCTGCGCCTGGAGTACCCGGCCCACTGGCTCTGCGCCCTGCTCAACGCGCAGCCGATGGGCTTCTACCACCCCTCGGTGCTGGTCGACGACGGCAAGCGCCACGGCATCCGCACGCTCCCCGTCGACGTCACCCGCAGCCGGGCCCGCTGCATCCCCACGCAGCAGGCTGCGTGGGGGCCCCTCCCATCTGACAGGGGCTCGCCGCCCCTCGACGGCCCGGCAGAGCCGGGCTCGTCTCACCCCGCCACGGGAACGCAGCAGGCTGCGTGGGCAGTGCGCCTCGGCTTCAACTACGTCGCCGGGCTCGGCCCGGCCGGACGGGCGGCCTGCGCGGCGGCGGTCGACGCCGGCGCCGCCGGTTCGGTGGGGGAGTTCTGGCGGCACACCGGGCTCACCCGGCCGGCGATGGAGCAGCTGGTCCGCTGCGGGGCCTTCGACCGCGTCCATCCCGGGCGTCCCCGCCGTGAGCTGCTCTGGGAGCTGGTCGGGGTGGAGGGCTCGCTGCCGCCCCGCCGCCGAGCCGGAAGCGGTGGCCGTCCGGCTGCGACGCCGGGACCTCCGCGGGGACGGGGTCACGTCACCGCCGCTCCCCTGGCCGCCGTCCCGCCGCTCGGGCCGCTTCTCGACCTGCCCGCCCCGGCCCCGGAGCTGCCGCCAATGAGCGAGCGCGACCGGGTTGCCGCCGACTACGCGGTCCATGGGGTGAGCACCGGGCCGCACCTGGTCAGCCTGCTCCGGCCCTCCCTGGACGACCTGGGCTGCGTTCCGCTGGCGAAGGTCGCCGAGCTCCCTGACGGGTCACGGATCACGGTCGCCGGGCTGGTGATCGCCCGGCAGGCCCCGGTCTCGGCGAAGGGCTTCCGCTTCTTCACCCTCGCCGACGAGGGCGCTCATCTCGATCTCATCTTCCGGCCGGAGGTCGCTCAGAGCACCCGAGCCATCGCCAACGCCAGCCCCCTGCTGCTGGCCGAGGGGATCTTGGAGGTGAGCTCGGGGCGCTGCAACCTGCTCGTCAACTCCGTCATCGCCCTGGACGGCGACGGCCATCCGAGCACCGCCGCCCCCCGGGATGACCTGCCGGAGTGGCCCTCCGCGTCGCACGACTTCCACTGACGGCGGCCGATCCGAGCAACGGGCCCGCGGTCGCTGGGCGCACGCGGTCGGGCGTTCTGGAGCGTCCGGAGCGTTGTTTCACGCGAGTAACGCAGTGGCCTCATTGCTCCGATAGGAGCGGTTCACGCCTTCGCACATCAGTAGCCTGCAAGCACGTTCCACCCGCCCTCGGGAGGAGGCAGGACCGTGGTGTCACAGCAGATCTGTCCGTCGTGCGCGACCGCCAACTCGACGTACGCGTCCGTGTGCAGAAGCTGCTCTGCGCCGCTCACTCCCCGACCCCCGTCCAGCGATGCACCGGGCGGCTTCGCCGTCTACGGCGGCAACGGACAGAGCGCCGCGCCGGCCCCCACCCCCCCGGCACCGCCGGCGTCACCGGCCCCCACCTATGAGGCGAGCCCGCGCTCCGCGCCCGGCGAGGAGGGAGGGTGGCCGGTTGAGCGCCTCTCGGTGAGCAGCCACCAGGTGTGGGCGTCCAAGGCGTGGACCGGGGTGCCCAGGGTGCAGCCCCAGACCCCCCGTGCTTCCGTCTCCCCGGTGTGGGGCCCGCCCCCGGCGCCCGGGCCCACGCGCTCCGATGGCCGCTCCGCTGCTCCGGCACCCACCACCTCGGCCTTCCCCCCCGCCGTCCCGCCGCCGGCCCCCCGGGCTCCGATGGCCTTCCACCTGGACGGGGGAGCGGGGTCCGCGCTGGCCGCCGCACCGCGCATGCCAGGCCCCGCCAGCCCACCTGCACCGCCGGTGGTGGCCACCGCCAGCCCCGCGTCGACCTCGCTCGCTCCGCCGGACGCCAGCGGCTGTGGCTGGGGCATTCGCGAGCAGAGGCCATCGATGTACCCGACATGGATCCCCATCCCGGCGGCAGCCGGCTCGACCGGCGGGCCCTCCGCCGGCGGCGCCTATGCCGGCGTCGGGGCGTATCCCGGGTACTCCCACCCGGCACAGACCGCCGCGACTGCACCACACGTGGGCCGGTCCAGAGCCGCCTTCCGGGCTCTCATCCTGCTGGTCTTCGTCGCCCTGGTCGGGGCCGGCGCGTTCCTCTACCTGAGCAGCGAGTCGACGCAGGGTCTCGGTTCCGGGACGCACACACTCTCCACCCCGGCGACCCTCGGTGGCCAGGCTCAGAGCACCGGGAGCTCCGCCCTCGGTTCCGCGGTCGAGTCCCAACTGGCTGCCGAACCGGGTATCACGGGTTCAGTGTTCACCGTGTACGGCTCCGCGACCCCGGGAAGCCCAGCCTACATCCTGGGCATGGAGAGCGCCGGGCAGGCCGTGACCGCGTCCGATCTCAGCCAGTTCGTCGCCGGTTTCAACAGCACCAGCAGGGCCGCCTTCAGCCTGACCACCGCGGTGGTGACCAGCGACAGTGGTGTCAGCTTCCACTGCGCGCCGGACACGCTATCCGGGGCGACCGCCGCGATGTGTGTCTGGGTCGATGGGAATGTCATCGGGATGGTCCTGGGTTCCCCCGAGACCGACAGCGCCGACACCCTCGCTGCCGCCGAGCAGGCGCGCAGCACCGCGGAGCACTGACCCCGGGCGAGTCGCGACCGCCGGCCCGTCGCTGAAGCGGGGCCGCGCCCTCGCATCCATTAGGATCGTTGTCATGTCCGAGCAAGCGTGGGGGGTGAGCCGGCTCGCAGCCTCCGCCGATCGCCGGCGGATCGCGGTCATCAGCCTGCGCGGGGTGATCGGCGGGGCGGTCAAGACCGATGACACCCTGCGGACCCTCGGCGAGGCCCGCCGCAATCCGAGGGTGCGGGCTGTCCTCCTCGAGATCGACTCCCCCGGGGGCAGCGCGACGGAGTCCGAGGCCCTCTACCTGGGCGTGCGCCGGCTGGCACGTGAGAAACCGGTGGTGGCCTGGATCCGCAGCACGGGAGCGTCGGGTGCCTACTTCGCCGCCTGCGGAGCCAGCCGCATCCTGGCCTTCCCCTCCGCGATCGTCGGCTCCATCGGGGTGATCTCGGTGCGGCCAGTCGCCGTCGAGGCGCTGCGCCGGCTCGGCGCCTCCGTCCAGGTGACCAAGACGGGGCCGTTCAAGGATCTGGGCGCCCCCTGGCGGGAGCCCACCGAAGAGGACCAGGGCAAGGAGCGGGCGCTCGTCGACGCCATCTTTCACCGCTTCACGGGAGCGGTGGCCGACGCCCGCGGCCTCGATGAGGCGCAGCTCGCCCGGGTGACCAGCGGAGAGGTCTGGCTCGGCACCGAGGCGGTGACCCTCGGGCTGGTCGACCGCGTCTGCGAGGACGAGGAGGGGGCGCTCCGGGAGGCCCAGCGGCTCGCCGGCCTGCCCCACCGGCGGATCGTCCGGATGGGCCCGCGCCGGAGCGTGCTCCAGCGCCTCGGGGTCCCGGGAGCCGGCATGGGCCCGCCGGGGGTCCGCTGGATCGCCGAGATCGAGGGCTGGCTCCGGGCGCCGCGGGCGACGCTCTGATCTGACGCCGTCCCCCCGTGGGGGATGGCGCTGCCCCACACCGCGATCAGACGGATGGGAACCGGCGACGACGGATGATGCCCGTCGCCACACCTGCCCCGAGCAGGGTCAGACCGCCAAGGGTCACCAGGACTCCGGCTCCGATGAAGGGGAACGTCCCCCCGCACCCGAAGCGGGCACCGTGGTCGCGGCTGCCGGCGTCGCCGTGGAAGCGGGCGTGGCCGTGGCCGTGGGCGTGGCCGTGGGGGTCGCCGTGGAAGCGGGCGTGGCCGTGGCCGTGGGCGTCGGCAGTGACGCGGTGGTGATGCAGCCTGACGCGTCGATGGTGTCGCTGATGAGGGTGACATCACCCGTGCCGGCCAATACCCGCCCATCCACCGTGACCCCAGAGCCCAGGGTGATCGAGGTCGACGCCATGACGGTGCCGGCGAAGGTGGAGCCGTCCAGCGTTGCCGAGCTGCCCACCTGCCAGAAGACGTTGCACGGCGAGGCCCCATCGGTCAGCACGACGCTGCTGCTCGTCTTGGTGATCAGGCTGGATCCTGTTTGGAAGATGAACACCCCCTGCCCGGTCAAGGTGAGCGTGCCGTTCAGACTCAGCGCTCCATCCGAGGTCGTCTGGTACACCCCCGGGCCCAGGCTGAGCCCGGTGAGGTCGGCAGGCTCCGAGGTGCTCGTCGGGCTCTCCCCCGCCGCCCGGTTGTACGCCGTGGTCAGATCGGTCTGGGCCCCGAGCGCGACGCTATCGGCGGCGAAGGTGGTGTATGGAGACTCGACGACGCCCGGTGGGAAGCCGGTGACCGACGCAGTGGGGTAGGTGCCCAAGTCCCCGGAGACGGTCGAGGAGCCGGTATTGGTGACACCGGCGCCCGCCAGGACCGCGAAGGACGTGGCCGTACCCAGATTCACCGTGGTTGCTGCCAAAACAGCCAACCCACCAAAGGTCATCAAGATGGCGGCGGCTCCCACTCCCAGGGCCGCCCCAACCCAACGGGCCAGTCGGCCCGGGTGTGATCTCGAACCGCTGCTGTGAGAAATAGCCATTGAATGGCCTCCGCGAATGGCTGGGAAGACGCTTTCCTGGTGCCCGAACTCGCAATGGTGTGCGGCACACAGTCCCTGTGTACGCTGGCGGGCACCCTTGGTGATGTCGGGGGAGGGGTCGGGGACGGTCTTCACGCGCGGGGCAGACATCACCCGGCCGCCGGGGCGTCTGCAGCGCCGTCCTCCGTCCTCTCCCCACGGGCCGGGTCTGAGATCTGAGCGTCGCGCGGGATGGACAGCGCGAGGCCGGCACGAGCCAGCGCCTCGGCAAGCTCGTCGACGGCGTGAAGGCCGGTCTCCAGGTCGGAGGCGTCGAACGGCCGCGTGGAGCGCCTCTCGCAGACCACGATGCCGGTGAGCCGCTCCGCGTCGACCACCGGGAGCAAGAGATGCGAGGTGAGGTCGATGCCCCGGCGGCGCTGGGGACGGTGAGAGGCACTCTCGGTCCAGATCGCTCCCCGACGGCTCTGGCGCACGCGCGCGAGCAGTTCGGAGGGGACGGTCGAGCTGGTCATCGCCGCGTCCGGGGGGAGGGCGATGGCGCGGTCGGCCGACACCGCCTGGGCCAATCGGTTGAGCCCCAGCCGCACCGCCGTGTCGACCGCCACCTGGGCCCAGATCGTCGGCGCGAGCCGGGTGCTGCGCCGGTTGGCCAGCCCGTTGGCGGCCATCCCCGCCCCGGCCGCCAGCGCGCCGGAGGCGATGACCGGAAGGCTGGTGAGGCAGAGCAGGGCAAAGGCGGGGTACATCACCAGGAAGGTGGCGAGGAGCGCGCGGGTGAGGAACCCGCGGACGCCGCCGGGGCGATGCCGGCGGCGCTGGTCGGCGAAGGTCCACGCCCGGTTCCAGACCGTGTTCCAGGCGTAGCTCAGGGCGAACGCGGGCAGGAAGGCGAGCAGCGGAGGCAGGTGGCCCGGTCCGGCCAGGGCCCAGAGGGCGGGCAGGAAGAGGCCGAGGCCGGAGACACCCACCAGGCCAAACTTCCAGATCCGCGCCGAGCCGTCGACCCGGAAGAAGAGCGAGGCCAGGTGGTGGAGGAAGAGGACGCCCTGGCGGGCGCTGGCCTTGCTGGTCCCGGCGGCTCGAGCCTGGAAGCGCAGGGGCACGTCCACGACCCGCAGTCCCGGCACGCAGACCAGAAGCTCCAGGAGGATCTTGAAACCGACCGGGCGGAACTCGATGCCGTCGATGAGGCGGCGCCGGCAGAGGAAATACCCCGAAAGCGGGTCGGTGCTCTGGCGGGCTTCCTTGAAGAGGATCTGGGCGACCAGGCCGGAGCCGCGGCTGACCAGGTGACGGGCCAGCCCGGCCAGGCCGCCGGCGCTCCCCCCCGAGACGTACCGGCTGGCCACCACCAGGTCCGCGCCCGCCTCCGCGGCGGCGAGCATCTCGGGGATCAGCTCCGGGGGGTGCTGGAGGTCCGCATCCATGACGCAGACGAGATCGCCCCGTGCCATGTGGAGACCGGCGACGACGGCGGTGCTCAGCCCCCCCGCTCGCTCGGCACCGGTCCGGAGCAGGCAGCGGACCTCGGGGTGCGCCGCCTGCAGGGCGGCCAGCCGGGAGGGGGTCGCGTCGTCGCTGTCATCGACGAAGCAGACCTCGGCGCCGATGCCGGCAAGGGAGGTCTCCAGCCGCGCCCAGAGGGTTGCGAGGCTCTCCGCCTCGTTGCGCGTGGGGATCACCACCGAGAGCCGGGGCGCGGGATTGGCCATTGGCCGCAAGGATAGTGTCCGGCTGGGGCGCTGGCCGCGGCGTGACCCGATCGGATCAGGCGAGCAGCGGGAAGCGGTCCCCGGCAAGCCCGAGAAGGGTGCGGTCGTCGCCGTCCAGGGGCATCCTGCCGGTGCCCTTGAGCGCGCAGGTCTCGCCGTCCCAGCCGGCCGGCAGCGGCGTGCCCAGGAGGCCGTCGAGGGTGAGCCGCACGATCGCCAGGGCCGCTGGTGGCACCGGCGGTGGGTGGGGGAGGTGCGCGGTGAGGTCGAGGAGGTGCAGGGCCGCCTCTACGGTGAGCGTGGCCAGGAAGTCGGGGACGGCGATCACCAGCCCCTGGGTCTGGACGCGCGCGGCCATCGGGGCGGAATCCTCACGCCCGCGGCGGCGAGCGGTTCGTGCCACGACCTGGGTCTCAGCCCATCCGGCCATGATGGCCGTGGCCGCCGCGCGGAGGGCCGCTTCCGAGGCCTCCTCCCAGTCCTCTGCGAGATCCGACGTGCGCAGGTAGGCGGCGGAGGCGCGCCGGACGTAGTCGGCATGCCGCGCCGCTGGCTCGGTCCCCGGCCGGAAGGAGCGCCAGTAGGCGACCAGGTCGCTGGTGGCGGCGTGCTGGGAGGGCGTGGCGAAGGCCACCAGCGCCCGCTGGGGATCGAGCATGAGGTGGAAGAGGACGTCGCGCACGCACCATCCCTCGCAGCGCGTCGGCCGCGCCCAGTCGTCGACCGCCAGCTCCGAGACGACCACGCTGACGGCCCGGTACGTCTCGGTGAGAGCGCCCAGCAGATCGGCCCCGCTGACCTCCGCCACGAGACGATTCTGGCGCTGTGTGCGGGGCTATGCTCATCCCATGGCAGACATCGAGATCACTCCCGACCACCTCATCGTCCACATTCGGGGCGCGGACAAGTTCCTCGCCCTCAAGAGCCAGCTCGAGGTGCCGCTGCAGCATGTCGCCGGGGTGGAGACCGCGCCGCCGGAGGTGCACGAGGTCTTCCACGGGATGAAGGTGGGCAGCAACCTGCCCGGGGTGGTCACGGCGGGACGGTTCCTGCAGCACGGCGAGTGGGCGTTCTGGGATGTCCACGACCCCAGCAGGGCGATCACCATCCGGCTCCATGACGAGCACTACGCCAAGCTGGTGATCGGAGTGGACGACCCGTCGGGCACCGTGTCGGCCATCACCGCCGCGATCGCCCACCGCTGAGGCGACGGGGAGGCTCCACCCTCGGGCAACGGCGCGTCCGTGGGTGCGGGTCGCGCCGTGAGCCGGGAGCGCGAGGCCGCGCCAACCGTCCTCCCCGGCGGCTCCTGCTTGACCGCGGGCAAAGCCCGTTTCAAGATGGATCGAGGACTCCGGACGGGTCCGGCACGGCGGCGTTCGCCGATCACCGCAGGAGCGGAGGGTGACTCATGGCCATTGCGGAAGAGCTCGAGGTATCGGAAGCCCAGATCGCGGTGCACTGGCGGGAGGAGGAGTACATCCAGCCCCCGCCGCGCTTCGTCGGGCAGGCCAACGCGCACGATCCGGCGATCCTGGAACGCTTCCGGGAGGAGAACTTCCCGGAGTGCTTTCGTGAGTATGCCGACCTCCTGAGCTGGGACCGGTACTGGCACACCACTCTGGACAGCAGTGACCCGCCTTTCTGGAAGTGGTTTGCCGGGGGCCGGCTCAACGCCTGCTACAACTGCGTCGACCGGCATCTCGAGACGCGGGCCAATCAGGCGGCGCTGATCTGGGTGCCCGAGCCCGAGGGCGAGCTGACCCAGACGATCACCTACCGTGAGCTGCACCGCCGGGTCAACGCGTTCGCCGCCCTGCTCCGCGATTACTGCGGCCTCAAGGCCGGCGACCGGATCACCCTCCACATGCCCATGGTCCCCGAGCTCCCGGTGGCGATGCTGGCCTGCGCCCGCCTCGGGGTCATCCACTCCGAGGTCTTCGGTGGCTTCAGTGGCGCCGCCTGCGGGGAGCGGATCGCCGACTCCCAGAGCCGGTTCCTGGTCACCATCGATGGCTACTACCGGAACGGTGACCTGGTCGATCACAAGGTCAAGGCCGACGAGGCCGTGACCCGGGCCGCGTCGCTCGGCCAGGAGGTCGACAAGGTGCTGGTCTTCCGGCGCCATGCCGGCGAGTACGCGTCGCAGACCCCGATGGTGGAGGGCCGCGACGTCTTCGTCGATGATGTCATCGGCCAGTATCAGCGCGCCGTGGTGCCTCCGACCTCGATGCCTGCGGAGGCTCCCCTCTTCCTCATGTACACGAGCGGCACGACCGGCCACCCCAAGGGTGCCCAGCACTCCACCGGTGGCTATCTCGCCTACGTGGCCGGTACTTCCAAGTACTACCAGGACATCCACCCCGACGACACCTACTGGTGCATGGCCGACATCGGCTGGATCACCGGGCATTCGTACATCGTGTACGGGCCGCTGGCCCTGGGTACCACGAGCGTCCTCTACGAGGGCGTCCCCACCTACCCCGACCCCGGACGTCCCTGGCGCATCGCCGAGCGCCTCGGGGTCACCATCTTCCACACGGCTCCGACCTCGATCCGGATGCTGCGCAAGCTGGGGCCGGAGGAGCCGGCCAAGTACGACTACCGCTTCAAGCACATGACCACGGTCGGCGAGCCGATCGAGCCCGAGGTGTGGCGCTGGTACCACAACGCGGTGGGCAAGGGCGAGGCGGTGATCGTCGACACCTGGTGGCAGACCGAGACCGGCGGTTTCCTGGGCTCGACGCTCCCCGGTCTGCAGGGGATGAAGCCGGGGAGCTGCGGGCCGGCTGCGCTCGGAATCTACCCGGTCATCCTCGACGAGGAGGGGACGGTGGTCGAGCCGGGCAGCGGCAAGGCCGGCAACATCTGCATCCGCAATCCCTGGCCCGGCATCATGCAGACCATCTGGGGACAGCCGGAGCGCTTCGTACAGGTCTACTACCGGAAGTACTGCAAGGACCTGAAGAGCAAGGACTGGCACGACTGGCCGTACTTCGCCGGCGATGGCGCGCTCCAGGCGGCCGACGGTTACGTCCGGATCTTGGGACGGGTCGACGACGTCATCAACGTCTCCGGCCACCGGCTGGGAACCAAGGAGCTGGAGTCAGCGGCCATCACCGTCAATGAGGTCGCCGAGGCGGCTGCGGTGCCCGTCATCGACGCCATGCGTGGCAAGGCGGTCGAGATGTACATCTCACTCAAGCCCGGCTTCAAGCCGTCAGTGGAGCTAGAGGCGAAGGTGGTCAAGGCGATCGAGGTCGAGATCGGCAAGATCGCCCGCCCCACCAACGTCTGGATCGTCTCGGACATGCCCAAGACACGCTCCGGGAAGATCATGCGCCGGGTCATCGCCGGCATCTCCAACTTCACCGACGTCGGCGACATCACCACGCTGGCCAATCCCGAGGTGGTGGAGCAGATCAAGCACCACGTGCAGGCCGAGAAGCTGTCGCGCGGGCAGCTGCCCCGCGAGCTCTCCGCGCAGGAGGAGGCGGACATTCAGGCCTTCGGCAAGGCCGAGTAGCCAACCAGGGACATCGGTCGCGGGGGAGGAGGTCGCGGTGTGCGGCCTCCTCCCTCCTGCGTGCCAGCTCCGGGTGAGCCGTCATGCCCGCGGCCCACCGATCCGGAGGACTGGTCACGCCCGATCCCCCGGCGGGGCCGAAGCCCCTGTCAGCGGGCTGATGGAGCCCCGGTGGGTAGGACGACCCGCTTCATCGCCGCGTTGGTGACGTCGGCAAAGGAGGTGTAGAGGGCGGCGATGGCCGTGAGCAGGCCGACGATCCCGCCGATCCTGGTGAAACCGGCGCCGGCGGCGTCGTTGCCCCAGGCTCCGATCGCGAGAAGGTAGAAGGTGACCGCGAGCAGGACAAAGACCAGGGTCACCGCCTTGGCGCCGGCCAGCGACGCGATGGCCATGTAGGTGGTGAAGATCCCCCAGGACAGCAGGAACAGGCCGATGAACCCGCTGACGACCTGGGCCGTCGATACCGTCGGACTTGTGCTGCCGATCTTCGCCGCGAAGAACCAGACCAAGAGGACGTAGCTGAACCAGAACGCTCCGTAGGAGCAGAAGGCCGTGGCGGTGAACGTGTTGCCGCGGCGGAAGGCCCAGAGGCCGGCGACGAACTGGGCGAGGCCTCCGTAGGACGCGGCCACCGCCAGCACGCCGACAGTCGCGCCGCCGTTGAGCCAGCCGATGTCGATGACCATCAGCATCAGCGTGGTCAGACCAAATCCGGCAAGCCCCAGGGGCGCCGGATCGGCCAGGGGGTTGTCTGGCGGTTTCGGTGCCTGGGCAGCGCTGTACGTACCGGGTATGCGTTGCATGGGTGGCTCTCCTCACAACTAGCGCGACGTGCGCGCGCTCCCCGCCGAACAATGTATCTCTGAACTGCGCGTCAGTCCAGAGGCAGGCAGACACCCCTGTCCGTGCGGGCCCCTTCCTCAGGCCATGGCGCGCCGGTATACGCGCGTGCTCCACCAGATGGCGAGCAGGGCCGCCGCCCCCATGACCCCGAAACCCTCGGCGACGGTCGCCGAGGCCAGGTTCCCCGCGGCCAGGTCGCGAGCTGCCTCGACGGCGTAGTACATCGGATTGGCGTGGGCCAATCCCTGCAGCCAGCCGGGCCCCAGGGAGAGGGGGAGGAGCACGCCGGCCAGCAGCGTGAGCGGAAGCTGCAGGCCGGTGACCACGGCGGCCAGGCTTCCGATCTGCTTCAGGGTGATGCCGAGGGCGGCCGACCCCGCGGAGCACGCCGCGGTGAGCAGGGCGAGCAGGCCGAGCAGGATGGCGAGGCCGGCCCAATGCGGGTGGAAGCCGAACGGCGTGGCGACGACCAGCACCAGGACCGCCGGCACGACGAACATCAGCACGTCGCGGAGGATCGTCCCGAGCACCAGGGCCAGCCGGCTCGCCGGGGTGACCCGCAGTCGCTCGATGACGCCGGACTCCAGCTCCCCGATGACGATCCAGCCGGCGCCCATCCCGGATCCGAAGGCCATCAGGGCCAGGATGCCGGGCACGAAGACGTCCAGGACGCTGCCGCCTGGAAAGCCCGGGCCGCCCGCCAGCGGCTTGAGCAAGGGGGCGAAGAGGGCCAGGTACATGAGGGGGACGCTCAGACCCATGAACACCCAGATCGGCTGGCGCAGCGTCTCGAGGATGCGCCGGCGGGCGAGCAGAGCGGTCTGCAGCAGGAAGGTCATGATGCGATCGCCTCCATGGCCGCCGGGCCGGCGTCCCGCAGGGAGCGTCCCGTCTCGTGGAGAAAGACGTCGTCGAGTGAGGGCTCCCGCAGCGAGACCCCCTGGACCTCGACGCCTCGGGCTCGCAGCAGGTCAAAGATCGCCGCCATCCCCGTGGTGGCGCTGTCGAGGTCGACCCGGATGGTTTCGCCGTCGACACGGGCCTCACGGACGAGCGGCTCGCGTCCCAGCTCGGCGGTGACCGCGGCCAGATCCGCGAATCCCGGGCGCGGCGTGATGGTGACCCCGGCCGGATACCGCCCCCGGAGCTCCTCCGGGGTCCCCTCGGCGACCACCAGCCCGTGGTCGATGATGGCGACCCGATCGCTGAGCTGGTCCGCCTCGTCCAGGTAATGGGTGGTGAGGAGGACGGTCGTGCCGGTGTCGCGCAGACGGCGAAGCTGGTCCCAGAGGTTGGCCCGGTTCTGGGGGTCGAGCCCCAGGGTGGGCTCGTCGAGGAAGAGCACGTCGGGGCGGTGCACGATGCCGAGAGCCACCTCGAGCCGCCGCCGCTGACCGCCCGAGTAGGTGCGGGCGATGCGCTGGCAGAAGGGGGCGAGGTCAAGCCGCTCGATCAGCTCGTCGGCGCGGCGCTCCGTCTCGTGCCGTCCCATCCCGTACAGCCGGCCCTGCAGGACCAGGTTCTCCCTCCCCGTCGCCTCGATGTCGGCGCCGCCCCGCTGGCCGACATAGCCGATGCGCCGGCGCACCGCGGCGGGATGGCTGACGACGTCCAGCCCGGCGACCACGACCTCGCCCGCATCGGCCCGAAGCAGGGTGGTGAGGATGCGCAGCGCCGTGGTCTTCCCGGCCCCGTTGGGGCCCAGGAAGCCGTAGATCTCGCCGGCCGGGACCGAGAGGTCGACGCCGCGAAGGGCCTCGACCCGTCCACCCCGGCCCGAGAACGACTTGCGCAGGCCCGTCACCCGCACCGCGCAGGCGGCTCCCGGTTGCCGGGTCGGCCCAACCGCCACCGAACCCGGCGGAGGCCCAACGTCCGCGGGCGTCACGCTCCCGGTCCCCACTACGCCGCCGCCGCCTTGGTCAGCCGCATCTCGAGGGTCATCCCCGAGGTGTGGGTCTCGCAGCCGCCGAATGTGGTCTCGGCCGCCAGGCGCCGGAAGGAGGGCGGCGAGTAAGCGCGGCGCCGGAGCATGGTGGAGAGAGTCAGCCTGGTCACGAAGGAGTTGACCCGGCTGAGCCGCATCCGCGCGACCTCGCGCGCGATATCGGCGCGGGTCGCCTCCCGATTCATGTCCTGGATGACCGCCCTCCCGCCGGGGCGGAGCACCCGGTGCATCTCGTCGAGGGCGCTGACCGGCTGCTTGAAGTTCTTGAACGCGGCCTGGCAGATGATCAGGTCAAACGACTCGGGGGCGAAGGGCATGGCGGAGACGTCGCCCTGGCGAAACTCGACCTGCACCCCCGCCTGGCGGGCTGTCTGCGTGGCGATCTTCACCATGGTGCGGCTGATGTCGAGCCCCGTCACCCGTGCGACTCCTGCCCTGGCCAGCTCGACGGCCTGGTAACCAGGGCCGGGAGCCACCTCCAGCACCGCGGCACCGCTGGCGAGGCCGGCGGTGAGGCGCGCCGCTTCCTGGCGGTACTCGGCCATCTGGGTTACCGAGCCGCGCTGCCGCGCGTACCAGCGTGCCGTCCGCCCCTCCATCTCTGGGAGCTGGAAGCGCCGGCGTGGACTGACATACTTCTCGTGCACGATCGGCCTCCGGTGGTGATATATTAGTAACTAAGCAATTCATATACTAAGCAAATGCCCAAGCCAGAGTCAACCCCCGCCCGTGCCGCTCTGATCCGCCGCCTCAGCGAGGCGGTGCGCCGCCAGGTGGCGTGGACCGTCCTGCACAACCAGGCGATCGCCGAGCGGCTGGGGATGAGCGCCACCGACCTGCACGCCACCAACCTCCTGGACATCGAGGGGCCCATCACCGCGGGACGCCTGGCGGAGCTCATGGGCCTCACCACCGGGGCCGTGACCGGGGTGCTGGACCGCCTGGAGCGCGCCGGCCTGGTCCGGCGCGAAGCGGATCCCGCCGACCGCCGCCGGGTGGTGGCCCGACTCGTCCCCGAGGGGATGGAGCGGGTGAGGGCGGCCTTCGTGGCCGTCGGGACCGGTGTGCAGGACCTCTACGCGGGCTACGACGACTCCCAGCTCAGCCTGCTGGCGGAATACGCGGAACGCAACGCCGAGATCACCCGGCGAATCACCGCGCAGATGCGGGCGGGGGCACCCGTCTCTGACGAGGCCGGAGACGGCGAGATGTCGGCGCCGCTCGGCAGCGCCACCGCCGGGCGCCTGGAGATCAGCGGCAACGCTGCCAACCTCCGCATCCGATCCGACCCGGGTCGGGGCCTCCTGTACACCGCGACATTCGAGCGGCGGGCGCCTCGGATCCGGGCGCGCGGAGGGACGGTGACGGTCGCCTATCCGGGCATCTTTGCCCTCGGCGCGGGTCGCGGCGTGATCGGCCTGAACGCCGGCATCCCCTGGACGGTCGAGCTGCGGGGCGGTGCGTCCAACGTGGATGCCGACCTCACGGGAGTGCCCCTCACAGGATTCAGCCTGACCGGCGGTTCCAGCCGCGTGGAGTGCCGTCTACCCCAGCCGATCGGCACCATGGCGCTCCGCGTCCGCGGCGGCGCCAGCCGGATCGCCTTCCGGCGCCCCGCCGGCGTTCCGGTCCGGGTGCGGGTCGAGGGCGGGCTGAGCAAGTTGCGCGTGGATGCCCGGCAGTACCGGGCGATGGGCGGGCCGGCGGTGCTGGACAGCCCGGGCTACGAAGACGCCACCGACCGCTATGAGCTGACCGTTGACGGCGGCGCCAGCCACATCACCGTGGATGGCCTGTAACCGCCGCCTCCGCCCGCGCTCCAGGCCCGTTGGACACCGCCGGCGCTCTCGGCCCGTCCGCTGATCCGCGCCGACCCGGACCGTGTTACCGGATAGGGTGCGATGGCGAGCCGGCGGGCCTGGTGACCACGCCGGGCACTTAAGGTATACTTGACATAAAGTCAGGTTGACCTAAACCTGCACGGACCGAAATCCACCCGGGAGACCGAATGGCCGTCGCCCTCGCCCGCCCCGACGCCGCCCTTTCCGGCGCCCCCGCTCGTGAGCTCGCCGCCCGCATCGAGCGCCTGCGCCGCCAGCGCAACGCGGTCATCCTGGCCCACAACTACCAGCTCCCCGAGGTGCAGGACATCGCCGACATCGTCGGCGACTCGCTCAACCTCTCGTGCCAGGCCGCCCGGACGGATGCCGACGTGATCGTCTTCTGCGGAGTCCACTTCATGGCCGAGACCGCCGCGATCCTCTCCCCGGAGAAGACGGTCCTCCTGCCCGACCTGGAGGCGGGGTGCTCGCTGGCCGACACCATCACCGCTGACCAATTGCGCGCCTGGAAGGCCCAGCATCCGGGCGCGGTGGTGGTCTCCTACGTGAACACCTCGGCCGAGGTCAAGGCCGAATCCGACTACTGCTGCACCTCGTCCAACGCCGAGGCGGTGATCCGGGCCATCCCCGAGGACACCGAGATCCTCTTCTGCCCCGACATGTTCCTGGGCGCTCACCTGGAGAGGGTGACCGGGCGCCGGATGCAGGTCTGGATGGGCGAGTGCCACGTCCACGCCGGCATCGATCCCGACGACCTGGAGGCTGCCCGCCGTCGCCACCCCGACGCCGAGCTGCTCCTGCATCCCGAATGCGGCTGCACCTCCGCGACCCTCTATCGCCTCGGCCACGGCGACTACCAGGGCTCGAGCTGCATCGTCGCCTCGACCGAGGGGATGGTCCGCCGCGCGGTGGAGTCGCCGGCCACCACCTTCATCGTGGCGACCGAGGTGGGCATCCTTCACAGGATGAATCTGCTGGCTCCGGGCAAGCGCTTCCTGCCGGCGTCCGAGGACGCGGTCTGCCCCTACATGAAGAAGATCACCCTGGAGAAGGTCGCGGCCTGCCTGGAGCGGATGGAGCCCCGGGTCAGCGTGCCCGAGCCGATCGCCTCACGCGCTCGCCTGGCCCTGGACCGGATGGTCGCCATCGCCCCATGACGACCGGGTGGACGGCGCCGGCCATCCCGTTCTGATCGAGGTTCATGTCACACCGGAAGGGCTGCGGCACCCGGGGACCAGGTGCTGCCGTTCCACCCATCGTTCGCCAGCTGGCCGCTGCTGTTGACGAAGAAGACATCCATGTCCCCCGCCGACGGCGAGGTCGCGGCCATGCCTTCAGCCAGCAGGCGCTGCGGGGGGACTATGGCACAGTCGCTCGCCGAAAACCTGACCGTGGAGTCCGTCTGCCGGTTCCAGGCCGACCTGCCCGGTCTCCCGGTGGCCCGGGTGCGCGGCTGGGCGCCGGGCTGGAAGGCCGCGCCGCCGATCGGCTCCGGTGACGCGAGGCCCCGCCCGGTTATGCTCGGCGCCGAAATCGATGCAGCAGCGCTTCACCAACCTCTACGACCGTGACCGCTGGCGCCGGTATGGGTACTCACTGACGGCCGTCGGTGTGCTCTGCGTGGTGCTGGCCGCCGTCGTCGAGTCCCGGAAGGACCAGGGGGCGGGGCAGATCTGGCTCGTCTTCGCGGCGCTGACCCTCGGGCTGGCCATCTCGCTCTGGATGCGGCAGCGCTACAGCTACGCGCGGCTCGACGGCGGGCAGCTGGTCTTCCGGTACCTGACCGTGACGGTGCGCATCGACCTCGTCGAGGTGCGCCGGGCTCGGATCGCGAAGCTCGCCTCGGCGGTCCAGGGACGGGCCCGGACGCCCAAGGGCCTGGCCGGTGTCGACGCCCTCGTCCTCCAGCTCCGCCACCCCGACACCGCCCGCCTCCGCCGCCTGCTCACCCGCCGCTGCGTCTTCGACGAGGAGCTGGTCATCCCGCTTGCCGGAGCCGCCGTGCTTCAGCGCCAGATCGAGGCGGCAGTCTCCCCGCACCGGCGCGCCGAGGGCCCGGAGACCCGCCCGAACCCCAGCCGCTCGCGGCGGAGGAACCGGCGGCGATGACCGAGGAGCCCCCGCCCGGGATGCCTCCGGACGAGACCACCGGCAGCACATCGCCGGTACCGTCCGCCGAGGAGCCGGCGGAGGCCCCGCTGCCCGCCGCGGCCGCCTTCACAGCGACCGACGATCGTCCTCTGGTCAGGGCCGGGCTGCGCGGCTTCCTCGACCTCACCCGCGTCGACGTCGCCCTGGTCATTGCGCTGACCCTGCTCGCCTTCCTGCTCCGCTGGGGCAGCCCGATCCTGCCCAACTTCCTGGGCGGCAACGCGACGTCGGTGCCGGCCATCCAGATCCTCGGCGTCGGCAACGCCCACAACAGTGTCTCCAGCGCCTGCGAGGAGGTGCCCGTCGGCAAGAAGACCATCAAGGCGTGCGGCCAGGTCTTCGACGAGGTGTACTTCCCGACCGACGCCGCCGACGACCTCCACTCGCCGGCGATCGGCTACTTCGACCCCGAACCCCCCCTGGTCAAGCTGCTGATGACCCCGTCGATCGCGATCCTCGGCTTCAACACCTGGGGCTGGCGGATGACCGCAGTGCTGACCGGCAGCCTGCTCTGCGGCCTGATGTACCTGATCGCGCTGCGGCTGCGCCGCGACCGCTTCTTCGCCATCGTCGCGTCGCTGCTGGTCTGCCTCGACGGGCTGGCCTTCGTCGAGTCCCGGCTGGGCCTTCTCGACATGCCGGCGATCTTCTTCACCGCGCTGGCCTGGTATTTATTCCTGCTCCACTGGCAGGCGAGGACGCGCCGCCAATGGCGGGTCACCCTCTACCTCCTGGCCGCCGGTCTGGGGCTGGCATTCGCGGCCAAGCTGACCGCCGTCGCTCCGCTGGTGGTGATCGCCGCACTGGTGTTGCTCCGATGGCTGGCCCCCTACGCAGCCGGGATCCTCCCTGCCCTCCGGCGACTGGCCGGGGCGCGCCGCCACGAGACGGTGCTCTGGAAGGAGGCGGCCGGGTCGAGGGCGTGGCTCCACTACGCGGCCGGTCTCGCTCTGGTGGTGGTGATCTTCTGCGCCAGCTGGTCGCGCTACCTGACCATCGGTCACGACGACGTCTACCAGTTCGTCTCCTGCAATCCCAACGTCTCGGGCCTCACCACGGCGCCATATCCGAACAACGTCAAGATCCTGCAGGTCCCGGTGACGAAGGTGGGCGGCGTCACCGTCCCCAACCCGGTGGAGGCGATCTCCAACATCATCGCCATCAACGAGGCGAGCCTCCGCTACCAGGAGCTGGAGTGCCACGGACATCCGTACGCATCCCGCTGGTACACCTGGCCGATCATGGAGCACCCGGTGCTGATGTACTACCAGAGCGCTCCGCTGCTCGACGCACCCAGCGTCACGGGCACGGGTGTCATCACCAACATGGGCAACCCGGCGGTGTGGTGGCTCGGCATCCTCGGTCTGCTCTTCTGCGTGTGGCGGATGATGGCGGGCGCGAAGTGGTTCCGCGTATGTGTCGGCGCGCTCATGGTGGCGTCGCTCGTCACCATGATCCTGACCTTCCATGCCGCCGAGCCGGGCATCGACCTCATCACCGGCACCCAGCCCGGGCCCATCGGCCCGGTGGGCCCGCTCTTCTACCTCGGCTTCCTCGGCCTCGGGGTCTTCTGCGCGTGTGCGGGCGTCTTCGCGGTCGTCTCACGCCGCTTCGTGCCCGCCTTCATCGTCCTCGGCTACATCGCCTCGTGGATGATGTGGGTGCCGGGCAACAAGGCGCGCGTCCTCTTCTACTACCACGCTCTGGGGATGCTCATCTTCCTCGCCCTGGGCCTCGCCTACGCTCTCGCCGCGCTGCGCCACGTGCGCTTCTTCGCTGCCGGCAGATGGTGGTCGCTGGCACCGCTCGCCTATGCGGGAGTGGCGGCGGTGGTCGCCGCCTTCATCTTCTTCTACCCGGTGTGGACCGCCATCCCGCTGACCACTCCGGACCAGCAGATGCGCCTGTGGGTGGACGCCTGGTAGGGCCATGACCGGTCCGGGGAGCCCTGGGCTCCGGCCGCCGCTCGGGGTCACCAGGTGACGGGGCCGGGTAGCACCGCGCTCCTCCTGCTGCTCGCCGCCCTCGGGGCCGCCTCCGGCTTCGCCGTGCTCGGCCTGGTGGCCACCCCGCTCCGGCTCGGCGAGCGGATCGCCATCGCGACCATCGTCGCCTTCACGCTCGATGCCACGGTCTGCTTCCTTCTCAGCATCGGCATCGGCCTCGGCCCGGCATCGATCCTGCTGGCGCCGGTCATCGTGGGGGGAGGATCGCTGCTGCTGGCCTGGCGGCTCCGGGTCAGCGTGGTCGCCACCTGGCAGGCGTCCCTGGAGGATGCCCGAGGCCGGTCCCGCGGCACCCTGGCCCTGGCGGTCATCGCCGTGGTCGTGGCGGTCGCATTCACCCTCCTCCTCTCCCGGACCATGTCCCAGGACACCGTCGGCGATCTGGTCACCGGGTACTGGATCCCCGATTGGGCGCAGCACCTGATCACGGCGTCCAGCTTCAGCACGGCCCAGAACTTCCCGCCCCAGAACCCGATCATGAGCGGCACCCCGCTCTACTACCCGTTCCTCCCCGACTTCACCTCGGGGATGCTGATGCGCCTCGGTCTCGGCGACGGTCCGTCGCTCTGGCTGCCCCAGGTGATCCTCGCGGTGGTGCTGGTGCTCCTGGTGGTGAGCCTCGCCGAGCGGCTCGGGGCGCGCATGTCGGTGGGAGTGCTCACGGTCCTGATCTGCTTCCTGGGTGGGGGGCTCGGCTTCGTGGGCGCGCTCCACGACGCCTGCACCGACGCCCACTACACGTCCGGGCAGTGCAGCGCCGGCTACGTCATCACGAATCCCGCCGACGGCGTCGGCATCACCGCCGGCACCCTCCACGCCCTTCCCGGGCTGGTCGCCGACCAGCCGACCAGCTTCGACGGCATGACCTCGGAGCCCGAGTCGGGGACGCCGGTCTTCTCCGACCAGGCGTGGTACACGCCGCTCTTTGCCTGGTGGCTGCCCCAGCGCACCCTCATGGAGGGCTTCGACGTCGTGGTGGCGTCCCTGCTGATCCTCCTCGCCGTCTTCGAGCGGGCCCGAGCGCGGCTCTTCGACGTCGGCGTGGCCGGGCTCTTGGTCGGGCTCCTCCCCCTCATCCATGTCCAGAGCCTCTTCGCCATCGCCGTCATCGCCATCGGTCTGGCGGCGATCCGATGGCGACGTGCCTGGCTGCTCTTCGCCGGGGTGGCGGCGCTGGTCGCGGCCCCCCGGGTGATCCAGCTCATGCTCGCGCCCCACGGATCCGCCGCTCTCGGCAACCAGTACCCCTGGTTTGAGCCGGGCTGGATGTCGGGAGTCGTCACCACCACCACCCTTGGCCACTCGGTCACCCTCTCCGCGGTCGGGGGCGCGATCGGTGACACCCTGCGCCTCCCCCTCAGCAGCACCTGGTGGGGGTTCTGGTGGGTCAACCTCGGGGTGGCGGTACCGCTCTGCGTGGCCGTGGTGTTCCTGGCCCTCGCCCGGAAGCTCGGGAGAGGGAGGGTCCGCGAAGTGGCCGGACGCGTCCTCGGGGTCCTTCCCCCGGGCCTGCTGCGCCTCCTCCTCGCCTGCATCCCGATCTTCGTCCTCTGCAACGTCATCATCTTCCAGAGCTGGGACTGGGACAACACGAAGCTGCTCCTCTACTGGTACCTGGGGGTCGCCCTGGCGGTGTCGGCGATCACGGTCTGGCTCTGGGTGGGGTGGTGGCGGCGCATCCTCGCCGTCCTCCTGGCCGGCAGCGTGCTGGCCACCGGCACCCTGGCCCTGCTGCGGCTCCTGCCCTACGAGGCGCCGTCGGCGTCGGTGACGGGACCCTACGTGGTCGTGCCCGCAGCCGACATGCACCTGGTGGCGTCCCTCGACGCGCACACGGCCCCCAACGCCGTGTTCCTCGTCTCGGGGAGCACCGACGATTTCTTCGACCCGGTCCCCTTGCTCACCGGGCGGCCGGTGGTGATGGGCTACTACCCCTGGCTGTGGAGCTACGGGCTGGACTACGGGCAGCGCCAGGCCGACGTCGCGATCGCCACCTCAGGGTGTGGCCCCACCTCCCTCGGGCAGTGCCAGCCCATCCTCCAGATCCTCCACCGCTACGACATCAGCTACGTCGAGGTGAACCAGACCTACATCGCGGCCGGGGTCACATGGTGGGCGGCGCAGGGGCTCCCGGTCACCGCGTCCGCGCCGGGCATCACCGTCTACGACGTGCGCGGGGTCTCATGAGCACCTCCCGGTCGTGAGCGTCCCCCTCGTGCCAACCGCGGTCGTCGACGCCCACGTCCACGTCATGCCCGACCGGGTGCGGCGCGATCCGGCCACGGTCGCCGCCACCGACCCCTGGTTCGCGGCCTGCCACGCGGGGGGGCGGCGGCTCGCCGGGGAGGACGACCTGCTCCGCCACCTCGACGAGGAGCGGATCGATCGCGCCGTGGTCTACACCTGGCCCTTCGCGGATCCCCGGCTCTGCGCCGAGGCCAACGACTGGGTGGCCGCTCTGCAGCGCCGCCACCCCGGCCGGGTCGCGGGCTGCGGCATCGTCCAGCCCACCGACCCGGGCGCCGCCGAGGAGCTGCGCCGTTGCGCCCGGCTCGGGCTTCGGGGCGTCGGGGAGCTCAACGCCGACGCCCAGGGATTCGCCCTCGACGGGGACGAGCTGGCGCGGCTGGCCGCCGTCTCGGCCGAGCTCGACCTCCCCTGGACGATCCACTGCAGCGAGCCGGTCGGGCACGCCTACTCGGGAAAGGGGACGGCGACCCCGGACAGATTGGTCCGCTTCGTGGAGCGCGCCGGCGGTCTCCGGGTGGTCGCCGCCCACCTCGGCGGCGGGCTGCCCCTCTACGCCCACATGCCCGAGATCCGGCAGCTATGCGCGCGGGTCTGGTTCGACACCGCGGCTCTGCCCCATCTCTACCGTCCCAGCGCGCTCCGCGCGGTGGCCACCCTGGTGGGCGCGGACCGGCTCCTGCTCGGCACCGACTTCCCCCTGCTCGGGCTGGCCCGCTACCGCCGCGCCCTGGACGAGGCGGGGCTCGACGAGACCGAGCTGGGACTCATCCTCGGAGGCAGCGCCGCCGCGGTCTGGCGCTGGTGAGCCGCCGGGCCGCCGTCAGCGGCCCCGGGGATCCTCGGAGCCGCCGCCGTGCACCCTACCCCGCCGCCTGCTGCTTGACCTCGGCGACCAGCTTGGTCAGCGAGTCCTTGGCGTCGCCGAACAGCATCAGGGTGTTGTCGTGGTAGAAGAGCTCGTTCTCGATGCCCGCGAAGCCCGGCCTCATGCTGCGCTTCAGAACCACCACCGTCTTGGCCTGGTCGGCCCGCAGGATGGGCATGCCGTAGATGGGGCTGGAGGGATCGTTGAGGGCGGCGGGGTTGACCACGTCGTTGGCCCCGATCACCACGGCGACGTCGGTGCGGGGGAACTCGGGATTGACCTGGTCCATCTCCTTGAGCTCGTCGTAGGGGACGTCGGCCTCGGCGAGCAGGACGTTCATGTGCCCCGGCATCCGGCCGGCGACGGGGTGGATGGCGTAGAGCACCCGGACCCCGCGCTGCTTGAGCTGGTCGGCGAGCTCCTTCACTTCGTGCTGGGCCCGGGCCACGGCCAAGCCGTAGCCGGGGACGAAGATCACCTGCTGGGAGTAGGCGAGCAGCACGGCGAGGTCCTCGGGCGTGGTCTCGCGGATGGTCTTGCCAGGCGGGAGGGCGGCACCCGCCGGCCCCGCCTGGGCCGTCTTGCCGAAGGCGCCGAAGAGGACGTTGGCGAGCGAGCGGTTCATGGCCCGGCTCATCAGCAGGGTGAGGATCGAGCCCGACGCCCCGACCAGGGCGCCGGCCACCACCAGCGCGTAGTTGCCGATCACGAACCCGGTCACGGCAGCCGCCGTCCCGGTGAACGAGTTCAGCAGGGAGATGATCACCGGCATGTCGGCGCCGCCCACCGGCAGGACGCCCAGCACCCCGAGCAGGAGCGCGCCGGCGACGAAGGCGATCATCAGGTCGGTATTGCCCCCGCCGATGGTGATCGCGATGCCGATCCCCACCAGGGCGGCCAGCACCAGCGCATTGATCGAGTACTGCAGCGGCCAGGTGATCGGTGTCCCCCGCATCCACTCCTGGAGCTTGGTGAAGGCGATCAGGCTGCCGCTGAAGCTGATGCTGCCGATCAGGCAGCTGAGCAGGATGGTCACCGAGTCGATGACGGTCAGGCTCTGGTGGGCGACGGTGATGCCGTGGTAGTCGCCGAGGGCGATGAGCGCCGCGGCGCCCGCGCCCATGCCGTTGAAGAGCGCCACCATCTGGGGCATCGCGGTCATCGCCACCCGGCGCGACGCCACGACCCCGATCAGGCCGCCGACCACCACCGCGGGGATGATGTACTGCCAGCCGCTGTGGAAGTCGCCGAGGGTGATCCCGATGGCGAGCAGCATCCCGACCCCGGACACGCGGTTGCCCATGTGGGCCGTCCGCGGCGAGGTCATCATCTTGATGCCGCGGATGAAGCAGACGATCGCGACCAGGTAGCCGAGGATGACCCAGTCGGGGGGCAGGCTCACCTGCATCAGGCCTTCTCCTCGGGAGGCGTCGCGGCGGGAGGCGTCGCGACCGCCGGGGGCTCCGGGCCCGGGCGGGCCGGCGGCCGGCCGCTGCCCTTGAACATGCCGAGCATGCGGTCGGTGACCACCCAGCCGCCGACGACGTTCAGGGTGCCCAGGAAGATGGCGGCCACCGCGATCACCGCGGCCAGGGTGTCGTGCACCGAGGCGGCGATGGTGATCGCCCCGATGACCACGATGCCGTGGATGAAGTTGGTCCCCGACATCAGCGGGGTGTGGAGCAGCGAGGGCACCTTGCTGATCAGCTCGATGCCGAGGAAGACGGCGAGCACGAAGATGAAGAAGCCGATCAGGACGAGGTCGGTCTGGGACATGGCGCTCCTAGGCGGCCGGCTCGGTCCGGGGGGCGGCGGCACCGCGGACCGAGCCCTGATAGACGACGCAGGTGGCGCCGAGGATCTCGTCGTCCAGATCGTCACGCACCTTGCCGTCGCGGACCAGGTGAAACAGGAACTTCGCGATGTTGCCGGCGTAGAGCTGGCTGGTGTCGGTGGCCATCCGGCTGGCGAGGTCGGTCTGGCCGCAGATCACGACACCGGAGACCACCACCTCCTCGCCCGGCTTGGTCAGCTCGCAGTTGCCACCGCCCTCGGCGGCGAGGTCCACGATCACCGAGCCGGGGCGCATCGCCGCCACCATCTCGGCGCTGATCAGCTTGGGGGCGTCCCGGCCGGCGATGAGCGCGGTTGTGATCACGCAGTCGGCATCGGCGACATGGCGGCTGAGTACCTCGCGCTCCCTCTCCTCGGCCTCGCCGCTCAATTGGGCGGCGTAGCCGGTGCCGGTCTCCGCCGCCTCCACACCGATGTCGACGAAGCGGGCACCCAGGCTCTCCACCTGCTCGCGCACCACGGGGCGGACGTCGAAGGCCTCGACCACCGCGCCCAGGCGGCGGGCGGTGGCGATGGCCTGCAGGCCGGCCACACCGGCGCCCACCACCAGGACGCGTGCCGGGCGGACGGTGCCGGCCGCGGTCATCAGGAGCGGCATGAAACGAGGCAGGCGGACGGCCGCCATCAGCACCCCGTGGTAGCCGGCCGCGCTCGCCATCGAGGAGAGCACGTCCATATCCTGGGCCCGGCTGATCCGGGGCAGCAGCTCCAGGCTGTGGACGTCGACCCCCCGCTTGGCCAGGCGCTCGAGGAGGGGGAGGTTGGAGGTCGCTCGCAGCAGGCCGACCAGGGTGGTGCCCTTGGCCAGCAGCTTGACCTCGTCATCCCCCGGGAGGCTGACGTGGAGGACGACATCCGCGTTCGCGAGCAGCTTCTTCAGGTCGGCCACCACCGTGGCGCCCGCCTCCGTGTAGGCGGCATCGGCATGCCCTGCCCGCTCGCCCGCCCCGGCCTCGACGGTCACCTGGAGCCCGGCGGCGAGCAGTGCCCGCAGGGTGGCGGGGACCAGAGCCACTCGCCGTTCGCCGGCCTGGCGCTCACGGGGCACGACGATCCGCACGGGCGCCGACTCCGTCCGATCGGAGGCTTCGGTCATCGCCAGTGATGGTAGCGATCATGGTCGGGGGCCCGCGCGGCCGTCCTTGCCGCCGGCTGCGGTGACGGCTGCCCCCGCTCACCGTCGTTGCGCGAGGCTGGCAGGCCCGGCGTCGACGACGAGGGGTCCGCGGCCGCGTTCTCACTGATCGCGGATCCCTCGTCATTGCGGCCCTGCGAGTAGCATGAGGCGGGGCAGATCGATACGCGAATTGTGGGTGTGCGCACTGCCCCGAGCGGCGTTCCGGTTGCGGCTGAGAGTTCCGAGGGCGATGGATGCAACAACATCCATGGGAGCCGTCGCTAGCCGACCGATACGTCGACCCCTCCTTGCGGCGGGGCTGGCGCCGATTCGGCCGGGCTGATCCGCTGCTCTGGCTCGGCATCGCCGGGCTCGCCGCCCTCGGCATCCTCAATCTCGTCGGCGTCGGCGATCCGAGTGAGGCGGAGCACCAGCTCCTCACCGTGCTCCTCGGCGTCGGCGTCGCGGTGGCGCTCTCCCGGCTGCGGATGCGCGTCTGGGTAGTTCTCGGCCGGATGGTCTACGCAGGCGCCGTGCTCCTGCTGGGTGCGGTCGTCGTTGCGGGCAGCAGCGGTGCCGATGGAGGACGTCGCTGGTTGGAGGTGGGCAGCCAGCTCTTCCAGCCCTCGGAGTTCGCCAAGATCGGCCTGCTGCTGGTGCTCGCCGACATCCTCGGCAACCCGGCCCAGCGGCACCGCTACCTGCTCGCCCTCGCGGTCGCGGGGGTCCCGATCGGGCTCACCCTCATCGAGCCGGACCTCAGCACATCGCTGCTGCTGGTGGTCATCTTCGCGGCCGTCGCCATCCAGGCACGGGTCCGCCTCCGCAGCCTGCTCGCGACAGCGGCGGGAGCCGCCGCGCTCGCCCCCATCGGCCTGGCCTTGCTGCGTCCATATCAGCTGCAGCGTCTCCAGGCCTTCTTGAGCGGCGGTTCCAGTGCCCTCGGATCGGGATGGACGGTCCTCCAGGCCCACATCGCGCTCGCCTCGGCCGGGCTGCTCGGTCGTGGCTCGGGGGTCCCATACTCACTGCTCTCCCAGTACCTCCCGGCACGCGAGACCGACCTGGCCCTGGTCAGCCTGGTCGAGCAGCGTGGCCTGCTGGCCGGCGCCGCCGTCTTCGGCTGCACCGCCCTGGTGATGTGGCGCTTGCTCGCCATCACCAAAGGGGCGCGGACCGAGGCGGCGGGACTGGTCGGGGGCGGGTTCGCCGTCCTCCTGGGCTCGGAGGTCCTGATCTCCGCCGCTGGCGGCATCGGCCTGCTTCCCCTCGCGGGCGTGCCCTGTCCGCTGATCAGCGCCGGTGGCTCGAGCGCCGTCGCCCACCTCGGAGCCGTGGGCGCCGCCGTCGGCATCGCTCGCGACTCGCGGGCGCGAATACTCTGGCGACTCCCGCGCGACCTGCGTCGGATGCCCCGTCTGGTGACGGTCAGCGCCGCCGCGCTGGGCCTGGCCCTGGTCGGAACCGGCGTGGTGACGCTCCAGCTCCAGCAGCAGAATGGTGCCGAGCTTCGGGCGGCCGCGCTGGCCGAGGTGACCCGGAGCATCGATCTGCCGGCTCCCCGGGGGGAGATCGTCGACCGCCACGGCGTCCCCCTCGCCTACGAGGAGAAGGCCTATCAGGTGGTGGTGATCCCGGGCCTGCTCGAGGGGCGGAGCGGCGCTCTGACCAAGCTGGCGGGACTGATCGGAGTGACGGCCGCGCGGATCGGTCGAGAGATCGAGGCAGGCGGCTCGGGGCTATCGGTGAATCTGCCCGGGACGGTGGGCGCTGCGGTCGGGGCGCGAATCAGCGCCGCCGACCTGCCCGGGGTCATCCTGGGCCCGTCGTACCAGATGGTCTATCCCGAGGGGAGCCTCCTGGCTTCGCTGCTCGGCTCCACCGGCGCCGAGTGGGCCGACCAGGTCGCGCAGCTCGGCCTCCTGCCCGCCGGAGACGTGGTCGGCCACTCGGGTTTGGAGGACGAGTACGACAGCTACCTGCAGGGCCAGGACGGCGACCAGCGGGTGCTCGTCAACCCCTTCGGCAGCGCGGTCGCGACGAGCAGCGAGACGGCCCCGGTCGCCGGTGGCGCCCTCCAGCTCAGCATCGATCTCGGCCTCCAGGAGGAGGCCTCCGCCCTTCTTCAGAAGTCGATGGCCGGCGCCTACCCGCAGAGCCAAACGGGGGACTGGGGCTCGATGATCGTCATGGACGCGCAGACGGGCGCCATCCTGGCCATGGCCGGACAGGGCCTGGACGGTGCTGCCAACGCCACCGAGGCGGAGATGCCCCCGGGATCGACCTTCAAGCTGGTCACCGCGGCGGCGGACGCTGTCTTCGATGCGATCTCGTCGTCCACGGTGATCCCGACCGGATGCTCCTACACCTACGACGGCGTCTACTACGCCAACTGGGAGTGCCTGCCGCCCCAGGACCTGCCCGAGGCCATCGCCTTTTCGAACGACGTCTACTTCTACCAGCTCACGCTCGCCCTCGACCCGCAGAGGCTCGCCGACGTCGCCACCGAGCTCGGGGTGGGGAAGCTCACCGGCATCGACCTCCCCACCGGGGAGCAGAGCGCGGGCGAGTTCTTCTACCCGGGGCACATGCCTGCCGGCGAGACCTGGTATCCGGGGGTGACCCCGATGATGGGGATCGGGCAGGGGTACACCGCGGTGACCCCGCTCCAGGACATCCGCTGGCTCGACGCGGTGGCGACCGGGAACCTGGTGACCCCCTACCTCGGGCTGGACGTCTCCGGGGCGGGGGCCCCCACGGTGCTCCCCCATTCCGCGCCCGCGGCGCTCCCCTTCGCCAGCCAGCTCGGGCCGGTGGTTGAGGGCATGGGCCTGGAGGTGACCGAGGGGACGGGGACCCAGCTCCAGAACCTCCCGGAGCCGGCCGGGGGCAAGACCGGCACGGCCCAGGACCCCTCCGCTCCCCACGGCGGGCCCGACGCCTGGTACGACGCCGTCTACCCGCTCCAGGACCCCCAGGTCGTGGTGCTCTGCGCCGTGCATGGAGGGGGCCAGGGCTACTACGACTGCGAGCCCTCGGTGGACCAGCTGCTCCAGTACCTCACGACCAATGAGGCGGGGATCATCTCCACGACCCCGGTCGCGCCCACCGGGGCACTCGAGGTGGGTCACTCATCGCCAGCGTCCTCGGCCTCCCCCACAGCCGCCACCGCTGCCTCGGCCGCGCCCAGCCCGAGCCCGGCGCCGTCGGGCCCCGCCGCCGCGGCAGCCGCCGATACGGCTAGTGGGCGGAGTACGCGGCGATGACCGCCGGCATGGAGATCACCAGGGCCGCCCCCTCGGCAACGCAAGTCAACGGCCGCTCGGCGTGCTGCACGGAGAAGCCGAACTCCTCCTCCAGCCGCTGCTCGAAGCCGGCGAGGAGCGACCCGCCTCCGAAGGCGATGATCCCCTCGTGCATGATGTCGCCGACCGCCTGCGGGGGAAGGTCCTCGAGACAGCCGGTCAGCGCGTCGATGATGCCGTCGACGGTCGGACGGAGGGCGTCGGCGACGTCCTTCGGGTCGAGCGTGATCAGGCGAGGGCGCGAGCTCAGCACGTCCCGGCCCTCGACCACCAGGGGCTGGCCCTCGGCGGCAGCGTCGCGGAGGCGGATCTTGATGTCCTCGGCGGTCAGCTCGCCGACCATGAGCTGGTGCTCCTGGCGCAGGTACTGGTGAAGCGCCATGGTCATCTCGTCGCCTGCGACGCGGCAGGAGCGCGTGGCCAGGATGCCGCCGAAGCAGAAGGCGGAGACCTCGGCGGTACCGCCGCCGACGTCGACGACCATGTGGGCACGCGGCTGGAGGGGGTCGATGCCGCAGCCGATGGCGCCCGCGACGGGCTCGGGCACCAGCTCGACGTGGCTGACCCCGGCCTCCTCGACCGCCTCGATGAGGGCCCGCCGCTCCAGGGACGTGGCACCCGCTGGCACCCCGACCGCCGCGCAAGGCCGGATCCGTTCCCAGGGGTATCGCAGAACTTGGTGGAGAATGGCGACGATGAAGGTGCGGGCGGACTGCAGGTCGGTGATGACACCGTCGCGGATGGGGCGAACGGTCATCAGTCCGACCGGTGTGCGGCCGACCAGCTCGCGTGCCTCGTGCCCGACCCGGACCGGGGGGCCGGAATGGCCATTCACCCGGACGGCCATCACCGACGGCTCGTTGAGAACGATCCGCCGGCCCGGCCGGCAGACCACGGTGTTGGCCGTCCCTAGGTCGATCCCGAAGCGTGGCGAGAAAAACATCTTCAGCCGCTCCGGCTCCGCCATCTCCTGCTGCGCGCCGCCGCCGGCTGCCGGGACGGCGCACGTCTTGATCATCCCCCATCTGGGCTCCGGGGGAAAGACCCCATGAGCGACGGGCTGCTCGAGCGCGACCAGCTCGAGGTCGAGGATCACGGGCTGGTTCTCCTCAGCCTGCTCGGATCGACGGCGACGTCCCGCACCTGGCTGGCGGCGGACGCTGCCGACGCCCTCAAGGTCGTCCGCCGGCTCATCGGCCGCGGAGAGGCGGAGCGCGCCTCCGTCCTCTCCACGCTCTCCCGCCTGGCTCAGCTGCGCCACCCCGGGCTGCTCTCGCCGGAGCCGGCGTGGGTCGCGGGGACGTCGGTGTGGGTGGCCCGCCCTCACGATCCCGGGGTCAGCCTGCGCCGGCTCGCCGCGGTGGCCCGGCTCGACTCGCGCCATGTCGTGGCCATCGGTGGGGACGTCCTCGACGGCCTGGCGGCCGTGCATGCGGTGGGAGTCGCTCACGGGGCCCTCCATCCGGGGAACATCCTGGTGGGGCTCGACGGTCGAGCGCGGGTCGTCGACATGGGGCTCAGAGCATCCACCGCGGACGGCGCCGGGTCGGGCGGCGTCGGCGAGACCGGTCCGGACCGCGGGACCGGCTACGACATCGAGGCCGTCGCGGCGTCGCTGCGCGTCGCCATGGTCCAGCCGCGCCGGCACGGCGCCCCCGGCCGCGGCCCGCACCCGCGTCCCGAGGGTCTCGGGGGGCTCGACCCCATCCTCGGCGGCCCCGGGCTGGCCTTCGCGGGGGCGAGCTCGGCGGGTGAGGCTCGGATCGCCCTCTACGATGCGGCTGGCGAGCCCGACGCCCGGACACGGCGCGAGATCGTCGCCCTGGTCACCCCGCTGCGTGCGGTGCGGCCGATCGTGACCCCGCCGCTGGCGTCCATCCTACCGAGGCCACCCGAACATCCCCGCCCTCCCCGGCATGCGGCACAAACCGCGGCGACGGTACCCGAACCCCACCCGAAGCCAGCACCCGTTCCCTCGCCCGGGGTGCGGGAGGCGAGGGAGGCCGGCGGCTCCCCGCTCACGTCCCGCGGGCGGACGACCGTCATGGGGTTGACCATGGGGGCGACGGCCCTCCGGCGGCGGGCGGTGGCAGGGGTCCGGTCGCTCTGGGGGTGGTCGGTCACTCGGATGGCGCGTCTCTGGCGCCGGGCGGCTGCTCTGACGGCGCGGCCGTGGCACCTCCCTCCGGGCTGGCGGATCTCCTCACGCCGAAGGCTGATGGCCTGGCTCGCTCCGCTCGCCGCGGTCGCCCTGGTCGCGGGCGTCGCGGTGATGCTGAGCGGTCGCCATACCGGTGCGGTGGCCACACCCGTGCTGAACACCCCGGTGCCGTCCGCTGCGGCTCCGGCCCGATCCGAGACGGCCGTACCGTCCACACCGGCGTCTCGGCCACCCTCTCCTGCAGCCCCCACCGTGACGTCACCGCCCGCGTCCCCGCCGGCTCCGCCCACCGCCGGGCCTATCGTGGGTCTCAGCGTCAGCCCGCAAGGCGGCGGCGGGTGCACGGTCACCCCGGGAGGCTCCTGCGAGGTTCAGGTCAACGTCAACCTCGAGCCGCAGCAGGCCGAGACGACCGTCACCTTTGACCTGCTGCTCGTCAACCAGTGCACCGGCGCCTCATCGACCCTCTTGGGCGGGTCCGTGATGGCCGCCTCCGGCTTCACCCTCGTCTGGGCCGATGCTCCCGTGGTCTTCCCCAGCGGCGACCCGATGATGCTCTACGCGGTGACCTCCTCACCGGCCCACGCCGCCTCGCCGGGGCTTGCACTCATCGGATCGACGTCCGCCTGCTGAGTGCTCCGGGGCCGGCTCAGACGGCGGCCACCCGACCCTCGGCGGCGGGGCGCCGGGGCTCCGCGGGCACGGCCTCCGCGGCCTGCTGCCGGTGTCCGAGGATGCCAGCTTCCGCCGACCATGCCGGAGGGACCGGGTGGGGGGTGCGGGTCACGTCCCCACACGCATAGCAGCGGCTGATGACCTCCTCGGAGGTCGACGCCACCAGCCGGGACTCATGCCCACAGGCAACACAGACTGTCAATCGCGTGGAGATCAGCTTCGCACCGGTCATCGAACTGCCTCGCCACGAAGAGCCCTGCCGAGTCTCGTGGTGTCCCTCGACGCATCTCCACGGTACGCTGATGGTGCCTCGTTGTCATGCTCGGACGGTTAACCCCTGGATGCGGAATGGTCATGGTCCCGGCCGCCTTTCGAGGCTGAGACGGTCCGTTCAGGGCCGGGACGCCCGATTCACGGTTGGCACACCCCGTTCACGGCTCAAGAATCGTCTCACCCCCGGAAATCACGCGGAGGCCGCATGCTCACCGGTGAAGTGACAGGCTGGTTGCATGTTCACCCCTGAGAACCTCGAGGTGGTCATGGTCTCGTTCGAGGGACCGGACCAGTACAGCCTCGCCGGTGGGCTCGGTGTCCGGGCCCGTGAGCTGACCCGCGCCTTCGCCGCCGCGGGATTCGCCACCACGCTGGTCTTCGTCGGGGATCCTGGCCGGGCTCCCGAGGAGACCTGTGCCGGGGTCCGCCTCATCCGCTGGTGCCAGGAGGTGAGCGCCGGCTTCCCGAGCGGTGTCTACGAGGGCGAGAGAGCAAAGCTGGAGGTGCTCATCCGCACCTTGCCCGACGCCCTGATCGAGCGCGTGATCGCTCCCGCCGTCGGCCGCAACCGGGTGGTGGCCGTTCTCTGCGAGGAATGGCACACCGCGGCCTTCTGCCGCCGGCTGAGTGACCGGCTCCACTCCATGGGGCTGCGCCGCCACGCCGTCCTGCTCTGGAACGCCAACAACCGCTTCGGCTGGGACGAGGTCGACTGGCGGGCGCTGGGGTACGTGGCCTCGACGACCACGGTGAGCCGCTACATGAAGCTGCTCATGCTCGGCCGCGGGGTCAACCCGGTGGTCATCCCCAACGGCATCCCGGAGAGTGCCCTGGATCCACCCGACGCGGCGGTGGCCGCCGCCATCCGGAGCGCTGCCGGGACGCCCTGCCTGGCCTTCAAGATCGGGCGTTTCACCCCCGACAAGGGCTGGACACAGGCGATCGACGCCATCGCCGAGCTGCGGGCCGAGGGCCTGCCCGCCCGCATCCTGATGCGGGGAGGCATCGAGCCCTATGGAGCCGAGGTGATGGGGCGGGCACGCCACCACGGGCTCTCCGTCTGCGATTGGTTCGAACCCGTCGACGATGCCGGTGGCGTGGTTCGGGCCCTGTCGGAGAGCAGGGGGGCTGCGGTGGTCAACCTCTGCCGCTTCCTCCCCGAGATCGTGATCCCGGAGATCGACCTCGCCGCGACCGCCGTCCTCGCCAACTCGGGGCATGAGCCGTTCGGCCTGGTGGGCCTGGAGGCGATGGCCGCGGGCGGCGTCGCCGTGGTCGGTGCCACCGGCGAGGAGTACGCCCGCCCCTACGGCAACGCCATCGTCATCGAGACCGACGACGGCGCCGAGGTGGCCGCGGCTCTGCGGGGGCTGGTGGACCGTCCCGCCCTCGCCCGGCGGCTGCGTCGCGAGGCCCGGCACGACGCCCGCGACTTCACCTGGCCGGCGGTGATCGAGGGCCTGCTCGAGCGGCTCCGGTACATGTCCTTCCACCAGCAGGTGCTGACGCCGTCTCCAGGCACTAGGCTGAGATTGTGAAAGCCGTCGTCATGGCCGGAGGCGAGGGCACGCGGCTCCGGCCGCTCAGCAGCCAGTCCCCCAAACCGATGGTGCCGGTGGTGGGCACCCCGGTGATCGAGCACAACCTCAGGCTGCTCCGGGACCACGGCATCACCGAGGTCGTGATCACCCTCCACCACCTTGGCGCCGACATCCGCAATCGGCTCGGGGACGGTTCGGACCTCGACATGACCCTCGACTACGTGATCGAGGAACGCCCCCTCGGGACCGCGGGCAGCGTTCGCAATGCCGCCCATCTCCTCGACGACACCTTCCTGATCATGAGCGGCGACTGCCTGACCGACATCGACCTCTCCTGGGTCATCACCCAGCACCGTGAGCGGGGTGCGATGGCCTCCATCGTCCTCACCTCGGTCCCCAACCCACTGGAATACGGAGTGGTGATCACCGGCGCCGATTCGAAGGTGCAGCGCTTCCTGGAGAAGCCATCGTGGGGCGAGGTGTTCTCGGACCAGGTCAACACCGGGATGTACGTGATCGAGCCGGAGGTGCTGGAGCGGATCCAGCCGGGCGCCAATGCCGACTGGTCGCAGGAGGTCTTCCCGGGGATGCTGGAGCGGCAGGAGCCTCTCTTCGGATTCGTCGCCGATGGCTACTGGTGCGACATCGGCAACATCCCGTCCTTCCTCCAGGCCAACTGGGACGCGCTGGCCGGCCGGGTGCGCTGCCACATCCCGGGGCACCGCGAGGGCGACGTCTGGATCGGCCAGGACGTGGAGATCGGGATGGGGGCCGTCATCGAGGGGGCAGCCTTCCTCGGCGACGAGGTCAAGCTCAAGCCCGGCACCCACCTCACCGGTCCGGTGATCATCGACAGGTACTCGGTCGTCGACCAGAACGCCCAGATCGTCAACTCGGTGGTCTGGCCTCACGCCTACATCGGTGAGGGGTGCCGGCTGCGCCAGGCGGTCGTGGGGCGCGGCGTGACCATCAAGAACAACACGGTGGTGGAGGAGGGGGCCGTCATCGGTGACGACTGCGTCATCGGCCAGGGCTCCCGCATCCAGGCCGGCATCCGGATCTGGCCCCACAAGGAGATCGAGCCCGGCTCGACGGTCAACGAGTCGGTGGTCTGGGCGGGGGAGTGGCGACGCGGTCTCTTCTCGTCGTCGGGGATGACCGGCCTGATCAACGTCGAGCTGACCCCCGAGTTCTCCGCCCGTCTCGGGGCGGCCTTCGCCGCCACCCTGCCACGCGGGGTCACCATCGCCGTCGCGCGCGACCACGCGCGCAGCTCGCGCATGATCAAGCGGGCCATCGTCTCCGGGATCGTGAGCGGCGGTGCCAGGGTGCGCGACCTCGACGAGCTGCCCGTGCCGATCACCCAGTTCGCGACCCGGCACGGTCGATCGGAGGCCGGCATCCACGTCCTGGTTTCGCCTCTCGACCAGCGTTCCGCCGACATCCGCTTCTTCGACCGCGACGGCCTCCCCCTCGACAAGCGAGCCGAGCGCCGGCTGGAGGGCCTCTACTTCCGGGAGGACTTCCGGCGCGCCGCCTTCTACGAGATGGGCGACATCGAGGAGCACATGACCGCCCTGCCCGACTACGTCCAGCACCTGATGAGCAGCGTCGATGCCGAGGCGATCCGCGCCGCCCGGTTCCGGCTGGTCACCGACTACGACCACAGCCAAGCGTCGCAGGTCCTTCCCGACGTGCTCCACGGGCTCGGGGTGACGACCGTGCCTCTCAACGCGGGGTTCGCCGAGGGACCGCGCCACCGCACCGTGCCCGAGGAGACGGTGTTGATCACCCGGACCATGCACGCCGACCTGGGCTGCCTCTTCAACGCCACCGGCGAGCGGCTCGACGTCATCGACGACCAGGGGAGCGTGCTGACCCCCTACGAGCTGTTCGGCGTGCTGGCCCGATGGTGGTCGCATCGCGGTGTGATGCTCGCGCCGGCCAGCTCCCCCCAGTGGGTCCGCGGTCTGGTCGAGGAGCAGGGCTCAGAGTTCGTCCCGACCAACGGTGAGCCGAACCAGGTGCTGCGCGCCGCCGCGTCCCCGTCGGCATGCCTCGCCACCGACGGCGAGGGCGGGTTCGTCTGGCCGTACTTCTTCGGTGCCTTCGACGCCATGTACACGCTGGTCAAGCTGCTGGAGCTCCGGGCCGTCGCCGGCGAGCCGCTCTCCGCGGCCACCGCGCGCCTCCCCCAGGCCGCCTACCTCACCGCCACCGAGTTCGTCCCCTGGGAGGCCAAGGGGCGGGTGATGCGCGCCCTCATGGAGGCCCATCGCGACAGCAACGTCGACCTCGTGGACGGCATCAAGGTCTTCGTCGACGACGGCTTCGTGCTGGTCCGCCCCGACCCCGACGAGCCCGCCTGCCACATCGTGGCCTCGGTCACCAGCGAGACGCGGGCACGGGACCTGCTCGACGAGTACAGCCGCCGGGTGCGCGAGGCGCGCGGCGGCGAGGGCGCCCCGGTCGCGACCGAGATCATCGGCAGCGCATCCCCAGCTCCGGAGACGGCACCCGCCTAGGCAGCTGGACTGCCGGGGTCGGGCACCCCACCTACCGGCCGGGGCGATTTCTGATCGCGCATCGAAGGCGATCCGAGAAGCCGTGGACCGAGAATGCCATCAGGCCCGCGTCCACCAGGGCGCGTCGCCGGCGCGGCGTTCACGGGCGGCCGGGTCCTGCCGGTAGAAGTCGCGGAAGACCGCGTACAGCTCGGGTTTCTCCCGCTCGAGCTCGACTGGCGTGTCGAAGAACACCTCGGTGACGACGGCGAAGAACTCGCCGGTGTTCTCCGCACCGTAGGGATCCAGCAGGTCCCCGCCGGTCCCGTCGCGGAGCGCGGCGAACTCAGCGTTGCACACCCTGATCCAGCGCTCGTATTCGGCGTGCGACTCGAGCGGTGGGGTTCCGTCGACGGATCCTCCCAGCATGTCGAGCTTGTGGGCAAACTCGTGGTACACGACGTTGCGCCCGTCGTCGGGGTCGCGGGCCTGCGCACGAGCGGAGTCCCACGCGATGAGGACGGGGCCATCGGAACGCGCCTCCCCGATGATCGCCTCGGGCTCATCGGTGTAGACACCTCCACCGAGGTGACGGTCCCCCTCGAGCACCACGGTTGTGGGGCTGACGATGATGGAGGTGACGCGATGGTAGTAGTCGTAGTCGAGCCCGAGGATCAGCAGGCCGGCCATCGCGCTGATGACGACCCGGATCTCATCGGTCAGCTTGAATCCCTGCGACGCCTCCCAGAGCTTGTCGACGAGGAGGAGCCGGATGAGACCCTCGAGGCGCTCCCTCTCGTGGCCGCTGAGCGTGCGCCAGTGTGCGACGTTGTCGGCGAGGAGATCGCGCCACGCCTCGGGAAAGGGCTGGGCCAGCGCCTTGCGACGCCTTCCTCGACGTGTCAATGCCATTCTTCTCCGTGCTTCTGCCGGGAGGGCCGGCCGACCCCGGCGGCTAGGCGCATGCCGTCTTCCCCGCCGGGGGCTTTCTATTCTGCAGCCACCTCGGTGCCCACCAGTTGACGGGACCGATCAGGCGCATCAGGGCCGGCACCACCAGGGCGCGGACCAGGCTCGCGTCCACGAAGATGGCGATCGCCATCCCCAGGCCGAGCGCCTTGATGATGACCACCGAGGAGACCAGGCCAAAGACCAGGAAGACGGTGACCATGATGGCCGCCGCTCCGGTGACCAGCCGGCCGCTGGCCTGCAGCCCCGCGGCGACGGCGCGCCGGTTGTCTCCGTGCTCCAGCCACGCTTCGCGCATCCGGGTCAGGAGAAAGACCTCGTAGTCCATGGAGAGGCCAAAGACGACGCAGAAGACGAGCACGGGGATGGTGGGGTCGAGAGGTGCCGGGCTGAAGTCCAGGAAACCGCTCAGATGGCCCTGCTGGAAGATGAAGACGAGCGCCCCGAAGGAGGCTGAGAGGGAGAGCAGGTTCATGAGCACCGCTTTGAAGGGGAGGATCACGGAACGGAGCAGCAGCATGAGCAGGAGGAAGGTCGTGACCATGACGTACACGACCGCCCCGGGGGTCTGATCCAGCATGAACTGCACGTAGTCCATGTCGAAGGCGGTGTTGCCGGTGACCATGACCCGAGCCCCGTCGACCCGGTCGTGGGCGCGGACGTAGCGGACCGTGCTCTCCGCCTGGTTGCTGGAGCCGGCGTACGGCGTGTAGGCGCGCAGGACGGCAATGCCGGTGCCGGTGAGCTGGGTCACCTGAGCCCGCTCCGCCGCGGGCAGCCCGACCGTCCCGTTAGCGTACAGTTCCCGGTAGGCGGCGACCCCGGTCACCCCCGGCACGTTCACGTAGCTCGTCACCCCGCTGATCCCGGGGAAGGTGCTCAGCCTCTGGCCGAGCTGGTAGGCGGTGGCCACATTGGCCGCGGTGTACGGCGATCCATGGAAGTCGAGGACGACGTCGATGGCGTCTCCCTGACCGAACCGCTGAGTGAGCAGCTCGGTGCCCTGCCGGGCGTCGTCGCCAGGCGGCAGCAGGGTCACGTTGGCCTCGGCAAGGCGGATCTGCGACAGCGGTGAGCCGGCCAGCAGCAGCACCGCGAGGCAGGGCACCAGCACGGCCACGGGTCGGCGCATCACCAGGTTGGCGAGGCGCGCCCAGAATCCGCGCGTCACAGGCTCTGGCCCCCTGCCGCCGCCGGCTGCGGCCGCAGCCGCGAGCGGGCCTTCCCCGGCCGTGGCGAGGGGCGTGACGGGTGAGCGGCGGAAGGGGCGCAGGAGGCTGGCCGGCCGCCAGTGATTGACCCGCTTGCCGAGGATCGCGAGCAGGGCGGGGAGGAAGGAGAGTGCGTAGACCACCGCGATCAGCACCATGAAGCTGCCCGACAGCCCCATGCTGGTCAGGATGGTGCCGCTGTAGAAGAGCAGGGCGGTGGCCCCGACCGCGACCGTGATACCCGAGACGGCCACGGCCGTCCCGGCAGTCCGCATCGTCACCGAGAGCGCCGTCTCGAGGTCCGGCTGCCGGTTCAGCTCCTCGCGGAAGCGGCTCACGATGAAGAGCGAGTAATCGATGGCGACGCCGAGTCCGAGGATGACCACGACGTTGAGGGCGTACGTCGAGACGTCGCCGACGTGGGCCATGGTGTACATCGCCGCCAGGCCGCCCGCGACCGCGATCAGCCCGATTCCCAGGCACAGCAGCGCCGCCACAACGGATCCAAAGACGATCACCAGGAGGATGAGCGCCGCCGGGATGGAGACGTCAGCCCGCTGGAGGTCCTGCTCGCTCCGGATGTTGAAAGCGCTGTTGAGGGCGAGGTCGCCGGCGGCGTGAACGGTGAGCACGCTGGAGTGGATCTCGGCGCGCAGGTCCGGGAAGATCTGGGTGGCCGCGTCGAAGCTGGGCACGTTCAACCCCACCTCGACCGCCACCCAGTGCCGGTCGGTGGAGATCAGCGAGCTCTGCGCGGTGGGGTTGTCGAGCGGGGGCAGGATCACCGTCTGCACCCTGCTGTCGTGCCGCAGTGGAGCCAGCGCGGCCGAGACCGCCGACTCGAAGGCCGGGCTGCCCACGGTGAGTGAGGGACTGCCCAGCACCAGCTCGAATCCATTGGCGATCGAGGTCGGCAGCTGCTGCGACTCCAGGGTCAGGGCGTCGCTCGACTCGAAGTGGAAGGTGTCGTTGTTCTTCAGCGTGCCGCCCCGGCTCAGCAGCCCGAGGCTCGCCACGAAGAGGACCAGCGACGCAAGCAGCACCCACCACCGGTGCCGGTAGACGAATCCGCCCCACCAGCTCATGTGCAGCGCCGTCCCATAGCCAGGGACCTTACCAAGTGGCGCCGGCCACGTCCCGCCCGCCCCGCGGGCCTCGGTGGGCCGTTCGCAGCCCGCCGGAGCCGCTACCCGGTCACCGCCCCGCGAGCTCGCGCTCGACCACCTCGGCGAGCCCGCGGATCATCGCCGGGGAGGCGTTGGGCATGGCGATCCTGCGCAACCGGATGCCGTGCTCGGCCGCCTTCATGAGGCTCAATCGCCCACGTGATCAGTCGACCCCGATGGCCCCACGCCGCAGGCGGCGCGGGGACCCCTGGTCTCGATAGGAGGGCGCAGCGCCCTCCTCGCCGCGGCGGCATAGCCGCACGCGGCTCACCTCCCGCTCGGCGCCACCCGGCGCCGGCGCGCTCCGCGGGGTGGGAGGCCATCTGGGTAGCGAGCGCTCACGTGATCAGTCGACCCCGATATCGAAGCCAGCCGTCTCGTCGCTCCTCCCGTAGGAGCGGATCGCCATGTGAGTGTCGGTGCGGACGATGCCGGGCATCCCTGCGATGTGCTGGGTCACAACGGTTGCCAGCGCGTCGAGGTCGGGGACCCGGACCACCGCGATGAAGTCGGCCGAACCGGTGGTGGTGTACACCTCGGCGACCCCGTCGGTGTCCGCGAGGGCGCGGCCCAGGCGGCCGATCGCCCCCGGCTCGCAGACGATGAAGAGGAACGCGGTCAGCACTCTGGCGATGGTACTCACCCCACGCGGCCCGCTGCCGATCCCCCAGCGCGGCGCGACCCCCACGTCGGGGCGTTACGCCGGAGTGACGAAGCGGGACGGTCGGGGGGTTGGGGAGCATCATGCGTTCCACATGCCAGACCAGCTTGTCTGCACCCGCTGCTGGAAGTGGTACGACGGGCGCACCGTCTGCCCCAACTGCAAGGTCCCCCTGATCCACCCGGGGACCGGCCACCCCGTCGCGGACCCCGCCGCAGCGGCCGGTGACCCCGCCTCCCCGGGCTCCGCTCAGTACGGCGCGGACCCTTACGCCGCCTCCCCGGGAGCCGACTACGCACCGCCCGTCCCGGAGGTGTCGGGGTACCCGACCGGCACCCCGCTGGATGCGCCCACCCGGAGCGAGATGCGCCACATCCTGGCCGACGACAGGGCGGCGGCTCTGGCCCCATCCGGTCCTCTGCACGCCCGGATGGCGCCCCCGCCACCGGCCGATCTCGCCCCTCCCGGTCCGGGCCTGACGGACCAGGCGGCACCCGCGGCGGGCGCCGGCGTCACCGATGCCTCCGCCCTGGGGCTTCCCACCTGGGGAACGCGCGAGCGGGTGGGCTACCGCGGCGGGGTGACCTACCCCGTCCCAGCCGCGTCTCCTCCGGTGGCTGGAGAGCCGGCGACGGAGGGCAGTGCTCCTGGGACTCCGGCGTGGGGGATTCGGGCAGCGCAGGGGGAGCTTGGCCCGGCTGCATCCGTCGCCGGAATGCCGCCGGCCGCCGCCGCGCCCGCCGTGGCCCCGGCCCCAGGTCCCGCGGCACCGTCCGCGGCGCCCGCTCCCCCGGTCACAGGAGTCGAAGGTCCACCCGCCGGGATACCCCCGGAGGCGCCGGGTTGGGCACCTCGAACAGTCGCAGCGTTGCCGGACGGGTCGCCTGCCCGCGGTGGTCCGGTTCCGCCGGCATGGAGCCCGGGCATGCCGCTGAGCCGTCCGTCGGGCTCGCCCTCGCTGCCCGCGGGCCCGGGGTCTCCACTACCGGCCCAGCCCCTCTCGCCGTCGGGGACGATCACGGCGCCGCTCGGCCAACCCCGCCCGCTTCTCCAATCCCAGCCGTCGCTTGTCCAATCCCAGCCGTCGCTTGTCCAATCCCAGCCGCCGCCTGTCCAGCCCACCTCCCAGGGGCCGGCGGGCTCCCTTCCCTTGGCCGCTCCGTCGCCGCCCTGGGGGCCTGCCACCCCGCCGCCGATCGCACCGCCCCCGGCGTCTGCCGCACCCCCGCCGCCCGCCCGGCCGGCGTTCGCGGTACCCCCTGCGCCACCGGTGTCCCCGGCACCGTTCGTGCCTCCGGCGCCCCCCGCCCCCTTTGCGCCGCCGGCGCCCCCCACGTCCCCTGCGCCCTTCGCGCCCCCTGCGGCCTTCGCGTCCCCTGCGCCCTTCGCGTCCCCTGCGCCCTTCGCGCCCCCTGCGGCCTTCGCGTCCTCTGCGCCCTTCGCGCCCCCTGCGCCCTTCGCGCCCCCTGCGCCTCCCGCATTCCCGGCGTCTCTCGCGCCCCCGGCGGCCCCCGCGCCCCCCATGCCGCCATCGTCCTTCGCTCCTTCGCCGGCCTCACCGCCCGCGCCGCCCTCCATGCCGGCGCCACCTTCGCCTGCTGCGACCGGGGCCCAGCCCATGCTCGTCCCCGCCGCCCACCCGGGCCTGGCGCCGGCGGTGCCGGGATGGCCAGGTGTGGCCACACCGGTGGTCGGTCCCTCTGGCACGTGGGCTCCCCGGTCGTCCTCCAGCCTCGCAGCGGGTGCCGCCGGCGAGTCCGGTTCAGCCCTCTCTCCATGGGCGAGACCCGCGTCCGGATCGGGCGCCGCAGCGCCCGCAGCTTCCCCCGTGCTGTCCACTGCTCCGGCGAAGTACGCGCCGGGACCGATCCCGGCCGCCGCCTCGACCTCGGCCCGCCGGCCGAGCCTCTTCCTCGCCTCGCTGGCCGGGCTGGTGGTGGGTCTCGTGGTTGCGGCACTCTGGGTTGCCGCGGCCGTGGAGACCGGCCTTCTGCTGGCCGAGCTGGCCCTGGTCGTGGGTCTGGCGTCGGGACTGATCCTGCGTCGCGCGGCCCGCAGGGGCGGCTTCGGCCCCGCGATCTCGGCGTTCGTCATCGCCCTGATCGCGATCGCCTTCGGGCTGTTCCTCGCAGCTCTCGCCGTCTCCATCCACAACGGGCCCTCGCTGCAATCGGCTCTCGAGCATCTCGACGCCGCTCGCCTGTCCGACATCTGGACGAAGATCGGGGAAACCGGGGCCGTCTTGGGCGGGGCGGGGGTGATCGTCGCCGCGCTTGTCGCGCTGGTCCAGCGGCCCGCCTCGCGCTCCTGACCCGTGGAGGACCGGGCCCGGACAACCTTGCGATTGACCGGCGCCATCGGCCGGGTTCGCCAGACCCCGCCCGGCGTGGGCGGTGTGGCGTCGGGGTCGGGAACGGCGGTATCCTCGTCCCCCTGGCCCGCGCGGGAGTAACTCAACGGTAGAGTGCAACCTTCCCAAGGTTGAAGTTGCGGGTTCGAGCCCCGTCTCCCGCTGGCCGGTCTCCCACTCGGGATTCTCCCGGGACCTTCCGCGGACGGCCTGACCGCCGGGACCGCCCCAGGCGGCGCTCTCCTGGAGCTCCGCGGCCACCTCGGCGGGCGGCGCTGAGCATCGCGGGGCGCACCCTGCGCGTCGCGCCGGCTCTCCAACGCGCTGCTGGTGCCGCTCACCCGGTGGGGAATCGCCGGGCGTGACGCCCACGTCCTCACCACGCGCGGCCGGAAGAGCGGGCGCGTCCGCTCCACGCCGGTCCGGCTGGTCCAGGGCTGGCTGGTGGCGCCCTACGGCGACATCGGCTGGGTCCGCAACGCGCGTGCCGCCGGCAGCGTGGAGCTCCGGCACGGCCGCCGCACCGAGACCCTCAGCATCGAGGAGGTGGCCCCCGAGGTGGCCGCTCCCGTCCTGCGCGAGTACCTCAAGAAGGTGGCGGTGGTGCGGCCCTTCTTCGACGTCAGGACCGGCTCCCCGCTCGAGGCGTTCGTGGCCGAGGCGCCACGCCACCCGGTCTTCCGTCTCATCGCCGTCCCGCCGAGCTGAGGGCGGCCCTCACCTCCCTCTCAGGCGGGTCTCAGGTCCCTCTCAGAGGCCTCTCAGCGTGTGGAAGCCCAAGCGTCCTACTCTTGTGGGCATGGTCCCCGCAGCTCCCGCGACGAGGCGCTTCACCGGCTATGCACGGCTCCTCGTGCTCTTGCTGCTCGCACTCTGGCTGGGCGGAGCCGTCAACGGCGGCGTGGCGATGGGAGCGGTGGATCGAGTGGTGCTCTCGTTGAGCGGGCGGACCAGGCGCCATGCGTATGCGGGAGCCGCCGTCGCCGGTTAGGCCACGCGACCGTGCCCGGGCGGGCGGCGAAAGCGGCTGCCGCACTGGGCTCCCCGGCACCAGTGAGTGGCTGCGGTAGGGTGGCCGCATGACGGCGGCACTGCTGGGGTTCGCGGTCGCGGCGACCCTTTTGATCCTCGCCCCTGGGCCGGACAGCATGCTGGTCATGCGCAACTGCCTGCGCGGCGGGCGGCGGGTCGGGTGGTGCACGGCGGCCGGCACCCTCACCGGGCTGCTGCTGTGGGCCGTGGCGGCCATCATCGGCGTGTCATCCATGATCGCCGCGAGCCGCGTCGGATACGACGTCCTGCGCCTCGCCGGCGCCGCCTACCTGATCTGGTTGGGGGCTGCGAGCCTCTTGCCTCGCCACCGCACCGGGTCCGAAGCGCCGCTCGGCGAGCGCGGACCGTCTGCCGGGGTGAGGCCGCGCCGCGCCTACGTCAACGGTCTGATCTCCAACCTCTGCAACCCGAAGATCGGGGCGTTCTTCGTCGCCTTCCTTCCCGGCTTCATCCCCACCGGTGTGCCGGTGCGGGAGTTCTCGATCCTGCTCGGGGCCTGGTTCGCGATCGAGACGGCTGTCTGGCTGGGCGTCGTGGTGTGGATGGTCGATCGCGGCGTCGGCTGGCTGAGCCGGTCGGGCGTACGGCGGAACCTCGAGCGGGTCACCGGGGTGGTGCTGATCGGGCTCGGGCTCCGGCTCGCGACCGAGAGCCGCTGACGGGAGGCGGGCCGGCACTCGACTCGTGTTCGCGCCGAGCGCAGCACTCGGGCCCGGGGTGCGGTCGCAGGGCTTAGGTGATCCCCGATGCCGGCCACCTTGGTGCCGGAATCAGACCTGCCCGGCAAGGGCCGTGGCCAGGTCGGCGGGCCGCGACCACATCGGCCAGTGGCCGGTGGGGAGGTCCACGTAGTCGACCTGCTGGTGGGACAGCTCGCCGAAGAAGGGGTGCCCCTCCTCCGCCATCCGGGCCACATCGGTGGACCGCATGGTGCAGGTGATCATGGTCACGGGCACCCGGCGTCGCTTGGGGTTGGTCAGCCGGATGCGGTCGCGCGCGGGTCCGGCGGGGTGGGGAACCGCCCGCCGTCGGAACTCCGCGAGGAGGGCCTCATCGAGGCCCTCCAGGCTGCTGCCGTCCGCTTCGAGGTCGGCCCAGGAGGGGAGGGGGATCTCGTCCAGATCAGGATCCAGATCGGGCCTGATCGCCATCCCGTCAGCTAGCGGCCCGCTGTCGACGTAGACGATTCGCCGCAGTCCCTCGGGCAGCCGGTCGGCGACCCCGCTGGCCACCGCGCCCGCGCCGCTGTGGACGACCAGGACGACCGGCCGCTCGGCCCCGGCGATGGCGCCGGCCACCGCTCGGACGTGATCGGCGAGGCGGATGCCGCCGCGCGGCGTGTCGACGGTCTCGAGACCGGGAAGGGTGAGGGCCTCCACCCCGTGACCGGCATCGCGCAGCGCCCTTTCGACCCCCTCCCAAGCCCAGCTGCCGAGCCAGAAGCCGGGTACGAGGACAAAGGTGGCGGGAGTCCGCGCAGCGCTCTCCACCTCACTAGTATCGGGCCAGGTACCGGACGCGAGCGGCGCTCAGCGCGCGCACCGGCAGGCCAGAAGCATTCCCGATTCCGGCACGCGAATTCGGGACGCCGGGCGGTGAGTGGGCACTCCCTCGCCGTCGCTCGATAGTGGAGCGGCCAGCCGGAGCGGTCAGCCCGCCGAGGGGGTGTCGGGGGCGCGGGGCGAGAGGAGCCTCGCCCCGGACCGCAGTCGTCGGCAACGGGTGGCAGGGCGACGACGCGCTCATCGGTGCGGATCAGCCGCCAGCCCCCTTCGTGCACCTTCCAGTGGTGGGCCCGGCAGATCTTGACAAGATTGTCCAGATCCGTCGAGCCGCCCTGGGCCCAGTGGCGGAGGTGGTGCACCTCGCCCCACGACGCCGGCCGGTGGCAGCCCCGCCAGACGCAGCCCCGGTCCCGGACCTGGACCGCCCGGCGGGTCGCCGTTGCCGGCACCCGGGTCGCCCGGCCCACGTCCAGGACCGCGGAGTCGGCTCCGAACACCACCCGGGTCACCCTGGCGTCGCAACCCAGCCGCCGCGCGGTCTGGGCGGCGATCGGTCCGCCCAGGTCCAGCTCGGGGGCCGGGGCCCCCTCCCGCCCCCCCGGCAGGCCGGCCCGCCTTGACCGAGACAGACCTGTCTGTTAGCGTCCTTCGAGCGGGGCGCCGGCGAATGGCGCCCGCCGGAAGAGAGCCCCGTCGCATCGCCTCAAGGAGAGCCGGACGTGAAGATCGCTGTTTTGGGAACGGGCGTGGTGGGGCAGACGCTAGCCGGCCGGTTGGCGGCACTCGGCCACCAGGTGACTGTCGGTACGCGCGACCCGGAGGCGACGCTGGCCCGCACCGCACCGGAGGAGGGTTCGGACACACCGGTCTTCTCCGCGTGGCAGGCGGAGAATCCCCAGGTGGAGCTCGCCACCTTCGACGGCGCCACCGTGCAGGCCGAGTTGATCATCAACGCGACCGGCGGGGGAGTGTCGCTCGCAGCGCTGGCAGTCGCCGGCGCCGCGAACCTGGATGGCAAGGTCATCCTCGATGTGGCCAACACGCTGGACTTCTCCAACGGGTTTCCGCCGTCGCTCTCCGTGGTCAACACCGACAGCCTTGCGGAACAGATCCAGCGGACTTATCCCGCGGCCAGGGTGGTCAAGTCCCTCAACACCATGAACTGCCAGGTGATGGTCGATCCCGCCCGCGTGCCCGGCGAGCACGCGGTGTTCGTCTCCGGCGACGACCCCGCCGCCAAGGCGACGGTGGCGGAGCTGCTGAGCGAGCTCGGCTGGCCGCCCAGCGCAATCTGGGATCTCGGCAGCCTCTCCACGGCGCGCGGCGCCGAGATGATCCTGCCGCTGTGGCTCTCGATCATGCGGAAGCTGGGCGGCGGAGAGTTCAACTTCGCCATCGCCAGGGCCTGAGGCGGAAGCCAGCGCCATGGTGGCCCGGGCCGGCGGCCAGCGCGCCTCACCCACCCCTCGGGGTGAGGCGAGGGAGCGCATTCTCGAGACCGCCTTTCGCCTCTTCTACGCTCATGGCGTGCGCGGTGTCGGGGTCGACACGATCATCGCCGCGTCCGGGGTCGCCAAGGCCACCTTCTACAAGCACTTTCCGAGCAAGGACGACCTCGCGGTCGCCTACCTCGACCGCGTCGACGCCCTGTGGCGCGGGCAGCTCCAGGCCGCCGCCGCGGCGGCCGGTCCTGATCCACGGGACCGGCTCGTCGGCATGTTCGACGCCCTGCTCGCGGTCTGCGAGCAGGACGACTTCCACGGCTGCGCCTTCATCAACACAGCGGCCGAGTCAGCGCCGGGCAGCCCTGTGCATGCGCGCAGCGTGGAGCACAAGGCGGAGGTGCGCGCATGGGTGCGCGACATCGCGGTACAGGGCGGTGCGCGTGACCCTGCGGCACTCGCCCGAGCGCTCACCCTGCTCCTCGATGGCGCCCTTGCGGAGGGTGTGCTCGACGGAGACCCGTCCGCCGCCCGGGCGGCCAAGGACGCCGCCGCCGCGCTGGTCGAGACGCACTGCCGCGCCTGAGGACGCGGCGAGTCAGCCGGCCGCGATCATCCCCTGGCGGGTGCCATCAGCGGGATCACCCGCCGCAGCAGTCGCCGGCCATCAGCCCGAGGCCGATGCCGAGCATCCAGACGTCCTTGCTGACGGGGAGACCGGCGGGGGTGGGCCAGATGCTGCCCGCCTTGCGCAGCGCCGGGGTGCGCCAGTACATGGCGAGCAGTCCACCGGAGAATGCGGTCAGCGCCGCTCCGGCCAGACGGTCGCGCACGAAGGGGGAGAGCAGGGCGGCCCCGGTGGCGACCTCGGAGGCGGAGAGCAGCTTGGCGAACGTCGTTGCGGGGATCCGGCTGAGGAAGGGGAAGGCCCCGGCGGCCATCCCGTGGAGGGTCGCGGCGCGTTCCGCCGGCAGATGCCACTTCTCGGTGCCGGAATGCAGGATGAAGGCGCCGGTCGCGAGGCGGCCCGGTATGGAGCGGACGGTGATGTGGCCCGGCATGGTCGTTGCCTCCTTGTCTCCCCGTCAGCGGCGGTCAGTTGGGGCCGCGTCCGGCCCAGCGCAGCACGAGGTATACCGCCAGCCCGATCACCGCGAGGACCACCACAGTCCTGATCAGGAAGAGGGCCACCCCGACGACCCAGCCCAGCACGACGTAGGCGAGGATCACGGCGATCACTGCGACCACGATCACGGTGAGCGCGTGGTGCGGACGGATCACGGCCGGCGAACGGTTCGGCGAACTGTTCATGGGCCGATCATCCCACGTTCCCACCCGGGCCGCCGGCCGGTGGGATCGGCCTGCCGAGACGGAGCGACCATGCTCTGGAGACCGTCGAGGAGCGCATCGAGTGCATCCCGCTGGAGGACCAGCATGCGGCGCCCTCCCTCCGCCGAGGTGGCGACGAGGCCCGCGTCGCGCAGGATCTTCACGTGGTTGCTGACCGTCGGCTGGGCCAGCCCGAAGAGGGCGGCGAGCTCGGTGACGGTGCTCGGAGCGGAGCGCAGAACCTCGACCATGGCGAGCCGGGTCGGGTCCGAGATGGTCTTCAAGCGGCGCGCCAGGGTTTCGGTGCGCGCTCGCGCCTCCGCACCGCTGCCCTCTGCTCGCACCCCGATCAGCACCATCCCGGGCAGATCCACCAGGGACCCCAGATGGGCGAAATAGGCGGGGACCACCGCGATGATGCCCTCCGGGGGGAGGGACGCGACCAGGTCCTCGAGGAGGTGGGCGCCCGGCGTGTGAGCGCTGTGGGCGATCTCCTGCCAGGCGGCGCCGCGGTGCTGGATCTCGCGCCGCGCGGCGACCGCGGCCTCGACCGACCGGAGACCGTTGCGCATCCAGTTCGGTCTGATCGCGGACCAGACGTCGCGCATGACCTCCGCGTAGGCGCGGCGGTCTTCCGCTGATGAGCGGAGCCGGGCCAGGCGGTTGCGCAAGGCCGCCCGATCCTCCTCGGTCTCCGAGGCAAGCCGCAGGTCCACCGGTGCCGAGACGCAGAGACCCTCCAACCGCCCCAGGAGTTCCTCCGCATCGAGCGTGAAGAGCAGCCCTCCGTGGTGGGCGAGGACCGCCAGCTCCATCGAGCCACCGAGGTCTGTCGTCGTCTCCGGGGCACCCCACAGGGCACGCACCCGCTCGACCAGCCGGGGCGTTTGGTCGTAGACACTGCCCAGGGTGACGTGGTCCCGGCGAAAGGAAGGTTGCGAGGCCGCCTGCAGGACCCAGTCGAGCTCGACCGCGATGGACCCTGCCACCGCCACGTCGGGCCGGCGCTCGGCGGTGGCCTCCTGGTTGTGGTAGAAAGGAATAGCCATACGACTATATCACGATGCTGCTTGACATGCCGGCCATATCCATGCAAAGATACCGATATGGCTATGAACACATGGACCGCCGAGCAGCTGGCGAGGACGCGGATCGACGATCTGCGCCGCACCGCCGGCGTGGATCAGTCCACCCACGACCTCGCGGGCCGGGTGTGGCGCCTTCGTGGCCCGAGACGGGTGCGCACGAGGGTGCGCGGCGGGGGGACCGGCACCTCGTCGTAACGGCGCCGCAGTACCCTGCTATCGGCCGAGGCGGCTAGCATGTGCGTAGCCGTGTGCTCATCGAACCCCGTCCCGCATCCCGGGTGGGCGCGTCCCAGCATGTCCTCGCAGCGCTGAGTGGGATGATCGGGTTGATGCGCCGGAATTGCGCGGCGGCGACCGAACCGATGGGCTGGAGTTGAGAGATGAGCCTTCGCCATCTTGAGTTGACGCAGCTTCCCGACCTCGCCCACGGCACCCAGCGAGCGGGCCCCGTCCGCAGCCGCCGGCCCACCTACGTCGATCTGCTGCCCCCCTGCAACGACGGCTGCCCGGCCGGGGAGAACATCCAGGCGTGGCTCGGCCTCGTCCGCGACGGCCACCACCAGGAGGCCTGGCGGCAGCTGGTCGCCGACAACCCGCTCCCGGCCATCCACGGCCGGGTCTGCTACCACCCCTGCGAGGACGTCTGCAACCGCGCCGAGCTGGACAGCTCCGTCTCGATCCACTCGGTCGAACGCTTCCTCGGTGACCTGGCCCTCAGCTCGGGCTGGCCGCTGCCCGGCCCCGCCGCCTCGAGCGGCAAACGGGTGCTGGTCGTCGGCGCGGGCCCGAGCGGCCTCTCCGCCGCCTACCAGCTGGCGCGCCAGGGCCACCAGGTGGAGATCCGCGACCTGAGCCCCGAGCCGGGCGGGATGATGCGCTACGGCATCCCCGAATACCGGCTGCCGCGCGACGTGGTGGCCGGCGAGCTGGCCCGCATCGAGGCGCTGGGCGTGTGCTTCGTCCTCGGCCACCGGGTCACCGACCTCGCCGCCGAGCGGGCTCAGGGCGGATTCGATGCCGTCTTCGTGGCCGTCGGCGCCCACCTCTCCAAGCACGTCGACATCCCCGCCCAGGACGCCGGCCGGATCATCGACGCGGTGCCCTTCCTGCGCGAGGTGGCGGCCGGCGGGCGTCCGGTCCTCGGCCGTCGGGTCGCGGTCTACGGCGGCGGCAACACCGCCATGGATGCGGCCCGGGTGGCCAAGCGGCTCGGGGCCAGCGAGGCGCTCATCGTCTACCGCCGTGACCGGGAGCGGATGCCGGCCCAAGAGGAGGAGGCCGAGGCGGCGGAGCGCGAGGGAGTGCGGATCAATTGGCTGCACACCATCACCGCCTTCGACGGTCCCGAGCTGACCGTGGAGGTCATGGAGCTGGACGAGAAGGGGTTCCCCCAGCCCACCGGGCGGATGGAGCGGCTCGCTGCCGACACCCTCATCCTCGCCGTCGGTCAGGACGCCGACACCGGGTTTCTCCGCCACGTGCCGGGCGTGGAGTTCAAGGCCGACGGGACGGTCATGGTCTCGAGTTCGATGATGACCGGGTGCCCCGGGGTCTTCGCCGGCGGCGACATGGTGCCCTCGCTGCGGACGGTGACCGTGGGTGTCGGCCACGGCAAGAAGGCGGCCCGCTTCATCGACGCGTACCTGCGCGAGACCGCGGCGCCGTCCGCCGCCAAGCACTCCGTGGCGAGCTTCGACCGCCTGCATCCCTGGTATTTCGCCGACGCCAGCTCGCGCCGGCAACCGGAGCGCGAGCCGGTGGAGCGGGTGACCGACTTCGCCGAGATCGTCGGCGGTCTCAGCCAGGCGGAGGCCGTCTTCGAGGCGCAGCGCTGCCTCTCCTGCGGCAACTGCTTCGAGTGTGACGGCTGCCTGGGCTCCTGCCCCGAGGATGCGGTGGTCAAGCTCGGGACCGGGCACCGCTACCGGTTCGACTACGACCGCTGCACCGGGTGTGGAACGTGCTTTGAGCAGTGCCCGGTGCACGCCATCGAGATGATCGGGGAGCCCGGCTGATGCGCACGACCATCGACGGCAACGAGGCGGCGGTCTCGGCCGCCTACCGGCTCAACGAGGTCTGCTGCATCTACCCCATCACCCCCTCGTCCCCGATGGCCGAGCTGGCCGACGAGTGGGCCAGCCAGGGCCGCACGAACGTCTGGGGAAGCGTGCCCTCGGTGGTGGAGATGCAGAGTGAGGGCGGTGCCGCCGGGGCGCTCCACGGGTCGCTCCAGGGTGGAGCGCTGACCACCACCTTCACGGCCTCGCAGGGGCTGCTCCTGATGATCCCCAACATGTACAAGATCGCCGGCGAGCTGACCCCGTGCGTCTTCCACGTCGCGGCGCGCTCCCTGGCCGCGCAGGCGCTGTCGATCTTCGGCGATCACTCCGACGTGATGGCGGTCCGCCAGACCGGATTCGCGCTGCTCGCCTCGGCATCGGTGCAGGAGGCCCACGACCTGGCGGTGGTGGCCCAGGCCGCGACGCTCCGCACCCGGATCCCCTTCGTCCATTTCTTCGACGGCTTCCGCACCTCGCACGAGTTGAACACGGTCGAGCTGCTCTCCGACGACGACCTGCTGGCGCTAGTCCCCACCGACCTCATCCGCGATCACCGTGGCCGGGCGCTCTCGCCGGAACGGCCGTTCATCCGCGGCACGGCACAGAACCCGGACGTCTACTTCCAGGCGCGCGAGACGGTCAACCCGTTCTACGCGCGGGTCCCCTCCGCGGTCCAGGAGGCGATGGATGCGCTGGCCGAGCGGACCGGGCGCCATTACAGCCTCGCCGAGTACCACGGGGCCCCCGACGCCGAGCGCGTCATCGTCGCGATGGGATCGGGCGCGCAGACCGCCGCGGAGACCGCGGCCCACCTCGTGGCGCAGGGGGAGAAGGTCGGCGTGGTGCAGCTCCGCCTCTACCGCCCGTTCCCCACCGCCGAGCTGCTCGCGGTCATCCCGGCGAGCGCCCGCCGCGTCGCCGTGCTGGACCGCACCAAGGAACCGGGCGCGCTCGGCGAACCGCTCTTCCTCGACGTGCTGGGCGGGCTCGCGGAGGCGCACTCCGCCGGCACCCGCGAGACCATGCCGATCGTCATCGGCGGCCGCTACGGGCTCTCCTCCAAGGAGCTGACCCCGGCGATGGTCGCCGGCATCTTCACCGAGCTGAGCGCGGGGCGGCCGCGCTCCCGCTTCACGATCGGCATCAACGATGACGTGAGCGGCACCAGCCTCCCTTACGACCCCACCCTCGACATCGAGTCGCCGCGGACGCTCCGCGCCGTCTTCTTCGGGATGGGCTCGGACGGGACCGTCGGGGCAAACAAGAACACCATCAAGATCCTCGGCGAGGACCCGGGGCGTCACGCCCAGGGGTACTTCGTCTACGACTCCAAGAAGTCCGGCTCGGAGACGGTCTCGCACCTCCGCTTCGGCCCGGATCCGATCCGGGCGCCGTACCTCATCGACCAGGCCGGCTTCGTCGGCTGCCATCACCCCCGGCTGATCGAGCGTCCCGAGGTGCTGCAGCGGGCGGCCCCGGGGGCGACCTTCCTGCTCAACACCTCGGTCCCGCCGGCGGAGGTCTGGGACTCGCTGCCCCGCGAGGCGCAGGAGCAGCTCCTCGCCAAGCGGATCACCCTCTACACCATCGACGCCGGGCGGGTGGCCCGCGAGGCCGGGCTCGCCGGACGGGTCAACACGGTGCTCCAGACCTGCTTCTTCGCCATCTCCGGTGTGCTCCCTCAGGAGGAGGCGATCGCGGAGATCAAGCACGCCATCTCCAAGAGCTACGCGCGCCGCGGGCCGAAGGTCATCGCCCAGAACGAGGCGGCGGTGGACGCCGCCGTGGCCTCGCTGCACTGTGTCGAGCTCCCCACCACGGTGACCGCCACCCGTGGCGTGCGGCCCCTCGTGCCTGAGGATGCCCCGGAGTTCGTCCGCACGGTGATCGGCGCGATGATGGCCGGCCACGGTGAGGACCTCCCGGTGAGCGCTCTCCCGGTCGACGGCACCTACCCGAGCGGCACCGCGGCCTACGAGAAACGCAACATCTCCGACGAGGTGGCGGTCTGGGACCCGAACCTCTGCATCCAGTGTGGCAACTGCAGCTTCGTCTGCCCGCACAGCGTCATCCGTTCCAAGCTCTATGACTCCGCGCAGCTGGCCGGGGCACCGGACGAGTACATGTCGATGCCGCTCAACTCGCGCGGCCTGCCCGACAGCCGATTCACCCTGATGGTCTACCTGGAGGACTGCACCGGCTGCGGGCTCTGCGTCGAGGCCTGCCCGGTCTCCGCCCCGGCCGACCCTGAGCACAAGGCGATCAACCTCGCGGCGCGCGAGCCACGGGTGGCCGTCGAGCGGCGCAACATCGCGTTCTTCGAGAGCCTCCCCGTCGCCGACCGCTCCCGCGTGGACTTCGGCACGGTGCGGGGCACCCAGTATCTGCAGCCGCTCTTCGAGTTCTCCGGGGCCTGCGCCGGCTGCGGCGAGACCCCGTACCTGAAGCTCCTCTCTCAGCTCTTCGGCGACCGCCTGATGGTCGCCAACGCCACCGGTTGCTCCTCGATCTACGGTGGCAACCTGCCGACCACGCCGTGGACGCGGGATGCCGCTGGCCGCGGGCCCGCCTGGTCCAACTCGCTGTTCGAGGACAACGCCGAATTCGGCCTCGGATTCCGGCTCGCCGCCGACCAGCAGCTCCAGGTGGCTCGCGAGCGGCTCGGCGAGCTGCGCGACACGGTGGGCGCGGAGCTCGTCGACGCCATCCTCAACGCGCCGCAGCGGCGGGAGTCCGAGTACGCGGACCAGCGCGAGCGGGTCGACGAGCTGCACCGGCGCCTGGATGCGCTGGGGGATGCGGCCGGGCCCGCGGTCACCGACCTGCGCAGCGTCATGGACCAGCTGGTGCGCCGCAGCGTGTGGATCGTTGGCGGCGACGGCTGGGCCTACGACATCGGTTCCGGCGGTCTGGACCACGTGCTGGCCAACGGTCGCGACGTCAACGTGCTGGTGCTCGACACCGAGGTCTACTCCAACACCGGCGGCCAGGCCTCGAAGTCCACACCGCTCGGCGCCGTGGCCAAGTTCGCCTCCGCGGGCAAGCGGGTGGGCAAGAAGGACCTCGCCCTCCAGGCGATCGCCTACGGCAACGTCTACGTCGCCCGGGTGGCGATGGGCGCCGACCCCGAGCAGACCCTCCGGGCGCTGCGCGAGGCGGAGGCCTACGAGGGCCCCTCACTGGTCATCGCCTACAGCCATTGCATCGCCCACGGGATCGAGAAGGACGGGATGCTCCTCCGCAACGGCATGGACCAGCAGTACCGGGCCGTCGCCAGTGGGGCCTGGCCCCTCGTCCGCTACGACCCGCTGGTGCGCGGCGGGGGCGGCAACCCCTTCCTCCTCGACTCGCCCCGGCCCCGCATGGCGCTGACCGAGTACACCGGGCGGGAGCTCCGCTACCGAAGCCTCGCCCGCACCCACCCGGCGGAGGCGGAGAAGCTGGTCCAGCTCGCCCAGGAGGAGGTCGACCGGCGCTGGGCGACCTACGAGGAGATGGCCTCCCACGGCGCCGACCGGTTCTCGAGCGCCGGCACCGGTGACCCCGCGCCTCCGGGTGCCGAGGAGCGGAAGAATTGAACCTGGAGACCACCTACCTGGGTCTGGTCCTGCCGAGCCCGCTGGTGGCGTCGGCCGGTCCGCTCACGCGCTCGGTGCCCGGGATCCGCCGTCTCGCCGCCGCCGGGGTCGGAGCGGTCGTGCTGCCGTCCCTCTTCGAGGAGCAGATCCGGCGCGAGGCGGAGCGGGACGCCGCACTGGCCGAGGCCGGCTCCGAGAGCTTCGGCGAGGCCCTCTCCTACCTCCCGGCGCCGTCCGGTGACGGGGAGCCGCTCCAGTACCTGAGCCTGATCGAGCGGGCGAGCGCGGCCGTGAAGATCCCGGTGATCGCGAGCCTGAACGGCGCCACCGCTGGGGGCTGGACCGCCTACGCCTCGTCGATGCAGAGCGCGGGCGCCGCCGCCCTCGAGCTCAACATCTACTACCTGCACGGGGATCCGCTGACGCCCGCGCGCGACGTCGAGGAGCGGTACATCGAGATCCTCTCCGCCGTGAGGGCCGCGGTCACCATCCCGATCGCGGTCAAGCTGGCCCCCTATCTCAGCTCGATGGGGGAGATGGCGATCCGCCTCCAGCGGGCGGGCGCGAACGGCCTGGTCCTCTTCAACCGCTTCATGCAATCCGACATCGACCCCGACACCCTCGCCGTCACGTCCGGGCTCACCCTCTCCAACCCCGCCGAGGGGGTGCTGCCGCGCTCCTGGATCGCCCGGCTGCGCGGGACCGTCCCGCTGTCCCTCGCGGCCAGCACGGGTGTGGAGAGCGCCCACGACGTGGCCGCCTACCTGCTGGCCGGCGCCGACGTGGTGATGAGCACCTCCTCGCTGCTCCGCCACGGGCCCGAGCACGCGGTGGCGCTGCTCGACGGGCTCCAGGCGTGGATGGCCCGCAAGGGCTTCGTGAGCCTCGACCAGGTGCGGGGACGGCTGTCCCCGGGGAGCGGTGCCGACGCCGCCGCCTACGGGCGATCCAGCTACCTCACGACCATCGACGAGGCGACGCACACCTACGCTCCCGGCTGAGGACGACACGCTCGCTTCCCGGCACCCGGCCGCCGGCCTCGCCGCGCTCGGAGCGCTGGGTGGCGCCGCCTTCTGCTTTGTCACCGGTGAGAACCTGCCGGTGGGGCTGCTGCCCCAGCTCTCCGCGGGGCTGCGTGTCTCGCTCTCCGCCGTCGGATTGCTGGTGACCATCTACGCGCTGGTGGTCGTCGCCGTGTCGGCGCCGCTCACCCACCTGACCCGCGGCATCCCCCGCCGCCCGCTCCTCGCCGGCCTGCTGGCCACCTTCGTGCTCGCGACCCTGGCGGCATCCGCCGCTCCGAGCTACGGCTGGCTGATCGCCGCGCGGGTGGTGATCGCCCTCGCCCAGGCTCTCTTCTGGTCCATCGTCGCGGTGGTCGCGGTCGATCTCTTCCCGTCGCGGGCACGGGGACGGGCGGTCGCGGGGGTGTTCGCCGGCAGCTCGATCGGACTGATCCTGGGGGTTCCCGCCGGAACCTGGATCGGTCAGCTGGCGGGGTGGCGGCTCGCCTTCGTGGGCCTGAGCGGCCTCGGACTCCTCGACCTCGCCGCCCTGGCCGCGCTCCTGCCGCCGATGCGATCGGGTGAGGGGCACGCCGCCACCGGCACCCACCCGGATAGACGCCGCTACCTGCTGACGGTGCTCACCATCATCCTCTGCGTGAGCGGTTCCTTCACCGCCTACACGTACGTCACCGCCTTCGTGACCCGGGTCAGCGGCCTGCCGCTCCGGGCCGTCGCGCCGATCCTGCTGCTCGTCGGGGTCGCCGACGCGGTGGGGACCGTGGGCATCGGGTTTCTGCTCGACCGGCGGCCGACGCTGGCCCGGGTCGGCCCGGTGGCCGTGCTCGCCGCCGCACTGTTCGCGCTCTTTGCCTTCGGCACCTCGGGTGCGGCGACCATCGTGCTCGAGGCCTGCGCCGGCATCGGTCTCTCCGGCGTGGCCATCGCCCTGCAGAGCCACGTCCTGGTGGTGGCGCCGCGGCGCACCGACATCGCCTCGGCCTGGTACTCGGCCTCCTTCAACGTCGGCATTGCCGGGGGCCCGCTGGTGGGAGCGCTGGTCCTCTCCACCCTCGGGCTGCGCTTCACGCCGCTGGTCGGGGGGATGCTCGGGCTGCTGGGCCTGGTGGCCGTGGTTGCCGAGAGCCGCGCGGGTCGGCCTGCCCCGGCGGGGTGATTCCCGCCGGCGCCCGCCGTCCGCGCCACCGCGGTCAGGAGCCGGTGGAGGCCAGCGGCTTGGTCAGGTCGTACAGCGTGGTGCCGCCGACCGTGGTCGTCGAGAAGTGGCTCTCCACCCACGAGGTGATCTCGCTCGACTCGGTCGAGCCGCCGGCGCCCGGGCCGCCGCCGCTCCCGGCCGCGATGAAGTAGTGGATCTCGTGCTCGCCGACCAGCTTCTCGAAGGCGGTGAGGGTTGGCCACGGGTCGGTGCCGTTGAAGCCGCCGATGGCCATCACCGGGTCGCCGGTCGTGAGCTGGTACCCGGCTGCGTTGTTGGCCCCGACGGTGGCGGCGATCCAGGCGTAGTCCTTGGCGCCCTTCTCGAGGGCCGCGGTCAGCGCCGCGGACGGTGCGCTGGCGTTGAGCAGGCCGCCGGCGCCGCCCCCGCTGATGCCGCCCGCCGAGAACGTGCCGCCGGTGCCGCTCGGCAGGGTTCCACGAGCTGCGGAGTCCCCGGCGCCGCTCGGGATGGTGCCCCGGGGTGGGGTGAACCCTTCACCGTTGGGGATCGTCCCCTGCGGAGGGGTGCCGCCGAGGCCGGGGCCGAACCCGCCTGGCGCGCCGCCCGTGACGCTGCCGCCGGGGCCGCTCGTGGTGCCGCCACCCGTGGACGAACCGCCGGTGGTCCCATTCGCCGAGCCGCCCGTTGTCGACCCGGTGGTGCCGTCCGAGGCTGAGCCCCCCGTACCGCTGGCACCGTTGCGGAGCGGAGTGCCGGCGGTCCCGCCCGCGCCCGGGAGGCCGGCGACCGGCCCGCCGATGCCGCCGCCACCCGGACCGCCATTCGCACCTGCCACGGCCGGTCCGGCGGAGGGGATGGAGCCGCTGTGGGGCGTTGCCGCGGTGTCGATGGCGTAGGCGGTGGGGCCGGCGAGAGCCGTGGCCAGGACGCAGCCGGCGAGGACCACGGCGGCGATTCGCCACCTCATCGGGGGCACCAGGAGCACGAGGGCGGTGGCCAGCCCGGCGATCAGCACGGCGGTGCGCAGCCAGGGCAGCCAATCCGGGCTCTGCGTCAGGAGGGCGTATGCCCAGACGACGGTTCCGGCCAGGGCGACGGCCAGCAGGGCCCGGGCGACCACGCGATCACGCCGGCGCCAGAGCTCGACCCCGCCCATGCCCACGAGCGCGCCGATGGCGGGCGCCAGCGCGACCGTGTAGTACGGGTGGATGATGCCCTGGGCCAGGCTGAAGACCAGGGCCGTGAGGACCAGCCAGCTGCCCCAGAGCAGCGCCGCGGCGCGCTTGCCATCGGTGCGCGGGGCGCGCCAGCGCAGCCAGAGGAGGGCTCCGATGAGGAGGAGCGCCGCCGGGATGAGCCAGCTCGTCTGGTTGCCGAAGGTGCTGTTGAACACCCGGAGCAGGCCGGTGGGGCCCCAGGCACTCGTGCCGCCACCCCCGCCACCCCCGACGCTGCCCGTCTCGCTGCCGGTGAGGCGGCCGAAGCCGTTGTAGCCGAAGATGAGGTTGAGCTCGCTGTTGCCGGTCGAGCCGCCGATGTAGGGGCGGTCGGCGGCCGGCCAGAGCGTGACCATCGCCACCCACCAGCCGGCCGAGACCAGCACCGCGGCACCGGCTGCCAGCAGCTGCCGGATGCGCCGCCACATCGACACCGGCGCCGCCAGCAGGTAGACGGCGGCGAACCCCGGGAGCACCAGGAAGGCTCCCATCATCTTGGTGAGGAACCCGAAGCCGACCAGGACGCCGGCCAGGAGCAGCCAGCGCGTCCGCCCGCCCTCGAGGGCGCGGGTCAGCGCGTAGGCGCTGCCGACCAGCAGGAGGACGAGCAGGGAATCCGGGTTGTTGTAGCGGAACATCAGCACCGCGACCGGGGTCAGGGCCAGGACCGCCCCGGCGATCAGCCCCGCGGCGTGCCCGAAATGCCGGCGCACGGTGGCGTAGAGCAGACCCACGGAGGCGACCCCCTCCAGGGCCTGGGGGACGAGGATGCTCCAGGCGTTGACCCCGAAGAGGCGGGCGGAGACGTCCATCACCCAGAGCGAGGCGGGCGGCTTGTCGACGGTGATGAAGTTGGAGGAGTCGAAGGAGCCGAAGAGGAACGCCTTCCAGCTCTTGGTGGCGGCCAGGACCGCGGCCGAGTAGAAGCCGTTGGCCCAGCCGGAGGCGCCGAGGCTCCAGAGGTAGAGGGCGGCGGTGGCCGCGAGCAGCCCGACCAGGGAGAGGGTCGTCCAGCTGGGGCGGCGCACCGCCGCGAGGAGGTTGGCGCGGTGACGGTCCGGAGCCGCGACGCTCGAGCGGGCGAGGCCCGGGGAGGCGGCGGCGTGATCTCTCATGCCATCACCGTGACGAGCGTGGCGCAGAACGGCCTGGGAGGGTGCTGGGAGATTCCTGTGAGCTTCCCACCCGCTGCGCGCCGGGTGGGGTGTGGGCGATTCTCATGAAGTTCCCAGGTGCTTCGCAGACAGGGCCAAGCCCAGGCGTGGATCGTGGCCGTCATGAACCACGCCGCGACCGCCCTGGCACACGAGCCCTCGGTGGAGATCGTCGTCCCCGTGTACAACGAGGAGCACGACCTCGAGCCCAGCGTGCGCCGGCTGCACGCCTACCTGGACGGCTTCTTCCCCTTCCCGACGCGCATCACCATCGCCGACAACGCCAGCACCGACGCCACACCGGGGATCGGCGCGCGGCTCGCCGCCGAGCTGCCCGGGGTCCGCTATCTCCGCCTCGAGGAGAGGGGGCGCGGCCGCGCGCTCGCCGCCGCCTGGTCGGAGAGCGACGCCGACGTCGTCGCCTACATGGACGTCGACCTCTCGACCGGCCTGGAGGCGCTCCTGCCCCTGGTCGCCCCGCTGATCAGCGGCCACAGCGACCTGGCCATCGGCAGCCGCCTCTCCGCCGGAGCGCACGTCCGCCGCGGCGCCCGGCGCGAGGTGATCTCGCGCGGGTACAACCTGCTGCTGCGGCTCGCGCTCGGGGTCCGCTTCCGCGACGCGCAGTGCGGCTTCAAGGCCGTCCGCGCTGACGTCGCCCGGCGCCTGGTGCCGCTCGTGGAGAACCGCTCCTGGTTCTTCGACACCGAGCTGCTCGTGCTTGCGGAGCGGGCCGGGCTCCGCATCCGCGAGGTCCCGGTGGATTGGGTCGACGACCCCGACTCGCGGGTCGACATGCCGGCCACCGCCCTCGAGGACCTGCGCGGAGTGTGGCGTCTGCGGAGGACCGGCGCGTCCTCACGAGCCGCGGCCGGTGAGGGACGCGGGCTGCATCAGGCTGCCGAGCACATGGGTACCGCATCCCATGCCCTGGTCACTCTCCCGGGGGTCGTTGCGCCGCACCTCGCCGGCTCCCATCCGAAGAGCCGGCTGCACAAATAGGCGTACCGGGACTGTCAGAATCCGGCGCGACGGGCCGCCCCTCGCGGCTCGCCCCGGTGCCACGGGGGGGCGCGGGGATGTGCCGGAGGTGCTCAGATGCCACCCAGCGAGATCAACCAACTCACCGACATCGAGCTGGTCGAGGCGGCCGGGGCGGCCTCCCAGGAGCGGACCCAGCGCCGGATCCAGGCCGAGATGTGGCGGCGCACCACTCTCGACGGTTGGCGGACTGACCATCGGAACGTCATACAGCTTCAGCGTCACCGCCAGCAACGCCATGGCCGGTGGCGCCGCCTCGGCGGCGAGTGCCGGGGTCACTGACGCCGTCGCACCTGGACCGGTGACGGGAGTCACCGCAGTCGCCGGCGCCGGCTCGGCCACGGTGAGCTGGACCGCGCCGTCAGGCAACGGATCGACGATCACCGGTTACACGGTGCCCGCCTCGCCGGGCGGTGCCACCTGCACGTGGACCAGCGGGCCGCTCAGCTGCACCGTGACCGGCCTCAGCGACGGCACCACTTACACCTTCACGGTGACATCGACCAACGGCGTCGGCACTGACACCGCGTCGGGCTCGTCAGCCGCCACCACTGTGCCGGAGAGCGGCGCGGCATCGGCACCCAGCCCCGACACCGGCGCGTATCAGGGTGCCGGTATGCCTGTGCTCGGGTTGGTCCTGGCGCTGCTTGGCTTGCTCCTCGTCGTCAGCCTCGGGACGCGTCGCCGGCGCGGCATCGAGTAGGAGGGGAGCGGAGGTCTCAGCGTTCCCCGGAGGGGGACGGACTGGGCGTGAGAGGCGCCGGCGCCGCCGCACCGGTGAGCGGCAGCTCGACCCGGAACGTGGCGCCCCCGCCGGGGGTGTCGGTGACTCCCACCCGCCCGCCGTGGGCGGCCACCACCCCGGCGACGATGCTGAGCCCGAGCCCGCTGCCCCCCTGGTCCCGGCTCCGCTCGGGGTCGGCACGGTGGAAGCGCTCGAAGATCCGTCCCCTCGCCGCGGCGGGGATCCCCGGCCCATGGTCGGCGACCTCGATCACCGCCCACCCCCGTTCCTCGCGGAGCCCCACCTCGATCGGGGTCCCTGCGGGGGTGTGGACCAGGGCGTTGCGGAGCAGGTTGGCCATGACCTGACGCAGCCGGGGGTCGTCGCCGGCGACGACGAGGGGTGCGTCGAGACGGGTGGTGATCGCGCGTGCAGGGTCGCCGACCCGGGCGTCGGCACAGGCGTCGGCGATCAGCGCCTCGAGGTCGACCGGCGCCCGTTCCAGCGGGCGGCCCTGGTCGAGGCGGGCCAGCAGCATCAGGTCGTCGACGAGGACCCCCATCCGTCGCGCCTCGTCCTCGATGCGGCGCAGAGCGAGCTCCAGGTCCTCGGCGTTCATCCCGCGGTTGCGGCGCACCAGCTCCGCGTAGCCGCGCATGGAGGTCAGGGGGGTGCGCAGCTCGTGCGACGCGTCCGAGAGGAACTGGCGCAGTCGCTGCTCGACGGCCGCGCGCTGGCCAAAGGCGGCCTGCAGCTGATCCAGCATGCTGTTGAGGGCGAGCCCCAGGCGGCCCACCTCGGTGGTGGGGTCGGCCGGGGTGACCCGGCGGCCCAGATCCCCCCCGGCGATCGCCCGGGCCGTGTCGCCCATCCGCGCCAGCGGTCGCAATCCCCGCCGGATGATCAGCCACGTCGCGAGGACCAGGAGCACCACGACAACGGCGCCCACCAGCAGCTCCAGCAGGAGGAGGTGCCCCAGGGTGGCGTCGTAGCTGTCCATGGGGACGGCGGTGACGACGATGTCGCCATTGCCGCCGCCGTCCGGCTCGATGTAGACCAGGTACTGGCTGTAGCTGCCCACACCGGAGACCGTCAGGTACCGGCCCGGCTCGGAGGCGAGCTGCCCGGGCAGCACCGGGTGGTTGGCGGTGGGGCTCAATTGATCCTGGGTGGGGACGCCCAGGAACTGGGGGCTGCCCACCACGCCGCCCGTCGTGGAGAGCACCTCGCCCCAGACCACGCCCGGGGGTGACCCCGGCCCTCCGGGGGCGCCACCGTTCGGCCCCCCGGGCCCGCCGCCATCGGGCACCGAGCGCGCCACCAGGTTGGCGCCGCTCTGCGCCTGCTGCTGGAGCTGCCCGTAGAGGAAGGACTGCTGCTCGGCGTAGGTCGCCGCGTCCGCCGCCACCAGGCAGAGGACAAAGAGCGGCACCAGGGCGAGCAGCAGCCGCGCCCGCAGTGTCATCTCACGCCGGGCGGGGAGGCCGGAGCACGTAGCCGACCCCGCGCACGGTGTGGATCAGCGGGGGATCGGTGAAGTCCACCTTGCGCCGGAGGTAGCTGATGTAGGTCTCCAGCACCCCCGCATCGCCCCCGAAGTCGTAGTCCCAGACGTGGTCGAGGATCTGGGATCGGGAGAGCACCCGGCGGGTGTTGGCGAGGAGGTAGCGGAGCAGCCGGAACTCGGTGCGGGTCAGCTCGATCGGCTTGCCGGCGCGCCAGACCTCGTGGCTCTCCTCGTCCAGCTCCAGGTCGGCGACGGTGAGCCGCGTGGACGTCGTGGCCGGACTGCCCTGGTAGCGCCGGAGCACAGCCCGGATGCGGGCCACCAGCTCCTCGATGCTGAAGGGCTTGGTCACGTAGTCGTCGCCGCCAACGGTGAGCCCCCGCACCTTCTCCTCGGTGGCATCGCGGGCGGTCAGGAAGATCACCGGCACCCGGTGGCCCTCCGCGACGAGGCGCTGGGTGAGGCTGAAGCCGTCCTCGTCGGGGAGGCCGACGTCGAGGACGATCAGCGCCGGGTGGTGGTCGAGCACCGCCTGCCGGGCCTGGCGGGCGGTCGCGGCGCTCTCCACCGCGAAGCCCTCGTAGCGGAGGGCCATGGTGACCAGGTCGGTGATGTTGCGCTCGTCGTCGACCACCAGCACTCGGGTGGGCGCGGCCTCGGGACCGTCCATGCTCCCGATGGTGGCACCCGAACCTGTGAATTTGCTCAGAGTCTCCTCGGAGCCGGCTCAGTGGCTGGCCACTCAAGGCTGCCCCCTCCGCCCCTTTTCTCAAGACCCTTCGTCACGAATATTTCGTCACGAAATGTTTTCATCATCCCGGCCGTCGTCGCCACCATGGTGCTCGCTGCCCGCTGGGCCTCCGCCTACGGTCTTTTCACCGCCGGGTACGGGATACTCTGGTTCCTGGGCAGCGTCCTCATCGGCGTCCTCTCCGCGGCGGCCATCCCGCCGCGGTGGCATTCGCCGTGGTGGCCGCGAGGCATGGTGCGGGTGTTCTTGAAAACATTTCGTGACGAAATATTCGTGACGAAGGATTTTGAAAAGAGGAGGGGAGGGGTCGCGGCCGTGTGGAGGGGAGTCACCCGCTACGCTTTTCCCGCCCTGACGGTGACGCTCCCGTGAAACCGCGCATCGGACGCGTTTGCCCACAGCAGGGTCATTGCTCGGCGGATAATCCGTCCCGCGAGCACGCGGCCCTCGCAGGCGAGGCGTCACCGGGAGTGGGGCCTGCGGATCGATTGAGACGCAGGACGTGTTTTGGGGTCGGACCGCGCATCGGGGTCGGGGATGACCCGATGTGGCCCCCCGCCGCAGGGCTGTGGCGAGACTCAGCTGGTGGGCAGGTCTGGCCCGAGCCCGAGCTCGTAGCTCATGTGAACGCGACCGGGCGCGTGCTCCTCCGGCGGCCCACCCTGGAAGCCCATCCTGTCGTAGAGCCGGCGGGCGGCCGTCATCTCGGGCAGCGTGCCGAGGGTGAGGCGGGTCTTCCCCGCTGCCCGCGCCACGGCGGCCGCGCCCTCCAGCAGGGCGCGTCCGGCACCGCGCCCCTGGGCTGCGGGAGCGACGCCGAGCATGCGCAGGTGAGCTTCGCCCGGAGCCAGCTCCTGCGCCGGGTCGAGCTTGGTGGTCAGCTCCACCGTGATCGAGCCGAGGATGAGCCCGTCCTCGTCGACCGCGACCAGCACGGTGGTGCGATCACAGCGGCCAGCCACGTCAGCGACCGTGTCGAGGTACTCGACGTCGCCTTCGCCAAAGATGGCGGCGAAACCGGCACGGGTCTGACGGCCGGCCTCGGTGCACTCCTCGGGCCGCACCGGGCGGACGACGATCCCGCCGGGCACCCGAGCCCCTCTCCCGGATGCCCCTTCCCTCATGCCGGCTGGTGGCCGGGTCGACGATCCCGTCACTTCTCGGGGAGCATCTCGAGGGAGGCGGAGTTGATGCAGTAGCGCTTCCCGGTTGGCCCTGGTCCGTCGTCAAAGACGTGGCCCAGGTGCCCGCCGCAGCTCCGGCAGACCACTTCGGTGCGGGTCATCCCGTGACCCTTGTCGACATGGAAGTCGACCGCCTCCAGGTCGGCGGGCTCCGTGAAGCTGGGCCACCCGGACCCCGAGTCGAATTTGGTGTCCGAGCGGAACAGCTGAGCTCCGCAGCCGGCGCAGTGGTAGGCGCCGGTGTCGTGGTTCTGCCAGTAGCTTCCCGTGAAGGCTGGCTCAGTCCCCTTCTGCCGCAGGACGGAGTACTGCTCGGGGGAGAGCCGGGCACGCCACTCGGCCTCGGTCAGGTTCATGGGATGGGTGCTCTCGGTCATTTCCAGTTCCTCGGATCGTGGGCTCGCCCTCCCACAGTACCCCGGCGAGGCGCGGACGACGCGTGGCTCGGCTACGCCGCCCGGTCCCAGCGGCCAGGGTCGAAGGTCGGCAGGCGGTGAGGTCGGCGGGCACTCCCGCCGGCCTTGACCCCATTGCAACGCGAATGTGACAGGGCCAATCGGCGGTGTCACTCCCTGCCGACGGCGCTCTTCCCGCCGCCCGCCAGTGCCCACCATTGGCTGGCGGCGCCTCCGCACGCGGTTGCACGTGCCCGCCGGCGCCCAGCACCTCGCCGAGATCTCAGGGGTGGATCAAGGAACCATGACCTGGAAGACCACATCCCGGGGCAGTGGGAGCGGTTTGATCGGCAAGCTGGCTCAGGCCAACATCGACGAGGTGGCGCCCGTCGATGATGAGGTGGTCGTGGTCCGGGACGATGACCCCGCCTCCGCGCCGGTCCGCCAGCGGCTGACCGCGGGCACCCTGCTCCGCGTCCGGGAGGTGACCCGCGCCGAGGACCTGGCCGCTCTGACCGCGTCAGGAAGGACCCGGGCGGTCGTCCTCTGCCGGAGCGGGCTCTCGCTGCTGGCCCTGCACGACGCCGTCGCCGTCGTCCGGCTGGCCTGTGCGGACGCCGCCCTGCTGGTTCTCGACGACCAGGCGGGGGAGGCACGCGCGGAGGTGGCTGCCCACGCCGGTGCCGACGGCATCATCAACCTCGCCCAGGACTGGCGGTCGGCCGGAGAGGCTGTGCTCGCCGCCGCCGATCAGCGGGCCAGGGCTCGGGCGGTCGGCGACGCCATCGCCGTTCAGAGCGAGGCAGACCTTCTCGGGCCGCTGGCAGAGGAGTGGCCGCTGTCCGTCCTCGTGCTCGCCATCAACAACCTGGAGACGCTCGCCAGCCGCTACGCCCACGGTGACGTGGACGCGCTGATGCTCGCGCTCGCCATCCGGCTCCGGCCGGTGCTCCGGCCGAGCGACATCATGGCCCGGACCGCGGACCGCAGCCTCGTGATCGCCCGCCAGGACGGCGACGAGCTGGCCATCGCGGCGCTCGCTGACCGCCTGCTCCGTGCCTGCCGCGAGCCGCTCGTCGTCACCGAGGAGAGCGTGCCCGTCACGATCGCCATCGGCATCGCCGCGCGCGGCGGGCGGGTGGACGGGGTCGGTGCCACGGTGGCCTCGCTTCTCGACGAGGCCCGGGGGGCGCTGGCCCGCCTCAACAACCGGGGCCGTGCCGCCTACGAGCTGGCCGACACCGCGCTGCAGGCCCGCGTCACCGCTCAGCGCCAGACTGAGATCGCTCTCCGCCACGCCGTCGACGATCACGAGTTCCGGGTCTTCTACCAGCCGGTGGTCGAGCTGCAGACCCGGGCCCTCACCTCGTTCGAAGCCCTGATGAGATGGCAACGCGCTCAGGTCGGTCTCTTCGACGCCGCCAGCTTCGTGGAGGCTGCCCAGCGCAGCGGTCTGATGACGCGGATCGGCCAGAACATCCTTCACGAGGCCGCCGCGGAGGCGGTCAGGTGGGCCGTCCCCGGCGCGTCGGCGCCGGCCCTCTCGGTCAACCTCTCTCCGCAGGAGTACTTCCTCCCCACCCTGGTGGCGAGTGTCGGGCACATCCTTTCCGAGGTCGGGCTGGCGCCGGGCCGGCTGATCCTCGAGATCCCTCTCAAGCTGCTCGCTCGCGACCCGCTCTCGGCGCGAAGCATCCTCCGCGACCTCGCCTTCCTCGGGGTCACCCTGGTCGCCGACGACTACGACGGTCAGTTGACCGACGAGCTGCGCAACCTTCCGATCCGCATGGTCAAGCTCCGGATGGGGCTGCTCGACGGCATCGAGACCGACGCCGAACGGAGGGCGCGCGTGGCGGGGATCGCCGCCCAGGTCCGCGCCGCCGGCTGGCTCTGCGTCGGCAAGGGTGTCGAGACGGCGGCGCAGGCCGCGATCCTCCGCGATCTCGGGTGCCACGGCGGGCAGGGGTTCCTCTTCAGCGGGGCGCGTCCCGCCGAGGAGCTGCCCATGTTCCGCGGCGCCGAGGGCGCCTGGGCCTGGACGCCGCAGGCGCGGCCCATCCCCGCCAGCTGAGACCCGGCGCCTCAGGACGTCGGCGTCGCGCCGTAGGTCTGTTCGGGGACCAGCGAGGAGCTCAACCCCAGGTCGGCGCAGCCCGTCGAGCTGGCGACGATCACGCCGTACTTGTCACCCGCGGCGAGCCCCTCCCAGTAGAGGGTGACCGCGGGCCCGTTCTGGACGACGTCGACCCCAGAGGCGGCGTCGACCGAGAGGGACCAGGCCGACCCCGACCAGTTCCGGAGCGCTCCGTGCCACTGGCTCCCATTCCAGTAGGCGATCAGCTGGAGGGTTCCCGCGCGGTCGACCGACCCGCTGGGCGCGGACGCCGTCGCGCTGGGGGGCGCCGTCGCATCGAAGGGAAGGACCGCCGCGATCAGGCTGAAGGCCGGGGTGGAGGACTGGACGGTGCCGCTCATCTGGATGGTGATGAAGGGGTTGGAGTACCCGACCGCGGGGTCGGTGCCGATGCCGCTCGTCGTGGAGGCGAGGGTGAGCCCGGTGGGCAGCTGCCCGGACGGGAGCCTGGTGCAGGCAGCGACGGGGGCGAGGACGTTCGCCGGTGAGCCGCTGGGCAGGTCGGAGGGGGGCAGGGTCGCCTGGGCCGGCGATGCCACCGCGCTGGGCGCCGTCGGACCCTCACCGAGAAGGTACTTGGCGGTGAAGAAGACGACGGCGACGAGGAGGATCATCACCAGCAGAGCGACCAGCCCCGCGCCGACCAGGAATCCCCTCCCGTGCTGCTGTCCCGGGGGTCCGTCGGTGACAGAGCCCCGCCGGGCCGGGGGCTTGGCGGGCTGGCGAGCCACCTCAGGTGCGGATCCTCCGGGTGGTGGCGGGGGGACCCGCCGGACCGGTGCCCCCCTGCCCGCCGGCGGGGTCGGGGTGGAGCGCTGAGCGTCCCAGGGGCTGAGGGCGACGCGGCCGCCGGCCGCCAGGATGTCCGCCTCGGAGATCGGAACCCTCGGGGGCTGCCCACCCGGGGCTTGGAGATCGGAGCGAGCCGCGGGCGAGACCAGCCACTCGACGGGGGCGATCGGCGCGCCGAACCTGATGATCGAGTCCTCGATGGCAGCGGCGATGTCGCTGGCGGCGGCCATCCTGAGCGTCCGGGCGATTCCCGGGCGATCAGCGAAGTAGCCGAGGCCGTCCGCATAGAGGCGGTGTGCCTCGGTGATGTCGGCTTCGCTCGCCGGTGGGCCGGCAGCCGCCGCGGACGCCCGGAGCCGCCCGTAGTCAGGCCGCCAGAGTCCGAGGGCAGCGTCGAGCTTGCTCAGCCCGCGCAGGAACAGGATGAGGTGCCGGTGCGCCTCGGCCTGTTCCGGGCTCAAGGTGGGTTCGGAAGAATCCACGTCATCCCCTGGGTGGCATCCGCGGTAGCGATCATGCCAGTCCGGGCCGCGGTCTGGCACGAGCGGCATTCGTGGAGCCCCACGGCCGGGCGGGACCGGTGTCGTGACGGCCCGGTGGGCAGGGCCGGCCGTTCGGTGCGCTGTATCTCGCCTGTTGCGCCACCGCAACAGGGGGTGACGAGCCCCTCGCTACCGTGAATCGCGCATGAGCTACGCGCCCGGTTCCGAGTGCGGCAACGTGGTGACCCTCGAGGCAGGGCACCGTCAGGCCGCCAATATCGAGCGCCGGGTGGGCACGGCCATCGCCGCCTGCCAGACGTTCCTGGTGGTGCGCATCCTCAGCGTGCTGCTCTTCGTCAGCCTGCTCCCGGCGCGGCTCCCCTCCGTGGTCCTCACGCTGGACTCCACACATGCCGTGCAACTGCCCCTGGGTGGTCTGGACCGCGGAACCGTCCTGGTCGCCGTCGCCGCCGTCTCCGTGGTGGAGTTGGACCTCGTCTACCGCCTCGCCGACCGCCGGCGGGTCGCCCGCTTCGGCGTCCTTCTCATCGAGGCGTGCGCCATCGTGTTGACCACCATCGCCCTCGCCTACGGTGCCAGCCTCGCCGCCCTCCCCCTGGTCACCGCCGCCGGAGCCACCTGCGTTCTCCTGCTCAACCAGGTCCGCTGGGCTTTCCGCCTCCAACCCAGGCAGCGAACCCTTGCCGGGCACCGGCAGGGGGGCACTTTTGCCGGCTACGCGGCGCCGGCGCTGGACTGTCCGAGGACGCCCCAGCACGTCGGTTACCAGGTGCGGCGGCCCGAGGGCTGGAAGCCGCAGGCTCCCCCATCCGCCCCACCGCCGGCCGAGATGCGGAACGACTACCACGTCCCCTCCCCGTCGGTGAACGCCGCGTCGGGCTGGCCGTCGGGCTCCTCGCGCCCCCGGGGCTGAGCGGGCCAGCCAGCCTGCTCGCGGTGGCGCGGCGGGGCGGTCGTTGCGCCACCGAGGCGGGCGGGAGCCGGACCTGATAGCGTCGCCGTGATGCCCCTGACCGCTCGCAACTCGGCAGCATTCGAGGCACCGGCGGGTATGACCGCCGTGCCCGTGGTGCTGGCTCCCCTGGGCGGACGACTCCACGTCCTGCTGGTTCGCCGCGACGACCCCCCCGACCCCGGCGCCTGGGCTCTCCCGGGCGGCTTCATGAGCCGCGATGAGCGTCCCGCCGAGACCGCCCAGCGCAAGCTGACCGAGAAGACGGGGGTGGGTGCCGTCTACCTGGAGCAGCTCCAGTCCTACGGGGACCCGCATCGCGATCCCCGGGGATGGATCCCGACCGTCGCCTATCTCGCCCTGATCGACGCGGCCGTGCTGCGAGCCGACGAGAGCCAGGCGCGCTGGTGGCCGGTCGACGAGCTGCCCACCCTGGCCCTGGATCACGGCGGGATCATCGGCGACGGCGTCGACCGGCTGCGGGGCAAGCTCTGGTGGTCGAACATCAGCGTCGGGCTGCTCCCGGAGCGCTTCACCATGCCCCAGGCGCGCGGGGTCTTCGAGGCGATCAGCGGCGTCCGCTACGAACCGAGCAACTTCCGTCGCGAGTTGGAGCGAAGCGGACTGGTGCAGGCCACCGGACTGGTCGCCAAGGGCGCCCCGGGGCGTCCGGCGGCTCTCTACGAATTCGTATCGCGCCAGGCCGCCTGGTCACTCCGCCGCTCCCGGCCGCCGGCGACCCTCGGTCTGTCCGGGCTGATTGATTCGGTATCCTCGACGCCATCGAAACGCTCTCACTGACGGCTCGCGCCTGATGGAGCCGCTGCGCGACCTCGTCCAGCTCCACCTCTTCACCGATCCCCTCTTCGACCAGAACTGCTACATCCTTCGCCGCCGTGACACGGAGCGCTGCCTGGTCATCGACCCGGGGTTGCAGGCTGACGCCGCGCTCCGGTTCCTGGAGGGGGAGGCGCTGGCCTGCGACCGCATCCTGCTCACCCACGGTCACCCCGACCACCTGGCAGGTGTGCCCACGATGAAGGCGGCCCTCGGCTGCACCGCGGCCATCCATCCGGAGGACCGCTGGCTGCTCGCCGAGGCGGGAGCCTTCCCCGGCATCCCTGCGGGGCTGCCCGAGGTGATCTGCGAGGACGACCTCAGCGCAGGGCAGGTGATCGCCTGGCAGGGGCTGGAGGTTGCGGTGCTCCACACCCCCGGGCACACCCCGGGCTCGGTCTGCTTCCTGGTCGGACCCGACCTGCTGGCGGGCGACACCCTCTTCCGGCGCAGCGTGGGGCGGACCGACCTCCCCGGCGGCTCCTGGGAGACCCTGCTCTTCTCGATCCAGGATCGCCTCTACGCCCTCCCTCCGGAGACCGTGGTCCACCCGGGCCACGGGCCGGCGACCACCATCGGCGAGGAGATGCGGGGCAACCCCTTCGCCCTCCACCCGACCTCCCGCTGAGAGGGCGCGCGCGGCGGGCCGCGTGGGCCTCTGGTCAGCCGGTTCCGAGGCGCTCCAGGAGGTCGTGGACGATCCTGCCCGTCACCCCCCAGATCGTCCGTCCCTCCGCCTCGTAGTAGTGGACCAGACGGTGCTCGCCTCCCTCCGCCGTCCACTCCTCGGCGCGATGGCGCGCGGTCAGCAGATCGCCGAGTCGGAGCCAGAACCACTCCGCCACCTCGTTGCCGTCGCCACGCACCCTGAAGGGCCGCGTCTGCAGCCCCGCGATCGGGGTCAGCCAGAGATCGGAGCGGTGCGTGAGTCGGGGCGGGAGCGCCCCCAGGATCTCGACGCAGGTGGGATCGAGGCCGACCTCCTCGCCCGCCTCGCGGAGGGCGGTGGCCACGAGATCGCCGTCCTCGGGCTCCTGCGAGCCGCCGGGAAGGGCGATCTGGCCCGCGTGGTGCCGGAGGTGCTCGGACCGCCGGACGAAGAGGAGCGGGAGGCCGTCACGGGCCGGGTCGAAGAGCATCAGGACCGCCGCCTCGCGCTTCCCGGCCGGCGGCGGCGCCTCCGGCGCGGGCGCCGCGAAGGCGTGGCGCAGCCGATCGATCAACTGCACGGTCACCGTCCCACTATGCGGCGAGGGCCGCTGCGGCCGCGCCCGGGCCTGACGTCAGCGGTCGCCACCCTTCCGCTGGAGTGCCGCCTCGAGGCGCCAGATTGCCTCGGCGTGGGCGATGGCCTCGTCGAGGAGGCCGACGAACTTCCGCTGCCGGAGGTAGCGCACGGTGGCCGCGGCCTCGGCGGCGTCCGCCGCAACCTGCTCGGGCCTCCTCGCGTCCGTCCTCGTGGTCTCCTCGTATGCTTCCGGAGGTGTGGCGACCGGCCACGTGAGCAACGTACGCGGAGTGCGGCTGGCGCGGGGTCACGTGCGATGCGAGGCTTGGTGAAGGTTGGTGAAGCGCTGCCAAGACGGTGCCACGCGCTGTGACGGAGCGAGACGAGGTGTGGGTGATGGGACCCGGGAAGTGTCATCGGGCACGCGGCTGCCACGACCGGTGACGATGCGCTCACAGCGGATGTGTCCCCTCTGCGGCGGCGAGCTTCGCCTCTCTCACCGCGAGTACGTGGGCGGTCGGCGCTCGGTCCGCGTCCTCCGCTGCGTGGGCTGCGGCAGCCAGGTTCGCGGAGAGCCGCAGGACGACGATGCGCGGCCGCGGGCTCAGCCTCCGCCACGCCGCCGGCCCCTCCCGGAGGGCGGGCAGCCGGACAACTTCGTCCTTGACGACGTCACCGCCGAGCGTCTGCGTCAGATGCTGGAGGGCGAGGCCGCCAGCCCCGAGGCCTGAGGCGGTGGGGCCGCGGCCGCTCCCCGCGAGAATCTGTCAAACCAGGCCGCAACAAGCCGGTTGACGAGGTCGCGGTCGATGTCCACCGAGATGCCGTGACCGCTGCGCGGCAACGTGCGCCGCTCCACCGCCGCGCTGCAGAGGAGCCGGCGCTCGATCTCCGCGGAGTTGGCCGGGTCGATGACCCGGTCGCGCTCACCGTGGAGGAGGAGCACCGGGGCGCGGATCGAGGCCAGCTCGTCGCGGACCTGGGCGAGCAGCCGGGTGAACTCGTGGATCGAACTGAGCGTCCGGCGATCGTAGGACCAGAGCTCCGCCGCCCCCTCGAGGCGGTAGAGGTCGACGTCGTCCTCGGGGTGATCCCAGCGGATCAGGTGCTTGACGACGGGCAGCGCCCGGGGCTTCCATCCGGCGAGCCAGATGGGGGTCGCCAGGCAGGCTACCGCAGCGATCCCGGGGTCGTTGGCGGCGAGGTGGAGGGCCAGGCTGCCCCCGCCGGACTGGCCGGCGACCATCACCTCGTCGCACTCGGCGCGCAGCTCGGCGAGCGCCGACCGCGCGGACCCGACCCAGTCCTGCCACCGGGTCCGGTCCAGCTCCTCCGGCGTCGTCCCGTGACCGGCGAGGAGCGGCCCGGAGCACCGCCATCCGCTGCGGGCGAGCGCCTCTCCCAGGCGGCGGAGCTCCGGCGGCGTCCCCCCAAAGCCATGCAGAAGAAGCACGCCCCGGCGGCCTTCGCCGAGTCGCCACGGGCTGACCACTTCAGGGTCAAAGAGCGCGTCGCTGCGTGCCGTCATGGTGCCAGCTCCGGTGGGGATGTTACCGTGCGCCTGCCATGATCGCGTCTCTGGTGAGTGCTCTCAACCGCGTCGCCGACGAGCAGGATCTCGACGCCGCGACCGCACGGGCGGTGATGGACGAGATCATGGAGGGGGTGGCCACCCCCGCCCAGATGGGGGCTTTCCTGGCCGCCCTGCGGGTCAAGGGCGAGACCGTCGAGGAGCTGACCGGGATGGTGGAGTCGATGCGCCACCACGCGCTCCGGGTGGTCCTCCGGGCTCCCGCGGTCGACACCTGCGGCACCGGCGGCGACCGCGCCGGCACCTTCAACATCTCGACCGCGGCGGCGCTGGTGGTGGCCGGAGCCGGTTGCCCCGTTGCCAAGCACGGCAACCGCGCCCAGTCCTCGCGCTGCGGCAGCGCCGACGTGCTCGAGGCTCTCGGCGTGGCCATCTCGCTCCCCCCCGAGGGCGTCCTCCGCTGCATCGAGGCGGCCGGGATCGGCTTCATGCTCGCCCCCGTCTACCACCCGGGCATGCGCCACGTCGGCCCGGTGCGCCGCGAGCTGGGCATCCGCACCGCCTTCAACATCATGGGCCCGATGGCCAACCCCGCCGGCGTGCGCCATCAGCTGATCGGCACGCCGTCCGACGCGCTGGCGGCCAAGATGGCGGGTGTGATGAGCCGACTCGGTCTCCGGCGTGCGATCGTCTTCTCGGGGCCGGGCGGGACCGACGAGCTGATGCTCCACGCCCCCTCCCACGCCTACGTCGTCAACGGGGACGCGATCGAGGAGACCGACATCGACCCCGCCCGCCTGGGAGTCGCATCCGCCCCTTCGGATGCGCTCGCCGGCGGGGACGCCGAGGCCAACGCGGCGCGGATGCGCTCGGTGCTGGGCGGGGAGCGCGGTCCCGTCCGTGACTGCGTGATCCTCAATGCGGGCGCGGCCCTCTTCGCGGCGGAGCGGGTGCCCAGCATCGAGGCGGGGATGGAGGAGGCGGAGCGGGCGCTCGATGCGGGCGCCGCGCAGCTCCGGTTGGAAACGCTCGTCCGGGTGTCCACCGAGGCAGCGGCATGACCGGTGGGGAAGAGGCCGGCGAACGGGGCATCTCCCGCGGACAGCGCCTGCTCACCCTGCAGGAGACGGACGAGCAGATCGCCCAGCTGCAGACCGAGATTGCGACGCTGGAGGCGGCTCTCGCCGGGGACTCCGAGCTGGACCGCCTCCGCGAGGCCGGGAGAGCGGCCGAGGCCGAGAGCCAGGGGGCCGAGGAGCGGTGCCGGGGAGTCGAGCGCGAGCTGAGCGGGGTCCGCCAGCGCGCCCGCAGCCTGGAGCGGCGCCTCTACGACGGCTCGGTGCGCAATCCGCAGGATCTTCTCGGCATGCAGCGCGACCTGGTGGCGCTCAAGCCGCGGCTCGATCAGCTCGAGGCGAGCCTCCTGGAGTGCATGGAGGCGAGCGAGAGCGCCGAGACCGGCGTGGCCGTCACACGTTCCGCGGTCGCGGCGCGCGAGGCGGAACGGGGATCCCAGGAGGCGCCGCGCCGGGAGCGTCTCACCCTCGCGCGGACCGAGCTCGACGACCAGCGTGCGGTCCGCGCCGCCGCCGCCGCCGCCGCCCTTCCCGGCGACGTGCGCATCTACGAACGGGTGGCGGCCCATTGGAAGCCTGCCGTCGTGCACCTGCACGGGGACAGCTGTGGTGGCTGCCACCTCCCGCTCGGCATCCGGGAGGCAAACCAGGTGCGCTCCGGTGACGGCCTCGTCCAGTGCAGCAAGTGCGACCGCGTGGTCGTGCGGTGAGCCGTCCGGACCCGGGCCCCTCGGCGGCTCCCCCGCCCGGGACGGTCGTCGCCTACACCGATGGTGCCTGCTCCGGCAATCCCGGACCGGGAGCCTGGGCCTACCGTCTGGAGTGGCCCGACGGCGGCGTGGAGGAGGCGGCGGGGGCGGAGCCGGCCACCACCAACAATCGCGAGGAGCTCAAGGCCGTCCGGGAGGCGCTCCGAGCCGTCCGCCGCCGGATCGGGAACGACCCGGGCTGGCGGATCGTGGTCCGCACCGACAGCCTGGGCGCGGTCAACTGGCTGACCCGGCGCTGGAAGCGCCACGCCAATCTGGACCTCTTCCCGGGGATCGACCCGCTGGTCGACGCTCGAGTCGCCTTTGAGCACGTGCGTGGCCACGCCGGCAACCCGGGCAACGAGCGGGTCGACCGGCTCGCGGTGAACGCCGTCCGGGAGCTCACCGGCGGCTGACACGGCGAGCCTCAGCTACCACACGGGAGTGGTTGCACCACCCCCCGACCTTTTGCTACGTTCTCGGCTCTCCCGTTGGGCTTGATGCGCCCGGCGCGACGGGAATAGAGAGGGCGTGGGGCTGAGCGATGATCATCAAGGTCACTTCCGACGATCTCATGACCGTGTCCGGATCCCTCCAGTCGGGGGCCGGCGAGATCGACAGCCGTCTGAAGAGCATGCAGGGACAGGTGCAGAGCCTCATCGAGAGCGGCTGGCAGGGAGCGGCTTCGTCTCAATTCGGGAGCCTCTTCGCGGAGTGGAACCAGGGAGCCGCCCAGCTCAACCAGGCCCTCGAGGGCATCTCGCAACTCCTCGCCAAGGCCTCCACCACGTACGCGGAAGCCGAGCAGGCGATCACCCAGTCGATGCAGCAGTAGCGCCACCCGGCTGCCGGGACCCGGGGTGAGCTGAGCGGTGAGACCGTGACCAACCTTCGGGTCGACTCCGACGTCTCCCCGGGGCCGCCCCACCCCTCCGCCAAGCCCGCTCCCGGCCAGCTCTGCCTGCTGGTGGTCGGAGGCCCCGACACCGGCGCGTGGGCGCCCCTCCTCCCCGGAACCACCGAGGTCGGCCGTCAGGCCCCGATCCGGCTGGTGGATCAGAGCCTCGCGCAGCCCCACTTCCGCCTGACCGTCCGGGAGGGCACCCAGCTCACCCTCGAGGACTGCGGGTCGCGCGGCGGTACGACCGTGGACGGCACGGCTGCCGCAGGGCGCCGCCCGCTCGAGCCCGGATCGGTGATCACCGCCGGCGGGACGCGGCTCACCGCGGTGGTCGCGCCCTCCGCTGACGCCGCGCTCACGCCCGCCGGCGGTGGCACCCTCGACTTCTACCGGCCTCCCCGGCTGCGCGCGCCCGTGGGCTTCGGGCGGGTCGCCTTCCCGAGCGATCCCCGCCCGCCCAGCCGGGCACCGGTGCAGCTCTTCGCCATGCTGGCGCCGGTCCTCGCGGCCGGGGCGATGGCCCTCATTGCGCATCAGGTCGCCTTCCTCGCCATCGCCGCGCTCACCCCGCTGATGGGGGTCGGGACCCTGGTCACCGACCGGCGCCGGGGCCGGAGCAGCCACCGACGCCACATGGAGGAATACCGGCTGCACCTCGGCACCGCCCGCTCTCAGCTGGACGGGCTTCTCCACGACGAGCTGCGGAGCCTGCGCGACGTCCACCCGGATCCGGGCACCGCCCTGCTCCGCGCGCTCATGCCGTCGAGCCGGGTCTGGGAGCGCCGCCGCGAGGACGACGACTTCCTCACCATCCGGGTCGGGACCGGGGCGGTGGCCGCGTCGGTCGAGGTGACCGGTGCCCCTCCGGGCCCGGACGGTGCCACGCCCGTCCTCCACGACGCGCCGGTCACGCTCTCGCTCCGCTCCTGGCGCGCCCTCGGCATCGCCGGTCCGCGGCCCCTGGCCCGGGAGCTGGCCCGGGCGATCGTGGCCACGACGGCGACCTCCCACAGCCCCCGCGACCTGGCCATCACCGTCCTGACCGGGGAGGCGGCCGGACCCGACTGGGAGTGGATCCGTTGGCTGCCCCACTGCCGTCCGGAGGTTGCGGAGGGCCCCCAGGTTCGGGTGGGCAATGACCCGGCCACCATCGCCGCGAGGGTCAGCGAGCTGAGCGACCTGCTCGGAGGGCTGCGTGCCGAGGGGAGGGATCGGCGGCCATCGGTGCCTCGCCTGCTCCACCTGGTGGTGCTGGACGGCTCCTACGGCCTCCGCCAGCGCCACGACCTCGGTCCGCTGATCGACGAGGGCCCCTCCCACGGCATCCACTTCCTCTGCATCGACGATGCCGCACCGCAGCTCCCCGAGGGCTGCCGCGCCGTCTGCGACCTGGGCCAGGGCGGTGACGCGCCGGCCATCCTGCGCCGCGCCGGCGAGGCCAACGTCGCCGGCATCCGGCCGGACCAGTTGAGCGCGCAGGCGTGCGAGACCCTCACCCGAGCTCTGGCCCCACTGCGCGACACCGGCGCGGTCAGAGCCGGCGGCCGCGTCCCGGCCTCGGTGCGCCTGCTCGAGCTGCTGGGCATCGATCCTCCGGCGCCCGCCGGGATCCAGGCGCTCTGGCGCGCCGGCCGGACCACGGCGGTTCCGATCGGCAAGGGTGCCGACGGGCCCTTCCTCCTCGACCTCGCCCAGGGGCCCCACATGCTGGTGGGTGGGACGACCGGGGCGGGCAAGAGCGAGCTGCTCCAGACCATCGTCGCCTCCCTCGCCGCCCACAACCGCCCCGACCAGATGGTCTTCGTGCTCATCGACTACAAGGGGGGCGCCGCGTTCCGGGGCTGCGTCGACCTGCCCCACACCGTCGGCATGGTCACCGACCTCGACACCGCCTCGGTGGAGCGCGCGCTGGTCTCGCTGCGGGCCGAGCTGCAGCGGCGGAAGGCGGTCCTGGATGCCGCCGGCCAGTCCGACATCCTCCGCTACTGGGCGGCGATCGGGAGCGGCCGCGGCGCCGACCCGCTCCCGCGGCTGGTGCTGGTCGTCGACGAGTTCAAGACCATGGCCGACGCCATGCCCGAGCAGCTCAAGGCGCTGGTCGACATCGCCGCCCAGGGCCGGTCGCTCGGCGTCCACCTGATCCTCGCGACCCAGCGTCCGGCCGGTGCCGTCACCGGCGACATGCGGGCCAATGTCAACCTCAGCATCTGCCTGCGGGTCGCCACCACCCAGGACTCCCTGGACGTGATCGGGGTCCCCCACGCCGCCGAGCTCTCCGTGGAGAACCCCGGCCGCGCCTACCTCCGGGTGGGCACCTCCCGACCCGAGCTCTTCCAGGTGGCGCGGGTGGGTGGGCCGCGTCCCGGAGCGCACCCCGGCGCGGTGCCGCTCCAGGTGCGCGAGGTGAGGTGGTCCGAGCAGGGGAGGCCCCTGCCGGTGACCGCGGCGCCACCCGCCTCCGCCGGCGACCCCACCGATCTCTCGGCGCTGGTCGGCGCCATCCGGGGCGCCGCGTCCCAGCTCGGAGCCGTCGCGCCGGCCCCGCCCTGGCAGCCCCCCCTACCGGAGATGCTCCCCCTGGCGGTCCTCGGCGTGTCACCGCCCCTGCATCTCGCCTTCGGGCGCGCCGACCTCCCCCGGGAGCAGCACCAGGTGGTGGTCGCCTACGACATCGAGCGCCAGGGCCACCTCCTCGTCGCGGGCGCTCCGAGGTCGGGCCGGACCACCCTGCTCCGCACCCTCGCCGCGGCCGCGACCGCCACCCCGGCAGGGGACCTCCACCTCTACGCCATCGATTGCGGGGGTGGCGGGCTCGCCGCGCTCACCGCCCTGCCTCAGTGCGGGGCGGTGGTGACCCCGGCCGACCCCGACCGGGTCGAGCGTCTCCTCAACCGTCTGCACCGTGAACTGACCGCGCGCCTCCAGCAGCTGACCGCGGCCGGCTGCAGCGACCTCGCGGAGCTGCGCGCTCGGGACCCGGGCGCCGCCCTGCCGTACGTCCTGGTGCTCGTCGATCGCTACGACAGCTTCGTCGCCCAGCTGGAGACCTTCGACGGGGGCAAGCTGGTCGCCCAGCTCCAGCGGCTGCTCCAGGACAGCCTCAGCCCGGGATTCCGTCTGGTGCTGACCGGGGATCGCACCCTGGTGACCGGGCGTGTCGGCGGCATGGTCGAGGAGAAGCTGATGCTGCGGATGGCCGACCGCCTCGACTACAGCATTGCCGGTCTCCCGGCGCGCAGCCTCCCCGCCGAGATCCTCCCGGGCAGGGCCTTCCGGGTGCCCTCCGGCGACCCCATCCAGATTGCCCACGTGGGGGTCTCCCCCGACGGTGCGGCCCAGACCGCGGCACTCCGGGAGCTGGGCGGATCGGCGGTCGCGCCCCCCGGCTGGAGGCCCTTCCGGGTCGACCCGCTCCCCGTCAGCATCGGCTACGCGCAGGCGCTGCACCTTCCCCGGCGGGGAGCAGGGGCGCTCGCCGGTGTGGGCGGCGACGAGCTTTCCCAGGTGCGCCTCTCCGCGCCGGTCGTCCTGGTGCTCGGCCAGCCCGGGTCGGGTCGCAGCACCGCGCTCGCCGTCATGGTCCGATCCCTTGCCGGAGAGGGGAGGGAGGAGGTGGTGGCGATCATGCCGCGGCGCTCCCGCCTGCCCGAGCTGCTCGGCTCGCTCCCGGGGGTGAGGCTGTTCGGCCCCTCGGAGCTGGACAGCCCCGAGCTCGGCCGGTGCCTCGACGAGGCCGAGCCCTCCACCGTCGTCGCCATCGACGACGCCGACGCCCTCACCGACCTGCCGCTGGCCGCCCGGCTGGTCACGCTCCTCTCGCGCTGGCGGGAGGGAGGGGCCACCGTGCTCGCGGCGGCCGGGATCGAGGAGGCGGCAGGAGCCTTCCGCGGCCTGGTCCCCGAGCTGCGCAAGTCGAAGTGCGGCCTCCTGCTCCAGCCGCAGCAGGTCACCCAGGGCGATCTGCTGGGGACCCGGCTCCAGCGCTCCACGGTCGGGGCGCCCGTGCCGCTGCGCGGCGTGGCCGTGCACCAGGGTGTCGCCACCGTGGTCCAGGTGCCGGTGCCGGCCTGAGCCTCGGAGATCGCCGATGGGTCCGCGGGCCCGGACGGCGGTGGCCGCCGCGGCCGGCCGGCGGCCCGGCGCTCAGCCGGCCAGCACCACCAAGCCGACCAATCCCAGGACCACGAGCGCTCCGGCCGCGGCGCCCACCACCTCCACGACCAGGGCTTCGCGTCCTATCTCGGTCCGGCAGGCGCGGCAGCGGCCGCCCTGGATGGCGTAGCTGGCGACCGGCACCAGCTCGTACCAGCGGAGCGTCCGGTGGCAGCCGAGGCAATGGGAACGTCCGCGGAGCGCCCCGCGCCAGCCGCGCGATCTCACCACCCCGGCAAAGGAGCCGACCACGGCGCCGGTGAGCGCCCCCACCACGATCAGGAGGGCAACCAGGGCGGCGGTCGACGCGCCCGTCACGGCTCAGCCGGCGGTTGTGACGCGGGAAGCGGAGTGTTGGCCAGGGTTTTCCACATGTGTCCTTCAGCCCTGTGGACAACTCCCGATATGCCTATACTGCCAGGGTATGCTGGACGCGATCGACCTGACCATCGAACCACTGCTCGATGCGCTCTTCGACCAGGGGGCCTCGGATCTGATCCTCAGTGCCGGCGCCCCCCCGTCTCTGCGCCTTGACGGGCAGCTGGTCGCGGCCACCTCGCGCGCGCTGACCGATGAGCAGGCCCGCAAGCTCATCGACCAGATCCTGAGCGCCGACCACCGCCGCTCGCTGGAGAAGGACGGCTCGGTCGACTTCTCCTTCCAGTGGACCGACCGCGGCCGGGTGCGAGGCAACGCGTTTCGGCAGCGCGGCTCGGTCGCGGTGGCGCTGCGCGCCATCCCCAGCCAGATCCCGACCTTCAGCGAGCTGAGGCTGCCTCCGATCACCGAGCGCTTGGTCGAGCTGCCCCGCGGCCTGATCCTGGTCACGGGCCCCACCGGCGCAGGCAAGTCAACCACCCAGGCCTCGATGATCGATTGGATCAATCACGCGCGCGCCCAGCACATCATCACCATCGAGGACCCGATCGAGTACGTCCACTTCCACCGCCGCTGTGTCGTCGAGCAGCGGGAGCTGGGGCTGGATACGCCCACCTTCGGGGACGCGCTCCGCGCCTGCCTGCGCCAGGACCCCAACATCCTGCTGGTGGGCGAGATGCGCGACCTGGACTCGATCCGGATCGCCCTCTCCATCGCCGAGACCGGTCACCTGGTCTTCGCCACCCTCCGCACCAACGACACGACCCAGGCGATCAACCGCATCGTCGACGTCTTCCCCGGCGAGCAGCAGCAGCAGATCCGGGTGCAGCTCGCGGCAGCGCTCCAGGCCGTGATCTATCAGCAGCTCCTGCCCATGCGGGAGGCCGGGCGGGTCGCCGCCTTCGAGGTCCTGCTGGCCAACAGCGCGGTGAGGAACCTGGTCCGCGAGAACAAGTCCGCCCAGCTCCGCAACATCATCGTCACCGGCCGCGCCGAGGGGATGCAGACCCTGGAGGCATCGCTCAATGAGTTGATCGCCGAGGGCCTGGTGGAGTGGGAGGACGCGGTGGCGGTGTCCCTCTTCCCGAAGGAGATCCGCGGTCCCGATGCGGCCGGCGCCTACCCGGCGCAGCTCTCCTCGATCGCCGGGCGTTAGCAGGCTGTTGATCTTCGCTCCCGGTGGGGCGAGGAAGGGCTGAGGGGTCGCCCGAAGAGCAAGTGGGTCGGTCTGCGGGAGACCCCGATCCCCGATAGGCCGTCGGGGGAGGTCCTCCGGCCTC
>Ga0224555_1000186_pt1 | contig 90720 bp, 79 predicted proteins | sample 714S23034metaG_FD_180687 | JGI IMG/M metagenome (GOLD analysis project Ga0224555, IMG submission 180687) | Peat soil microbial communities from Stordalen Mire, Sweden - 717 S2 30-34 | ecosystem: Environmental > Terrestrial > Soil > Wetlands > Peat | place: Sweden: Norrbotten County, Stordalen... | reverse complement strand
AGAGAACCCTCCTTCTCTGCGAAACAAACTACCCCGGCAGCCGCAAGAGCTGGCTCAGCCGCACGCGAAAGCGTCCGCCGCCGCAGCGGCTTCGTTCAAGTCGGCCAGTATGACTAATGGACACGCGGCAAGCGCGCAATTGGCGACGCGAGCCGTGCATTGATCGACGTTGTGGGCTGGATGTCGGCCATCCGGATGTTTGCCACCTAACCGGGTCTCAGCAACCGGTCGCACCGTACAGTCCGCCCCCTCGTCGAAACTCCGGACGCGACAACGAGCTCAATGCAGCCCTCCCGCACCCGTACCTTCGTACCCCGGCGCGTGCGGATTCTCCTTGCCTTCGGACCCCGAACCGCGCCATCCTGTCCATAGTGGGGATGCTCCGCCCAGGCGGTTCATCCCCATCGCCGTTTCAAGGGGCTTGCGTACCGTGGCTTGACTGCCTTTGTGCAGTGGATACGGCCCGCGGAAAGGCCCGCTGCTTTGAAGGGCACGGCTTCAGCCTGCCGAAAAAGGCTACAGAATGCCTTCGTGCGATGTGCGGCTTTTGTATCAGGGCGCGACCTTGGTCGTGCTGCAAAGATCGCAAAACACCGGGCTTTAGCCCCGGTGCTCTGGAAAGAAGACTTAACCAACTCGATAACCCAGGGGGGTCCGGGCAAAGCCACGATTCAGCAGAATCAAGAACATCCGGAGGGGTCAACCCCCTGAATTCTCGAATTGGAAGCTGCGAGACACCATGGGATGTGCGGCTTTTGTATCAGGGCACGACCTTGGTCGTGCCGCCAAAGACCGCAAAACACCGGGCTTTAGCCCCGGTGCTCTGGAAAGAGGGCTTAACCAACTCGACAATCCAGGGGGGTCTGGACCAAGCAACAATTCAGTAGAATCAATGACATCCGGAGGGGTCAGCCCCCCTGAATCCCAAATGCTACAGCCTGCCGGCCGCCCTCACGCCAGCGTGATCACCGTGATCTCCGGTGGGCACCGGAACCGGAATGGCACCCCGACCGCTCCAATGCCGCGGTTCACATACAGCTGGGTCGGCCCCAGCCGGAACAGGCCCTCGATGTACTTCCGGCCGTACTCCGGCAGGTGGAACAGCGGGAGAAACGGCAGGCGTACCTGGCCGCCGTGCGTGTGGCCCGAGAGCATCAGGTCCACCCCGCGCTGCGCCACGTCCGGCAGGATATCCGGCTCGTGCGCCATCAGAATGACCGGCTCATTCGCTGCGGCCCGCGGAAGCGCGCGCGCCAGGTCGTTGTCCCGGGTACAGACGCTGCCCAGCCCGGCGAGCCAGATCCGTTGGGCGCCCCGCTCCAGCGCCACCGACGCGTTCATCAGCACCGGAATGCCTTGCTCGCGCAGCGGTCCCGCGACATACTCAGCGCCCACGATGTAGTCGTGATTGCCCAGGCTCGCGTAGCGCAGCGGGCACTCGATCCCGCTCAGGATTGCCGCGCATCCCACCGCGTGCCCGCGTGCCCAGGCGATCGGCAGCGGCCCGAAGCTGATGAAGTCGCCGGTCATCAGCACCATGTCGGGGCGCAGCTGGTTGATCCGCCGCACCGTCTCCCGAACGAAGAAGGGTTCCGTGAAATCCGCGTAGTGGAAGTCGGAAACCTGCACGATGCGCATGCCACGGAAGGCGTCCGGCAGCCGCGCGATCCGGAGTGTGTGTTCCTCGACGCTCAGCTCGTGGCGGGAGATCTCGCCCGCATACAGCGCCAGCCCCGCTGCCGACGCGGCGGAGAGCCCGAGAAAGCGTCGGCGCGTGAGCCAGTGCCTGCCCGGCTCCGGCAAAGGCTCCAGCTGATCCTCAGTCGCTGGGGAGGTTTCGACTGCGATGGGTGGACTCACTCTTCTTGTTGGACGCGAAAACCGGTTCAGGGGATGGGAAGTCTCGCGGCGCAACGGGCCGCAGCTCTTGCCTTCATTATCGCCGACAAACAGAAGGGCCGCCCCATAGGACGGCCCCGTGGCTGTTACCGATCGGCTACCATGCGCGGTAAGGATACGGATAGGGGTACGGGTATCCGTACGGATAAGGTGGCGCCATGTACACCGGCCTGCGCTGCAACCGCGGCGCGCTCTGCTCCAGCCGCTGCGCCTCCTGCCAGGATACGGGCTGCACTGTGACGGCGTTGGAGAGGTGGAAGTTCAGCAGCGACTCGACCGGCAGATAGAGGCGCGGTCCGTTCGTCGCACCCGAGGCTGCCAGGCCAGTCGCGCCACCAGCCACTGCGCCTACGGCGGCTCCAGGTCCGCGGCCAATCAGGCCGCCGATGATGGCTCCAATCGCCGCTCCGCCCACCGTATTGCCCGCTGTGTAGCCAGCCTTGTTCGGACCCTTGCTCGCCCAGGTGTCGGTCAGGAGCGGGTACGAGTTGCCGCCGAGGTTCAGCGACGTGACCTGCAGTTCCAGTTCAGAGTTGCCGCCCAGGCCGCTGGGCTTCTTCACTTTGACGACCGTGCCCTGGAGCACGGCGCCACGCGGAACGGCCAGGACGTTGCCCATGAAGACATCGCTCGCCACGGTCGCTTGGAAGACAGTGCCATCCTGTACCTTCGCCACGTCCAGAGGTTCACTCAGACGAATCTGCAGCAGCGTTCCAGCCGGAATCGTCACCGGGCCGCTGGTCTGCTGCGGTGGGGGATAGCCGCCGTAGCCGCCGTAGGGCCGCTGCCCGTAGGGTTGCTGGCCGTAAGGTTGCTGCCCGTATCCACCCTGCGGATAAGGCGCACGCGCCGCCGGGGCAGGAGTGGGCTGGGAGGGCTGATCCGGCGGAGGCGGCGGGGGCATCTCCTGGGAGTTCTGTGGCGCTGCCTGGTTCGGCTGATTGGTCGGCTGATTTGCCTGCTGATTATCCGCTGGCGGAGGGGATACCTGCTGGCTCTGATCCTGAGGAGGCGGCGGAGCCGGCTGCGATTGATCCGAGCCGCCTGTCACGGTGATGTTGTTCTGGATCCCGCTCACGCCGGCCACATTCGCGGCGTCGGTTTCTGCCTGCTGCCGCTGCTGCTCCGTCTCGACCGTGCCACTCAGGGTCACAACCCCGTGGTCTGCCGCCGCGGTGATCGGCTGATTCTTCAGCATCGCGTCATGGGCGATGGCACTCGATACGGCACCCTGCAGGTCCCCGCTCTGCGCCAGTGCCGTGCTTCCGGCAAGGATCCAAAGGCAGGCGGCCAGCGCCGTCGCGCCCGCCAACCAGGACAATCTCCGACGAATACCCTTCGTACACATACTCGCAACTCCCTTGCTCCGGGCTGGTCTGCCTGCGTTCGTGGATTGACGCAGCGCTGCCGAAGCGCGATGGTTCTGCTTGCTTCAACCCATTGTTAGATGGAAAGTTGTGTTGAAAAGCCGCAAGTTATCCCTTGGAATCGGCCGAACCGCGCTCCCTTCGGTAACGCTCGATCAACGTGGTCGTCGAGCTGTCGTGGCTGCCGGCCGCCGGCCCGGAACCCTCCAGTTCGCCGACGATCTTCTTCGCCAGAACTTTGCCCAGCTCCACGCCCCACTGGTCGAACGAGTCGATCTGCCAGATTACCCCCTGCGTGAAGACACTGTGCTCATACAGCGCCACCAGCTTGCCCAGCGCCGCCGGCGTCAGTTCGTCGAGCATGATCGTGCTCGACGGCCGGTCGCCCTCGAAGACGCGGTGCGGAACCAGCCAGTCCGGCGTACCTTCGGCCTTCACCTCCTCGGGAGTCTTGCCGAACGCCAGTGCCTCGCCCTGCGCGAATACATTGGCCATGAGCAGGTCATGGTGATTACCTAAAGGATTGAGAGTTTTCGAAAAGCCAATGAAATCGCAGGGGATAAGCCGTGTCCCCTGGTGGATGAGCTGGTAGAAGGAATGCTGCCCGTTCGTGCCCGGTTCGCCCCAGAAGATTGGTCCCGTTTCGTAGTTCACCCGCTCGCCGGAAAGGGTCACATGCTTGCCGTTGCTCTCCATTGTGAGCTGCTGCAGATAGGCGGGGAAGCGCTTCAGGTACTGGTCGTAAGGCAGGACCGCTACCGTCGCGGCCCCGAAGAAGTCGGTGTACCAGACGGTCAGCAGACCCATCAGCACGGGCAGGTTCTTCGCGAAGGGCGTCGTCCGGAAGTGCTCGTCGATGGCATGAAAGCCGGCCAGCATCTCTTGAAAGTTCTCCGGCCCGATGGCCAGCATCGTCGACAAGCCAATGGCCGAATCCATCGAGTAACGCCCACCGACCCAGTCCCAAAAGCCGAACATGTTGGCCGTGTCGATGCCGAACTTCGACACCTCCTTCGCGTTCGTGGAGACGGCGACAAAATGCTTCTCCACTGCCTTCTCGTCCTTCAGCTTCTTCAGCGACCACGCCCGCGCAGTCTGGGCGTTCGTCATCGTCTCCAGCGTTGTAAAGGTCTTCGACGAGATGATGAACAGTGTCTCCTCGGGATCGAGATCGTGCGTCGCCTCGGCGAAGTCCGTCCCGTCGACGTTGGACACAAAGCGGAACGTCATGTCGCGCTGGCTGTAATGGCGCAGAGCCTCATAGGCCATCACCGGGCCCAGATCCGACCCCCCAATGCCGATGTTGATGACATTGCGGATGCGCTTGCCGGTAAAACCCTTCCACGCCCCGCTCCGCACACGGTTGGAGAAGTCCGTCATCCGGTCGAGCACCTCATGGACCGCCGGCACGACATTTTCACCATCGACCTGGATCACGGTGCCCTTCGGAGCGCGCAGCGCCGTGTGCAGCACGGCCCGCTTCTCCGTGATGTTGATCTTCTCGCCGGTAAACATCGCCTCGATGCGCTCGCGCAGCCCGCTCTGCTCGGCGAGTTCGAGCAACAGCTTCACCGTTTCGTCGGTAATGCGGTGCTTCGAGTAATCGAGGTAGATGCCCTCAGCCTCAGCCGTCAGCCGCGTGCCGCGCCCCGGGTCCGTCTTGAACAACTCGCGCAGATGCTGCGTGCGCATCTTCTCGTAATGCGCCTGTAGCGCTTTCCATGCGGGAAGGGAAGTCAGCGGTGTTTGGACGGCGGTTGCGGCAGCGCTCATGGTGTTCTCCGGAAGATGTCGTTATCTCTTGAGATTCGTCCCGGCCAGCCTTGGTCGCACGCCTGGCCGATCTTCTGCAAACTGTCGCCTGTACCCTGTCCCCTGATTTCAGTTGCCGGTGGGAACGATCCCGGCGTTCTCGACCATCAGGATCACGGTTCTTTCCGGGGCTCGGGTGCGGTGCATCGTCCCCTTTGGCACCACGAATCCCTGCCGAGGCTTCAGTTCGACGGTGCGCTCTTCCAGATCGATCAGCAGCGTCCCCTCGACCACGTAGAAAAATTCGTCATCGTCGGTGTGCTGATGCCAGTGGTATTCGCCCTCGATGACGGCCATGCGCACCACGCTGCCGTTCACCTGGCACAGCGTCTGATTGAACCACTTGTATTCGCACGCATCGGCGATCGCCTTTTCGTCGATCACCTCCAACGGCTTGTGCAGCACGTTCAGGCGTGTTTCGTAAGGATAATCGGCGACAGAACCGGCCATGACGACCTCCATTGCGAGACGCAACCATGGTACGACGCAAGTATGAAAGGCAGGAAACACATGTCTGCGCCCGTCAGGGTGCGTCCGCCCGGAAGGCTAGTTTTGGCTCGTCAACGCGAATTCGCGCGCCGCTTCCAGCAGCCTCTTCACTGAATCCTTCGAGCAGGACTCCGAGTAGATGCGCAGCAGCGGCTCCGTTCCCGAAGCCCGCAGCAGCAGCCAGGTCTTCGCGGCATTCGGCTTGCCCTTCGCTTCCGGGTTATCAAGCCAGAACTTGATCCCGTCCAGCGTCTCCACCTTCTCCACCGGCATACCGGCGAATTCCTTCACGCCCGCCTTCGCCCGAGCAATCGCTGCATTTTTCAGCGCGTCTGAAATATGCAGATCGATGCGGCCATACTCGTGCTCGCCATACTCCTGCTGCAGCCACGCCACCAACTGCCCCAGCGTCTTCTTCTCCTCGGCCATCACGTTGGCCAGCAGCAGGGAATTGAGCAGGCCGTCGCGCTCCGGCAGGTGCCGCGTGATTCCGATGCCCCCCGACTCCTCACCACCGATCAGGATGTCCTCGGTCAGCATCAGGTCGCAGACATACTTGAAGCCGATGCCGTGCTCGTACAGCTTGCGTCCATAGCGGGCGGCGATGCGGTCGAGCATCGACGTCGTGTTGAAGGCGCGCGTCACGCCGCCCGGCCAGCCCTTCCTCTCCAGAATCCACTGCAGCAGCACCGAATAAATCTTGTGCGGGTCGACAAAGTTGCCATTCTCATCCGCCGCGCCAATCCGGTCCGCATCGCCATCGGTGATCAGGCCCGCATCGCACTTCTCTTTGACCACCGTCTCCTGGCACAGGCGGGTGTGGGGTTCAATCGGCTCCGGATTGATGCCTGGAAACAGCGGATCGTGATTCGCGCGAATCTCAATGAAGTCGACCCCGATCTTCGAGAAGATCCCAGCGATAATCCCCGCGCCCGCACCATACATGCAGTCAATCGTGAACCGAAAACCCGACTTCGCAATCAGCTCCAGATCGACGAAGCTCTCGATGGCTGCCACATACGGCGGCACGAAATTCACCTTCTCGATATTCGCCGGCGATCCTGACGGAAACGGCCTGCCGAGCAGGCTCTCGATCTCCGTCATGATCGACGGACTACCCGAGCCCCCATAAAAGGCCTTGTACTTCACCCCATTCCACTGTGCCGGGTTGTGGCTCGACGTGATCATCACGCCGCCCGCTGCGCCGCGATGCTTCACTGCGAACGACAGTGCCGGCGTGGGCGTAATGCGGTCGGCCAGCTGCACCGGTATCCCCGCGCCCGCGACGACCTCGGCCACGGCGGCAGCGAATGCAGGCGAACCGAAGCGCGTGTCGTACCCGATGCACACGCCCTTCTTCGGATCTTCCTTCGTCAGAACGTAGTTGGCGATCGCGGCGGCGGCGGCCCGCACATTTTCAAAGGTGAAGTCATCGGCGATGACGCCGCGCCATCCATCGGTGCCAAACTTAACTGGGGATTGTGTCGACATGTTCAGATGAGTTTTTCCAGCCCGCGGCTGGCGAGCTCCTTCACGACCTTGCCAACATCCTGCGAGTGCGCACGGGTCGTGATCAGCAGCGCGTCTTCGGTCTCCACCACCACAAGGTCCTGCACGCCGACCAGTGCTACCAGCTTGTTAGGACTAAAGACATAATTTCCGCTTGAGCCGAATACCACGCTACCCCGCGCATCGAGCACATTGGCATGATCGTCCGCGGCCTTCTGCTCGACCAGATATTCGTGAAGCGCCGTCCAGGAGCCCAGATCGCTCCAGCCGAACTTCGATGGGATGCAGTAAAGATTGGAATGATACTCGCCGCGCGCCGAACGCGGCTCGAGGATCGCGTAATCGACGCTGATGTTCTCGCATTTCGGATACAGCTCCGCAAAGACCTGCTCGAACCGCGGCGTATCCCAGGCCGCGACGATCTCCTGCAGCAACGGCGCTGTCTCCGGCATCAGTTCGCGTACAGCGTTGGCCAGCGTTTTCGCGCTCCAAACGAACATGCCGCTGTTCCAGAAGTAATTCCCCGCCGCCAGAAACTCCTCAGCCTTTGCCCGGTTCGGCTTCTCCATAAAGCGCCGTACGCGCAAAACACCGTCATCGAAGCGCTCACCCGTCTCGATGTATCCGTAGCCGGTCTCGGGCCGCGTGGGCTCAATGCCCAGCACCACCATGTTGTCACCGGCCGCCGCCAGGTCGATGGCACGCCGGATAATTGCCACAAAAGCCTCTTTGTCGGCGATGACGTGATCGGCCGGGAAGATGCCAAGCACCGCCTCCGGATAAAGCCGCTCGATCAGGAAAGCCGCCAGACCCGCGGCGGGCGCTGTGTTGCGTGCAGCCGGCTCACACACCACCTGCTGCTCCGGCACGCAATCCAGCTGGGTGCAAATCGCGCCGGACAGGTGCGCGTTCGTGATCACCCACACCTCGTGCGGCTTCGCCAGAGGCTCCAGACGATCGACCGTCCGCTGGATCATCGAACGCTCGCCGTCCAGCGCCAGAACCTGTTTGGCGCGCGCCCGGCGGCTGCGCGGCCAGAACCGCGTCCCGCTGCCGCCGGCAAGAATGATGGGTCGAAAATCGATCGCCATGGAGTCCGGATACAAAACGCAATCCTAAATTAATCGGCGGCAGGCAGGATACGAATCACTTCGGTGCTATCCTCGGCCGCCAGGGTCCATTGCGGCGTCGCCGACGGAATCACGCCAAGCTGGTTGCGCTCCACCGTGAACGGCTCGAAGTTTTCGCCCGAGATCTGAACCGATCCCTGCGTGACAAACAGCATCTGCACCACCGGACTCCGCGCCGTCAGCCCAACCGCTGCGCCGGCCCCCAAAGGCCAGCGTTCGATACGGAAGTAGCGCTCGTCAATGAGCACGCAATGCCCGTCGACCGGCCGCGGTGGCACCTTGCCCGCGCGCGTCTTCAGCCGCATCGCAGCAAACGACTTCTCCAGATGCAGCTCGCGCGCGCTGCCGTAGTCGTACATGCGGTAGGTCAGGTCGCTGGTCTGCTGCGTCTCCAGCATCACCACGCCCGGGCCCATCGCATGCACTGTGCCCGCATCGACGAAGAGCATGTCCCCCTTCTCGACGGGAACCATCTCCAGCAGCGACTCCAGCGATGCGTCATGCACCGCGGCTTTCACCTGCTCCACCGTGAAACCGGGGCGGATACCCAGCGCCACGGCTGCTCCAGGCTGGGCGTCGAGCGCGTACCAGCATTCGGTCTTGCCGCGTGGCTCGCCGTAGCGCTGCGCCAGCGCATCGTCTGGATGTACCTGCACGCTCAGCTTGTCTTTCGGGAACAGCAGCTTGATCAGCAGCGGAAAATCGGTCCCCACTACACCCGACCCCACAAGCGGATCCCGATGCTGCTTTGTGATGTCGGCAACGCTGGTGCCTTTGAGCGGCCCGGCGTCCGCCACACACATCTCGCCCGTCAGCCAGACCTCGCCGATCGGCTCGCCGGCGGTCTTGTAGTCGTACCAGGGCTCCAGGTCCTGAAAGCCCCACGGACGCGTGCGAAAGAATGGAGCCAGACGAAAGGGGGCCATCATTTCCATGACCCATTAGTATGCAGCAGCCCCCTAAAGGTTGTGATCTCGCTCCCCTGGCGCATCCGCTACGATGAAGGCTATGTCGCGTTATCTCGTAACCGGCTGTGCGGGTTTCATCGGATCCTGGATTACGCAAGCGCTGGTCGAGCGCGGCGAACAGGTCCGCGGCCTCGACAACTTCGAGACGGGCCAACGCGACAACCTCGCCCATCTCGCAGGCCGATTCGAGTTTGCCGAGTGCGATTTGCGCGATGCCCCAGGCGTGGCTCGTGCCTGTGAAGGCGTCGACTTCATCTTCCACCAGGGGGCGCTGCCCTCGGTCCCGCGTTCGGTCAAGGATCCGCGCACCAGCCACACGGCCAACCTCGACGGCACCTTCAATCTGCTCGAAGGCGCGCGCGCCGCGGGCGTCAGGCGGATCATCTACGCAGCGTCTTCCTCCGCCTACGGCAACCAGCCCGGATTTCCGCGCGTCGAGACGATGTTTCCCATGCCCATCGCGCCTTACCCGGTGCAGAAACTCGCCGGCGAGTTCTACATGAAGAGCTATTGGCAGGTCTACGGCATCGAAACCGTCTGCCTGCGCTACTTCAACATCTTCGGGCCGCGCCAGGTGCCAGATTCCCCGTACAGCGGCGTCATGGCGAAGCTGACGCTGCAGATGATGCGGGGCGAGCAGCCCACCATCAATGGCGACGGCGAACAGGGTCGCGACTTCACCTACATCGAAAATGCCGTCTCCGCCAATCTGCTCGCGCTCGAGGCGCCGGCGGAAAAGGTGGCGGGCCGCGTGTTCAACGTTGCGTGTGGCGAGCGGCACACCATCAACGAGACCTACCGCATCCTGGCCGAGCTGCTCGACTTCAAAGAGCCGCCCCTCTACGGCCCCTCGCGCGCCGGCGACATCCAGAACTCTCTGGCGGATATCTCCGCCGCCCGCGAGGCTTTTGGGTACGCGCCGAAGGTCGGCTTCGAAGAGGGCCTGCGCCGTACCGTGGCCTGGTATCGCGAGCAGTATGCCTCCGCCACAGTCTAAACGTCACAAAAGGAACGTTTCGCCCGGTTTCTGCGTAAACTAAGCCGAGAGTCCCTCGGCAGGTGATTTGTGCCCGGTTCCCGGGGAGGGTAGACCGCGAATTATGCAATTTGGCGAAGCTATCAAGGTCGCGCTCCAGTCGCTCTGGGCCAACAAGATGCGCACCATCCTGACGATCCTCGGGGTGATCATCGGCGTCGCCTCGGTCATCGCGGTCATCACCCTCGTCAACGGCGCGAATTTGTTCGTCGTCAAGAAGGTCGCCCGCAAAGGGTCGGACACGCTGACCCTCACCCGTCTGCCTCCCGTGATCTTCACCGGCGAGGAATACCTGAAGGTCAACAAGCGCAAGAACATCGACTACGACGACTTTCTCTATCTGCAGCTAACCTGTAGCCGCTGTCTGGTTCTGGCGGCGCAGCTGGGATCCACCGGAAAAATCGTCAGCGGAAAGCAGTCCAGCGATAATACGACCATCAACGGCTGGACCTCCAACATGGCGGAGATCAGCGACCAGAACATCGTGCTTGGCCGTCCGCTTACTCCCACGGATGATGCCCTCGGGACCCATGACATTGTCGTCGGCGCGGACGTCGTGGACAATGTGTTGCCACCGGGAGACCCCATCGGGCAGGAACTGCGCGTCGATGGCGAAATCTACACCGTGATCGGCGTCGTCGAACGCCAGGGGTCCATGTTCGGCCAGAGTCAGGACAATTTCGTCGACATGCCCCTGAGCACCTATCTGCACACGCACGGTCAGCACCAGAGCATCACCATCTCGGCCAAAGCCGGGATGGCGCCCGGCGCGCTCGACTCTGCCATCGATCAGGTTCGCGCCCTCATGCGTTCGCGCCGTCACGACCGTCCCGGAGACGACGACACCTTCACCATCTCGACCAACGACACCTTCATCAGCCTGTGGAAGCAGATCAGCGAGACGTTCGCCACGGTGATCGTCGGCATCGCGGCGATCTCGCTCGTCGTCGGCGGCGTGGTCATCATGAACATCATGCTGGTGTCGGTCACCGAGCGCACCCGCGAGATCGGCATTCGCAAAGCGCTCGGCGCCAAGCGGCAGGACGTCATGCTGCAGTTCCTCATCGAATCGGCGGCCATGTCTTTGCTGGGCGGATTGTTCGGCGTGATCGGCGGCGTCACGGTAGCCGAAATCGTCACGCATCTGGTGGGCTTCCCATCGGCCATTGCCTTATGGTCGGTCGTTCTCGGCCTCCTTGTCGCCACCAGCGTCGGCATCTTCTTCGGCGTTTACCCGGCCCATAAAGCCGCTCAGCTGGATCCCATCGTCGCCCTGCGCGCGGAGCTATAAACCATGGCACTCAGTGATTCCCGTGAATCGGTCCGGATGGCGATGGATACCCTGCGCAGCAACAAGCTGCGCTCCGGCCTCACCATCCTCGGCGTCGTCATCGGCGTGGCCACCGTGATCACCATTTCCTCGCTGATCAACGGCGTCAACAACCGCGTCAGCGACATGGCCAAGTCCTTCGGCACCAATGTGCTCTGGCTCTACCGCTGGAACCCTATCGGGGTTCGCCCCACTGCGGAAATGCTGGCGCGCAGGTACTTCACCAATGACGATTGCCGCGCCCTCAATACTCTGCCTCATGTGGTTGCCGTCAGTTGTGGCCGGCAGTATTCCAATTGGCAACTGGGTGTCGGCTATGTGGCCGTCAAATATAAAGACAAGAAGATTCAGAACACCATCCTCGAAGGGCAACAGCCTGCCTTCGCCACCGTCGATGACGTTCAGTTCGCCGAAGGCCGTCCCTTTACCGATGACGAGGAATTCCGGGCCGCCAACGTGACGGACATCGGACATGACACCGCCGAGAAGCTCTTTGGCAGCGAGGATCCCATCGGCAAAGACATCGAGGTCAATGGCGATGTTTTCACGGTCATCGGTGTCCTCGACAAGTACAAGCAGGCCTTCGGCAGCGGCGATAATCCCAACGACAACAAAGTTACCTTTCCGCTGACAACCTTCAAGAAAATCCACCCCGAGATTCTCGACACCTGGGTCGCCGTGAAATACGACGACGCAGTGAACAAGTCCGTCGTCACCGAAGAAGTTCGCACCATGCTGCGTGAGCGCCGTCGCGTCCGCGTCGAGAAGGACGACGACTTCGCCATCTTCAGCCCCGACTCTATCCTCGACTTCTGGAAGCAGATCACGGCCGGTCTCGTCATCTTCATGTTCGCCGTCTCCGGCGTCGGCCTCCTGGTCGGCGGCGTCGGCGTCATGAACATCATGCTCGTGTCGGTTACGGAACGCACCCGCGAGATCGGCGTGCGCAAGGCCATCGGAGCGACGAAACGCAACATCCTGGTGCAGTTCACCTTTGAAGCCATGACCCTCTGCGCGCTGGGAGGCCTCATAGGAATCGTTCTCGGAACCCTGCTGACCCTCGCCATCCGCTTCGGCATCTCTTTCCCCGCCAGCCTGTCGGCCTTCTGGGTCATCACCGGTTTCGTCGTCTCCGGGGTGATCGGCCTGGTCTTCGGCATCTATCCGGCCTGGAAAGCCGCTACCCTCGACCCCATCGAGGCCCTTCGTTATGAGTGAGAGCCGCTGCCGGGCCAGGTACCTGCTGCCCCGACTCGGTCAGATCCGAGCCCCGGGCTGGGGTATGATCTAGTTAGCCGGTGGTCTATCCCCCGCCTCGAAACCTATGTCCAGAAGCTTTAACCACACCCTCCTCGGCGTTTCTGCTGCCATCATCCTTGTTGTCCTCTTCGGTGGCCTCGGCCCAGCGGGCGTCAGCGCCAGCCAGAGCGATGGTGCCTACCGGCAGATGGGCGTCTACGAGGAAGTCCTGCATAAGATTCAAACCGACTACGTCACCGATCCGAACATCCAGAACGTGACGACTGGCGCCCTGCACGGCATGCTGGAATCTCTCGATCCGGACTCCAGCTACCTGACCCCTGCCGACTACGCCAATTATCTCCAGCATGAGCATGAAGGCGTGGCACAGGTCGGCATGGACGTCTCCAAGCGCTATGGATACGGCAGCGTGATCTCGGTGATTCCCGGCAGCCCCGCCGACAAGGCGCACATCGAGGACGGCGACTTGATTGAATCCATCGGCGGCCACTCCACCCGCGAAATGTCCGTGGCCATGATTCGCCTGCTGCTCGAAGGGAAGCCGGGCACATCCGTCACCTTCGAACTGGTCCGCCATCTCAAACCGGAACCCGACGAAGTGGCGCTGACCCGCGCCGCCGTGACGCCGCCTGCACTCTTTCAACAGCAGTACGAAAACTCCAGCATTCTCTACCTGAAACCCGTCGTCCTGACGAAAGAGCGCGTCGACGAGATCGTCGCGCGCCTCCATGAAATGCCGAAGGACGGCAACCGCAAAGTGCTGCTCGACCTGCGGGATGTGGCTGAGGGCGACCCCCAGCAGGGGATCCGCCTGGCCAATGCCTTCCTGCAGTCCGGAACCATAGCGTCCCTCCAGGGGCAAACGGTTCCCACGCAGACCTTCAGCGCAGAATCCTCGAAGTTCGTGACGTCCGCTCCCCTGGCGGTGCTCGTCAACCACGGCACAGCGGGCGCCGCCGAGATCGTCGCGGCTGCCGTCCTCGATGACAAACGCGGCGACGTGGTCGGCGACCGGACCTTCGGCGAAGGCGGACAACAGAAGACCTTCACCATGCCCGATGGATCGGCGTTGCTGCTGACGGTGGCCAAGTACGAATCCCCGTCAGGCAAGAAAATCGAAGACGTAGCGGTCACTCCCAACGTTTCCGTGAGCCAGAGCCTCGAAGAAACCCCCTCGGAGAACGAGAACAATCCGCAGGAGCCGCGCACGGACGATCAGTTGAATAAGGCGCTGCAAATTCTCAAGCAAAAGAACGCCTGAACCGGCAGCGCGCGCGCCATTTCTCAGATGGTGCCAGACCAAAAGAAGCGGATGGCACGTTGAACCTGATCACGCCATCGGACTGGGATGAAGATCCCCCGCCTCCGCGTCGGCAGCCTCGGCGGCACGATTCCGATTTCCATCCCCCTCCTGGCCATCGCAAGATCGCAGGCAGTCTGGCCCTGGCGTTTCTGGTGGTGGTCGCCGCCGCCGCTGGGTGCCTGACCGGGTTGACCCTCGTGTACTCGGTCGACCTGCCGCAGATCGACGAGTTGGAGCACTACCGCCCCAGCACCACTACCGAGCTCTACGATTCGCACGGGCGCATCTTCGGATCCTTTGCGCTGGAGCGGCGGGTCGTGGTCAACTACGACGACTTCGCACCGATTCTGCGCCAGGCCGTCATCTCGACGGAAGACCGCGATTTCGAGAGCCACTGGGGCATCAATCTGTTTCGTGTCGCTGGCGCCATTTGGCACGATCTGTTTTCCAAAAGCCGCGCGCAGGGTGCCTCCACACTCACCATGCAGCTGGCGCGCAATCTCTTCCTGTCCAACGAGCGCACTGCCTCGCGCAAGCTGCAGGAAGTTTTTCTCACTCTGCAAATCGAGCACTCCTTTACTAAAGAGCAGATCTTCACTCTCTACGGCAACCAGATTTACCTGGGCAGCGGCGTCTACGGCTTTGAGGCCGGAGCGGAATACTACTTCTCGAAGCACGCCATCCAGCTGACCCTTCCCGAGGCCGCGCTGCTCGCAGGCCTCCCCAAAGGGCCTTCGGAGTTCTCGCCTGTCAATAATCCCGAGCGCGCGTTCCGCCGCCGCAATGTCGTCCTTGACTCGATGCTCGAGGACGGCAAGATCACCGCCGCTCAGGCTGAGGCCGCCCGCTCGTCGCCGCTGGCCCTGCGCATTGAGCCGCCTCCTAACAGCGTCGCGCCCTGGTTCGTCGAAGAAGTTCGCCGCGAACTGGAGCGCCGCTTCGGCACGGAAGAAGTCCACGCCGCCGGCCTCAAGGTGTATACCACCCTCGATCTCGACCTGCAGAATGTGGCGAACGCGGCGGTTCTCAACGGGCTTGGGACATACGAGCGCAGCCGGGTCTGGCATGGGAATCTGCTCAACGTTCTCTCCGCCGGCCTGAACGTAGACACCTTCAAACATCCCGACTGGTCGATCCCAACCGCACCCGGAACCTACATTCACGCTCTCGTCACCGGCCTTCTGCCTTACCAGGTCACAGGCCGCATCGGCGACCGTCAGTTCATCCTCACGCCCGAAGACTGGGCGTGGACCCGGTTCCGCACCGCGGATCAGTTCCTCCGGCCCGGCGACATCGTCTACGTCAAAATCACCAGCGACGAGGGCGGCATGCTCCACGCCACGCTTGAGCAGGACAGCGGCGTCCAGGGTTCGCTCATGGCCATGGATAACGCCACCGGCGATGTCCTGGCTCTGGTGGGCGGCCGCGACTTCAACCTCTCGCAGTTCGACCGCGCCACCCAGGCCGAACGCCAGACCGGCTCCTCCTTCAAACCCTACGTCTACACCGCGGCCGTCGAAGACGGCGCTACGCCGCAGGAATCCATCCTCGATCGTCCGGTTTCGTTCGGGACCTACGTCCCGCGCAATTACGACGGCAAATTCAAGGGTCGCATCTCGCTGCTCGAGGCCTTCGCCGATTCGCGCAACATTCCCGCCCTCGAACTCGCCGATCGCGTTGGCGTCCGCAAGGTCATCGCCACCGCGCATCGCTTCGGCATCACCACCAACATCCCGCCGTACCTGCCCATTGCCCTCGGTTCGGCCGAGGTCACCCTGGAGCAGCAGGTGGATGCGTATTCCGTCTTCCCCAACGACGGCATTCGCGTTGCGCCCCGTTTCGTGAAGCGAGTGGTCAGCGCCGACGGCATCACTCTCCCGGAAGATAGCCAGGATATCGGCGAAGTCATCAGCCAGAAGACAGCCCGCATCATGATGGTCTTCCTCCGCGGCGTCACCAGCGAAGGAACCGCCGCGAAAGTCGCGGTTCTGAATCATCCGCTGGGCGGAAAAACCGGAACCACCAACGACTTTACCGATGCCTGGTTTATCGGCTTCTCACCCTCGATCACCTGCGGCGTCTGGGTCGGCTACGATGACCGCCAGTCCCTGGGCGACAAGCAGACCGGCGCCGCTGTCGCGCTGCCTTTGTGGACCGATTTCATGAAGACCGCGATCGCCGCCACGCCGAATGAGAAGTTCCCCGGCGATACGCCGGCACCGGCGCATCCATTTCTGCAACAAACCGCGGCGCTGCGTCACTAGCTACTGCAGGCCTCCGCGGCGCGTTTGTGCGCAACTCATGGGAGCGCCGTCACAGCACAAACACGCGCACCATCCACCCGATCAGCGCCAGCGCAATAATCCCCAGCACGATGTGTACGATCCACTGCCCCGCCGTCTCCGGCCTGCCCAGTTTGAACATCCGGCAATCCTAACAGGCACCGCTCACGAACCGCCGTTTGCGTCGACTCGCCGAGCCCTCGCAAGGCTAAAATGCCGCCGTGCCCTTTCCACATCCCGCAGGATCTGCGCCCTGAGCGCCTCCGGAGAAGGGAAGCGCTGCTCCCCTCGCAGGCGCATCAGAAAGCACACCTCGATCGGCGTCGATTCGGTCAGCTCGACCGCTGGCGGCCCGTCCAGCAGATGCGACTCCACGGCGAACCCCGCGCCATCGAACGTCGGCCGCGAACCCGCGTTCGTCACCGCGTCGAGCCAGGGCGCATCTTGCCCTTCCCCAATGCGCACGCCAGTGACATAAACACCATCCGGCGGCAACAGTTCGGTATACGGTGCAAGATTGATCGTTGGCGTCGTCAGCTTCGTGCCGACTCCCCGTCCGTGCACCGGCGTCGACAAAATCGAAAACGGCCGTCCCAGCAGTGCCCGCGCCACGCCCAGCTGGCCCGCCACGATCCGCCGTCGCACTTCGCTGCTTGAAACCGTGATGCCTCGCACCTTCAGCGAGCCGTGCGACGCCACGTTAAAGTGCAGCTCACTGCCCAGCTCCCGCAGCTCAGCGATGCCCGCCGACGCATCATGTCCAAAGCGAAACGTATCCCCCTCGTGGACTTCAAAAACATGCAGCGCTCCGTACAAAACCCGCTCTGCAAATTCGCGCGCCGTCTGCAGCGAAAACTCCCGCGTAAAGGGGATCACCAGCGTGGCGTCCATGCCCGTCTCCGCCAGCAACTGCAGCCGCTGCGGCATCGGTGTAATCAGTTTCGGAGCCTGATCCGGCCGCAGCACCGCCAGCGGATGCGGATCGAAGGTGACGGCGATCGCCTGCGCTCCCAGGCTGTGCGCTCGTTCGAGCACGCGCCCGATAATCTCCTGGTGCCCGCGATGCACGCCGTCGAAGTTGCCGATGGCCGCCACCGTGCGAGGCATCGGCTGCGGCAGCTCCGGAATGGAACGATAAACGTGCATCGCTATAACTCAAACGGAATGCGCAGCCCGTCAAAGGCCAGGCGCACGTTGCGCGGAAACGCCTTCTCCGTCTCCTCGTGATCCACCTCGTGCGACATATGCGTGAACCAGGCCTGCCGTGGTCGAACGCGTTCCACCCAGCGCAGCGATTCCGCGATATTCGCATGGCTGGGATGCGGCTGCGGCCGCAGCGCATCGATGATCATCACATCGAGCCCAGCGAGCAGTGAGAGGCTCGACTCCGGGATCGCGCTCATATCGGTGAGGTACGCCGCCGATCCAAAGCGAAAGCCCGCAACTTCCAGGTCGCCGTGCAGCAGCGGTACCCGTTGAAAGCGCGCCCCATCCACACTCGCCGTCTGCTCGCCTTCAAGACTGCGTAGCTCCACACGCGCTTTGGTCGGATACGTCGAGTTGGCCGAAAACGTGTAATCGAAGACCCGCCGCAGGATCTCCGCGGTCTGTCCATCCGCATAGAGCGGCAGCGACTTCGGCTTGTGTGCGAAGCTCAGCGGACGCAGATCGTCGAGTCCCAGGACATGGTCGGCGTGGCCGTGCGTATAGAACACTGCGTCCACGTGCCGGATGCCTTCGCGCAGCGCCTGCTCCCGGAAGTCCGGACCCGTATCGATCACGACCAGATGCGTCGCGCCGCTGTTGCTCCAGCTGACAGCAATCGACGGCCGGGTCCGCCGGTTGCGCGGATCTGTCGATGTGCAGACCGCGCACCGGCACCCGAGCGTCGGCACTCCCATCGAGGTCCCGCTGCCGAGAACGATGATTTCCGCTTTCATGCGGCTGGCTTCATGAGGCTGGGTTCATGAGACAGGACGCTTACGTTTTCTTCGCGTCAACGGCCTTCTGGGCCTGCTGCGCGATGGCGTTCGTGATCTCCAGAAACATCATGCGCAATTCGAAGAGCACATTCTGCAGCGTCGCTTCTTCCTTCGGCGACAGGTTGCCCTTCGTCTTCTCCTGCAGCAGCGCCAGCATGTCGATGCTTTGCCGCGCCCCCAGGATATCGATGCGCGCCTTCTGCCCCGGCTCCGTGCCCGCGCCCATCGCAATCATCGCCGAGACGTAGAACGACTGGATGATGTGCTCGAAGCTGACCACCCCGGTCGCACTCGCGCCAGGATTCGCCTCGCGCAGCATGTCGTCGATCTGCCGTGACGATTCCTTGTACGCGGCGTCCTGCTCCGCGGTCTCTTGCGCGGAAAACTGCGGCACCTCGCTCTCCGCGGCGGTTTCTGCCTCTGGCGCTGTCTCGCGCTCCTCAGGAGCCGGCATCGTCACCACGTTGGTCGGCGACTGCGAATCGGCTGCTGGCTCTTCTGCCGGCTCTGCGGACGGGTTTTCTTCGCGAAGCTCGCCATCCAGTGTGAACTTGCGCTTGTCGGTTACCGTGAAGCTCGGCTGTTTTTCATCCATAGACAAACGATTCTCTCCGTAGATCAATGTCCGGATCAAGCCAGGGGAATGGGCGGCACAGCCAGCGGTACGACCGTTCCTCCCGCGTACCGGATTGGTTCGGTTTCACTCTTATCGAGGGCCTCAACGCGCGCCACTCCCAGCGCCAGAATCTTCCTGAGCCCGGGCAGTTCGATACGAGCCACGCTGGTCAACTCCCCCACGGCCGCCTCTCCAGCGCGCAGCTCGATCTTCTCTCCAGCACCGAGCCCGGGCACTTCCCCGTGCAGTTCAAACTGTCGCAGCGACCGATGCACCGTTGCCCGGGTACGGATGCGCTCGACAATCTCCTGGCCGATATAGCAGCCCTTGGTGAAATTCACGGCGCGCAACAGATTCGCCTCCTGGGGCAGGTGCTTGTCGCTAAAGTCGACATCGAACTGCGCCGTTCCCTCCAGGATTCGCAAATCCTCCAGCGCCCCAGTCCCACAGGGAATCGCCCCAGCTTCTGCCAGCGCGTTCCACAGTTCCAGAACCTGCCCGGCAGCCACGCGGATCTCCACTTTTGTGACCACAGGACTCCAGACGCGGACCAGCGTGACGTCGATACCTGCGAGCTGTCCTGCGCGAAACGTATCCGGCTCCGGTACGCTGCCACCCAGCTTCTCCAGAATCGCCGCCGTCTGCGGCCCCGCGATGCCGATTGCCGTCCCTGCTGCGTCTAACTCTTCGAGCCTCACGTCATCCATGATGATGAAGCGGCGCAGATGGGCGAGGAGGCGTTCAGCCTGAAAACGGTCCGTCTCCAGGAGCAGAGAATCCTCAAAACAGGAAATATCGCCGTCACCCTGGATGCGGCCCTGGGCATTCAGAACCAGGCTGTAGCCGGTTTGGCCGGGCGTCATGCCCTTCACAGCCTGCGTAATCATGCCGTTCAGCCAGCGAACACGGTCTTTTCCGGTGGCGCGCAGCCAGGCGCGGTATCCAAGGTCGAAAATCCCGGCTCCGTGCAGCAGCGCCTGCAATTCAGCAGAGGTGGAGGAGAACCGGAGCGGCGTCAGGGCCCCGCGGTGCATCTTCAGTTCAGGAACCGAGGCGCTCGCAGCGCTCAGACGGCTCGCCAGAGGCGTTTCGAGGACGGCAGCATCGGGAATCTGGTACGTCTGGCTCATTACAAGGCTCTGAGAAAAATTATAGTCTGCACATAGCGGGGAAGTCGGAACGCGCGGCGTAAGGAAAAGGAATGCAACGACCAATCAAGCTCGGGTGCGCGCTGCTGGCGCTCCTCGTCGCCGTTTCCACCGGCGCACAAACTACTCCCAACACGCCGGTCCAGCCGCCGCCGCAGGGTGGCGCGACAGGACAGCCGTCCGGCCAGCCCAAAACGCCGGCTCCGGAAACCCACATCACGCCGGAGCAGGCGAAGGAGTTGTTCTCCTCCATCGGCCCGATCCTGCAGTTCGCCTCTGAAGACACCAAGCTGCCTATCCGCCACCAGGTCAAGCCCCACCTCACCACGCGCACCGAGGTGGAGAAGTATCTCCTCGAGAAAATGAAGGACGATAAGGACGCGAAGCGCATGGAGCGCTCCGAGATCGTCCTCAAAAAGTTCGGCCTCATCGATGCGGATTTCCACCTGCAATCGTTCCTCGTAAAGCTGCTCGATGAGCAGATCGCCGCCTACTACGACAGCAAGACCAAGACGGTGAATCTGCTGGACTGGATTGCGCCTGAAACCCAGAAGCCGGTCCTTGCGCATGAGCTCACGCATGCGCTGCAGGATCAGCGCGTGAATCTCGACAAGTGGCAGAGCCAAACCAGCGACGACCTCTCCCACAGTTACGCCGAAGATCGGAAGCATATCTCCACCGACGAGGACGACACCGCCCGCGAAGCCGTTCTCGAAGGCCAGGCCATGGCCGTGTTCGTCGACTACAGCCTGGCGCCCGCGCACCGCAGCCTGCGCAATTCTCCCGGCATCATCGACAATCTGCTCGATACCATGACCGACGACGGCGACTCGCCCGTGCTCTCCCGCGCGCCGCTGCTCCTCCAGGAATCCCTGCTTTTCCCCTACAAGGACGGCCTGAAGTTCGAAGCCGCACTCGTCACCGACTCAAAGAACCCTGCGGCTGCCTATGGCAACGTCCTCGACCGGCCGCCGGCCAGCAGCTACGAAATCATGAACCCCCACGCCTATGAAGAGGAGGCGAAAGTCCCGCTTCTCAATATGCCGGACATTCATCCCGCAATCGACGCGCAGTACAACCCCTACGACATCGGCGTGATGGGTGAGCTCGACGTGCGCATCCTGTCGGAACTCTTCGGCGGAAAAGAACTGGCCGCGGAACTGACGCCGGCCTGGGACGGAGGAATCTACTACGCCGCGCAGAAGAAAGACGCTCCCGACAAGGATTCGACCGCATCGGTTGCCCTTTTCTATCTTTCCCAGTGGAAGTCCGAAGAGGCCGCCGCCGACTTCGTGAAGATGTACGCCGACGAATTGGGCCGCAAGTACACCCGGGCTTCGCGCAACACTTCTCAGGAAACCAGCCCGAGCGAGCAGGTCTACGATACCAATGAAGGCTCTGTCCTGATCGTCACCAGTGGCAAGGACGTCTTCGTGAGCGAGAGCTTCGACCTGACCACCGCGCGCAAGCTGCAGTTCCTCCTGTTTGGAGCGCAACAGGCCAGCGGGCAGAACATGGCGCTGAATCTTGTCCCTGCTTTACCCCATGCTCCTCCTTCCGTCCCAACGTCCGATCTCACCGGGAGTCTCGTGCAGTTCATGGCGCGCTGCGGCATGATGAAGGCCGCTCTGCCCCACCATTTATACTGATCCCTTGCGTTGATCCAGCGCGCAGCTTATCCCGGGGTTCCGCTCGTCGGATCCCGGCGATGAGGCGGCGCGCCTCTCGGGGAGAAGGATTGCAACAAGCAGAGATCGGCATTATCGGGGGCAGCGGTCTGTATGCCATGCCCGGCCTCACCAACGTTCATGAAGAGCGCGTCGCGACGCCCTTCGGCGATCCCAGCGATGCCTTCGTCCTCGGCGATCTGGAAGGCCGCAAAGTCGCCTTCCTCGCCCGTCACGGGCGCGGCCACCGCCTTCTTCCTTCGGAGCTGCCGTTCCGCGCCAACATCTACGGCATGAAGAAGCTCGGCGTCGAGCGCATCGTTTCCGTTTCCGCCGTCGGATCGCTGAAAGAAGAGCACAAGCCCGGAGACTTCGTCGTTTCCGATCAGTTCATCGATCGCACCTTCCTTCGCATCTCCACCTTCTTTGGTGATGGCATCGTCGCCCACGTGGGCTTTGGCGATCCGGTCTGCGCCACGGTTGCGAAGGCCATCTACGACGCCTGCAAAACCGAGGGTGTCGAGGCCAAATCCAAAGGCACGTACGTCTGCATGGAAGGCCCGCAGTTTTCCACGCGCGCCGAGTCGAACCTCTACCGCAGCTGGGGCGCCGACGTCATCGGCATGACCAACCTGCAGGAAGCCAAGCTCGCGCGCGAAGCGGAGATCTGTTACGCGACCGCGGCCATGGTCACCGACTACGACTGCTGGCACGAGGGCCACGATGCCGTCACCATCGACCAGATCGTGAAAGTCATGAACCAGAACTCAGCCAACGCCTGCCGCGTTGTGAAGACTGCCGTGGCGGCCATGCCGCGCGAACGCAAATGCGCCTGCAGCACGGCATTGCAGTTCGCCATGCTCACCAGTCCGGATGCCATTCCCCAGGGGACACGCGACAAGCTCGACCTGCTCATCGGAAAGTATCTGAAGAAGAACTAGAAACCACGAGGAACAATCCAACCCAATGGCCATTCTTGTCGTAGGCAGCGTCGCGTTTGACGCCATCGAAACTCCCTCCGGGCGCCGGGACCGCTGTCTCGGTGGCGCCGCCACCTACTTTTCCCTCGCCGCCAGCAACTTCACCAGCGTCCGCGTCATTGGCGTCGTCGGCGAGGACTTCGGCCCCGAAGAAGAAGGCGTCCTCACCCGCCGCCAGATCGACACGCGCGGCATCGAGCACGTGCCCGGCAAAAGCTTCTTCTGGAGCGGCTCCTATATGAAGAACCTCAACGAGGCGCAGACCCTCAATACCGAGCTGAACGTCTTCCAGAGTTTCTCTCCCAAAATCCCTGCCGAGTATCAGGACAGCGAGTACCTCTTCCTCGCCAACATCGATCCCCTCCTGCAGGAAGACGTTCGCCGCAAGATGCCGAAGGTGAAGATGGTTTGCGGCGACACCATGAACTACTGGATCAAGGACCACGCCGAGAACCTCGCCCGCGTCTTGAAGGGCCTCGACGTCCTCCTGATTAACGACGGCGAAGCGAAGATGCTGGCGAAGGACAACAACCTGCTGTCGGCGGCACAAAAAATTCTCGACATGGGCCCGAAAGCGCTCGTCGTCAAACACGGCGAATACGGCGCCACCGCTTTCTTCGGCAATCGGTCCTTCTCCGGCGGAGACGGCGCTGTCACCGTCCCCTTCCGCGCGCCCGCGCTGCCGCTGGCCGAAGTCGTCGATCCCACCGGGGCAGGGGACTCCTTCGCCGGCGGATTCTTCGGCTACATCGCCTCGCAGCCCGCGCTCACCCCGGCCGTCTTCCGCCGCGCCATGTTCTACGGCGGCGTCATGGGCTCGTTCGCCGTCGAGCGCTTCGGCACCGAGCGCATGCAGAACCTCCAGCCTAAAGAGATCGAGGAACGCTTTGCGCTCTTCCGGCAGCTCTCGCATCTCGACTAAGCGGCCGCGCGGGCCGGAACCCATTCCCGCGCCCGCCAGACCGGAACACATCGCCCGCTCCCTGCGTCACGAAGCCCTCTTCGCCGGCATGGTCGCCGCGTTGCTCTCTGTGCTGGCGTTCGCTTACTGCTTCCCGCGCGACATGCTCCTCCTCTACGGAGACGCCGTCGCGCACCTGCACATCGCCCGCCGCATCCTCGACTCGCTCAACCCCGGTATCCGCCAGATCGGCTCCGTGTGGCTGCCATTCCCGCACCTGCTCATGATGCCGTTTGCCGCCCGCCTGGCCTGGTGGCAGAACGGCGTCGCTGGCGCCATCCCCTCCATGGCCTGCTACGTCCTCAGCGTCGCCGGCCTCTGGCGTCTCTCGCGCTATTGGCTCCGCCCCGCGGGAGCCGTCGTTGCTGCGCTCTTCTTCGCGCTGAATCCAGGCCTGCTCTACATGCAGACCACCGCCATGGGCGAGCCCGTTTTTCTCTGCCAGGTCATCTGGGCCACGCTCTTCCTCGTCGCCTTTCTCCGCGCCCTGGGCTCAGGGAATCAGCGCCTCGCCGGCCGCGCTATCACGGCCTGCGGCATCGTCCTCGTCACCGCCATCTACACCCGCTACGACGGCTGGATCTTCGCCACTCTTATTTGGCTTATTGCTGTACTCGCCATGTTTCGTTGCCGTGCATGGCAATCACGAGCCGGCGGCGCTTTCGTCCTCTTCACGGCCATGCTCGTCGCCGCGCCCGTTCTCTGGTTCGCTTGGAACGCGCGCCAGTACGGTGACTGGCTCGACTTCATGCGCGGTCCGTACTCCGCCAAAGCCATTGACGCCCGCACCTCCACCCCCGGCGCACCGCACTATCCCGGCTGGCACAGCATGCGCGTCGCCACCCTCTACTACATCAAGTCCGCCGAGATGGGCTCGGTTCCCACGCGCTGGGGCAATCGCCTCCTCTTCCTCGTCATCGCCGGAACCGTCGCGGCACTTTGGAAATGGCGGAAGAAGTGTCTCGCGCCTTTCCTGCTCCTGTGGCTGCCTCTGCCGTTCTACGCGTACTCCGTCGCGTATGGATCCGTCCCAATTTTCATCCCCCTCTGGTGGCCGCATTCCTACTACAACACCCGTTACGGCATGGAAATGCTGCCCGTCTTCGCCCTCTCGCTCGGCTTCCTCGTCGCATGGCTCATGAGCCTGACCGAAAAGCGCTGGCCCCGCTACGCGCCGATGATCCTGCTCGCCGGCATCGTCCTGATCCTCCTCGACTGCTCCGCGCTGATCCGCTCCACGCCCCTGGTCCTGAAGGAGGCCATCGCCAATTCCCACACCCGCATTCCTTTCGAGCAGGCCTACGCCCGCGCCCTCCGGCAACTCCCGCCCAACGGCACAATCCTCGTCTGGACCTCGGACCACATCGGCGCCTTCGAGCGCGCGGGAATCCCCCTCCGCCGCACCATCAACGAAACCGACTACTACCAGTGGAAGCCCGCCCTTGAGCATCCGGCCCAATCTGTCGCCTTCGTCATCGCCGCCGACCACGATGCCGTTGCTCAGGCCGTCGCCGCACACCCCGAAGGACTCACGATCCTCAATATCGTCTGCTCAACGGATCAGCCCTGCGTCCGCTTTTACCGTTCAAACCTCGCCGCGCCCGGTGATAGGATCAGCCCGAAGTGATCCTCGCGTCTGAAACCACCGGCCACATGATGGCCTTCACACGTATCGAGCAGGTACTGCTCACGGGCGGGGCTGCTGGCCGTCTGCTGCTCGCCGCAGCCCTCGGCGCCGCCATCGGTATCGATCGTGAGTATCACCACCGCCCGTCCGGCGTGCGCACCAACGTCCTCATCTGTTTTGGTGCGGCGATGTTTACCTTTCTTTCTGCCATCATCGCCGGCGACAACAGCCCCAACCGTGGACAGATCGCTTCGAATATCGTCCAGGGCATCGGCTTCCTCGGCGCAGGTCTCATTCTGCACAACCGCGATCGCGTCAGCGGCCTCACCAGTGCCGCCACCGTCTGGTCCGTTGCCTCGATCGGCATGGCCTGCGGCGCGGGCCTCTACGTTCCCGCGATCTTCGCTACCGTGGTCGTCATCGTAGTCCTCGAACTGATCCGAATCCTGGAATACAACGCCAATCTCAAACTCTATCCCGTCACCTACGAGGCGCGCGGCGCCGACGCTCAACAGATCAGCCTCGACATTCTTAACGTGATGGACCGGGAGAATCGACGCGTCGACGACCTCGAGAATCAGCCCGTCGGAGGGCTCCAGCGGCTATCAATTTCCGTGACAGCCAATCGACGCATGCATCGGCGATTGCTCGGGGAACTCAAGGCCTGCCCCGCCGTCGCCGAAGTGCGCGCCTTCCGCGATCCGGAGGATGAGTGATGCGCTTCGCCAAGGCGCACGCCTGCGGCAACGACTTCCTCATCGTCGAGGGTCCCTGCGATTCCACCCTGGCCAAACGGCTCTGCGAACGCCACACCGGCATCGGTGCCGACGGCGTTGAGTTTTTCGAGTCCACCGGCCCGCTCAGCGGCCGCATCCGCCTCGTCAATGCCGACGGCTCTATCGCGGAGATCTCCGGTAACGGCACGCGCTCTGTCGCAGCATGGATCGCGCACCAGGCGAACGTCAGCGCCGGGGCCCGGATCACTCTCGAGACCGATGCCGGCCCCCGCACCTCAGGAATCATTAGCGCCGATGGCAATACGTATCGGATCGCGTCCGGCATGGGAGTCCCAGACGTCCACCAGACCCAGGTAACCCTCGCTGACAAGACCGTCGTGTACGGGATTCAGGTCTCCATGGGCAACCCGCACTTTGTCATCGTCGTGCACGACGAGAATTTCCGCGCGCACTCGCGCGGCTGGCAGGAACTCGGCCGCGAAATTTGCTTCCACCCGCAATTTCCCCAGCAAACCAACGTCGAATTTGTCCGCATGATCCGCGCCGACGAAATCGAGATTCGCATCTTCGAACGCGGCGTTGGCCCCACCACCTCCTCCGGCACCGGAACCTGTGCCAGCGCAGCGGCCGCTATCGCGCATTGCGGCGCCCGGTCGCCCCTCACCGTGCACGCCCCCGGTGGTTCCCAGAAGGTGGAATGGACAGGCCCCGGCGCAGAGATGATCCTGATCGGTCCGGCGACACTGGTTGCCGCGGGAGAGGTGCTTCTTGCCTGATCGAATCCTGAAACCGCCCGCCGTCGCTCCTGGCGCGCGCATCGCCGTCGTCTCGCTCGCCAGCAGCGCCCGCGCCGACCGCATCAACCGCGGCATGGAAGTTCTTCGCTCACTCGGCTACGACGTCGTCCCCTCCGAGCACGCGCACGGCAAACATCCGCCCTACTTTTCCGGTCCCGTTGAGGACCGTCTCGCCGACCTCCACACTGCCTTCGCCGATCCCGCCATCGCCGCCATCATTTGTACCCGTGGCGGTTACGGATCCAACTACCTTCTCGACGGCCTCGACCTCGACCTGATCCGTTCGCATCCCAAGCCTCTCTTCGCGTATAGCGACATGACCGCCGTCCAGACCTGGCTGCTCGATCAAACCCGCCTCGTCTCCTTCCACGGTCCCATGGTCGCTGCCGACTTTTCCCTCGATCACGGCGTGCACGTCGAAAGTTTTCGAGCCGCCATCGGCGGCGGCCTTGTTCGCGTCGGTGCACCGGAGGGCATCCGCGTCCTGCGCCCCGGCACCGCGCGTGGTAGCCTCTACGGCGGCTGTCTCAGCCTGCTCACCGCCTCGCTGGACACACGTTTCGCTCCGCACACCGAAGGCAAGCTGCTTTTCCTTGAAGACGTGGGAGCCAAACCCTACCAAATCGATCGCATGCTCCGCCAGATGATCCTCGCCGGCAAGTTCGAAGGCGCTCGCGGCTTTATCTTCGGCGAAATGCTCGAGTGCGGCTCGCGCGGCGCCGATCCCGATCTCTTGCAGCAGGTCATCCTCCGCCTACTCGAGCCTTTTAGGGTACCCATCGCCATCGGCCTGCGCTCCGGCCATGTCTCCGGCGGCAATGTCACGTTGCCTTTCGGAACCGAAGCCGAGCTGCTCCTGGAAGGAGATCAGCCACTGTTACATTTTCTCGATCGTGCCGTTACCGTTCCCCGAAATGCCCGATAAGAAGCACATCCACCTCATCGGAATCTGCGGCACCGCCATGGCCTCTCTCGCCGGGCTGCTGCAGCTCCAGGGTCACCGCGTCACCGGCTCGGACCAGGCCGCGTATCCGCCCATGTCCGATCTTCTGCGCCAGCTCGGCATCCCCATCGCCGAGCCATTTTCTGAAGCCAATCTGCAACCGGCGCCTGACCTCATCGTTGTCGGCAACGCCATCTCGCGCGGCAATCCTGAAGTCGAGTTTATGCTCGACCAGCACATCCCCTTCACCTCGCTGGCGCGCCTGATCCACGACGAATTCATTCGCGGTCACGAATCGCTGGTCGTCGCCGGAACCCACGGCAAAACCACCACCACCAGCATGTTGGCCTGGATCTACGAAGTCGCCGCGCGCCGCCAACCCGGCCTCGCGCCGTCGTTTCTCATCGGAGGCGTCGCAGAAAACTTCGGAACCAGCTTCCGCCTCGGCAACGGAAGCCCCTTCATCATCGAAGGCGACGAGTACGACACCGCCTTCTTCGACAAGGGCCCAAAGTTCATGCACTACTTTCCCGACGCGCTCATCCTGACCCACGTCGAGTTCGACCACGCCGACATCTACGCCGATCTCGCCGCCGTCAAAACCGCTTTCAAACGCCTCGTGAACCTCGTCTCGCGACGCGGCCGCATCGTTGCCTTTGACGGATCGGAGAACGTCTCCGAGTGCGTGAGCCACGCCTTCTGTAACGTTGAGCGTTACGGATTCCGTCAGGACTCCACCTGGCGCCTCACCGATCTGCGCTTCGAGCACGGCGCCAGCCACTGGCGTGTCCTGCGATCCGGCGCGCCCTGGGCCGAACTGACGCTGCCCATGGCCGGCGAACACAACGCCCTCAACGCGACAGCAGCCGCGGCGCTCGCTGCCGGGCAGGGAATTCCCGCCGAAGCAATCGCAGAAGCCCTTGCCAGCTTCCGCAGCGTGCGCCGGCGTCTCGAAGTTCGCGCGGAGATTGACGGCATCACCATCATCGACGACTTCGCCCACCACCCCACCGCCATTCGCGAAACGCTGCGCGCCCTCCGCTCCGCTTTTCCCGGCCGCCGCCTCTGGGCTGTGCTGGAACCGCGCTCCAACACTCTGCGCCGCAACGTTTTCGAGCATGAACTGGTCGAGAGCCTCTTCCTCGCCGATCGCGTCATTCTCGCCGGTATCTTCAACTCGGGAAAAATCCCTGTCGCCGAGCGCCTGCATCCGGAAAACGTCGTCTCCGCTCTCCAAAACTCCGGCCGCGACGCTGTCCTCCTCGAAAATGCCGACGCCATTGTTACAAATCTAACCGCCCGGCTCGAACCCGGCGATGTCGTCGCCATCCTCTCCAATGGCGGGTTCGACGGCATCTATGAGAAGCTACCCGCATCGCTCCGCCAGCGCGCGCCCCTGAGCTGACCCATGTTCGCTACGATCGTCCTTCTCGGCACATGGATTCTGCTCGGTGTCCCGGTCGCCATCATTGCCATTCCCTGGACGATCGTCACCCGCGACATCCTGCCCATGTATCGCATGGCGTTCGTGGTCGTTCGCGCCGGTTTGCGTCTCGCCGGCATTCGCATCGACCCAGTCTGGCGGCAGCCGCTCGACCCTTCGCAGCGCTACATCTTTCTCTCCAACCACGTCTCGAATCTCGACCCGCCGATTCTCCTTCCGCTTCTGCCCCTTCCTGTCGCTGTCGTGCTCAAGCGCTCCCTCATGAAGATCCCGATCCTCGGTTGGGCCATGCGCCTCGCCGGCTACATCCCTGTCGATCGTGACGGACGTGTTGAGAGCGCCGTGGAAAGCGGCGAAATCGCCAAGCGAACCCTCGCCTCCGGAATTCACATCATGTCCTTTCCCGAAGGCACGCGCTCACGCGATGGGCGTCTTCAGCCATTCAGGAAAGGTCCGTTCTACATGGCTGAAGAATCGGGAGCCCCCATCGTGCCCATCTCCATCTACGGCACGGAAAGCATGATGAAGAAGGGAAGCCTGAAGATCGATCCCGGAACCGCGCACGTCGTATTTCACGCCCCGGTACGGCCCCAGGATTACGCAACGCGAGAAGACCTGATGGACGCAATTCACGCCATCGTTGCGTCGGCCTTGCCGGAGTGGATGCGAACCTGATCCGCAAAGGAAAAGAGCGGGCGCTCAGCCCGCTCCGTAACCTGTAACCCGTAACCTGGTCCCTGTTTTATTTCACGACCGCGTTATACCCGTCCCCCAGCAGCTTCGTCCGCATCGCCGTCGCATCGGCACGCGTCGCAAATGGTCCAAGCTGGATGTGCAATAGCTGATCCTGCGGTTCATTCCGCACCACCGGGCTATACCCGTGCTTCTTCAGCGCATCCACCAGAATCTGCGCGTCCTGCGGAACCCGGACCGCGGCCACCTGGACCATCAAGCTCGTCGCGGTGGTCGCAACAACTGGCTGCAGCGTCGCGGCCCTGGCGGCTGGCGCAGTCGCAGCCGAGGTCGACGGGCTCTGGAAGGGGTTCACCGGAGTTGAAGCCGGCGTACTGGATGCGGGCGCCGTTGCAGTGGCAGGACGCGGAGCGGTCGCCTGCGTTTCGGGTGGGTTCTCCGCGCTCGGTGTACCGCCGTCGGTCGCAGCACTCGGCGGCGTTTCCACAGGAGTCAGCGTCTGATCCGGCGAAGGCTTCGACGGGTGGCTGTCCGCGGCCGAACTGGCCGTCTCCGTGGCAGGTGGCTCAGCAGCGCGTGTCCCGCTTGCCCGGCCTACCGAGTAACCCAGCCCAAAGAACACCGCGCAGATCAGCACCAGGCCGAAGAAAATCGCCAGCAGGGAACGCGTCCCCAGGGCAATCTCGGTGTCGGTTCCAACGGCGCGTCCCAGGGCGGCGCCCGAGCGCCGGCCCCTGAGTTCTTCCTGCTCTACTTCGGTGTCGTATCGCAAAGGCATAAGGGACCTCTGGGGGATGAGAACCCGTTATTTTGTTTCAGGCGGCGCTGGAGTCAGCTTTGCAATGCCGCCATGCCCCAGCAGGGAGATCAATTCCATCGGCAGCGGAAACACAATCGTCGTGTTCTTCTCCACGCCGATATCGGTGAGCGTCTGCAAGTACTTCAGCTGCAGAGTGACCGGCTGTTGTGCCAGCAGATTCGCCGCCTCGACGAGTTTCTGCGCGGCCATGAATTCGCCTTCCGCATTGATGATCTTTGACCGCTTTTCGCGCTCCGCTTCGGCCTGGCGGGCCATCGCGCGCAGCATGGTGTCGGGCAGGTCCACCTGCTTCACTTCCACGCTGACCACCTTCACACCCCACGGCTCGGTCCGCTGGTCGATGATGGTCTGGATCCGCTGGTTCAGTGCGTCGCGATGCGACAGCAGACCATCCAGCTCCACTTCGCCCAGCACGCTCCGCAGCGTGGTCTGCGCGAACTGCGAGGTCTGGTAGACGTAGTTCGAAACCTCGATCACCGCCTTCGCCGGATCGAGCACGCGCATGGTGATCACGGCGTTCACCTTGATCGTCACGTTATCGCGCGTGATCACATCCTGCGGCGGCACTTCCATCACTTCCTGTCGCAGCGAGACGCGAACCATCTGATCGATGGGCCGAAAAACAAGAATAATTCCGGGACCCTTGGGTTGAGGCAGCGCACGCCCCAGGCGAAAGATTACGCCACGCTCATACTCACGCAGGATCTTGATCGAATTCAGCAGGTAGAGAACGACAACAACAATAACGACGAGGATAGGGACGCTGAACATAGCCGGGTACCTTACGCCCGGCTGTGATTCTACCGCACAGGACGCCGCAAAAGCCGCATAAAATCAGGGCTGAACCACTCTGTAGTACCCGTCCGACTAACAGCGTTCAGCACCGCTTTAGCCCCACTCCCGGCCGCGTTCCAGCGACTCACTGCACTGCATGAGAATAGCGTCTCTCGATCTCAGCGGCAGCGGCGTGGAGCCCATCGAGCGGTTGCAGACGCGGTAGTTCCGCCCCCAGCCGCTGAAGCTCCGCGAGGGCAATCTCCGTCGCGACATTACCCACCAGCGCGTCCTGCGCGAAAGGGCAGCCGCCGAATCCACCGAGGGCCATATCGAAGCGCCGGCACCCGGCGTTGTACGCGGCGGCGATTTTCGCGGGAGCGTCCTCGGGCCGCGCATGCAGATGCACACCGATCTCGACCGACTCGTCGACACTGTCGAACACCGCTGCTACCAGGCGCGAAACCTGCTGCGGCGTGGCGAGTCCCACCGTGTCGGCAAGCGAAATCTGCGTGAACCCGGAATCGGTGAGCAGGTCGCAGGCCGCAATCACCTCGTCCAGGCTCCACGGGTCGTCGTACGGGTTCCCGAAGGCCATCGAGATGTAGACAACGACCGAGAGCCCAGCCTGGAAAGCCGCCTGACCCACCCCTTCGAGCGCCTCAAGAGATTCCTCCGGCGTCTGGTTCTGGTTTCGCCGCAGAAATTCCGGCGAGATGGAGTAGGGAAACCCAAGCGTCGAGACAGCGTTCGTCGCGATCGCGCGCTCGGCGCCCTTCGCGTTCACAACAATACCGATGATCTCAACGTCATCCGGCGGATCGAGCAACGCAAGCGTCTGCTCGGAGTCGGCCATCTGCGGAACCGCTTTTGGCGAGACAAAGGAGACGGCGTCGATGTGCGTGAATCCGGCGGCCACCAGGGTGCGCAGGTAGTCGGCCTTAATCTCGACAGGGATCGGCTTCGCCAGAGCCTGCCAGGCGTCGCGAGGACACTCGATAATCTTGATCGACGAAGTCATAGCAACAGCGTTCTAGCGCCAGCGCAGGGTGAAGTCCGCGCACAGCAACAAGCCATAGGGTATCAGCGCCAGGGCGAGGTAGCTGCGCCAGCGCGGCAGCACAATCGTCGAGACAAAGAAGGCCGTCGCCGCCAGCGTCGCCGCCGAGTTCCACCGCGCAACGAACTCGTAGGCCGAAACCTCTAGGGCAAACACACGGTCCCACACCGTTTGAGCAGGAAAGTGGAAACCGGCCGGCTCGGCCGAGAACCCGTGCAGCCGCAGAACAAACAGCAGGACGCAAAACAGCAGCGACGGCGCCGACACCGCAACCAGCGGCGTCAGCAACAGGACGAACGAACGGTCCGGCCGCCGAGCCGCGGAACCCTGAAGATCAGAAGAAGAAACCGCCTCAGACATTGCGTTCGATCCGTTGGATGCACAACTCCCGCGCAAGTGGCGGACTCAGGAGCATATAGAAAACTTCGCGGCTGGAACGGTTATCGTCCCGCCAGTCCGAGTAGTGCAGGCGCAGCCCGATCGCGGTCTCTTCGGCCGGCGGCCGCTCATATCTCTCCTGAAACTGCCGCTGCCGGACGCTGAGCGCGATCAGCTCCTGCGTCACGGCGAATGAGCGCAGTTCGTTCGGCGGCACCACGAATCCCGACAGCGAGCGCTCGATGGCAAGGTGCTCCTCATCGCGCACCCACAGCCGGTAGCCCGACAGCCGAAACGAGCGCTCGGCATCGTTCCATACATCCACCACAACCTGCGGCCACTGCACCGTGTCGTAGTAGAACTGCCCATTGTCGGCGCGATCGCGGCGATAGGTGACCGCGATCGGCCGCGCCGTAAAGCGGTCCCCCGACTCGGTGCGAATTCCCATCCAGAAGCGGGGCTGCACAGTGAGGCGCGCTTCCCACTGCTCGCGCTGCAGAGCTGTGGCCGCTTCGGCGGCGGCGAGCGATCGGCGTGAGACATGGAGATACGTCAGGGTGACGGTGGCAATGATGACCGAGGTGAAGAAGCTGAAGAGCTGGCCTAAAACCAGAGCGTACGTATCGCCGTGGCGATGCCATGCCACCAAAAACCAAAGCGTCAGCCCGGTGCAGATCAGAATCAGGGCAATCAGCGCCACCAGGAAGCGGAGCCGCAGCTGCGTGATCAGCATCCGCGTCAGCACCCTGTGGCGTGTCATGGCCCGTTTACCTTGCTCCGGGGATCATTGCGGCATCTGTCCGAGCCAGGCCAGCACCACCACCAGCATCAGCCCCGTGAAGTGCGCGAGGAGCCCAATGATCACCGCCCGCAGATGGCGGCCGGCCCGAAACGTAAACGTCATCAGCAGCCCGTAAAAAGGGAACTGCAGATACAGCATGTACTCATACGCGTGACCCACCAGATCCGCGGGCGAATGCAGCACCCGGCTGCGCAGCACGTCGAACCAGGGATAAAGAAGTGCGAACGCCTTCGGCCCTTCAAGCGCTAAAACGCCGGCCAGACGCACCGTGAAGGGTGTAATGGCGATACCGATCAGCACCGGCCATAGCGCCTTCCACCACCCGCGGGCGATAGCATTCCGAGGGCCGCGTTTTTTGCGCGGCGACGCAGCCGAAGATGAAGGCATGGTTTGAGAATACTCCCCATGTGCAGGGAAAGCCGAGCGAAAACCATGGCGCAATGGTTACGTTAGCCAGTTACGTTTGGAGTATGCCGGGGTTGAACTTCGGCACCTCCGGATTCAGCGCCACCGCCTCCAGCGCAGTGAGCAAAGCCTCCCTGGTTTGCGCCGGATCGATGATGGCATCCACCCACAACCGCGCCGCCGCGTACCGGCAGTCGGTCTGCGCCTCATAGGTCGCCTTGATGGAAGCGATCAGCTCCTGCTTCTCCTCCTCGCTCAGCTGCCGCCCGCCGCGCTCCAGCTGCCGGATGCGAATCTCCACCAGCGTATTCGCAGCCGAATCGCCGCTCATCACGGCGTAGCGCGCTGTTGGCCAGGCGAAGATGAACCTCGGATCGTACGCCTTGCCGCACATCGCATAGTTGCCCGCACCGAACGATCCCCCCACAATCACGGAGATCTTCGGCACCACGGAGTTGGAAACCGCCGTCACCATCTTGGCGCCCGAGCGAATGATCCCGCTCCACTCCGCATCACGACCGACCATGAACCCGTTCACATCGTGGAGAAAGATCAGCGGGATCAGGTTCTGATTGCAATCCATGATGAAACGCGCGGCCTTGTCGGCGCTCTCGGCATAGATCACGCCGCCGAACTCCATGCGCTTTTCGCCCGTGGGACTGGTCTGCGGCTGCGACAGCTTTTGATTCGCCACAATGCCCACCGCGTACCCGCCAATGCGCGCGTATCCGCAAAGCAGTGTGCGTCCGTAGCCCGGCCGGTACTCGTCGAACTCACTGCGATCCACGACGCGCGCGATCAAATCGTGCATATCGTAGCTGTTCACCGCCGCCTTCGCAGGATCGGAGTCGAGCAGCGCGTGCAGATCGGAGGCTGCGTAGCGCGGAGCGTCGTTCGCCGGATCGTACGCAGCACGGTCGAACGGCGCGCGCGGCGCATGGCCCCACTTCGAGACCAGCGAGCGCAGCCGCGCGATACACAGATGGTCATTGGGCTCCTTGAAGTCAACCGTCCCCGAGATTTCTGCGTGCATCGTCGCGCCACCCAGCTCTTCGGCGGAATACTTCTGGCCGATAGCGGCCTGGACCAGCGCAGGCCCCGCCAGGAACAAGCCGCTGCCTTCCGTCATCAGCACCTGATCGGTCATCACCGGCAAATACGCGCCGCCCGCAACGCACATGCCCATAATCGCCGTAATCTGCGGGATGCCCTTGGCGGACATCACGGCGTTGTTGCGGAAGATGCGCCCGAAGTCGTCCTGATCCGGGAAGACGTCTTCCTGCAGAGGCAGAAAAATGCCGGCTGAATCGACCAGATAAAGCGTCGGGATGCGGTTCTCCATCGCAATGTGCTGCGCACGCAGAACCTTTTTCGCCGTCATGGGGAAAAACGCGCCGGCCTTCACCGTGGCATCGTTCGCCACGATCATGCACAGCCGGCCCGCAACGGTGCCAAGCCCGGTGACCGTGCCCGCTGAGGGCGCGCCGCCCCACTCCTCATACATCCCAAAGGCCGCGAACAGCCCAAGCTCGAGAAAAGGCGTGCCTGGGTCCAGCAGCAGGTCCAGCCGCTCGCGTGCCGTCAGCCGGCGCTTCGCATGCTGCGCGTCGATCGACTTCGCGCCCCCGCCCTGGCGGATCTCGGCCTCTTGCTGGCCGATCTGCGCCAGTAGCGCAGCCATCTTCTCCGCATTAGCCCGGGCGCGAGGCGCAGCAGGGTCGAGTTTGGAGGCGAGCTGAGTGTGGAGTTGGGAAGATGCAGGAGATTTGTCAGTCATGGGGAAAACGAGACAGGGTAACACGGGAAAGGAGGCAGCAGAAAGGCGGGCCTATTGATCATATAAACGTTATTGTTTATACTGACCGCGTGAAGAGCAGCGAGTTGAAGCGCTGGCTCGCTGAACAGGGAGCGACCTTCAAGCCCGGCAAGGGCTCGCATCTGAAGGTGTATCTGCGCGGGAAGCAGTCGGTGCTGCCGATGCATGCGAAAGAACTGAAGAAGGGCCTCGTTGAGGGAATCAAACTGCAACTGGGTCTGAAGTAGCGAAGGAGTGGAGGATGTTGGCCTTTCCGGTGAAACTGACGCACGACAAGGAAAGCGCGGGATTTGTAGTCACGTTCCCCGATATTCCGGAGGCGATCACGCAGGGCGAGACGGTCGAAGAGGCAATGGCGATGGCGCAGGATGCGCTGGAGACTGCGCTGGACTTCTATTTTGACGATCGGCGGCCTGTGCCCATTCCATCGAAGCCGAAGCGCGGGCAGCCCCTGGTTTCGCTGCCTCTAAGCATCGAAGCCAAGGTGCTTCTTCTGAACGAAATGGTTCGGCAGCGCGTACGCCCGGCGGAATTAGCGCGGAGGATGCGCACCTCTCCCCAGGCAGTCAACCGGCTGGTGAATCTCCGGTACGTTTCGAAGATCGATGGTATTGCAGGCGCGATGGCGGCGCTGGGAAAATCTCTGGAAATTCAGGCACTGTAAGACACAACATTCGCCCTCTTCTCTCCATCGAGTGCTCGTAACCAATTCGCCAACCCCAGGGGTTGACCCCTCGGTAACGCGTTGATTCCACATCGCCAGATACCCCCTCGACCCCCCTCGAACGGCAAAACCCTTAATACGTCCCAACCAGGCTCGAAGCCCCCGTCGGATCCGTCCCCGTCTTCGCAGTCGCGAACGAGGTCAGTGCCCCCGGGGTCGTGCTGCTGATGCTGAACACCTGCAGGTCCGGGTTCCCTCCGGAGCACACCACAGCAATGTAGGCCTTGGTCTTGTCCTCAACCAGCGCGACGGGCAGCGTCCCGGTGGTGAACGGCGAGCCCGCAACCGCGGTCAGCGCGCCGGTGTTGGTGAGCAGGAAGGCGCTCACCGTGCCCGCCGTGCGGTTGGCCACGTAGACGTAGCTGCCCGTGGAGTCGACCAGAACCGACCAGGCGCCGGAGTTCGTCGTGTAAGGCGAGCCGCTGGCCTCAGTCAGGACGCCGCTGGTCCCGATCGAGAACACCCGCACGCCTCCGGTCACCGTCTCTGCCGCGAACAGAAAGTTGCCCGACGGCGAGATCGCCAGCCCCATGTCCGCAGCCCCGTTGTTCTTCGGGTTGAGCACGCCGTTGATCTGGGCCAGCGCGCCACTGCCGGTGTTGAAGCTCATCTCGTAGATGCCCCCCGTGCCGCACGAAACGAAGACGTAGTTGCCGCTCGGCGCGATCTCAAGATCCGTAGCCGGAGTGCTCTGGTTCAGCGTCACCACCGAGGAACTGATCGCCGTAAGCGAGCCTCCGCTGCCGATCTGGTAGACATAGGCCTGGCCCGCGAAAGCCGAGGCGCCCAGCAGCCATTTGCCCGTAGGATCCACCCGGAGTACGGAGGGAGAGACTCCGGTGGCGACCGGCGATCCGCCGTTCGCGATCGCGAGGGCTCCGTCGGAGCCGACCGTGTAGACGTAGATGCCGCCTGCTGCACTGCCAAGGTAGAGGTAGGTGTCGCCGGGTGTTATGGCCAGAGCCGTGGGTTCCAGTGCGACGGACCAGTCAGAGCCGGAGATGGCGCTGATCGAGGTGGTGCCGATGGAGAAGCCGGCGATGGTCAGCGGATTGGTTCCGAGGTTGCCGACGTAAAGGTAGTCACCGGTCGAAGTGCCGCCACTGCCCCCGCTCCCGCCACTGCCCAGAGGCGGAAAGAACTGTCCGCAACCGCTAAGGACAAGAAGAGTTGCCGACGTACACAAACCGCTGCGAAGGAGCCGAGACTTCCAGGAAGGCATTCTGACCTCAGGGATTATCCTACCGCCGCACGGACCCGACCATCGATCGCGGCATCCATAGAGACGCAGCCGGCGGCGGTTGCGCTCCTGAATGTGACGAGGTCGAGACCGTGTGCCAGGACAGTCGGACCGGCCCAGACGTGCGCTCGATTCAGAGATCAAGGCCGGTCGCTCAGCAGAATTTGGCGTTGCGCGCCCTTTCCCGTCTGCATCTCACCCCCCAGTTGGCCGGACAGGTTTCTACAGTCACGGCCCAGCCACGGGAGGAATGCATTGAAAGCAGCAACGATTGTGGGAGTGCTCCTGATTGTTCTGGGCATCATCGGATTTGTGGCGGGAGGGTTCAGCTTCACGCACGAGAAGAAGGACATCGACATGGGACCGATCCAGGTCCAGCACAAGCAGACCAGGACGGTGCCGATCTCGCCCATCCTGAGCGCAGTGGCGCTGGTGGGCGGAATTGGGCTGGTGGTCGTGGGAGCGAGAAGCAGGGCGTAGCGGATGGCGAAAAAGAGGAGGGTTGAGGATTGAGCGTTGAGAGTTAAGAGTCTCACAACTCACAACTCGCCACTCACCACTCACAACTCGCCACTAACAACTCACAACTGATTCAGCACTCCCAGCGTAGTAACGCGGCGCCAACGGTGAAACCCGCGCCGACGCTCGCGATCAGCACCAGGTCGCCCTTCTTCAGCTTGCCTTCCTGGCGAGCGGTTTCCATCGCGAGCGGAATCGTCCCGCACGTGGTGTTGCCGAAGCGGTCGATGTTGATGATGACCTTCTCTTCGGGCAGGCCGAGCCTCTCCGAGGTTCCGAGGATGATGCGCTTGTTCGCCTGGTGTGCGATGAAGCAGCCGAGATCGGCGCCGGTGACGCCGTTCTTCTCCAGCACGGTGGTGGTGGCTTCAACCATCTTGCGCACGGCGAACTTGTAGACGGCCTGGCCGTCCTGGTGGACGAAGTGCATCTTCTTGTCCACCGTTTCGTGCGTCGAAGGATGCAGGCTGCCGCCACCGGGCATGTAGAGCGCGCAGGCTCCTGAGCCGTCGATCTCGTGGTGAAAGTCGATCATCCCGTACTCGCCTTCCACTGCAGGCTCAATGAGAACAGCGCCGGCGCCATCGCCAAAAAGAACGCACGTTGCGCGATCCGTGTAGTCGATGATCGACGACATCGTGTCGGCGCCGACCACGAGCACCTTCTTGTGCGCACCGGACTCGACTAGCTTGCAGCCCATCTGCAGCGCATAGACGAAACCCGAGCACGCGGCGGAGAGGTCGAAGCCCCAGGCTCCCTTAGCGCCCAGCTTGTCCTGGACCAGACAGGCGGTGGCGGGGAACAGCATGTCCGGCGTTACAGTGCCGACGATAATGACCTCGACGTCAGTCGGATCGATGCCGCGCTCCGCGAGGCAGAGTTTCGCCGCTTCGACCGCCATGTGGCTGGTGGCCATGCCGGGCTCCACGATGTGACGTTCACGGATGCCCACGCGGCTGGTGATCCACTCATCGGAGGTCTCGACCATCTTCTCCAGATCGGCGTTGGTGAGCAGGCGAGGCGGCGTCCAGGTTCCGAGGGCACTGATCTTGGCACGAACGGGCACACGCGGACGAAGAGACAGATTCAAATGGGGGCTCCTGAAAACAAAGCACCATTCTAGCGGACGGCGAGCGCGCCGCGAGCAGCGGGCTTGTCGTTGACTCGAAGTTTGCTCGTCTTCGCTCGATGTCTGCTCGCAGTTGGCTTGTGATTGGCTCGGTTCAGGCGGTGCTAAAATTGCGTGTGTGCCGGGTCCTGCGCGACGCAATCCCGCCAACCCCGCCAGGTCCGGAAGGAAGCAACGGTAACGGGCCAGTGCGTGTGCAGCAGGTCACCCGGTGCACTAAAGAAGCGGCTTGTAGCCGGTAGCTCGCAGCCAAAAGCTCCGGGCCAGGCGCGAAATCCCTCCTCCAATCGCAACGATTTGATTCCGCGCCAGACGCGCGCTTTGCGACCATCGCGGCCGGACTCACATCTGACAGGTGGGCGCTGCGATGAATGCCGACGACGAGCCTGCGCCCGGACAGCGGCGCCTTTGGGATGGAGGAACGGTGGGCCTGATCACAAACATTTTGTTTCCGGTGGATTTTTCGTCGGCCTGCGTGGGGATGGGCGCGTACGTGAAGCGTGCGGCGATGCTGTTTGGGGCGAGGGTGACCTTGTTGCACGTGTTCGATCCGGCTAGCCACAGCGGGCTCGAACAGTCGGTGCGGGCGCCTGCGGAGATCGCAGCCGATCACGAAGAGATCGCGCGGAGGAAGCTGGAGCGATTTCTGGCGAAGGAATTTCCCAATGCGGAGGTGGCGCGGGTTGTCGTGGCAGGCGATCCGGCGAGGGAGATCGCGAGGGTTGCCCGGAGCGGATTCGATCTGGTCCTGATGCCGACGCATGCGGGGATGTTCCGCCGGATGCTGCTGGGATCGACGACGGCAAAGGTGCTGAATGACGCGGGCTGTCCCGTGATGACGAGCCATCACGCCGAGACGATTGCCCCGCGTCCGCTGGAGCATCGCGAATGGCTGTGCGCGCTCGGGCTGGGGGAGGAGTCGGAGCGAGTGCTGCGGTTTGCCCACCAGGTATCGAGCGGGATCAGGGGGAACCTGAAGATCATTCACGCGATTCAGGCGACGGATCCGAAGCTGCCAATCCAGTTAGACTTGCAGGACCAGCTGCAGAAGAAAGAGCGCGAAGAGGCGTGGGAGCGCATTGAGGCGTTGCAGAAGAAGGTGGGGACACAGGCGGTGGTGCGGATCGGGGTGGGTCCGGTAAAGGAGACGCTGGTGGAGCTGGCGCGGCAGTCGGATGCGGACGCGTTGATGATCGGGAGAAGCTCGCGACCGGGAACGTACGAGCGGTTGCGCGATCTGACGTACGCGATTGTGAGGGATTCTCCGTTTCCGGTGGTGAGCATCTAGAGCGGCACGGAATAGCCAATAGCTTAGGCCGCGCGGGAGAGCGCGGCTCTTTCTCTTGATGCTGTGCGCGTGCGGAGCCGGTAGAAGCCGAAGGCGATCAGGTTCGAGAGCAGGATCGTCGACAGTATCTTGATCGCGTAAACGTGCGCGTTGACCACGCTGACAAACGGATACGCCGAGATAAGCAGGCTGAACAGCGTCGAAAGAAAACCAGCCGCGGACGTCCATTTGAGCCAGCGCGGCAGCGAGCGGCGAAGAGCGGCGGCTCCGACAAGCGGGATCGCGAACATCGCGAGATAGGCGACCTCGTAGTGGGTAAGGCTGGCGTTGGTCAAGAGCTGGTAGGCCTCCTGCGCGTGAACGCCGGTGCTGGCGAGCAGCACGAGCGCCAAAGCGATGGCCGTGGTGCACAGGATGGAGTTCGTCGGTGTCGCGCGTCGCGGGTGCAGGCGTGTGAACCACGCCGGAACGAGGTGGTTCCAGCCCGCCGCCATAGGGAGGCGCGTGACCCCGGTGAAGAGATAGCTGGTGGCTCCGAGAAGCCGGAACTGGAGAAGCAGGATAGCAAGCATCGCAACGATGTTGGCGATGCCGGAGTTGCCAAGCGTCAGGCGCATGGCCTGCGGAATCGGCGCGATGAAGTCGATGCGGGCGCGCGGCACCAGCGCGACAATGCTGGCCGTGCCCAGAATAAACATCGCGCAGATGATCGGCGAGGAGATCACGACGGAACGCCCGATCGTGCGGGCGGGGTCGCGACTTTCGCCGGCGAGGATGGCGATGTACTCCAGACCACACAGGGCGCCGAAGAGCATTTGCCCGAAGAGTGCAAGCATGCGAAGGTCGTGCGGTGGCGCGGCAATCGTGAACGGCGAGTAGTGGATCGGCTGGCGCCGCGCGTGCGCGGCGAGCGGGAGCAGGACCAGCGCGGCGAACACGATGAGGATGGCGATGCCGCCGACGTTGTGGATCCACTTGCCGAGTTCAAGGCCTCGAAGCGCAGCCAGAGTGATGCCCGCGAGCATCACGACGACAATGGCGAGGGAGACGAGGCGGTTCTCCGGGAGCCACGCGGCAGCCGGGCCGATGAGGTAAGAAATTTCGGTCGGCATCGCATAAAGGATCGTGGCAACGACCGCGATGCCGTAGACCCACAGATTCCACGCCGTGAGAAAGCCGCCCAGATCGCCAAAGGCTTCGCGCGCCCAGACGTACAGGCCGCCTTCGAGAGGCATGGCGCGGTTCAGGCAGATCACCGAAGCCGCCATGGGCACGTAGAAAGCGAGCATGGCGGCAACCCAGGTGAGCGACTGCGCCGGGCCGAGTCCGCCGGCGACGCCAACCCACGAGGTGCCGACGACGCAGAGGATCTGGGCGAGCACGAGGTCGCCAAGGCCGAGGGCGCGGTGCAGCTTGCGGCCGGACTCAGAACCCTGCGCATCATGCTGGGGCATGGTTCGAACATGGTCGCACGAAACAGCGGTCAGTGCTCAGCGTTCAGTCGCCGAACCCGCCCCCATCAGGATCAGCGAGCGCTGGACGAAAGGGGACCAGATCAGGAGGGCCGTGGCGGCGAGGGCGAGCACGGGTTTCTGTGGTGGATCAACACGCACTGGAGCTGGGCGATGGGTGGGTTTTTCAAAGGCAGGCCGTAAGCAGTAGCCGATGAGAAGCGGTGCCCGGTGTCTCAAAGCGAGCCCCGGGGCATCCCCCTAATCCACGCCCTGGTACTTCACACTGCAGCCGTAGGAGCGGGTGTAGGCGATCTGGACAGGCTGTCCTGCCATGGCTTCGCTGAGCGCGTCGGAGACGTAGTTCTTCGCTCCCTTCACGTCGGACAGATCGACGGTGCGGCGATCGTCGATGGCGCCGGAGTAGATGAGCTTCCCGGATGCGTCGATGACGTACATGTCGGGTGTGGTCTTCGCTTCGTACTCGTGGCCGAGCGCACCGCTGGGGTCGAGAAGGACGGCGGTGGGGGCGGCGTGGATCTGCTCGACCCAGGCATTCTCTTCGGCAGCGGTCTTGTAGCCGTCGTTGCCCGGCGCTGAGGAGAGGACGGTCAGCCAGACCACTCCCTTCGCGGTCCACTCCTTCTGCAGGGCTTGCATGTTCCCGCTGGTGTAGTGCTTCCTGGTGAAGGGACAGTTGCTGTTGGTCCACTCGAGCACGACGTACTTGCCACGGTACTCGGAGAGCTTGTGAGTCTGGCCGCGGGAGTCGGTAGCGGTGAAGTCCGGGGCGGCATCGCCGACCTTCGCGGCGTGCGCAGAGAGGCTGAGGGCGGCAAGGACGGCAGCGGTCAGGATCGGAAGACGGCGCATGGAACACACTCCCGGCGGTGGGGTGACAGGCTACTGGGCGGCGATGAAGGGCTGGGGAGCGGCCGTCGCCTGTTGGGATATTGGACGCGAGCAGGTCGCGGATTGTCTATCGCCGAGTGACGAACAGTGCCAGGCCAGCCGTACTCTATGGGCCTGCGGCAAGGACACCTCCAGGCCATCTGGCGCTGAAGGAAATTCCGTCGTGCCAGGGGGTCCCCGCCCCCTCCCGCTTCACAGAATCAGCGGGATGCGGAGGGGTCCAACTCCCTTATGTTTACCGAATAGTTAACAGAGACCCGAAGGCCTGGATGACCCCTCCCGTCCCCACCGCCAACAGGGGCCAGGAGGCCTCGGCACCGGCGTCGGCGTTCGATCTGGGCTGTGTTAACCAGAGCGACAACATGAGGGGGTACTACCCCTCCGGATGGGCATAAACATACTTGACAAACCCACCGCAATAGTTCAGAATGAGAATCAGTTCGGAGCAGATTCCCATGCAAGACCTTAAATCACTACAAGATGCGGTTAAATGGTTCGCCGATCCAATGCACTGCGTCGAGGCCGTGAAGCAGATGCGCTGGCCCGATGGACGCATTCTCTGCCCGTTCTGCTCCTGCGACCGGCGATACTGGCTGGCGAAGCAGATGCGCTGGAAGTGCGCCGGGTGCCGGAAGCAGTTCACCGTGAAGCTGGGGACCGTGTTCGAGGATTCGCCCATCCCGCTCGACAAATGGCTCGTGGCGGTATGGCTGATTGCCAATTGCAAAAACGGCATCAGCAGCTACGAACTGGCCCGGCACATTGGGATCACCCAGAAGTCCGCCTGGTTCGTCCTGCACCGTATCCGCTTCGTGCTGGCCAATGGTGGATGGCCGCAGATGGGCGGCGAGGACTCCGGGCCGGTTGAGATCGACGAGGCGTATGTCGGCGGAAAGCTGAAAAACATGCACGCGAACCGGCGTGCAAACTGAAGCTGGCCAATCGCGGCGGGGATCACAAAACTCCCGTGTTCGGAATGCTGGATCGCGAGACCCGCACCGTTCGGGCGAAGGTTCTGAAAGATGTGAAGCGGGAAACTTTGCAGGCGGAAATTCTGCGGGAGATCGCGCCGGGATCGACTGTCTACACCGACGGCGCGACCGCTTACGACGATCTGAAGGTGCGCGAGTTTGTGCATGAGACCGTGAGCCATTACACCGAATATGTGCGGGGGCAGGTTCACACTCAGGGGATTGAGAATTTCTGGTCATTGCTCAAGCGCGGGCTCACCGGCACCTACGTGAGCGTCGAGCCCTTTCATCTTGGAAAGTATGTGGATGAGCAGGTATTCCGCTACAACAACCGGGCGACCAAAGAGAACCCTCTGAACGATCAGGACCGCTTCATGGCGCTGCTCTCGCAGATCAGCGGCAAGCGGCTCACCTATGCCGAGTTGACCGGGAAGGAGCGGGAAACGCCGGGTGGGGAGCGCGAGGTTTTCTAAGACTTCCGGCTTCTGGATGCGGCGACAACGGCGGGGGAAACGATAGGCCGGGCGCGATGCGCTGGCTGATCGTTCTCCTTGGCCCACGTTCGCACCTTGCGCGCCTCTGCCATACGCCGGTCCAATTCCTTCTTGGACACGTCGAGAACTCGGCCCAGAAGGTTCTCGAATCGCGTGTGCTCTTCGGAGTGCGGCTTTGGCTTCATTGAGGCGATTATAGCCCGTCTACTTTCTGTCAATCTTCTCCCGCAGCGCCTTCAATTCGTCCAGGATTTTATCGAGCTTAATAAACAGCAGGACCACAACGACCAGAGAAATAACCAGAAAAGCGGTGAAGTCGGCCTGCGAAATCATTGCCTGATTATATGTCTCTATTCACGCGCGTATCATAGCGCAGTCAGGAAGACGGACATGGACACTGAAGACCGATTGCTGTTCTCGGAATTGCTGCACGCCTATAAGCGACTGTGGGTTAAGAGCAGAACGGCTAAGTATGTGGCAAAGAATCCTGATGCAGATCCAGAAGAGGTTCGCCAGGAGTTTCTTGAGGAAGCCTCGCGAGTCTTCGCGCCTCTAAACGAAGCTCTGCTCGGTCCCCAGCCTCTTCTAGTCGAGCTTCGAAGGTTGATACAAGAGATCGAATTTCTTCAAGTAGATTGACTTCGTTTTCTTGCATCGAGGCACACTCCATGCGATGATTCGCGTGAGAGTGTACGAATCGAAGGGCCGGGGGCCGAACCCCGGCTTTTCACTTTTCCAGTCCCTTCCGAATTCTGCCTGCTGCAACCACGACGGCAATACCAAGAATAATCGCCGCTCCAACGAGCCCTGCCGCTAAAACCGCGGCTGCTATTTCAATGTCTCCGATCATGCGCGGAATTATAGGTGTTCGTACAATGACAGTGACATCGCGCCGCGAAATCTGGGATCACCCGTTCGGTCATGCTCTGCTGAAAATCGAACGGGCCAATAAGCACATCACGGATATCGAGCAACGACTCACGAGCGCGGCTGACAGCCACGGCGTGAGCCTGCACGTTGACATCAAGACGGGGGAACAGAGTCTTTATTACCTCTGGACTGACAGACCCCTCCGCTCCGACGTGGCGCTCATGGTGGGCGATGCAATCCACAATCTGCATTGCGCTCTCGATATTGCGTGGGTGGAATCTCTCCGAGCACACGGATTCGGGACGGCTCACGCTAAGTTTCCCGTCTACCCCGAAAAGTCCCGGACAGAACTTGAGAACACGCTCACGAAAACCAGAAAAATACCAGAGACCTCGCCACTGTTCGATCTGGTGATGAATCGAGTGAAAACGTACCAGGGAGGGGATGCCGATATTCTTGCCCTCCATCAACTCGACATCGACGACAAACACCATCTTCTGATCCCCATGCTGACGGTCGTGGGGGTCAATGGCGCAGAAGTCGAATACGAAGACGGATCGGTTGACCGCATCGCTGTCGTGCTGACCAGCAACATCCCCTGGCACAGAAAACTCCGCGCTCACGCAAAGATCAAGAACCACGGAAAGCCGACCTTCCGCGTAACCTTCGGCAACGGAGACCTGCGAGATGTCGAGGTGCTCCCGACACTGCGCCGGTTCTCGGCCAAGGCCGGGAGAATCGTTCGGATGCTCCAGAGGATGCAATAGGGACACCACATCCCATTACTACACCGTGCGTCGGGAGCAATTTGGGTTTGGCGAGAGCCTTAATTTTCAGGCTAACTCACTGTTTTGATTGGGTTAGGCAAAGATGTTATTGCCTCCGGATGTATATGATTCCAGGTGAGTGGAGGGGGTCGAGACCCCCTCGAACGCCTTATTCCGTCCCCGCCGCAGCAGTCTGCTGCTGAGGCTTAGGCAGCACCGCCAGAGCGTCCAGAACAATGCCCGGGGTGAGGACTTCGGGCAGCACGTGGGCCGGGGCCGACGGGTCGGCGGGATAGAGCGCGTAGGTCGGTACGCCACTGCGGCCGAGGGAGGCAAGGGTCTGGGTGATGTCGGGGTCCTGGTTGGTCCAGTCAGCGCGGAGGAGGACGGCGCCGGAGTCATGGAGGCGCTGCTCGACGTCGGCGCGACGGAGGATGAGGCGCTCGTTGACCTGGCAGGAGAGGCACCAGCTCGCGGTGAAGTCGACGAAGACGGGCTTGCCCTGGGCGCGGGATTGCTGGAGGAGCGCGGGGGTGAAGGGCTGCCAATCCGCCGCAACCGAACCTGGCTTGATCGAGAAGATCAGCACTTGACTGCGGTTAAACCGGACTGGAGCGAATACGCGGACGGACCAGACGGAAACGAAAACCGCGAGGAGCAGCACCAGAGCGGCAATGGTCGCAGCTGCGGCTTTTCCGGGCCAGCGGCCGAGGAACCATCCGGCAATCGCCAGCAGCAGGAAGGCCGCGAGGAGGCCCATGAGGGCGGTGGTTCCCGCGAGCTGCGTGAAGACCCAGACGAGCCAGATGACCGTCGCGAAGATGGGGATGGAGACAGCCTGCTTCAGAACCTCCATCCACGCGCCGGGCTTGGGCAGGATGCGCGCCCAGCCGGGGAAGTACGCGAGGGCGAGGTAAGGCATCGCGAGTCCGAGAGCGAGCGCGCTGAAGATGGCGAAGCTGACCCAGGCCGAGTGGGCGAGGGCGTAGCCGATCGCCGCTCCCATGAAGGGCGCGGTACAGGGCGTGGCGACGACCATGGCGAGGACGCCGGTGAAGAAGCTGCCGGCGTAGCCCTGCTTCTGCGCGAGGGATCCGCCTGCACTGGTCAGGGAGAGGCCGAGTTCGAACTGGCCGGCGAGGGCGAGTCCGAGGAAGAAGAGCAGCATCGCCATCAGCGCGAGGAAGGTAGGGGACTGGAACTGGAATCCCCAGCCGAGCTGGCGGCCTGCGGCGCGGAGGATGACGAGGACGGCGACGACGACCCAAAACGAGACCAGGATACCGAGCGTGTAGACCCAGCCGTGGGCGCGCAAACGATGGCGTTCGTGCTGTGACGATTGGACGAGTGCCAGGCCCTTGATGAATAGCACCGGGAAGACACACGGCATCAGGTTGAGGAGAATGCCGCCGATGAAGGCCAAGCCTGCGGCTCCGAGAACACCGGAGGAACCACCGGCGGGTGCGGTGTTGGTGGTGGCAGCGGCGATGATGCCCGGCGTGGCATGGATCTCAAACGCGGTGCCGTCGGCGAGTTCGAGCAGGCCGTTGAGCTTTTGCGGCGGAGCCTGAAGGTTCTCGTCTTTGGTGAGCGTGAGCTGGATGCCGTTCGATGTCGCGGTCGCTGCCTGGGGCGCGGCGTTGGCGATGACGCTCTCATCGAGGGGGAAGAACTGGGCGGACGAAGCCTTCGCGCCCTCGACGTTGAGAAGGAAGTCCTTCGTGGTCGAAGAGAAGTTTGCGCTCGCCGAGGACGGAAGAGGTTTGGGAAGCTGGGCCTGGAAGCGGGCGATCAGGCCCTGTGCGCCCAGATCACTGGAGGGTGCCGGGGGCATCGACGCGTAAGCAATGCGGGCGACGGCGAGGTCCGCCTTGCCGGGAATGCAGACCGCACGGCAGACGAGCCATGTAATGTGCGCGGCCAGAGTCGCTTCCGGTTGCGCGGGATGGAAGTCCGCAGCGACGCGCATCGGGATGGGGAAGACGACTTCGTTTTCGTAGCCGAAGTCCATCAGGGGTCCGAGGGGCAGACGTTTGGGCGGAGGGAACTGCATGGCGCCGGTGGTAATGCCGCTGGGGAGCTTCCAGGTGATCGCAGGCGGCTCGCCGGAGTCGCCTGCGTTGATCCAGTAGACGTGCCAGCCCTGCTCCAGGCGAAAGTCCAGACCGGCGGTGAAGGTTTGGCCAGGGTAGATCTCCGCGGGCGGGACGAGGAGAGAGACGGTCAGATGCGGGGCGGTAACAGAGAAAGACGGCTCTGCCTTGGCGCGATGCTCAGGCATCAGCACCAGAAGGGCCAGGGAGAGAAGCGCGAGCAGCGGCGATCGGCGAAGAAGTCGAGGCATCGGACGAAATCAATTGTAGGCTGGGCGCATTGGAGGCTGCTATAGAGACGCAGCGGCAGGAGCGGATCGGCTCTTCAAAGTTAACGAATGCCCATTAGCGAATCGCATTCGCCAGGTTCGATTGGTGGTTTCTGGCGCGGGCGGTGAATGACGCGACAAAGCTCTGACTTATCCGCAGGTATTTATAGGACAATAAAGAGTGAGCTCCCCACAGAAAGGGACCCGGCCTTGAGCACTTCCATGTCGTCCGCTGAGACGGTTTCTGCCTCTTCTCCGATTCGTGAAATCAGCATTGCCCACAGTCCGGACTCCGATGACGCGTTCATGTTCTATGGGCTGGCAACGAATAAAGTTCGCGTGCCCGGCCACAAGTTCACGCATGTGCTTTGCGATATCGAGACGCTGAATCAGCGCGCGATTCGCGAGGCATTTTTCGACGTGACCGCGATCTCGTTCCATGTGTATCCGTACATTCAGGACAACTACGCGCTGATGCCGTGCGGCGGATCGGTGGGCGAGGGATACGGGCCGATGATCGTGGCGACGAAGCCGTACGATCTGGACGAGATTCGCAAGGTGAAGATTGCGGTGCCGGGCACGCTGACGACGGCGTATCTGGCGCTGAAGCTGTTCGCGCCGGAAATTGAAACCGCGGTCGTTCCCTTCGATCAGATCATCCCCGAAGTGATGGCGGGGAACTACCAGGCTGGGCTGATCATTCATGAGGGACAGCTGACGTATCCGCGCACCGGGCTTTCGAAGATTCTGGACCTCGGCGTTTGGTGGCGCGAGCAGACAGGCTTGCCGCTGCCGCTGGGCGGGAACGCAATTCGGCGATCGCTGGGCGATGCAACGATGCTCACCGTAACCCAGGCGGTGCGGGACAGCATCCAGTACGGACTCGATCATCGCGAGCAGGCGCTCGAGTACGCGATGCAGTTCGGACGCGATCTGGACACGAGCCTGGCGGACAAATTCGTTGGCATGTACGTGAACGAGCGCACGCTCGATTACGGAAGCGATGGACGCGAGGCAATCCGTAAGCTGCTGGCCATGGGGCACGAGCGCGGAGTGATTCCGCACCCGGTGCAGGTGGACTTTGTGGAGTGAGAAGCAGAGTTTAGAGATAAGGGTTTAGGGATTAGAAACAGAAGCGGGCTCGGCGTGCGCCGGGCCTTTTGTATTTGCGGGCTTATTGTGGGCGGGGTACGACTTTGGGTTCCTTGCCCGGTGGGAGAGCCTTGACCGTCGGCTCAGTGCCTGGAGGTACAGGCTTCTCGGTGGGCGCGGCGCCGTTGCGCACTTTGGTGACGTAGTCAGAAAGCTGCTGCGAGGTGGCGCCGAGCATCTGGCCCTTGTCGTTCAGGGTCAGGTTCCAGACCAGATACTCACCCGGAGCGTTGCGATCGGTGAAGACGATGCTGCGGGCGCTGCCGGCTTCGGACATGCGCAGCAGAGGCAGTGGCGCGTGGCTGAGGCCGACTTCGGTGCCGGGGCGGGAGAGGATGTTCGCGTTGCCATAGACTACGTCGGCGTAGCAGAGGGCGTACGCGAGCCAGTTGCCGTCGGGCTGGACAGCTTTGGCAGCGAGATCGCCAGGGACGACGCGGTTGAAGACGGCGATGCTGCGCTGGCTCCCGGTGGCGGAGCGGAACGGAGTTGCATTCCGGTAAAGGACGGGAACGACCCATACGCGGCCGGCTCCGCGCGGGACGACAGCCGTAAAGAGGGACTCAGCCCCGTTGGGAAAATGCCTGCGATAGTGAACGACCAGTTGTCCGGGCATGACCGGGCACGTGGCCGCATCGTAATCCCACTCACTGGCGCTGAGGTTGTAGCCGAAGAAGGCGGCCTCCGCAGCGATTTCGCTGCGCTTGCCGTGGATCAGGCTGAGGTCGGCCGGAGCGAGATGCGAAGAGGGTGTGTGATCGAGCTCAAGATACTGCGAGCTGACCACTGATTCCGCCTGCTGCCCGAACCCCTGGATGACAACGGAGACGCAAACAACACTGAGGATGGCAAGGGACACGTTGCCACGCTTGCGCATCGCGAAGGTCATCTGGTTTCCAATCTAACAAAACGGGCAGCCGCTGGGGCTGCCCGTTCCGGATGAGGCGACGGCTCGATTAGTGGGTGGTGTGAGCCGCGGGATGATGGGTGGTGGTGGTGTGGTGCACCGGAGATGCCTTGGGTGTGCCGTCCTTGAGGATGATCATGGCCGGCTTCTGCGTGTAGGAATCGAAGGTGGCGATGAAGGTCTGCGTCGTTCCGGTGGTCGGCAGTTCCTTCAGCGGAGTCTTCATTTTGATAGTGAAGTCCGCGGTGTTGGACTGCTGTGCATCCTGGGTGACGGCGAGCTGCACCGTGTCCGAGGCGGCGGAGATGACCTTACCGGGAATCTCGGCAGTGATGCCGTTCATGACAGACCAGATCGCTGCCTGATCCACCGACTGACCGTTGGTGAGGATGAACTCCTTATCCGAGAGCGCCATGTTTTTCAGGCTGGCGCTGCAAGCGGCAGGAAGGGAGGGCGCCGGAGCCGCCCCTGGGGTCGCCGGGATTTGTCCTGGGGTCGCCGGGATCTGTCCTGGGGTCGCTGGGATCTGTCCCGGGGTCGCTGGGATCTGTCCCGGGGTCGCTGGGATCTGTCCCGGGGTCGTCTCAGGAGCCGTTGCCGGAGAGGCAGACGCACTGGCGCCGGAAGCAGGAGCGGACGGTGGAGGCGCAGGCGTGACGCCAGTGCAACCCGCGGAGGTCACGACGGCCTGGTGAGCCAGATCGGCGGGCGAGGGCGGAGGCGGAGCCTTGGTCGGGTTGTAGGTCGCGGGCGGGAAGATATTGGCGGGGATCGCGGCCAACTGCTGCACTTCCGCATAGCCCTGCGGCGGGGTCGAGTTGCAGGCAGCGTCGTTCTGGGTGCAGTGGTACTTCTTGTACCAGTACTCGGCGGCGTCTTCGATGGGCTTCTTGAAATTGGGCTGAGCGAACTGCGCAGCGCGGGTCAGGAACCAGACAGCGTTCTTGATGTCCTTGGGATCCTGGTTCAGGTAAGCGTTGCCGAGGTTATAGGTGTCGACGAGAGCCGCGCCGGAAGTGGTCTGGCTGGGATCCTTATAGGACTGCAGCTCCTTGGTATACGCGTCGATTTCGTCCCTGGTGTCCTTCTTCGCCATATCGTCGGCGCCTATGGCGCTGTAGAAGGTGGGGGTGGCGAGATCTTTGACTTTGTCGTAGTCGGCCTGGCTCATGCAGGGATCTTTGGTGGCGGCGAGGCCCTTCTGGGCTGTGGCGGCGGCGTCATCGAGCATCTGCTGCTTATTGGAAGCATTGGCCGGCTGGTTGGCCTGCATGTTTCCCAGGTACACGACGGCGAGCATCGCGCGCAGGTTATTGGGATCGGCCTGGATGAGGCGCTTGGCAGCGTCGAGCATTTTGGGCGCGTTGCTCGAGGCCTGGTAAGCGGCCATCAGGGCCTGGAGCATCTCGGTTTTGGCGACGCTGTTGGGATACTGCGTAAGGAAGGCCTCGATGGCAGATGCCTTAGCCGCCGGATCGGACTGGCTGGTGGCGTTGGCGTAGGCGTTATATTCGGCTGCATCTTTGATGGTGATCTGGGCGCAGTTGGCACCGCCGCCCTGGCCAGCGGCCTGACCGTCGGCGCCCTGGGCAAAGGCAGGCAGAGAGATCGCGCCGGCACACAGGGTGGCCAGCGCAATCGAGGCAATCGCAAGCTTCTTCATTCAACGCTCCTGGGACGATTTCATGTGTTTCAAACCTCAGAACTCAGGCGACCTGCGCCTAACCAGATCAGACGCAACCATCCTGTGATCGGCGAGCCGCTGCGGCGATGCCGGATTATAAAAACCAATTCCGCGAACTGACAAGTTGACGCACTCGCCACCGTCTCACACCGCTGATGGGATGCCGCATGATCCGGATGGTGTTGACCGCAGAATGCAAAGAGCAAGATTACACGAGCTTTCAGCAAAAAGCGGGGAATTTTTCGAGGTGCGGAGAAAGCGAGTGAAGGGAGGCGCGGGTGGCCAGCGTCAATCCGTGAAAACAGGCTTAGCGGGAGGACCGGATGAGACGGATGCGGGTGGTAAAAGCGCGGCCCAGCGGTTGAGAGAAGGTCAGATACTGCGGCGAATCGACGTTGTTGTAGACGATGTATGGATCGGCGCGATCGGTGATGTTCTCGACCAGGCCGCGCAGCCCGAAGTACTTGCCGTGGAAGTGGAAACGCCATTCCAGACCGGGGCTGAAGTCGACGTAGTCGGGAAAGCGCTGGGAGCCTGCGGGTCCGACGATCTGGTTATTCGCGTCGATCGAGTCAAAGGGAAAACCCGTATTCCAGTCGAAGGTATAAACGAAGTCCCAGTTCCTGTGGACGGAGGGCAACCATGGAGCCCAGGCGGGAAGCCAGCCCCAGGAGATGACTCGATTCGGGACATCCCAGAAAAGCAGGCCCTTCTGCTGCGGGCCGAGCAGAGAGACAGTCGGCACGTAGTCAATCGCAGAATTGGTCGTGGCTGAGGAGCGCGTGTACGAAGCAAAGAGAGCGTAGTTGCCGGAGAAGGTCTTCCTGGCGTCGATCTCTGCGGCGTAGTAGTGGTCCTGACGATTGTTGGTGAGGACGTAGTTGCCCGAGAGGGCGCCGGAGCCACTGAGGTTCGCGTAGACCAATTCGTTGGAGAGACGTTTCTGCATAAAGCTGCCGCCGACATAGACCTTTGCCGGCATTTTGTGCTGGAGGCCAAGGCTCCAGTTGATGGCGCGGGCTTCGTGCAGGGAGGATGGGTTCGCGGTGAAGGTGGTGGTTAGCGGCGGGCCGGTCGGCGTGGATCCGTCAGCAGCGTAGTAGGTGTCATAGCGGATGCCGGCGAGCGCGCGGGTCAGGTATTCGAGCTGGGTGTGTTCGTAATAGACACCGATGCCACCGGTGAGCTTGGTGGTGCCTGCGGCTCCGGGCGGGGTGTAATTAAAGGCGATGCGCGGAGAAAAGAGGGGGAGGCGAATGATCTCGTCCCAGTCGAAGCGGAGGCCAGGCTCGACGAGAAGGCTGTTCACAGGCTTCCAGCGGTCCTCAATATAGGCGCCGGGTTCGAAGTTGTGGCGGGTGAAGGGCGTGAAGGCGGGGAAGGTGCTGCGGCGCAGGAGAGTGCGGTCCTCGCGGAGGTAATTGACGGGCGCGAAGGATTCGTGTTCGTCGAAGCCGAGATATTCAGTGTCGATGCCGGCGCGGATCTGGTGACTGCCTTTCCAGTTGCGCGCTGGCAGGTAGACGTCTGCGTAGCCTTCAAGGCGCTGCGATCGCGTGGTCTGCGTTTCGAAGTTGCTGCCGCTGGGCAGCTCAGGAGTCAGGTCATACGGTGTCGAACCGTGGGGCTCCCAGCCTTCGCGATAGCGCATCGTGCCGAAGCCACCATCGATCATGACGCCATTCCTGAAGCTTTGCTGATCGCGCACGTAGGGCAGCCAGGCGAGGATGTCGTGGTTGTCGGTGCTCTCGCGAGGCGCGATGGCAGAGATGCCCTCGTAGGGCGAATGATAGTCGTTGAAAAGCAGCGCTGTGCTCAGGCTGTTGCGCGCTCCCAGGTTCAGCTGGAACTTAAGCAGATTGCTGCCGCGGATCAGGTGATTCGTGTCGGCGTTGGACGGCAGTTCGGGGATGTAGATGTCGCTGTACTGGGTGTCGATAGCTTCGAAAAACCATAGCTTATTGCGAACGACGGGGCCGGAGAAGGTGAACCGAGGCTCGAAGGTGTCGAAGCGGATGCCATTCAGGTTGCGGAAGGAGGGGATGAAGTCCGTGGCGTCGTAGCGAAATTTGTTATCGCCGGTCCCGGTAGTGAACGCGACAATGCCGCCGGTGGCACGACCGTACTGCACTGGGTAACGGGTGGTCTCAGTATCGATGGAACGCACGGCATCGGTGCTGACACGCAGGTCGAGTGTGCCGAAAACGGGAGAGCGGATGTCGAAGCCGTCGAGGGTATCGAGGGTCATGTAGGTTTCGCCGCCGGCGACATGTACCTGGCCGGAGGAATCCGCAATGACGCCAGGAGTAAAGGGGAGAAGGTTGCGGATGTCGATGTTCGTTGGGTAGGGCACGTTGACGATTTCGGGAACGTCCATGGCCTTCTGGTCGGAAAGCTGCTCGGTGTCGATGCCCGGGGCGGAGGCCGTGACGTTGACCTGCTGCTGGATGAGTTCCTCTCGAGTGAGAACGATGCGAAGAGCTGTCTCCTCGGGATCGACGTCGCTGGTGGTGCTCTGGTAGAAGCCGGGCTTTTCGACGCGCACCGTGTATGGCGTTGTCTGACGCGGGACCCAGGTGCAGCGGCCGGTGTAGTCGGTGGCAATGCGGAGCGCGGGTTGGGAGGGTTCTTCGACGATGACCTGCGCAGCGGAGATGACGACACTGTTCTGATCGACGACGGTGAGCGTGACGGTGCCGGGGTTGGTGCCGACGATGTGTTCAGCGGGGCGAGGGATTTGCGCGGACGCGGCCGCGCAGGCGGCGAGCGGTAGAGCGAGTGCGAAGATTCCACGTTGCAGGCGTGGCATGAGGTTCAAATCACGTAATTCCCTGGACGCAGAGAGGCGGAGAAGGCGAATCCGGAATTCACTCTTGTCATTTTGCTCTCATGCGGTCCGAACCAGTTGTAATCCTTCTTCAGCTTTCGTTTAGCTGTGATGCGCCCAGAGCGAGGGGTGCATTCAATATGAGGGTGGTCTAAGGAAGGACCGGCGAACTGGACCGGTGCGCGCAGATGTAGGGGGCCGGCGAAAGGGACTGTCCTGATCCGATCACCGAAATCTTCAACCTCGCCCCCGGTCAGGTGCTTCCGGTCGCTGTCGTCGCCGCCCGTGCTTCCGCTTTTGCGCCCGTTCATCATTTTGTCGAGAGTTCTCCCGGTTGAAAGCCCCTGAACCCCGCATAAACAGGGTAGGGGCCTTTCCCGCTATCTACAAAATGGTTCATTTTGTCGAGAGTGAAACACGGCGGGGCAGGGGATTTGAGACTGAGTTGTGAGACGCGCAAGCCCGCATTTTACGGGGCTTCGCCGGTCGTCTCATGGCTTACCCTTTGTGAAACGTTGGTCTATTTTCCGCCCAACCGATATACGCTAAAGGACGTTCCTATATATATAAAAGTGAGGTCAGGAATGCCAGTCGAAAACGATGGGATCAGGAATGTGCGGCAGGTGCTTTGGCGGTCGGTCGACTCGCTCGCTACCGGTACAGGTGCCATCCAGGATAGATTACTGAGCCCGGCAATGTTTCTAGTCAGCCTGGAGCAAGGGCTGGAATCGCTGCCGGTCGAATCGCGCCACGAACTCGCCGCGATCAAGCGAGACCTGACGAAGGTGACGGCTCAAGGAAGCGAAGGAAAGATTGAAGCGACGTTGCGAGTAATGAACGATGACGAAGGTAAGAAAATCGCTGAGCGCATCCTCAGCCTTTACATAGATCTTCGCGGCGGGATTTGAGTGCATGGGCCAGAGGATCAAACTGCCGGAGCCGGTCACCGAACATCGAAATAACCGAATTGGGGAGAGCCTGATCGGAGAATTCGCAATGATCTATCGAATTATCATCTTGCTGGCGGCTCTAGGATTCACGATACCGGCGTACGCCGCTGGACTACAAACTTGGCAGTTTAAGGGCACATGTGAAGAAAGCAAAATCGCTAAAAGTGACGGGATCCAAGTAGGACCAACTAGCAGAGAAACAACTAGCGGAGTGAAGTCTGGTAAATATTGGGAGGATGGTCTTCTATGGGAAATAAAACCGCTTAGCTGCGATACGGCCGTTGTCGTACTAAAGGGTGACACTGAAGGTTATGCAGCCGCGGCCTTTCTTAATGCTGGCAAGCCTGCAAAAATTCTTTTTGGTTTTGCTGGTAATGCTGCCAAGAATCCGTTTTTTTCTGCTGACAGCGTGTCTCTGGAAGGTCAAAAACCAATATCACTCATTCCGGACGGCACTCATGGATGCCATTTCTATTTCACAGATGGCGGAAGTTTTACTCTTGGATGGCAAACTCGTTTAGATAGGATCAAGTGCGACTCGAAATGGAGCAGTCAAGACGGCCATCTCACTAATATAGTTGTCACATTCACTACGCTTAAAGTATACAAACCAGGGCCGGGCGAGATACGCCTACCAGTACTACCAAATTCTCTGGACGGCAGACTGATAGGTGCCCCCGAGGATGCATTTCTGCAGGTCTGGAAGCCAATTGAGAGTGATGCTGGCGAAGTTAGTTATATCAACATGAAGTCGATTGAGCGCGGCGCTGCTGGCATGCAGGTATGGATATATACCAGCGTTCCAAATACCATATTCGATATGGATAAGTTAAGGGTGCTAGCGTTTGATTGCCAGGGCCATGTCATGCCTTTTGATGACGAGGGGATGACAAAATGGATGGATGCTCCGCCACGCTCTGTTGTGGGCGCAATTGCTAGTATCGTTTGCGCTGGAGATCAAAGCGCGCCGGGGCGCTATCGCCAATGACCTGACAAAGCAGCGGCGGATGCGTGTCGATGGCGACGAGCTGATTCATTTCTTCCCACCCTTTGTGATCGAGTGCCGCTTCTTCGGCGGCGTTTAGCAACGCGCCGTTGTTGAGCCTGTCCCAGCCTCTGGATTGGGCCGTGACGATCGTGTGGCCGGGAAGGGCGCTGGCGAGGCCCTTTGGCGTTCCGTGGTCAAAGAGAATGAGCATCGACCGGGACGGGATGTTGCTCCGGCGCTGAGGCGTTGAGGCTCCGGGCCACAAAATCCAGTACTGCCGCGATCTGCTCCCGCGTGACGTCGAATTGTTCCATCACTTCCTCGACGCTTAGGTCCTCAAGGTTCTCGATGACGGTCGCAACGGGCAAGCGAGTATCCCGAAACACCCATGCGCCGCTGACCTTGCCGGGAATGCTCTCCACAGCAGGGCATTGAGACCAATCAAGAGTTGGCATGGTTCGTGCTCCTTCTTTCAGAATACCCTGACACGCCGGGGTGGATCGCCATAATAGGCGAAGCGGGCAAGGCAGGGAAGGGACTTAAGGTTTCGGCGGCGGAGTGGACGGCTGGATTGGGCGTGGAACCAGTGTTGGTGCGGGTTTTCGCAGATTTTTGCTTGCGGGGGGTTGCGGTTGGGAATACCGTTAAAACATCTGGCAATCTCCGCGACGCCGAGCAATGTTCGTTCCCCTGGGAAGTTGGCAGCGCGGCCTAATAGTTGGGTTTGGTCCCCCTTATCCACAAGATGTTGGGGTGGCTCTGTTGACCATGCTTCCTGCGGGCGCTACAGTCGTTCCTAACGGCTCGGTACGGCCTTTTCTTTTCATGGTTCAGGAGTGATTCAGACCCCCATGCTCAAACTGAAGAAGATTCAGATCCTGGGCTTTAAGTCCTTTTGTGACCGCACCGAAGTCCACCTCCCCGGCCAGGGAATGGCCATGGTGGTGGGGCCGAACGGGTGCGGCAAGTCGAACATCCTGGACGCCGTGAGCTGGGTGCTCGGCGAGCAAAGCGCCAAAAGCCTGCGCGGCGGCAAGATGGAGGACGTCATCTTTGCCGTGACGCGGGCTCGCAATCCACTGGGGATGGCCGAAGTGTCGCTGACCCTGGTGGATCCGGAGGCCTGGGAGGGCCCCCTGCTCGGCGAGCCCGAAGTGGTGGTCGAAGACGGAAATCCGGACTGGGACGAGCAGAAGATCCGCGCGCAAAGTGCGGCCGAGGTCGAGGAGATCATCGCCGAGACGCAGCCGGGAGTGGTGATCGGGGAGAAGGAAGTGCCTGGGCCCGGGGGCGAGGGCGTTGAGCCGGATCTGGCTGCGGAAGGCGAGGCGGCCGAGGAGCCTGAGATTGAGGGTCCGGCAGAGGCGGCGCACGCGGAGAACGTTCCCGAGGTCGTGTTGAAGATTCGCCGCCGGAAGTTCAATCGCACCCCGCAGAAGGGAGAAATGATTGTGACGCGGCGGCTGTTCCGTACGGGCGACAGCGAATATCTGCTGAACGGGAAGCTGTGCCGGCTGCGCGATATCCAGGACATCTTCATGGGCACCGGCCTGGGCCCGGAGTCGTACGCGATCATCGGGCAGGAGCGCATCGGGCAGCTGTTGAGCTCGCGGCCGCACGACCGGCGCGCGATCGTGGAGGAAGCTGCGGGCATCACGCGCTTCAAGACGAAGAAGCGGCTGGCGGAACTGCGCCTGGAGCAGGCGAAGCAGAACCTGGCGCGCGTGAACGACATTTTCGAAGAAGTGACGCGGCAGATGGGGTCGTTGAAGCGGCAGGCCGCCAAGGCCGAGCGCTACGGCAAGCTGCGCGACGAGATGCGCGAAAAGCTGAAGGTGGTGCTGGCCAGCAGGATTGCGCAGATGGATGCGCAGCAGGCGGCGCTGGAAGCGGAAATTGCGGAACTGACGGGGAAGATCGATGCCGGCGCGGAGAAGGTGGAGGCGCTGGATCAGGAGCACGCCGCGCTGATGGCGCGTGGTTATGAACTGGAAGACGCAGCGAAGGACGCCGAGACGCGAGCGAACCAGCGCGCGGTGGAGATTGAGCGTGCCGATGCGCGTCACCAGACGAATCAGGAGCGCATCGCCGAGCTGGACGCCCGGATGGCGGCTGCGCAGGCCGAGCTGGGGCAGGTGCAGGAGCATCTCCAGGGGACGACGGCCGAGCGCGAAGCACAGAAGAGTTTCCTCGAGTCAGCCGCATCGGCGACGGCCGAGGCGCGGGAGCGCACGCGGCTGAAGCAGGAAGCGATGCGAGAGGCCGTGGCCGCGGTATCGGCTGCGGAGCAGCAGTCGGAGGGCGCGCGGCGGCTGGCGGCGCAATTGTTGTCGCAGCTCGGACAGACGCGGAGCCAAATCTCGCAGGGCGAGGAGTCCGTGGCGTCACTGCAGCGTGAGTCGGAGCGGCTGACGAGCGAGATGGAGTCGGCGCGGCGCGATCTGGAAGCGCTGGGTGCGGAGCGCGGCCAGATTTCGCTGACGTTTGAGTCGGTGACCGAGACGCTGCGTCGCGTGGAGGCGGAGATTGTGGGGCTGCGCGGGGAAATTGAGTCGGGACGCGCCGAAGAGCAGGCGGCGCGGCGGCATGCCGATCAACTGCGCGCGGAGCATGCGACGCTGAGCGGGCGCACAGCTTCACTGGAGGCGCTGATCCGGGAGCACAGCTACTCGACCGATACGGTGCGGAAGCTGTTCCAGTCGCAGTCGTTGGGCGGCGGTCTAGCTCCGGTCGGCACGCTGGCGGATTTTCTGGAAGTGGGCGATCAATACGAGAGCGTCGTAGACGAGTTCCTGCGCGATGAGCTGAATTACATCGTGGTCAAGAGCTGGGATTCGGCGCACGAAGGTGTTCGTCTGCTGAAGACCGGAGTCGACGGGCGCGCGACGTTCCTGGTGCATCCGGAGGACGCGCAGGCGAAGTTCTCGTTTGCTGCGGATGACTCGATGCCGTACGAACACGCGCGGCCGGCCGTGGTGCCGCTGCGCAACTGCATCCGCGTGCTGGATGGCTTTGGGCGTTCGCTCGAGGCGATTCTGCCGAAGCTGCGCGAGGGCTATGTTGCGCCGGATTCGGAGACGGCGCGTACGCTCGCGCTCGAAAATCCTTCGGCGTTCTTTCTGGCGCCTACGGGCGAGTGCTTCCACAACGTCACTGTGACGGGCGGGAAGCCGGGTTCGGAAGGGCCGCTGGCTCTGAAGCGGGAACTGCGCGACACGCAACAGAAGCTCGCGGAGATTGAGCGCGAGCTGGGCCAGGCAGAGATGCGCGCAGCGACCCTGACGAAGACGCTGGCGGAACTGACCAGGACGCTCGATGCGAAGTCAGAGGAGCGGCGCGTGGCCGAGCGCGAGAGCGCGAACCAGAGTGCGGCACTGCGGCAGATGGAGATGGAGGTCCAGCGCCTGGAGCGGCGGCTGCAGGACTGGACGCTGGAGAGCGAGCGCAATCGCGACGCGCGGGGGACGAAAGAAGCGCAGCTTGAGCAGCGGCGCGAAGAGCTGGTGAGACTCGAAGGCGAGCATCAGGCGGCGGAGACGGACCTGGAGGCGCTGCAGCGCACGGTAGCGGAGCTGCGGGCGAATCGCGACCTTGCGCAGCAGGAAGCCGCGCAGATGTCGGCCGAACTGGCCGGGCTGGAGGAGCGGAGCCGCGGGGCGCAGCAGGCCTTTGAGCGCATCGACCGGATGTTCCATGAACTCGAAGCACGCGTCGCGCAGATCACGCAGCAACTTGCGGCCGCGAAGGCCGAGCAGGAGCAGCGCGGGCGCGAGAACGAGCAGCTGGTGGCGACGCGCGAGCAGCTCATCGAGGCACGGGACGCAGCGCAACGCGAGGCCGCCGAAACCCACGTGCAGATTGCGACGCTGCGGGTGGACATCGCGACCATGGAGCAGAATCTGAAGGCGCTGCGGACGGAGATCGATGCGCAGCGCGAGGCGCGCGGAACATGCGGCAATCAGGCCTCGACGCTGACGGCGGAACTGCGGCATGCGGAAGAGGCTTGTATTGCCGATCTGAGCCTCGAGGCCGCGGCGCTGCGGAGCGATGAGACGCTGACGCGAATCGAAGGCGAGGCGCTGGCAACGGAAGATACGGCGTGCCGTGAGATGAAGCAGCGGCTCGAGAACATGGGGCCGGTGAATATGATGGCGCTGGAGGAGTACAACGAAACGGCGCAGCGGCATCAGTTCCTGGAGACGCAGAAGACGGATCTGCTGCAGTCGATCGAGAACACACAGGCGACGATCAGGGAGATCGACGAGATCTCGCGGACGAAGTTCGACGAGGCGTTTGTGCGGATCAACGAGAACTTCAGCGCGACTTTCGGGAAGCTGTTCAGCGGCGGGCAGGCATTTATGCGGCTGACCGACGAGGAAAATGTGGCCGACAGCGGCATTGATATTGTGGCGCAGCCGCCGGGCAAGAAACTGCAGAACGTGCTCCTGCTCTCGGGCGGCGAGAAGGCGCTGACGGCTTTGTCGCTGCTGATCGGAATCTTCCTCTTCCAGCCGAGCCCGTTCTGCGTGCTGGACGAGGTAGACGCCCCGCTCGACGAAACCAACGTGGGGCGGCTGGCGGATATGCTGCGTGGGATGGCCGAGGAGACGCAGTTCGTCATCGTGACACACTCGAAGCGGATGATGGTCGCGGCGGACATGATCTACGGCGTGACCATGCAGGAGCCGGGCGTGTCGAAGATCGTGAGCGTGCGAATCGGTGACCGCGAACACCATCACGCGCGGATGGCGATGGCGTAAAAGACTGCGTTCAGCGTTTGGCGTTTAGCGTTCGGGAATGCGGGGATGGCCTGGGGTGTTCGCGGCCCCGGGGGCTGCCTGAAAAGTTGCCGTTCTCGAAGACGAGTTTTCCGCGTAGATACGTCGCAGTCGCGGTGCCAAATAGGTTCTCGCCGACGTAGGGCGAGATGTTATGGCGTGTGTGGAGCTGGGCAGCGGTGACGGTCCGCTCCTGGTCAGGGTTGAAAACAACAAAGTCGGCGTCGTAACCCGGGGCGATTGCGCCCTTGCGGCCCGTGAGTCCGGCCAATTGTGCCGGTTTCTGCGACAAAAGACGGGCCAGGTCGCCGAGAGTGAACCCTCGGGCGCGCATGCCGGTCCAGACGACCGGCAGCGCAACGGAAACGCTGGCGATGCCGCCCCAGGCAGCGAGGAAGTTGCCGGTGTCCTGGTGCTTCATCTCGGGCGGACAGGGAGAGTGGTCCGTGGCGATGAGATCGATGAGGCCTTCGCGGACCGCTGCCCATAACTGCTCGCGATTGACGGTGCTGCGGATGGGCGGAGCGCATTTGTGCGGGGTGCTGCCGTCGGGGATGTCCTCAGCGGCGAAGTGCAGATAGTGCGGGCACGTTTCGACGGTCAGAGGAAGGCCTTCCTCTTTCGCGCGGCGGATGTCCGGCAGGGTTTCGGCGGTTGCGAGATGAACGATGTGGAGGCGGAAGCGATATTCGCGGCAGAGGCGAATCGTGAGGCGGATGGCTTCGACCTCGGCCTGGTCGGGACGCGAGCGGAGCCATGTGTCGTATCGACGAGGATCGGCGTTGGGGTCGGCGGGCGCGAGGAATTTCGGCAGTTCGGCGTGGACGAGGAGCGGCAGGCCGGTGCGCGCGAGGTGCGGTGCAGCGGCGCGGAGTTCGGCTTCGTCGACGCGGCAGAAGCCGTCGATGCCAGGTTCGGCGAGGAAGCATTTGAAGCCACGAACGCCGGCGCGGGCGAGCGGTTCGATGTCGTCGGCATTGTGGCCGGAGACGCCGCCCCACGCGGCCCAATCGACGAGACACTGTTCCCGAGCGGCGGCACGCTTGGCTTCGAGGGCGGCGATGGTGTTGGTCGCGGGCAGGCAGTTCAGCGGCATATCGACGAGGGTGGTGTAGCCGCCGGCGGCCGCCGCGCGCGTGGCCGTGGCGAAGCCTTCCCACTCGGTGCGGCCAGGCTCATTGATGTGGATGTGCGAGTCGATAAGGCCGGGGAGGAGAGCAGCGTCGCACACGATCCGGCGATAATGGGTGGGGATTTCGGCGTCGTTGCAGATTGCGGCGATCTTGCCATCGTCAACGAGCACGGCGCCGGAGCGAATGGCGTCCGGGGTGACGATCTGCGGCGAGATGAACGCGTCGGGCATGGGCGGGTGGCATCATGGCGCGGAGTATGCGCGCTCGTGTATTCCTTATGTACAGTCCATTTTGACAGGTGACCCCATGAGCGAAACGACTTCCGCGACGATTTCCGAACCGCAGACGACGCTGACCACGCAACAAGTGGTGGATCTGACGAAGAGGCTGAACTACGGGACATGGCGGTTCCAGAAGGGCTGGAACCCGATGCACATTGCCGATGCCGAAGGGTGCTACTTCACGGACGGGGCGGGGAAGCGGTATCTGGATTTGTCGGCACAGCTGATGTGCGTGAACCTCGGGCACAAGAATCCCGCGGTGATTCGTGCGATTGCGGAGCAGGCGCAGGCTCTGGCATATGCATCGCCGGCGTACGCAACCGAGGCGCGCGCAGAGCTGAGCCAGGTGCTGCTGGAGGTTCTGCCGGAGGGGCTGACGAAGTTCTTCTTTACGACGTCAGGGACCGAGGCGAACGAGGCGGCGTTCAAGATTGCGCGCATGTATACGGGCAAGACGAAGATCGTGGCGCGGTACCGGTCATATCACGGATCGACGGCGGGATCGATTGCCGCGACAGGCGGCTTCCGGCGGTGGGCGATGGAACCGGTGGGCGGCAAGGCGCAGGGATTCCTGTTTGCGCCCGAGGTGAACTGCTACAACTGCCCGATCAAACACACCTATCCGCAGTGTGGGATTGCGTGCGCGGAGTACCTGGAGCACATCATTCGGAACGAGAGCGACGTGGCAGCGGTGATCGTGGAACCTGTGGTGGGGACGAATGGCGTTTTAGTCCCGCCAAAGGAATACATGCCGATGCTGCGCGAGATTTGTAACCGTCACGGTGTCCTGTTGATCGCCGATGAGGTGATGAGCGGCTGGGGACGGACGGGCGAATGGTTCGCGATGGACAACTGGGGGGTGAAGCCGGACATTCTGGTGACGGCGAAGGGCATCACGTCGGCCTACGTGCCGCTGGGGCTGTGCGCAACGACGGAGAAGATCGCGGCGTACTTTGACGATCACTACTTCTCGCACGGCCACACGTACGAGGCGCACCCGATCACGCTGAAGCCGGCAGTGGCCACGATCCGGGAGATGCAGCGGCTGGATCTGGTGAAGCGATCGAAGAAAATGGGGGCCTGGCTCGAACCCAAATTGCGGGCGCTCGCGGCGAAGCACAAATCGATTGGCGACGTACGCGGGTTGGGGCTGTTCTGGGCGCTCGATCTGGTGAAGAATCGCGCGACGAAAGAGGCCTTCAACACCATGCAGGACAAGGTGGAGGGCAAGCCGGCAATGGTGGACAAGGTGGCGGCCGACATGCTGAAGCGCGGCGTGGCGATTGCGGCCTGGGTGAGCCATCTGGTGATTGCACCGCCGCTGATCGTTGAGGAGAAGGACCTGGATTTCGCGATCGAGGCGCTGGATGGAGCGCTGGCGATTGCGGATGCGGAAGCGGTCTGAAGCGAGCCGAAATAGCGACCCCGGGACTCAACTGCGAGACCCGGGGTACTCGATTGGGACGGATCACTGCAACTCGTTTTACCGGTGCTTGATGAAGTGGCCGCTCTGCAACTCGGTCATGGCTTGGCGGAGTTCTGCCTGGGTGTTCATGACGATCGGCCCGTACCACGCGACCGGCTCCTCAATTGGCTTGCCGGAGACGAGCAGGAAGCGGATGCCTTCCGGTCCGGCCTGGACCTGAATCTCATCGCCGCGATCGAACAGGACCAGGGAATGGTTCGTCGCGTCATACTCGGGCTGCACGTTGGGATCGACACCGGACTCGGTGAGGACCGCCTGCGGAGTCGAGGCATCGCGAAAAGTTCCCGAGCCGGCGAAAACGTAGGCAAACGCATTGCGCGTGGTCTCCACCTTAAGACGCCGGCGCTTGTTCGGCGGTACGGAGACGTCGATGTAGTTGGGGTCTGCGGCGACACCTTCGACCGGCCCGCGCTTGCCCCAGAACTCCCCGCAGATGATGCGAGCGGTGGTTCCGTCGTCCTCGGTGACCTCGGGGATCGCTGCGCTGGGGATGTCCTGGTAGCGCGGGTCGGTCATCTTGAGTTGTGAGGGCAAGTTGGCCCAGAGTTGAAAGCCGTGCATGCGGCCGCGGTCGTCGCCTTTAGGCATCTCCTGGTGGAGAATGCCGGAGCCGGCGGTCATCCACTGCACATCGCCCGCAGTCATCTTGCCCTTGTTGCCGAGCGAATCGCCGTGCTCCACGGATCCGGCGAGAACGTACGTGATCGTCTCGATGCCGCGGTGCGGATGCCAGGGGAAGCCCTTGAGGTAGTCCTCGGGATGTTCGTTGCGGAAGTCGTCGAGGAGGAGGAAGGGGTCAAAATCTTTCGTTTTGCCGAAGCCGAAAGCCCGCTGGAGGCGGACACCTGCGCCCTCGAGCGTTGGTTTTGTCGACAGGATTTCTTTCACCGGTCTGAGTGACATGGTGTTGTTTCCATTTCTGGTCTGTTGGGGAGTGTGACCAATGTATTGGATTCACGAGTTGCAGGAACGACTCGGGACGAGGCGCTGTCCAGGCAGCCGCGCTTCGCGCCAGCGGGTTTGGGCATTTATAGGCAGTTGATAATCAAATAGTTAACGTGTTCGGAGGGGCGCTACCTGGCGCGGGCAGTGGCGCTTTGTGGCGGCGCAGATGGTTGCGAGGCGGCACGCTTTGCGGCCAGGCGGGCCTGTTTCTCCTGGTGCTGCCGCACGTAGTGGGCGGCGATGTCAGGGTAGAACTCACGTACCGAGGAGAAGGCAATGTCGCGCATGACGGAGTAGCCGAACTTCTCTGCGAGGGCGCCGAAGGTGCCGGCGCTGGGTGGGTAGTAATAGCGCGAGACATACTGGGTGATCGCCTTACCGCCGAGCCCGGCAAGGTTGGGGGTCAGGTGGCCGCTATAGGTGCGGGCGACGGCCTGCTGACTGATGGTGTAGAGCGGGCGAACGTAGATGCTGTGTCCGGCGCCGAGGGCGTAATAGCGTGTGTCCTCACGGAGAAGGGTCGGGAGAAACCAGGCGGAAAGGTAGGTATTGTCGGTCTTATCGACGAATCCGCGCCAGGTGTACAGGCTGAAGCCTTCGATGCCTTTGCCGAGCGGCGGGTGCTCATTCAGCGCCTCAGCACTGAGCGAGGTGAGGCCGAGAAAGATAAAAGAGGAGTAGTCAAAGGCCTGGCGGGTGGCGACGACGAAGTTGTATTTGAAGCCGGGCGGATGCGCGGCGGCGCCGCCGGAGACGGTGCGGAAGTTCGGCATGAATCCGAGGATGCGGTTGGGCTGACGGCGATCCAGCGGAATGGGATCGCCGTTCTTGTCGATCGGGGTGCCGGGAGCCGGTTTCGGTTTTGCAGAATCCTGCGAAGACGGCGTGCCGGAAGTGGGGGAAGTCTGCAACGTGGCGGCGGTTTCAGTTAAAAGCGCCAGATCAGGAAAGGAAACTGCACCGGTCGAACGGCCACGATCACCGTCGTCGCCCGGGAGCTGCGGGCCAACGAAGCGCTGGCCCGGCTCGGGAGCCGACGACGTCTGAGCGGTGCCGGCGATCGGCAGAGACAGAAAGAGAGCTGCGTGAATCAGGCGCAAATCCACCATCCGTGGTCGGAAAACGAGTGGTTGGGTGGGTCACTCGAAAAAGAATGTCGGTAGTTCCCTGGTTTCTCTGATTAGAACAGGAAACGGACCAAATAGTTTCAGGTGGGGGTGAATAACGCGGGGGGAAGTACCGAGGGAGCTTCCGGGCGCGTGCGGGTACCCACGACGCAACGGTCTGAGCTGGATCGTCCGTGCGCAGGCACCGGAGTTAGCCCTGTCTCAGTTGGCGAGCTTGATGGGGGCCCCAGGGAGAGGATTCGTTGGCCCTCTCTCCGGGCATCTGAGAACTGCTGCCGAGAAGAAGAGAAGACTCAGCGAATGTTGCCGTGGAGTTCGGGGTGAGGCTCCTGCTCGACCTGGTCGAGCATTTTCTTTTGTTCATCGGTAAGGACGTCGCGGATGCGTTTGTCGGCCCGCAGGCGCTCGGCGTGAATGCGGGTCGTGCGCTCCTGCGGGGACATGTTCTCGTCGTGGACCGACTTCACCGTAGCGTCGTGCAGGTCCTGCAGGATGGGCTGCACCTGGGCCTGCTGATCCTGGGTGAGATCGAGGCGGCTGGAGAAAAGCTTCAGTTGCGCTTCGACGGTAGGGATGCCGTCAGCGTCCGTGACTGTGGCGACCTCAGCGGTTGGCTGCTGAGGAAATGCGGGGACAGCGAAGAGCAGCAGCGTTCCGATGGCGAATGATCTGCGGTTCATGAGGTTCCTCCGTTGGGCCTGCCTTTGGCCAACCTGTTTTTGGCCTTATGATTCGCACAGTAGCGGCCAGCAGCGGCGTTGTCGACGGGCGGACCGGTCGTTGCTGAACAAAATGGCGGGTGGTGTCCGGAAAGGAGCGCGCCAGCGTTGCAGAAGCTGATAGCAGCAAAGAAACTCGACAGCATGCAGCGTCGCAAATCCGATCCGCGGGCAAGGCGCACGCGCGAGCGTCTGGGCGGCGCACTCATCGAGCTCATTCGGGAAAAACCCATCGATGCGATTACCGTGCAGGAGGTACTGGACCGCGCCAGAGTGGGCCGATCGACGTTCTACGTTCACTATCGCGACAAAAACGACCTGCTGTTTAGCCAACTGGAGATGTTCCTCGAATTCATGAGCACGAAGCTGAGCGCAGAGCGTGAGGAGTCGCGGCGCGTGGCGCCGGTGGCAGAGATGTTCGAACATATCGGAGGACAGAACCGGATGTACCGCGCACTGGCGGAAGCAGGGCAACTGCAGGACTTTTTCGATATGGCGCAGGATGCGTTTGCGCGCGGGATTGCGCGGCGGCTGCGGGAGTCCGGCCGGGTTGCCGGACTTTCGCGCAGCGAGCTGGCGGCGCGCGGCACGCTGCTGGCGGGGAGCCTGCTCGCGCTGCTGCGGTGGTGGATCGATCGCGGGGCGAAGGAATCGCCGAAAGCAATGGATGCGATGTTTCACCGGCTGGTATGGGAGGGAGTAGAGTAGGGCGACTGCATCTCAGATAAGAAACGAGGGGCGGGAATTGTGTTTAAGAAGCCGTGGGTGAAGATTGTGTTGGGCCTGGTAGCGGTGGGGTTCCTGGCGGTTTTGATGGCGCCGCTGTTCGTGAATGCGGATGCGTTCCGCCCGATGCTGGAAAACAAGCTGTCGAGCGCGCTGGGCCGAAAGGTGACACTGGGCAAGCTGAGCCTTTCATTGTTCACCCGGAGCGTTGTGGCCGATCAGTTGACGGTGGGGGATGATCCGGCCTTCAGTTCCACACCGTTCCTGCAGGCGAAATCGCTGAAGATAGGCGTGCATCTGCGGCCACTTTTCTTCCATCACCAAATCAAGGTGAAAAAGTTTGTAGCGGAGTCGCCGGAAATTCAGCTCATCTCGAACGACCATGGCGTGTGGAATTATGCGAGCCTGGGACGCGGCACGCCGGGGATGGACCAGGCCGCCCACGGTGACGACACAGAGATTTTCGTGGGCATTGCGGAAATCGACAACGGCAAAGTTGTCGTGTCGTCGCTGCCGTCAAAGGGTCAGCCGTTTGTCTACGCCGCGGTGAACATTACCGCCGATAACGTTTCGTTCGGGCACGTGATTCCGTTTTCGCTCACGGCAAAGTTGCCGGGGGATGGATCCGTAGCGCTGAGCGGAACGGCGGGACCATTGAACGAGCAGGACGCATCGGCGACGCCGCTCAACGCGCAGCTGACGGTGCGAAAATTCGATCCGGTGAAGTCTGGCGTGGTGCCGGCGAGCGCGGGTATCGGAATGGAAGCCGACATTGATGCGCAGCTGAAGTCAGATGGGAAAACGGCAACGAGTACGGGGACGCTTGTGGCTCAGCATTTGCTGTTGGCGAAGAATGGAACGTCGGCGCCAAATCCGGTGCACGTAACTTACAAAGTGCAGGATGACCTCAAAGCGCAGACGGGCGACGTGAAGGATCTCGCGATAGAGACGGGACCCGTGACGGTACACGCCCAGGGCACGTTCGCGATGACAGGACCGGCAACAACGGTGAACCTCCACGTGAACGCAATGAAAGTGCCGGTGGCTGCGGTGGAGGCTTTGCTGCCTGCGGTGGGCGTGCGGTTGCCAACCGGATCGCAACTGAAGGGCGGGACGCTGACGGCGCAACTCGCGATCACGGGGACAGCGACGGCTCCGGTCATTGCGGGGCCGGTAGAAGTGGACAACTCGCAGCTGGCAGGGTTCGATCTGGGATCGAAGATTCAGGGGCTCACGGGGCTCACGGGCACCAGCGGCGGGACAGAGATCCAGGTGCTGCACGCAGACGTACACGAGACACCTGCGGAGACCCAATTGACAAACATCAACTGCGTGGTGCCGGCAATCGGGACGGCGACCGGGGCCGGAACGGTGGCCGAGTCGGGCGCGCTTAATTTTCAGCTCACGGTAAAGCTGAGCGGTTCAGGGGCGGCGGGGGCAGCGGCCGGTGCAGCAGCGGCGGCGTTAGATGGCGTTGCGGGCAATCTGCTGCACACGGCGGCCAATGCCAGCGTGCCCCTGACGATCACCGGGACGACGTCGAACCCGGTGATCCGCGCCGACGTGAAGGCCATGATGAGGGGGAGCGCCGGGGCGGCGGCGAAGAAAGGGCTGGGGAATCTGCTGCAGGGGCTGGTGCCGAAGTAGCTCCAGGGGCCTGCCTGGTCAGGCAAGCGGGATGCGCACTTCAGCGATGCAGCCGGTGTGGTTCGGTTTGTTGCAGAGTTCGATGACCCCGCCGTGCGCCTCCACGATCTGGCGGGCGAGAGCAAGGCCAACGCCGGAGCCGGCTTTCTTGGTCGTGTAGAGCGGGACGAAGAGGTTTTCGGGATTGGCCAGGCCGGGGCCGTTGTCTTCGATGGCAATGCAGACGAGGTTGCCTTCTTCGGTGGCCTTGATCGTGACTTCGGGGCGGCAAGGCGGTCCCGACCGCTTGGCGCGCTGGCGGATGGCATTTGCCGGAGCTTCCGCGCCTCCCTCGGTGATCGGGGCGACTTCCGACTCTTCCTCGACACAGGAAAGCGCCGACTCGACGGCGTTACGGAGGAGGTTGATGAGGAGCTGCTCGATTTGGTCGGTGTCGGCGAGGAGTTCCACATCGGGGGCCGAGAGCAGCCGCACGTCGAGGCGAATCTCGAGCGACACAACGCGCTCGAGCAGTGGCTGCAGCGGCACACGTTTGAGCACAGGCGCGGGCAGTTGTGCAAGCTGGCGATAGGCCTGGACGAAGCGGTTCAACGATTCGGCACGATTCTCGATGACGGAGAGGCCGCGCTGCAGGTCGCGCTGCAGGACGGCGATGGCGGGTGGGGCCGCCGGGGCTGGAGCAGGTGCAACATCGGCGTGGGGTTCGGCGCCGTTCGGCGATTTGGGCAGGATGCGCGTACGCAGCGAGCCCGCGATGGATTTGATGGGGGTGAGGGAATTGCTGATCTCGTGGCCGATGACGCGGATAAGGCGGCGCCAGGCGAGGCGCTCCTCCTCGCGCAGTGCGGCGCTGACATCGGAGAGAACAACGAGTGTGTGGGGGACGCCGCGCTGGCGGAACTCGCCGCGGCGGATCATCCAGCGCGCGGGCTGGCTGGGCTCGGGCCGCCTGACACCAAGAGGCGAGGGGCGCTGGATCTCCAGTTGAAGAACGGTTTCGCTGGTTTCGACGAGCAGATCCGTGAGGGTGAGTTCTTCGGCAGTCTTGCCGAGATGCTTTGCTGGTTCGAGCGAAAAGACGCGCTCGGCGGCTGGGTTGAGGAGACGGAGGCGTGTCTCCTGATCGAAGGCGAGGACGGGTGCGTCCATTTCTGCGATGACCCGGCGGAGGAGGGCAACGGCTTCGAGCGAGGCGACGCGCTGGGTCTGGAGCGTGTCGGCCAGAGCGTTGATTTCCAGAGCGAGCTGGCCCACGGAGTCGTCGCGGTTGGCGCCGCGGGCGCGAAAGGAGTAGTCCTCTTCGCGGAGTGCGGCGACAACGTTGGCGAGGGTCTGGATGGGGCGGATGGCTTCTTCGATGAACGCGGCGAAGATCAGCAGAAGAATGAGGAGCAGGATGCCCAGGGTGGCGAGCATGGGCCCTGCAGAAACGTGCAGGAGGGCAAGGAGCGCCGCGCAAAGGGCCATGAAGACGAGCGCGGCGACGGTGCAGAAGATGCGGAGTCGCGCCTCAAAGGAGAGGCTCTGGCGTTTGGGCTTGCGCCTGGATGTGCCGCGGTGGTTCGCCATTGCGCTCAGAGTACAGGGTGCAGGGTACGGAAAGCAGGTAGCGCGGAAGGCAGGATGCAGCAGACGGGAGGGGCGAAATGCAGGTCCTTCGACTTCGCGCCTGCAGCGCTTCGCTCAGGATGACCGCTAGATGCCATACTTTTCCATCCGCCGGTAGAGGGCCCCGCGACTGAGTCCGAGGGCTTCTGCCGCCTGGCTCACGTTGCCGTTGCAGCGCGAGAGGGCTTTGCGGATGAGGATACTCTCCACCGACTCCAGCGACATCTCTTCGAGAGCCTGGGTGGAGACGCGAGCAGGCGACAGGCCGAGGTCGGAGACTTCGATAACGTCCTCGCGGGACATGAGGACGGCGCGCTCGATGGTGTGGTCCAGCTCGCGCACATTGCCGGGCCAGGCATAGTGAAGCATCAGCTCCATGGCGGTGGGGTCGATGCCGGAGACGGGCTTGCGGTAGCGCTGCGAATAGCGGGCGAGGAAGTGCGCGGCCAGCGGCGGAATGTCTTCGCGGCGTTCGCGCAGCGGCGGCAGGTGGATCTCGACGGTGTTGAGGCGGAAGAGAAGATCGGCGCGGAAATTTCCGGCATCGACCTCCTTGCGGATATCGGCGTTGGTGGCGGAGATGACGCGCACATTCACGTGGCGGGTTTTCGAGGAGCCAACACGCTCCATCTCCCCGGTTTCGAGCACGCGGAGGAGCTTGGCCTGCTGCCGCATGGGGACATTGGCGATTTCGTCGAGGAAAAGAGTGCCGCCTTCGGCGAGCTCGAAGCGGCCGATGCGTTCTGTGCGCGCGTCGGTGAATGCGCCCTTGACGTGGCCAAAGAGCTCGGACTCGAAGGTGCCTTCGGGGAGTGCGCCGGTGTTCACGGCGACCATGGAGCGCGAGGCCCGCGAGGAGAGCGCGTGGAGCGTTTGTGCGACGACTTCTTTGCCAGTGCCGTGCTCGCCGGTAATGAGGACGGACGCGTCGGAGGGTCCGATGCGCGTGATGGTGGCGAGGATGGGCTGCATCGCGGATGCTGTCGCAATCATCTCCGGCAAATTCGCAGCACGGAGGAGACGGTTCTCGGCTTCGAGGCGCTGGGCGCGGCGGACGGCGTTGCTGAGGTCGATCTGCGTTCGAAGGACGGTGAGGAGACGCGCGTTGTCCCAGGGCTTCTGGATAAAGTCAGACGCGCCGCGGCGCATGGCTTCAACGGCGAGCTCGACGTTGGCCCACGCGGTCATGACGATCACCGGCAGCTGCGACTCGTGAGCGCGGATCTGGCTGAGGAGGTCGAGGCCTTCTTTGCCGGAGGTGGTGTCGCGGGTGTAGTTCAGGTCCAGAAGCAGGGCATCGAAGGAGCCGCACTTGAGCGCGTCGAGCACCATGTAGGGCGAGGTCGCCTTTTCGATGCGATAGCCTTCGGGTTCGAGCAACAGCTCGAGCGCGTCGAGAATATGGGGCTGGTCGTCTGCGATAAGGATCAAGGGCGCGAGCTTGCCGCTGGAAGTTTCAGGGACGACGGGTTGGGCGGCGGTACTCAACATCGTGTTCGCTACCAGCTTCCTGCTTCTCGCTCCTATTATGGCCCGTGGGTGACGACGCCGGATTTGGCGTCGTCGACCGAGACATGCGTGCGGTTGAGCGTATCGCCGATGGCGCGGTCGATGTCGACTTTCGCTTTCTCGTACTGGTTCTGGGCAGCGTCGAGGGCGGATTCAGCCGTGGCCAGGGCGTTTTCGGCGTTCAGGGTATCGACGCTGGATTTGGCGCCGAGCTGCTGTTCCTGTTTGGTGATGTCGAAGGTGCGCTGGGCGAGGTCGCGAGCCTTCTGGGCGGAGTCCACCAGTGCTTTCTTCTGCTCGAGGGCGAACTGCGAGTTGCGGACGTCAAAGCGGATGTTCTTCTGCTGCTGCACGTAGGCGATCTGGCTTTGCCGGAACGCCAGCTGAGCACGGAACTGATCGGCCTTGGCCTGGCGATTGCGAATCGTGATGTTGAGCGTGAAGCCGACCTGGTATTCGGGCGCCGAGTAGTTGAAGGCATCTTTCAGCACGCCCGGCGTGTCGGGGGGCAGTGTTGTCGAACAATAACTTGGGCCCTGATCACAATAGGGGTTCAACGGACCACCGTTTCCGGTTCCGGCGAACAATCCATAGACGTTGAGCTGAGGCAACAGGAGGTTGTTGACGGCTTTCACGTTCTCCTGAGCGATTTGCATGCCGATCTGATCCTGGGCGACATCGGGGCGATTCTTCTGAGCCTCGGCAATCAGATCTTCGATGGACTTGTTTTCGTTGGGATCGGGCGCGCCCCTGGTATCCAGGGGGATCACTGCCATTTCGTCGATGGTAGGATCGTCGACCTTGGTGAGCGCGTTCTTCAGATAAAACTCAGCCGCCTGCAGGTTCGCACGCGAGACGGTTAGGTTACCCTCGGCGGCCGCGACGAGGGACTGATCGGTCATGACCTGCATCTGAGGAATGGCTTTGAGATCGAGCTGCTTCTGATCGTCACTCAGGGTCTGGTTGGCAAAGGCCAGCGCGCGTTCCTTAATCTGTTCATCCTGGTAAGCGTTGACGAAATCCCAATAGATGTCCTCGACTCCCGTAACCGTAGCGATCACCTGTGACTTGAACGCGTAGTCGGTGATTTGCAGGTTCCTCCTGGCGATACGGATATATCGCTCGTTGGTGCCGAAACCGAAACCCTGCAGCAGAGGCTGGGTGATATACGCCTGCCAGAAAAGCTGAATCGCTGGGTCCACGATGTTGAGGGTGCTATTGGAGGTCTGACGTTGCCCGTTGAGGGCCCACTGAATGCCAGTACCGGTAGGGAAATATTCGGTGTACTGCGTGGTGTAGCCAATCGTGTTGGTCTCAAGGAGGGGAACGCCATAGAGAAAAGGGTTAAATTCCTGGGTCTTGGTGTGGTCGACCCTGCCCTGGACCGTGAACACGGGATCGAAGGGGTTTACATATGTGCCCTCGCCCAGGGTGGATTGGACCAGGCCACCGACGCCGGCTGCCCCGGCTCCTGACGAAGAGACTGCCCCACCGCCAGACGAAGACACTCCGACCGCACCCAGGGGACTGGTGATGTTGGTATTGACACCGTAGGTCTGGTAGCCGGCCTTGGTGCGAGCGTAATCGGTGAGCGCTGTTGGCAGGTTATAGCGAAATGAGGCCAGGTCAAGGTTGTTCTCAATCGCCAGTGCGATCGCATCCTGCAGAGAGACATAAAGCTTGCCGTCTCGCATCAGGTTTTGCAGTCGAGGCGAGTTCGTGAGATTGACGGGAGGCACAAAACTGGGTCGATACGCAGACAAGGGGTTGCGCGAGTGCGGCGGCTCCACGTGAAAGGGCTGCGGCGAAGCTACAACGTTTTGTTGCTGAATCTGCTGGGCCTGCTGGGCAAGGGTTTGATTTGACGGTGGCGGAGCCTCCTGCGCCGGCGGAGTGGGCGCATCGGGTGCGGTCGCGGGGGCGGATTGATCTGTTGGCGCAGTGGCCGGAGGAGTCTGCGGGTTTGCCGGCATCGGGTTCTGCGCGAGCAGCGGGGCGGCGAGCAGGCCACAGAACAGGAGAGCGGGGACTGAGAGCCGTTGGAGCGACGGAGAACCCATCACGATGCGGTGACCTCCACGCCGAGATTTGGATTGGCGGTATCGGCGACCATCCAGCCGTCGCGCAGCTCGATAACGCGAGAGCCGTAGGCGGCGTTGGATTCAGAGTGCGTGACCTGGACAATGGTCGTGCCCTGCTCGTTCAGTTCCTTGAACAACTCCATGATCTCCTTTGCCTGGCTGGAGTGCAGATTGCCGGTGGGCTCGTCGGCGAGCAGCAGCGCGGGTTTGTGAATCACGGCGCGCGCGACGCCGACCAACTGTTGCTGGCCGCCGGAGAGCTGGGAAGGGAAGAGGTCTTTCTTGCCGACGATGCTGAAACGGTCCAGCGTGTCGGCCACGAGGCCCTGGCGTTGCGCGCGCGGCATGTCCTTGTAGGAGAGCGGGAGGTCGATGTTCTCCTGCACGGTCAGATCGTCGAGCAGGTGGTAGCTCTGGAAGACCATGCCGATATTGCGCTTGGCGAGTTCCGCCCTCTGGCGGCGGTTCATGCGGTGCGCCGCCTCGTCCTTGAACCAGTACTCTCCCAGCCACTGATCGTCGAGCAAGGCGAGAACGTTCAGGAGCGAGGATTTTCCCGCCCCGGAAGGTCCCATGATGGTAAGGAAGTCGCCCTCTTTGATCTCGAGATTCACTCGGCGCAGGACCCAGGTTTGGCCGGCGCCGGTTTTGTAACTGCGTTCGATATTTTTTAGCTGAATCATAGTTTTACCCTGAGCTGGAAGCCTAAAGCCGTAACCTTGCCGCCATCGATTTCGCACACGAGTCCGACTGCCTGGCGACCGGCTACGGGCCACCGGCTACAGGCTGCCGGCTTCGCTACTTGACTTCGAGAACCTGCTCCAGCGATTCCCCTTCCGCGACCACCTTGCCGTCGAAGAGGTGAATCTGGCGATCGGCATGGCGAGCAAAACGCGGATCGTGCGTCACCATGCAGATGGTCGCGCCTTCGCGGTGGAGGTTCTGCAGCAGCTCCATCACCGCTTCGGCGTTGCGCGAGTCCAGGTTTCCGGTCGGCTCGTCGGCCAGCAGGATCGAGGGCGAACCCGCCAGCGCTCGGGCCACGGCCACGCGCTGCTGCTGACCGCCGGAGAGCTGGGAGGGATAGTGGCGGATGCGGTGCGCCATGCTCACGCGCTCCAGCGACTCCTGCACGCGGCGCTTGCGCTCGGCCGAGGACATTCCCGAGCGATAGGTCAGCGGCAGCTCAACGTTCTCATACACGGTGAGATCGCCAATGAGGTTGAAGCTCTGGAAGATGAAGCCGATCTCCTGGTTGCGGATGCGCGACCGCTGCGAGAAATTGAGGTTCTCGACCGAGTGGCCGTTGAGCGTGTAGCTGCCGCCGGTGGGCGTGTCGAGCAGGCCAATGATGGACAGGAGAGTCGACTTGCCGCATCCGGAAGGGCCGGAGATGGCAACGTACTCGCCCTTGTCGATCTTCATGTGGACGCCGGACAGCGCGTGGGTTTCGATCTCGTCGGTGTAGAAGACCTTGGTGAGGCCCTCAATTTCGATCAACGCCTGATTGTTGTCCATCCTGCTCTCCTGCTCCTCAAAGTTTGCGCTGCCTGATGACTTCCTGGGGGACGGGTCTACTCCAGCCGAACTTTATCCGTGTTGTCGTAGCGTGACATGTCCGAAAGGATCACACGATCGCCTTCGTTCAGGCCACTCACAATCTGAATCTCCGTGGTCGAAGCCTTGCCCACCTGCACCTGGACCCGGGTGGCGGTTTTGCCGTTGGGATCCATCCGGAACAGGCTGATGGTGCTGTTCTCGTTACCGAACGCGGGCCGCCCCACATACAGGACGTCGTGAAGGTGAGCCAGCTCAATGGTTCCATCGACGCTGAGCTGCGGAACGGCTCCAGCCGGCAACGTGCCATCAAGGGTTACGTCAACGGTACGCGTTCCGTTCAATACCGAGGGATCAATTCTCGTTACGTGGCCGGGCACGATGCCGTTGTGCGTGTCGATTTCGGCCGCTTGCCCGATCAGGATGTCATGCGCCTGAGTCTCGGCGATCTGGAGGGCTGCCTTAAGCTGGCTGGGATCGATGACTTCGGCGACGGAGGTCCCGGCGGTGACGTGCTGGCCAACCCCGAGGGGTGTGGGCAGGGAAGCGACGACTCCTGCGATCCCGGCTTTCACCTGAAGATCGGATTCCTGCTTCTGGTAGAGGTTGAGGAGGGCGCGGGCTGATTCGACTTTCGTTTGCTGCGACTGCAGCTGGACTGCAATGGCCTTCTGGTTGACGTCCAGCTGCTCGAGACTGATCTGATGTTGCGACGTCAACTGGTCCGCGTTGTTTTTCGACTGGTTGTACTGGATGCCGCTGATGACGCCCAGCGCCAGAAGCTGCTTGTCGGTGTTGGCCTGGAGCTCTGCCTGGCTGTATTGGGCGTTGATCTGCGCGCCGGTGGACTTCTTGTCCATCAGAGTGCTCTGCAACGTCGCCTGCAGGCTCTTGTAGTCGGCGAGGGCGCCGTCAAGGGCCAGTTTCGCGGTGACCAGCTGTTGCTGGAGCTGCGGGTCCTCAAGATCCATCAGGATCGTGTCCGGCTTGACCATGGTGCCAGGAAGAACGCGAATCCGGACGACCGTTGCATCGGTCTGCGCAGGGATGAGTTCAATGCTCTCCTCGCGGGGAACCAGCGTGCCGAGGCCGCGGACATTGCGAATCATGTCACCGCGCTTCACGGTGTCGGGCCAGATCGTGCTGGCGTCCACGGTCGGAACGGCGGGTTTGAGGCGCATAACAGCCCAGGCGGCCGCGGTGACGCCAACTGCAACAATAGCCAGCACGATGATTTGCCGGCGGAGCTTCTTCTTTTTAATGTCGGGCCGTGAGATATCCATTGCGTAAGGGTAATAGCATGTACCGCACCATTCATGTCATCGTGCTAAGTGGCTTTAGATGTTTTATTTAGGTTCCACACCAGGAACCGAGGAGACTGGGCTTGTGATCGATTGCGGAATCTGGGTGTCCATTAGCGGACACCGGCGGCGGGGAGGGCGGGGAGGATCCCCGCAGAGCGGAGTTTGCCGTCGACCAGATCACTGATTTCTCGGTGGATAGCCTCAATTGGGCGGTCGCCGTCGATGATCGCAACGCGCTTCGGTTCCCGTACAGCAATCTCCCTGTACTTGTCATACACGCGTCGATAGAAGTCGGCGTCCTCGCGCTCGAAGCGTCCTTCATCCCGGCCGGCCGCGGCAGTGCGGTTGTTGCGACGCCGGGCGCGGGCGAGGGATTTGTCGAAGTCCGCGAGCAGCAGAAGGGTCAGGTCCGGCTGCAGGCCGCCGCACATGGTCTCGTGCATGCGCAGGACGATCTCGCTGCCCAGTTGCCGCCCTCCGCCCTGGTAGGCTTCGGTGGAGTCGGTGAAGCGGTCGCAGAGGACCACATTGCCGCCGTGGAGTGCCGGCGCGATGACCTCGGCGATGCACTGGGCGCGGTCGGAAAACATCAGGCCCAGCTCGGTCCTCGGATCGAGGTGCTCGGTTTTAGAGTCGAGGATCAGGCCGCGGACACGGTCGCCGAGATGCGTGCCTCCGGGCTGGCGCGTGACGGTGATCGCCAGGCCCTGGGACTGAAGGTGCTCGGCAAGCTTGCGCAACTGAGTCGATTTGCCGGAACCGTCGAGCCCTTCAAAGGTGAGGAAGAAGCCCATCCATGCAGGGTACAGGACTGGCCGTCCAGTCGGACGCGGCTTGCGCCGCAGTAGAATCGCTCGGCCTGATCCGTTGAACTCCGATGTCTACAGTTCAGCCCACGAACTCCACAACAGCCACGTCCCAACGACCAGCAATACCGGGGAACTCTGGATACCTTCCATCCAGCGGCGGTAGTAAATGGAGCCGCCAATGTGTCCGAGGCCGTTGCCGATGCCGATGAGGATGGCGAGCGGCAGGGCCACGATGCGGATCCAGCGCGCGCCATGCAGTGCAAACGGCGAGAGGAGAAGCAGAAGGCAAATCCAGCGATCAGCCCTCCGAGCCAGACGCGGAAGGTGAAGACCGGCGGAAAGGGAATGTGCAGGCGACGCCGGATGGCGATCGCGTTGGGATTGTAAGTCGCGAGAAAATCATGGCGGGCTTCGTCGGCGACGTGCAGCGCAACAGCGAGGGCGAAGGCGATCCACGCAAGCCCGAAGTTCCAGTGCAGCGTGCCGTCGAACATGGACGCGTACCTCCGGACGCGCCAGTGTACGCCGGTGGTTCAGAAGGTCAAGAGGCTTTCGCGCCCTGAACGCGGGGCTGGGTACACTGGAAATTCGCACTTCGGTCAGGAGGATTATGCGTTTTCGGTTGTGCCCCCCTTTCGCGTTGCTCTTTGCTGTTGCCCTCGCCGTGCACGCCCAGACTTCTGCCATAAAAGATGACAATTCCACCAGAACTGCGCCAATCAAAATTACAGTTGACCTGACCGACGCGCCGCGCAAGATCCTGCATGCGCACATGACAATCCCAGTGACCCCGGGCCCGCTGACGCTGCTGTTTGCGAAGTGGATTCCTGGCGAGCACATGCCGGACGGGCCCATCGACAATCTGGCGGGGTTATTCATTACAGCGAACGGCCAGCAGCTTCCGTGGACGCGCGACGATGTGAACATGTACGCGATCCGCGTGACCGTTCCGGAAGGGGTGACGCAGCTCGATGTCAAAGACGATTTCCTGGCTACGGCGGCGGCGAGCGGCTTTTCAGCTGGGGCATCCACGAGCGCGAATCTGGCGCTGCTGAGCTGGAACGAGATGGTGCTTTATCCCGCGGGGCATAAGGATGACGCCGACGTTTACGTGCAGCCGTCGATAGTCCTGCCCGAGGGTTGGCAATACGGAACGGCGCTCACGAAGACGGGCGGCGATGCGACGCACGTGGACTTTGACACCGTGTCGCTGGAGCAGCTCATCGATTCGCCTCTGCTGACCGGAAAATATTTTGTCGAGATCGCACTGGCGCCGGAGGTGACGCCGAAGCATTTCCTGGATATCGCCGCGGACGGCCCCGAGGATCTGAAGGTGTCACCTGAGGCGGTGGAGGGATACAGCAATCTGGTGCGCGAAACCGGCGCGCTCTATCAGTCGCGGCACTACAACAGCTATCACTTCCTGGTCACGGCGAGCGACCAGGTGGCGCACTTTGGCCTCGAGCATCACCAGTCGAGCGACGATCGTGTGCCGGAGCGGACCTTTATCGACGACAATCTGCAACTGCTGTCGGCCGATCTGCTGCCGCATGAGTTCACGCACTCGTGGAACGGGAAGTACCGGCGGCCAGCCGGCCTGGCAACCGGGAACTACGAAGACCCGATGAAGGGAAACCTCCTGTGGGTCTACGAGGGGCTGACGGATTATCTGGGCAACGTGCTGGCGGCGCGGAGCAAGATCGAAACAGCAGCGCAATATCGCGATTATCTGGCCCAGGATGCTGCGACGCTCGATGCTCGGCCGGGTCGCACGTGGCGCGATCTGCAGGACACGGCGACGGGGGCGCAGATTCTCTACATGTACGGCTACGGTTCGCCGTGGGATAACTGGCGGCGCAACACGGATTACTACGGTGAGGGCGATCTCGTCTGGCTTGACGTGGACACGACGATCCGCAAGCTGACCAACGATAAGAAGAGCCTGAACGATTTCCTCGCTGCCTTCGAGGGACTGGGCGGGAATACCGGCCCCAAGGTTGTGCAGTACACGTTTGACGATGTGGTGAACGGGCTCAACAACGTGGTGGCGTACGACTGGGCTGGATTCCTGCAGCAGAGGCTCACGAGCAAGTCGCCGCACGCGCCTCTTGGAGGAATCGAAAACGGCGGATACAAACTGGTCTACACAGATCAGCCGAATGACTACACGCAGGCGCAGATGACGGCGACAGGGACGACGCTGGCCTGGTGGTCGATCGGGATCGACGTCGCCAGCGATGGGCGCATTGACGATGTGCTGGTTGACTCGGCATCGGATAAGGCAAAGCTGGGGCCCGGGATGCAGATCATCGCGGTGAACGGGCGGCAGTTCAGCGGACAGTTGCTGAACGACGCGATTCGCGATGCGAAGGGGAATGACAATCCGATCTCGTTGATCGTGGCGAACACCGGAACCTATCGTGTGGTCGGGCTCGACTACCACGATGGGCTGCGGTATCCGCATTTGGAGCGGGTGGAGGGGACGCCGGACCGGCTGGACGACATTCTGAAGCCGATGACCGGGTCCGCGAAGTAGCCTTGCTGCTTAGGGCGCGAAGCTCGAGCCCAGGCACTATGCGCTGACGGGGACGGTTTGTTCCTTCAGGGCTTTGATCACCGTCTCGGCCGCCTGCTGGCCGGTGCGAATGCAGTCGGGCACGCCGATGCCCTCATACGCATTGCCGGCCAGAGCAAGGCCAGGCAGTTGAACGACATTGTCACGGATGGCTCGCAGCCGTTCGAGGTGGCCGACGCCGTACTGTGCCATGGCGCGACGCGAGCGCGTAATGCGAACAAATTCTGGCTTTGCTTCGAGGCCGAGGATCTCGCGCAGCTCTTTGAGGACGATCTCGGTGAGGTGCGTATCGCTCTCGTTAAGAAGCGAATCGTTGCCGGCCCCGCCGAGGAAGCAGCGGAGAACCCCCTTGTCCAGCGGCGTGCGGCCGGCGAACTTGGCGTGGACGAAGGTGCAGGCCAGCATGCTGCGCTTTTCCGTTGGCGGCACCAGATAGCCGAATCCAGGCGGCAGGCGGCGCAGGTCCAAACGGTTGAAGCCCATCGTGACCGTGATGGACGAACTGTAGGGAATGTCGGCAAGCAGACCGCCGATCAGACGATCGACGGGACGCAGCAGGCCAGCGGCGGCCCAGGCGGGCAGCGCCAGAATGATGCCGTCGAATTTCTCTTCGCCGAATGCGGTTTCAAGGGTCCACCCGCAGGTGTATCGGCAATCCGGCGGCTTGGGATCGGCGCAGTCCTCGCTGTTGTGATGGAGTGCCTGAACCGGCGTGCTGAGGTGGATTGAACCGGGCGCCAGCTGCGCTGCAATGCCGTCGACCATCAGCCTCATGCCGCCACGAAGCGTGGTGAAGAGGGACCGTGCAGGACTCGGGTTACCGCTGGGCGTCGGAGCCTTTCTGCGCGCGGCGAGCATTGCGCGTGTCAGGCTGCGATGCTCCCTTTCCATGGCGACCATGCGCGGCAGCACGGCGCGGACGCTCAGCTGCGAGGCATCGCCGCCGTAGACGCCGGAAAGCAACGGCGAGACGAGGCGGTCGACGGTCTCCTGGCCGAAGTGGCGGCGGGTCATGGCGGCGACGGACTCGTCTTCCATGGCCGGTTCTGGAGGGAAGAGGAATTCACGCGCCATGCGCAGCTTGGTGGACCAGGAGAAGAGCGGGGTGAGCGCGGTGGGGATGAGCTTCGTCGGCACCATGAACATCAGGCCGTCGGGCAAAGGAATAAGCCGGTTCTTTACGAGGATCCAGGTCTTGCGCTCAGCGTCGTTGGAGGGCAGAAGTTGGTCCGCGATGCCTAGTTCACGACACAGCGCGGCCGCGGCAGGTTTTTCGGTCAGAAAAGAGTCGGGGCCGCCTTCAACAACGCATCCGTCGACGGACTCCGAGGAGATGACGCCGCCCAGACGCCCCGCCGCCTCATAAAGGTCGTATTCGAGAGGTTCGCCGGCGCGGCGAGCCTTCTCCAGAGTCCACGCGGCGCTGAGGCCGGCGATGCCTCCGCCGATGATTGCGATTCGCGTCAAGAATGAGCGACCTCTACCTGAATCAGATTATGCGCTTCGCATCCCGGAGAGGAAGTGTCCTTCTGGTTCACGTCGGGGTGGTAGCCGCGCGGCTCGTAGATGCAGCAGGGCTCTTCGGCCATCACATCGCCCGTGACAGCATAAGCGCGGGCGCGGGAGCCGCCGCAGATGTTGCGAAACTCACAGGCGCCACACTTGCCGTGGAGCTGGTCTGAGTCGCGCAGCTTCACGAAGATCGGCGACTCCTGATAGATGTGCGCGAGCCTGTCATTGTGCAGGTCGCCGCCTTCAATGGGCAGGAAGCCGCTCGGGAAGACCTTGCCGATATGCGATATGAAGACGAAGCCGCGCCCGTCATTGACGCGCTTGGTGGCCCAGCCCACCGCTTTGGCTTCCGAGCCACTCCCGGGGTGGCCGTTGCTGACGGTCCAGCCGGGATGGCGCGTGGGCCGAGCGCCCGCGTCATCGTGGACGCCCGTGGTGGCAAGGCCTTCCTTCATGCGCTGCTGGATCAGGTACCGCCGGTAGTGCATGGCCTCAGTGGTCTTGATGGCGAAGGGAACGCGCTTGGTCAGGTCCCACATCTTCGCGAAGATCTCCTCGAATTCCTGGCCAGTGAGCAGATCGGCAACCTGGCCGCGTCCGACAGGAACCAGAAAGAAGAAGCTCCACATGACGATCTGTTTCATGGTGAGCAGAACGCTGAGGTTGTCGAGGTCGGAGATGTTCAGGCGGCTGACGACGGTGTGGACCTGGATGGGGAGTTTCGCCTCGTTCGCCCACTGGATCGCCTGGAGGGTGCGCTGCCAGGTGCCGGGGATGCCGCGGATGGAGTCGTGAATCTCGGGCACGGAACCGTCCAGCGAGACGGCAAGGCGCGCCAGGCCGGAGTCCTTCATGCGGAAGATGGCGTCGCGGGTTAGCAGTGGCGTCGCGCTCGGGGTAAGGGCGGCGTGGACGCCTTTCGAGGCGGCATGCCGGATCAACTGGAAGATGTCGGGGCGCTTCAGCGGGTCGCCGCCGGTGAAGACGAAGAGCGGAACCTGGAGTTCGGCGATCTGATCAATGAGGCTGGTGGCCTGCATGGTGTTGAGCTGGCTGGCGTGCGCCTGGGGCTGCGCGGAGGCGCGGCAGTGCTTGCAGGTGAGGTCGCATGCCTGGGTGGTTTCCCAAATCGCGAGAAACGGCGCGCGATTGTAGTCGAGCTTTGTCATGGCCTGGGCGATGTCCATGCCAACAGGTTGGCAGGGAGCGGGCCGGGGCGGATGTGATGGGAGTCACATTTGCAGGGGACAGGTTACAGGGCACAGGTTGCAGGGAGTGGGTCCCCGCTCGGCGTCCCGATCAGGAACGAGCTATCGAGAGAGCAGCGATCTCAGCTTTGAGTTCGGCGATTTGCTCGCGGAGAGAGGCGACTTCGGCTTCCAGCTGGGTGAGGCGGCTGTCGTCGGGGGACTGGCGCGTCGTTGCAGATTCGGAGGCCGGAGGGCTCAGTTGCGACAAGTCCGGTTGGCCCGAGAGCAGATGCGCATAGCGAATCTCGCGCGAGCCGGATTGCCGCGGCAGAGCGGTCAGCAGCGGCGGATCGTACTGGGCCATCTTGTCAAGCACGCTAAGGACATCGCCGATCTCCTCGAACCGATGCATGCGCTCGGTTCGCCCGCGCATCTCGCCCGGCGTTTGCGGGCCGCGCAGCAGGAGCACACAGAGGACGGCGATTTCGCCGCGGGTCAGGTTGAGGACTTCCTGGAGACGATGCTCGTACTTGGTCACGCGGCTGTCGTGGACGGCGGCGGCGAGGTTCTGGTCCTGCAGGCGGTGCAGGCCCTGGCGGACCTCGTCTTCGTTGAGCTGCGTCACCGGCTCACGGTTGTTCTTCTGATTGCAGGCATTCACGAGCGCATTGAGCGAGAGCGGGTAATACTCAGGCGTGGTGGCTTCTTTCTCGATCAGGGAACCGAGGACGCGCGCTTCGATGGGGGAGAGATGGATGGACATGAGAGAAGAGGCTGGTGGGTCAATCTCTGCGAACGATCTGAGTTTACGGCATCAGATGAACCTGCCCAGGCACCGGACGCCAAGACCTGCCGCCAGGCTCCTTTGGCGTTATTCACGGTATAATAAAGAACGTGAGCACCGTCATTACGGAGACACCTGTCGCTCCCCAGCGTGCGGCGTCCGGACCCGGGGAAAAGCGTGTACTGCTGCTGAAACCCCGCGGGTTCTGCGCGGGCGTAGTGCGGGCCATCGACATCGTCAGGATTGCGCTGGAGACCTTTGGCGCGCCCATCTACGTCCGCAAAGAGATCGTCCACAACCGCTTTGTAGTGAATGAGCTGGCGGAAAAGGGCGCCATTTTTGTCGACGACATCCACCAGGTGCCCGAAGGCGCGCGGGTGATCTACTCGGCGCACGGCGTGTCGCCGGCGGTCCGCGAAGAGTCCAGGAAGCAAAAGCTGAAGGTGATCGACGCGACCTGCCCACTGGTGACCAAGGTCCACGTCGAAGCCGTAAAGTTCGCCAAGCAGGGCTACTCGTTGGTGCTCATCGGGCACCGCGACCACGACGAGATTGAAGGCACGCTGGGCGAGGCGCCCGACGTCACCCAGGTGGTCTCGAGCGTGCAGGAAGTGCAGACGCTGGAAGTGCCGGATCCGGAGCACGTGGCGTATCTCACGCAGACCACCCTCTCGCTCGACGAGTCACGCGACATCATCCAGGCCCTGAAAATCAAGTTCCCCAAAATTGTCGGGCCGCATTCGCAGGACATTTGCTACGCGACCGAGAACCGGCAGGTCGCGGTGAAGAACGTGGCGCACAGCGCGGACCTGGTGCTGGTGGTGGGTTCGAACAACAGCTCGAACTCGAACCGGCTCGTGGAAGTTTCGCGCAACCTGGGCACGCAGGGCCACCTGATCGACAACGCCGAGGCGATCGATCCGGCATGGCTGAAGAGCGTGCAAAACGTCGCGGTCACGGCGGGCGCATCGGCGCCGGAAATTCTGGTCGAAGGCGTCATTGACTATCTGAAGAGCAACGGCTTCGGAACCGTCGAGGAAGTTGAGGTCATGCCGGAAAACGTCCGGTTTGGGCTTCCTCCGGAGATCGTGCAGGCCATCCAGTCGGCTCCGCCCACAACTGCGGCGGGAGTCTAACCAACGATTACGGGCATCGCACTGAAGAGAGAGCGGTTTTCTCGGACGATATGAGCACACCACTTCCAGCCGCCCGGCCAGAATTGATTACGAAGAGTCTCGACGGCCCATCTGCTGTCGAAAGGCCGGGAAGCGGCACGGCCACTCCCATCAAATTTGGACGGATCGACGCCGCCCTCGAAGACGTAACGCGTGCCATCGAGCGCTCGCGGGACGCTGTGCTGGGCATGCAGCAGTGGGAAGGGCATTGGTGCGGGGAGCTGGAAGGCGACTCGATGCTGGAGGCCGATTACATCTTCCTGCACGTTCTGCTGGGAACCGGCAATCAGGGAAAGATGGAGCGGGCGCTGAACGAGATCATGCGCTACCGCAACAACGACGGGAGCTGGTCGCTATATCCTGGCGGCCCCGGGAACATCAGCCTGTCGGTCAAGTGCTACTTTGCGAACAAGCTCATGGGCGTCTCCGCCGACGAGCCGCATATGGCCCAGACGCGCGAGTGGATCCTCGCGCACGGCGGCGTGGTGGCCTGCAACACCTTTACTAAAATCTATCTCTGCGCGCTCGGCCAGTACGAGTACAACTTCGTGCCCGCGATCCCGCCGGAGATTGTGCTGTTTCCGAGATGGTTCTACTTCAACATTTACGAGATCTCCGCCTGGTCCCGCGGCATTCTCGTCCCGCTCTCGATCGCCTACGCCAAAAAGCCATTCAAGAAGATCCCCGCGGAGCACGGAATCGGCGAGCTGTTCGTCGGGGGCCGTGAAAATGCCGACCTGAGCCTGCGATGGGACCGGGACCAGATCGTCAGCTGGCGCAATTTCTTCATCTTTCTGGACCGCGTGACCCACTGGTTCGAGCGCATCCACATCCGGCCCCTGCGTTCGATGGCGCTGAAGAAGGCCCAGAAGTGGATGCTGGAACGGCTGGAGATGTCCGACGGTCTGGGCGCCATCTATCCGGCCATTCTGAACTCGATCATCGCGCTGCGCTGCCTGGGCTATTCGCTGGACGATCCGCAGGTGATCCGGGCGATGGACGAGTTTGAAAAGCTCGGCATCGACGCGCCGAACGGCACGAGGGATTATCCGGAGCCAACCTTCCGCATGCAGCCCTGTATGTCGCCCGTGTGGGATACGGCCCAGGCGGTCTATGCCCTGGGCGAGGCGGGCCTTGACCGCAAAGATCCGCGCTTGCTCAAGGCGGCGGACTGGATGCTGTCCAAGGAAGTCCGCCACAAAGGCGACTGGTCGGTGAAGAACCGGCATACGGCGCCGGGGGGCTGGTACTTTGAGTATAACAATGAGTTTTACCCGGATGTCGATGATACAGCGCAGGTTTTGCTTGCGATGAACAAAGTCGACAACCCCCGCGAGCGCTATCAGTATGACGTTTGCCAGCGCGCCATCGAGTGGGTCTTCTCGATGCAGTGCAAGAACGGTGGATGGGGAAGCTTCGACAAAGACAACACCAAGATGATCTTCCAGCACATCCCCTTCGCGGACCACAACGCCATGCTCGATCCGCCGACCGTCGACATCACGGGGCGCGTTCTGGAGATGCTGGCGACCTATGGCTACACGCGCAAAGACCGGCGCGTGGAGAAGGCGATCAAGTTCATCTTCTCCGAGCAGGAGCCCGACGGCAGCTGGTTCGGGCGCTGGGGCGTGAATTATCTGTACGGAACGTACCTGGTTCTGCGCGGCCTTGAAGCTATGGGTATCTGGAATCACGAGCCCGAAATCCAGCAGGCGGCGGAGTGGATTCGCTCGGTGCAAAATGCCGACGGTGGTTGGGGCGAGAGTTGCCACAGCTACGACGATCCGGTCACCCGCGGGGTAGGCGTAAGCACGCCTTCGCAGACCGCCTGGGGGGTTCTCGGATTGCTGGCCGCCGGCGATACACGAAGCGACTCGGTAGCGAAGGGCATCAAATGGCTATTGGCTCGGCAACAGGCGGATGGCTCGTGGGATGAGAGCACCGGCGACGGCAAGACCCGCCAGGCCATTTACACCGGCACGGGTTTTCCGCGGGTGTTCTACCTGGCGTATCCGCTGTATCGGGACTATTTCGCGTTGCTGGCGCTGACGAATTACAAGCGGACCATGCAGAAGGCTGATTAACAAACCAGGCCAAACCCGGAATCTGGTTCGCACGATTTTGAGTTTGATACGAAGAGAGGATTTCTTCAATGGCGGTACCTGTATCGCAGGCATGGACGGTTGCAACCTACGTCCTGAAGCAGAAACTGAAAGGCCGAAAGAAGTTTCCTCTGGTAACCATGCTGGAGCCGCTCTTCCGCTGCAACCTGGCGTGCGCCGGCTGCGGCAAAATTCAATACCCGCCGCACATCCTCAAGCAGGAACTGAGCCCGGAGGAGTGCTTCCGCGCGATTGAGGAGTCGGGCACGCCGATGGTCTCCATCCCGGGCGGCGAGCCGCTGCTGCATCCCCAGATCGATAAGATCGTCGAGGGCCTCGTTGCGCGGAAGAAGTACATCTATTTGTGTACGAACGCGCTGCTTCTGAAAGAAAAACTTCACCTGTTCAAACCCAGCAAGTATCTGTCGTTCTCGGTGCACCTCGACGGGCAGCGCGAGCACCACGACTTTTCCGTATGCCGTGAGGGCGGCTACGACATCGCGATGGAAGGGATCAAGGCTGCGGTGGCAGGCGGATTCCGCGTCACGACGAATACCACGCTGTTCGACGGAGCCGATCCCAACTCCGTGCGCGGGCACTTCGACGATCTGATGACGGTGGGCGTTGAGGCGATGATGGTCGCGCCAGGCTACACCTACGAGAAGGCGCCGGATCAGAAACATTTCCTCGGCCGGGCTCGTTCGCGGCGCCTGTTTCGGGCGATCCTGTCGAACCGGAAGAAGAGCTGGAAGTTCAACGCGAACTACCTCTATCTCGAATTCATCATGGGCAAGCGCGACTTCCACTGCACGCCGTGGGCAATGCCGACGTTCAGCATCTTCGGCTGGCAGAGACCCTGCTACCTGCTGCAGGACGGATACGCCGATACATTCCAGGAGCTGATCGAGTCGACGCAGTGGGAGAACTACGGCACCGAGAGCGGCAATCCGAAGTGCGCGAACTGCATGGTGCACTCCGGCTACGAAGGCACGGCGGTCAACTACACTTTCGGATCGCTGAAGGGGCTGTGGGAGACCGCGAAGGCGATGATCAATCGGTATCCGGACAAGGGCGCGCTGGATCTGCTGAACGAGCCTGTGAAGCCGGCGCACAGCTTCAATCCGCTCGTGCAGATTTCGTCTCAGATTGAGACGAAGGTCAGGGTCGAAGAGGGAACTCACGCATGATCGACAGCGCAGCGAATACAACGGTCGATCCCAACGCTGTCGAAGTGATGGCTGGCCGCGAGCGCGAGCAGCTCGAAGGCTGGATTCCGTCGCTGGCGAGTGACGCCGAGATTCGACAGGCGCTGGAGAAGGCGTTCGATTATCGCGGCGACGTGACGCTGACGTTGAAAAACGGCGACGTGGTACACGGCTACGTCTTCGACCGGCGCACCGGCGCGGGACTGCAGGATTCCGCGGTCCGGGTGATGCCGTCGGATCAGCGCACGAAGCTGACAATCCCCTATGCCGACATCGCTGCACTCGCGTTTACCGGCCGCGACAATGCGGCAGGGAAGACGTTCGAAGCCTGGGTGCGGAAGTACTGGGAGAAGAAAGCCGCCGGGGAGAAAAACATCGGGATCGAGGCAGAAAAGCTGTAACGTCTTGGCCGTTCAGGCAGCCGCGGCTGCGGCGCCTGCTTTTTTTCCCTGGAACTGCCCGTTCTGCGGAATCGCATTAGCCTGACACTTCGTTTTCACGTCTAACCAGGCAGGCCTTATTCCCCTTTCTTCGGAGGCTTTTTTTTGCGCGTTCGCATCTTCGCTGTTGTGGCGCTCCTGGCGTGCGCCTCCTGGTCTTATCCTCAACAAATCCCTTCGCCGTCGACAGGCGGCAGCACGGCGGCGACTCAGGCTGCTCCGAGCAAGGTCTCTTCGCCCTCGCCGCAGTCCTCGAGCAGCTCGCAGCTGCCGAATGCCCCCTCACCCGCCAACTCTAATGTGGGCGTGCCGAAGTCGAAGCAGCAGCCGAAGCGCATTCTTGGCGTGATGCCCAATTATCGCGCCGTGAGCGCCGGCGCGATTCCGCCGCCACCCGCGCCGAAGGAGGCTTTCCTCATTGCCACCGACAACAGCTTCGATTACTCGGCGTTCATCTTCGTCGGGATCACATCTCTGCTCGCAGAAGGTACGAACACGCATCCCCAGCTGGGCAAGGGCCCCGCGGGGTTCGGCCGCTACTACTGGCGCGGGTTTCTCGATAAGACTACCGGCAGCTATATGGTCGATTTCGCGATGCCCACCCTGCTGCACGAGGACGAGCGCTACTTTGTGTGCTTTCGGCAGGCGTGCGCAGATCAGAAGGAGTATCCCTGCGCAACCCAGTAATGCCAGTCTTCGATAGCTTGCCGCGTTGATTCGTCGGGATTGATGGCGGTCAGTTGCGAGAGGGGGACTG